>Ga0335081_10005198_pt1 | contig 20595 bp, 14 predicted proteins | sample Lox_Sample_35_FD_206713 | JGI IMG/M metagenome (GOLD analysis project Ga0335081, IMG submission 206713) | Soil microbial communities from Loxahatchee National Wildlife Refuge, Florida, United States - Lox_Sample_3.5 | ecosystem: Environmental > Terrestrial > Soil > Wetlands | place: USA... | reverse complement strand
CATCCGAACTCGGCGAAATGCTTGGCCTGCCCGCCACGGAAATCAAGAAGGCGCTTCTGCGGATGGAAGCCAGCGGCTCAGTCCTGCGGGGAAAGTTCACGGACCAGGCCGCGAGGACAGCAGTGTCGGCGCCACAGGAACTCACTGAATGGTGCGAGCGGCGGCTTTTGGCGCGAATTCACCGGCTGACAGTCGCCACCCTTCGCAAGCAGATCGAGCCGGTCACGGCCGCGCAATTCATGCGCTGGCTTTTGCGCTGGCAGCATGTTGCGCCTGGATCGCAGGTGCAGGGGGAGCGCGCTCTGCTCGACGTCCTGCGGCAATTGCAGGGATTCGAAATCCCCGCCAATGCCTGGGAGCGGCAGGTGCTGGCTCGCCGGGTGGAAAATTACGATCCCAAATGGCTTGATCAGCTTTGCCTGACCGGAGCAGTCGGATGGGGACGCCTCTCGCCGCACCCGGCAACGCTCGAGGATTCGGCTGCGGGTAAGCGGCGAGTGATTCCGACCAGCGTCGCGCCGATCACGTTCTTCGTCCGCGAAGAGGCCGACTGGATGGCGCCGCACCACCCCGCCACCGAACCACCCGGCGCGCGCGGCCTGAGCGAAGGCGCTAAACAAGTGCTCGATTTTCTCCGACACCGGGGAGCTTCCTTCTTCGCCGACATCGTGCGCGGCACTGGAAAACTCAAAGCAGAGATCGAAACTGCATTGTGGGAGTTGGTCGCCGCCGGAGTAGTCACGGCGGATGGCTTCGATAATCTGCGCTCATTGATTGATCCCAGGCGCCGCGCCGGACAAGGCTCGGCGAGAGCAGCGCGTCCCCGTCACAGCGCGGGCCGCTGGGCGCTGCTTTATGCGGACCAGGCCACCGACCGGAACCGCGCGGTGGAAGCCACCTGCTGGATGTTGCTCAAGCGCTACGGCCTGGTGTTCCGTGATCTGCTCGCGCGGGAAACGAATCTCCCCAAATGGCGGGAACTGCTGATGGGTTTCCGGCGCTTGGAGGACCGCGGCGAAATTCGCGGCGGCCGCTTCGTGGACGGGTTCCTCGGTGAGCAGTTCGCTTTGCCGGTCGCGGTGGAGTCCCTGCGAGCAACCCGCAAGCTGCCGCCAGGTGGCGAAGTCATCGCTCTTTCCGCGGCGGACCCGCTGAATCTGGTCGGCATTCTGATACCGGGCGAGCGCGTGCCCGCGATCTCCGGTCGCAGCGTCACGTTCCGGGACGGCGTCGCTGTGCAGGAGGCGCCCATAACAAATGCCGGCGATGAATATTCGCTTCGGGGACTGAAAGTGGCTAAGACCGGCGGGACGGCAGAAATTCAATTGGGGACCTGACGAGGGGGTCTCCAGGTCCCCAACGAGAGCCGCTGCCCAGCAAGACTGCTGAAAGCGCTTCCCCCGTCGCTTTTGCCAGGCCAGGGGTCGTTAGAGCAAATGCACTTCGACTGCCATGCCGAGACTAGCTCGGGCTTCGCCCTGCCCCGCCTAAGCCCATGATTTTGCACGGCATCGCTCTCGGCCGAGATGAGTGGCAACTTCCGCCCACCCGTCCCGCCCTATCTGATCAGATAGACCGCTATCCGAACAGATAGCCTGTAACAGCCCGCGAATCTCTATGCGAAAACCGGGCAGTTGTGTTAAACCAGCCACGCGCGTCGGGCGGCGATGGGAGAAGTCGGTCTGTGAATCCGCGTTTGCTGGCTGTGGCCGGACCTTTGAAAGATTCCAGCTTCGTTTTGACCAAGGGTGAAGTGTCAGTCGGCAGGGATTCATCCAACCTGCTTTCCATTGCCGACCCCTCTCTCTCGCGGCGCCATTGCGTACTGATTCAGGAAGAAGAAGGCTACCGCATCCGCGACCTCGATAGCCGCAACGGCACGCTGGTCAACGGAGTCGCCGTCAAGGAAGCCCTTCTGTGTCACGGCGACCAGATCTCGGTTGGCGATTCCACCTTCGTGATTCACCTGCAGGAAGAGGATCGCGAAGATGGCGCGGGCGATCGCGTCGAGTTCGATGAAGGCCGCACGCAGGCGACCGCCCAACTCCCGCCGCAGGACGCCCTGTATCTGAACCCTGAGCGTATTCTCACCCAACTGCCCGCATCGCGCGTGGCGCGAAATCTGAAAGTGCTGCTCAAGTTCAGTCAGGTTGTTCACACGCTTCGAGATTGGGAAACCTTGCAAAACCAGATCCTGACCTTGATCTTCGAGCTCGTGCCGGCCGAGCGCGGCGCCATTCTGATGGACTACAAAGATGGACAGTTCGGCACGGTTTTTGCCCGCCATCGTTTCTCCGTCGGCGCCAAGCCTGTCCGCGTGAGCCGCACCATCGCGCGGCGGGTCATGGACGAAGCCATCGGCATTCTGGGTTCTGACGTGGGCGCTGCGCCGGGTTTCGATGCCGAGAGTCTCATCGCAACGAATGTCCGCTCCCTGCTCTGCGTGCCGCTGCTCGCGGCTCACGAGGTGAAGGGCTGCATTTATGTTGACACCACCAACTCGTCCAGCCGCTTTGATGATGATCACTTGCAGCTGGTCTCCGCCGTCGCCGGCATCGCCGCTGTGGCGCTCGAAAATGTCCGGCGTCTGTACTGGCTCGAGCAGGAAAACCGGCGGCTGAATACCGAGATCAATCTCGACCACAATCTCGTGGGCGAGAGCGGCCCCATGAAGGACATCTATACCTTCATGTCACGGGTCGCCGCCGCGGAATCTACCGTCCTGATTGAGGGCGAAAGCGGGACCGGCAAGGAATTGCTGGCCCGCGCCATTCATCGCAACAGCCCGCGCGCGGGAAGGACCTTTGTTCCCATTGATTGCGCCTCCATTACGGAGACGCTGGCGGAGAGCGAACTCTTCGGCCATGAGAAGGGCGCCTTTACCGGCGCAGTCGTGCAGAAAAAGGGCCGCTTTGAGCTGGCGAATGGATGCGTGGTTTTTCTGGATGAAATCGGCGATCTATCGCCCGGAGTACAGGTCAAACTGTTGCGGGTTTTGCAGGAGCGGCAGTTCACACGCGTCGGCGGCAACAGGCCGATCTCGGTTGATATCCGCGTTATCGCCGCCACCAACAAAAACCTGCATGAAGCAGTAAAAGCTGGCCTTTTCCGCCTCGATCTTTACTATCGCCTCAACGTCGTCTCCGTCGTTATGCCTCCCCTGCGTGAGCGGCGTGAAGACATCCCCATGTTGGTTGAATATTTCCTCGGCAAATACAGTAAGAAATGCAAGATCAGGCCCAAGCGGATTTCTCCCGAAGCCATGGCATGTTTGGTGAACTACGACTGGCCGGGCAATGTGCGGGAGCTGGAAAATGCCATCGAGCGGGCTCTGGTTCTGTGTCTTACGCAGGTCATTCAGCCCGAAGATTTGCCTGAGTCCATCCTGGAAAGGGACGTGCCCGGAATTGCTTCCGCCAAATACCATGCCGCGGTCAAACAAGCAAAGAAACAACTGATCCTGGCGGCGCTGCAGGAAGCGGAGGGAAATTACACGGAAGCGGCGCGCCTGCTCGGCGTGCATCCCAACTATTTGCATCGCCTGATACGGAACCTCGATTTGCGGGACGCGGCAAAATCCATCGCCGAAGGTCGCGTCTCGGGCAAGAAGCTCGCCTGAGTTCCTGGTCATTATGGTAATTTCAGTTTCAGCAGCGTTGCCGGATCCAGGTAAACGCCTTCCCAGCGTACGGCCACGTGCAGATGCGGCCCCGTGACCCGCCCCGTGCCACCGCTTAGGCCGAGTTCCTGCCCGGGCGCCAGGCGGTCTCCCTGCTTCACCTTGAACTCGGAGAGATGCATGTAGATGGTCAGCAGGCCCTGGCCGTGATCAAGAACCACGCAATTGCCCTCGAAATATAGGGAACGCGCCAGCAGAACTGTGCCGGCGTTCAACGCGACAACCGGCGTGCCTTGCGGAACGGCGTAATCCAATCCCTGATGCACGCTTTGCGTCTCTCCATTGAAGATACGGCGCGTGCCAAAAACATCGGAGACCCGCGCATCGGCCGGCGCGACAAACCGGCCTGACCACTCGCGCTGCGCACTCACCTCGCGAAAAACGTCTTCCTTTATCGTCTGGTCCTGCTTGATGATCTGCAGTTGTTCAGGACTGGGCTCGGTAAACTTTTTCGCAACGGTGACAGCAATGCGCGGATACCGGGCGGCATGCACCACGAGCTTCTTTGCAAACGAAACTTCCTTTCCCCGCTCTTTGGATCCGCTGAGTTGCAGCGAATACGTTCCCGGCTTGGTTTCGAGACTCACACCCGCAATACCGGTCCAGGTCTTGCTGCGAGCATCGAACGACAAAAATACCTTGTGTCCCAGCCATTCGCCTGAAAGAGATTCAATTCCGCGCGGTGCTTTCACTCTGAAAAAAATCGGCGTTCCATTCACCAGCCGCACCGGCTCCCAGCCGACTGACCAGGACGGCGCTGCTTCGGAAGAGGAACCTTGAGCGAGTGCTACTGATCCGCAAATTGTCGCCGAAACAGCCAGGCACAGAATCGCTTTCCTCCGCATTCGGCGAGGCCCGGGAACCCCCATAAGCCAGCGTAGCATTGTGAGACACCGCTTTTGTTCCGAATTCGTAACAAGCCTTACGAAGTTAGCGAGTTCCTGGGTTCAAATGCAGCAGTCTCCGAGATCACCAACCCGCGCCCGCGGCGCGGCTCTTGGAGCGGCCGTCACCCTGGGCTTCACGTTCAATCACCCCAAGCTCTTTTTCCAGCGATGAGAAGCGCTGCAGGATTTCGTGCATCCGCAAGCCCATGTTCCGGACCGTTTCAAGCTGCTCCCGGCCTTCCCCGGAAAGCGTTCTCGATTCCAGCAGCAAGAGCTCCGAGTTGCCCAGCATGGACGTAAGCGCGTTATTCAGGCCGTGCCGCATTTCCAGCATGTAGCTGCCGAGCGCGGCCTTGTACTGAAGATAAAGGTTGGCTTCTTCCGCCCGCTCCAGCCGCGCCTGCATCTCCGACCGATGCAGCACCTCCGAAATGAGCAGCACAAGAAAGTCCAGCCACCCTTCGTACTGCCGCAGCACCAGAGCGCGGGGATATGCCTCCCGCAAACCCGAAGCACGCCTGTCTTCGTCGCAGACCACGACCAAAGGCTTGCCCGTATTCGCCAGCGCCTCGCAGACCGTGGACAGTGCCCCGCCGGGCAAGCCGCCCGCGATCGTGGCGTCGAACGCCTCCGGATCCGGATTTCGGCAAAGGTCGCTGCCCACCAGCGTAAACGCAGGAACGCGCCGTTCCGACTGCCACCTTCCGGTCACCACGGCGCAAAACTCCGCGTCGTCGGAGACGATGAGAATGCTGGGTTGATCCACTTCGTTCTCTCGGCCTTGGATTACTTCTTGCGGGACTTTTTCGGCTTGCCGGGATGCGTCGAAGCGGAGTCGCCGGAACTCGATTGCCCGGCCGCCGCGGCTTTGGCCTGCACCAGAACCGTGGCCGAACTGGACGCGGTTTTGGTTCCGGTCAGGGCTGACTCCACTATCTCGCGCAGGTCCACCAGCATCCGCAGCGGCTGCCCCGAGGAGTACTCCGCCTGAAACAGCACCCTCCACGACTGACAAACCGTGCGCAACCGGCTGATCGGTTCATCGCCTGAAAATTCAGCTCGGCGGCAATCCAGCGTGGTCACGCCCTGGGCTTCCAGTTTGCGCAGGCCCTCGAGCAGAACGCTCAAGTCTTCATGCATCAGCCGGAAGAACGTCCGCCGCAGGGAGAGATTGAACCCGGTAAAGGCGACCAGAGCAGCTGGAGCGTAGTATCCGGCCCCCAAAGAGTCCTTGAACTCGCGGCCCGAGCGCAGCACATTCGATTCGAGAAGCTGTTTCAGGCTTTTGCACTTACCGGCGGCGAGCACCAACTCGTCCAGTTTCTTGAATTCACTGCTTGCCTTGGAATCTGCGCCGAGCATCGCTTCAAGAATTCCCGCCACTTGCTCCCGGCTGACCTCCGCTCCCGGCTGCGCCGTAGTCTGCTGGGACGCATATTGCACCAGAAGAAAATCAATCTTGTCCCGGTCCGCCGCTCCCCGTTCCGTCTTCGCCAGGCAGTATTTCAGCAGAGCTTGCAGGCCATCGCCATCTGTCGAGCTGCTGGTTTGCAGATACTGCCGCAAATAATGGACTGGCACCAGCCGGTCAACCTCCACCAGCCAGCGGCGCAATGAGTCCGCGGCTTCCTGAGTCGGCGGATCAAGTTCGAGAGAAATTCCACAGGCTGGCATGTCCAGCGCGAACTCGCGGGCCAGGTTGGTGTAGAGCGAATGCACCTGCCGCAGCGAATGCCATTGGGCAGCCAAGTCGGTTGTTGCAGCAGAAGAAGTAGTCATGATTTGACGATCCAATTGGGAACTTCGCGGGTAAAGCGCGCCGCCACCGCCGTGCGTCCCCCGCGATACTGCACGGCAACCACGCACACTTCGGCATCCAGAGTGCCGTCGGAGTTGCGCAGCCGCAGCATGTCAGCAAATTCCAGGGGCAGGTTCGAGGCGAAGAGCACCTCGCGCGGCGTGCCAAACTCGATTACAGTACTTTCGCCCATGCCGGAATTGCCGCCGCTGGTTCGCGTCAGTTGCACCGGGATACGAACGGGGGTGGCCTCCGGAAAGAACTTTGCCAGCTTCGCGGTTGGACTTTCCGCAGAAGAGCGCGCACGGGCTGTGGCCTGTTCTGGCACCCACGACCTCGATTGCAAGCACGCAGCCTGGGTCCCCGGGGTGCCGGTTAGCATCGTCGCGGGGTCGGCCCAGACCGCATTCATCGGCTGCAAAAGCACGAAGCGCGCCAAACCGCCGGAAAAGCTATGTCATTGAAAGTTGGAGTGATAGGAAGGCATCATCCCCGTTCGTTCTTCCTCATGATCAAGCCATTTGTATCATTCTGAGACGCCATCTCACGACCCGCGGGCGCCGGCTACTGCAGCGTCTGGCTCGGCAAAGTCGAAGGTGGATGCAGCGCGATGTTATAGCGCTTGAGCTTCCGATAGAGCGTGGCGCGACTGATTCCCAGCATCCTTCCCGCCAGCGCCTTGTCCCCATTCACCTGTTCGAAGACGCGCTGGATAGTGGCCCGTTCGATGTCCTCCAGATCGGTCGTTGAAATTCCCGAGCTAAGCGCTGGCGCCAGGTCCTCCGCCGTGGAAACTGATGCGATACCCACGGGCAGATCGCCCACGTCAATCGAGCGGCGGTCACCAAGCGCAATGGCGCGCTCGATGCAATTTTCCAACTCGCGCACGTTCCCCGGCCAGTCATATTGCAGGAGGCATTTCATGGCGCCGTGGGTCACCTGGATGGGACGCCCCACCGCAAACTTGTCCAGAAACCAGTGCACCAGCATCGGAATATCGGAGCGGCGCTCGCGCAGCGCCGGCACTTCCACCGTCACCACGTTCAGGCGAAAATACAGGTCTTTGCGAAATGTTCCTTTCCGGTAGTCCGATTCCAGGTTGCGGTTGGTTGCGGCAATCACGCGCACGTCCACCTTCACGTTCTGGTTGCTGCCCACCGGCCGCACTTCTTTTTCCTGCAGGACGCGCAACAGTTTGGCCTGCATTTCCAGGGGCAACTCGCCGACTTCATCCAGAAAGATGGTGCCGCTGTTGGCCGATTGAAACAGACCGGTCCGCGACCGGATTGCGCCGGTGAAAGCGCCGCGCTCATAACCGAATAATTCGCTCTCAATCAGCGTCGGCACCAGCGATCCGCAATCCACCGCCACGAACGGGCGATTGGCAAAGGCGCCGCGGAAGTGGATCGCACGCGCCACCAATTCTTTGCCGGTGCCGCTTTCGCCGCTGATCAGCACCGGAGTGCGGGTGTCCTTCAGGCGTGAAACCATGCGCAACACATCCTGGATCTTGGCCGAGACGCCCACGATTCCCTGCAGGCCGCTCTCCATGTCCACTCGCTCTTTCAGGAATTGGTTCTCTTCCACCAGGCGTATTTTGTCCGCCATGCGCCGCAAAAAGAGCCGCAGTTCATCCAGCGGAGAGAATGGTTTGCTGATGTAGTCATATGCGCCCAGCTTCATGGCCTGCACCGCGGTTTCCACCGAACCGTGGCCTGTCATCACCGCCACTTCGATCCGCGGCAGCAGTTTCTTCGCCCGCTCCAGAAATTCCAGGCCGTTCATGTTGGGCATGACCATATCGGTCAGCACCATCTGCGCCGGCTGCTCTTCCAGCAATGCCAGCGCCGATTCTCCACTCTCGGCTTCCAGGCAGGTGAAGCCGAGGGATTGGCCTACGGTCATGCAGAGTTTGCGGATGCTCTGTTCGTCATCCACAATCAGCAGGCGGATTCGCAGGTCTTGGCTCAGATCTGGGCTCACAGCGCCTTCCCTATCGTCTTTTCCACTACGGAGATGAATTGTTGGACACGGAACGGCTTCTCCACACAAGGGGCGCCGGTCTTGCGCAGCGTTGCCACGGTTTCTTCGTTGGCAATATCGCCGGTGATGAACACCACCCGGGAAGCCAGCCCTGGGCGGTGCTGCACGATCCACGCGTGAACATCACCGCCATCCACCCCGCCTGGGGTGCGCATGTCCGACACCACGCCCAGGAATTCGTCGTGTTCCAGAAGGCCGAGCGCGTCCACCCCGGACTCGGTGCACACGACCTGGTAGCCGCTGCGCTCGAGCACGGCGCGAACATAAGCCATGACCGCCGGCTCGTCCTCAATGAGCAGTACCGGCAAAGCGGCGGGTTTGATTGCAGGCAATGTCATAACGGAATTGCTCCGGCTGCAGCCCCGCGCAGGGCTGGTTCGGCGACGGCCGGCAGGCGCACAGTAAATGTGGCGCCCTCCGACCCCGCGTTGTTGTGGCACAGAATTTCGCCCCTGTGCTCGTGGACGATGCCATAACAGATGCTTAACCCCAGGCCGGTTCCCTTGCCCACTTCCTTAGTGGTGAAGAACGGATCGAAAATGCGCTCCGGGTTCACAATCCCGGGACCGTTGTCGCGGAATGTGATCTCGACAAAGTCTTCGCGCGCGGCGGTCTGGATTTCAATGCGCGCGGGCCGCCCGGTCTCGCGGACCGCGTCGTAGGCATTGTTGAGAATGTTCAGGAAGACCTGCTGCAGCTGCTGGGAGTCGCCGACTACGTATGGCAAAACCTGTTCCAGTTGCTCCACCACTTCCACGCCGTGACTTTGAAAGTCATAGGAGCGCAACTGCACCGTGCGCCGCAGGATCGAATTCAAGTCCACCGGCTTGCGCTGCGGCGGCATCTGCCGCGCGAAACTCAGCAGGTTCTGCACGATCTGCTTGGTGCGCTGCGCCTCCTGCAGAATCACCCGCAAATCTTTCCGCGCGGTGTCGGGAAGGTCCTGGTTTTCCATGAGCAGGTCGGCGAAGCCCAGAATCGCGGTGAGCGGATTGTTCACCTCGTGCGCCACGCCGGAAACCAGCTGCCCCACCGCAGCCATCTTCTCGGCATGCATCAGCTTGGCCTGCAGCGTAGCGGCATCGGTAATGTCGCTCATCACCACAACCAAACTGGTCACCTTGCCCTGTTCGTCGCGCATTGGACTGAGATTCACTGAGAAGTGGCCCACGCGGCCGTCACCCCACAAAATCTGCAGGTCGAGATTGTCCACCTGCTGGCCGGTCAGAAGGGCGCTCAGGGCTTCTTTGAAAACCTGCCGCCTGGGAGGAGCAATCAGATTCTCCAGCGACTGCCCCAGCAATTGCTTTTGCGTATAGCCCATGTCCTGCCAGCGGCGATTGGCATAGCTGATAAGCCCGTTCCCGTCGGTCACAAGGATCAGGCTTTGCGTGTTGTTCAGGATTTTTCCCGAAAAATCCCGCTCCCTCTGCAGCTCCGACTGGTAGGACTTGAGGTCGCTGATATCGAGTATCAGTCCGCGATACTGCAGAATGCGGCCTTGCGGGTCGCGCATGGCAAACGCGTTGATCAGAACGTGGACCGGCGCGCCATCCTGGCGCCGCAGCGTTTGCTCATGATTGCGGACCGCTCCGTGCTGCCGCATCTGCTCCGCGAACCGCTCATACTGCTCGGGCGAGCCGAACGCGTGCGTGCTGGCGTTCGCCTGCAGTAATTCCTCGCGGCTGCGGTAACCGAGCATTCGCACCAAGGCGTCGTTGACCTCGATGAAAGCCCCTTCCGGCGTGGAAAAGAACAGTCCCTCCTGAATATTGGTGAAAAGCTCGTGATAGCGGCGCTCAGCCTCGCGGCGGTCGCTGATGTCTTTGAGGACATGAATGGTCTGCAATCCTTCATTGCTGGCGCCGTGAGCGCGCGACGTGGAAACGAGATACGTGCTGCCTAGTTCGGGGTGAACGTATTCGTCCACTTCTTCGGTCGTACCCCGGCAGAACGGGCAGTTTCGCAGCGCCGGGGTTTGATTCACGAACAGCAGTGCCGACATGTTGAGGCCGATGAGGTCCTGCGGCGCAACCCCGATGAAGTTCGCCAGCGAACGATTGACGCGCATGATCCGGTCGGCTTCGTCGTGCACGACAATGAAGTCCGTGATCGCGTCAAAAATTTCCATCCAATGACGATTGGCGCGATCCATGCGGCTGAAAAGGCGGGAATTCTGCAGGGCCTGCGCGGCCGGGCGCGCCCCTGCTCGCAGCACCTGCTCTTCATCCGCCGATAGCGGGCGCCCAAGATTGGCCAGGCACAGCGCCCCCATCGAATTGCCGGATGCATCCGGCAGGCGCAGCATCACGCCATCATCCCAGCCAAGTCGAGCACTGAGTTCGGCATCGAAAAGACTCCGCGACGGCGCGGCAGGACCGAACGCGATCACGGCAGCGTCCGACTTGCCCAGCGCGGCATAGATTCCCTGCCCCAAAAGCCGGCGTAATGCGCCCTGCGAGGATTGATCCGCGCTGCCTTCCAGCACCAGTGTTTCGAAATCGGAATCCCCGTTCACCACCAGGGCCGTCGCCTTGGCGCCAACGAATGCAGCCGCGCGGCCCACGAAGCTCTGGGCCAGCTCCGTAGGCTGGAGCATGGGATTCAATTCCAAAGTCAGATTGCTCAGCGATTCGGCTTTGCGGCGCGCATTCTCGGAGCGGTATAAGCCCAGGACGGTGTCGAGGACCGGCGCTGCCTGAGCCGCCAGTGCTTTGGCGCGGCGAATGTCCTCTTGCGAAATCCCCCCAAAATCCAGGCGATCGAGCATGGCGAACATCCCCAGCAACTTTCCATCCGGCCGCAGCAGCGGCACCGCGAGAATCTGCTGCACCGGAAGCTCCAGCACCGCATTCCAATTGGCCTCGGCCACTTTGCCCGCATCGTCCGACCAGAAGACTTCCTTCTCGCGCAGAGTGCGAGCAATGACGCCCTCCGGAATAGAAAAATCCACGGGCCGGATTCTTCCGCCTGAAACCTCCCAGTGGACCTGAAATGTGTCCGGGTCCTTCACGAGTCCCACCAAAGCCCGTCCGAAGCCGAGGAAATCTGCGGCGCGTCCCGCGAACTGCTGCATGAACTGATCGAGTTGACCGGGTGATCCCAGATCCACAGAAATATCGAGCAGCTGATGCAACTCATGGGCCTGCGCGCGCGCCGTCGAATACAGCTCCGCATTGGCGATGGCGACCGCGCCAAATCCCGCCACGGCCGCCACCAGGGCCTTTTCATCTGCGCTGTATGCGCCCTCCGCGCGGGGGTAGACCAGGACCGCGCCTTGCGTCCGCGAAGTGCGGAACGGCGCCGCAATCAGCGTGCCCGGCGGCAGCAAATCCCCCATCGAATGCCCCGAAGGATCTATGGCTACGGTGACGGGTTCACCGGCGGCGACGGCACGGGCGGCCAGATCGGCGGCAAACTGCAAGCCCTGGCGATCGTGCCGGGCGCGGGCCACGGCCGCCAGTTGAGCCGATTCCGCGGCAACGGTGTTCAGTCCAAAGCCGGCGCCGCGCCGCAAAAGCACGCAGACCAGGCGCGTACGCAACAGGATGCGCAAGCGGTCGGCGACCGCTTCGACCACGGCGTTCGAATCCGGGACTGCCGGTATAGCCTGCGGCACCTGCGGGATTGTTTCCGTCCGCCGGGGCTCTTCGGGAGAGGCTTTAGGCAGGCGCCGAGCTTCCAGCAGGCTGCCCAGCTGCCCCAGCAGAATGGTCGCTTTTGTGGCCATCTCCGGGATGAAGTAGTCGGCGAGGGAATTGTGGGCGAAGAACGCCACGCCGACGACCGCACCCGAAATGATCAGCGGCGCGGCCATGCCGGACTCAACCCGAAACCCCTCGCCCAGAGGGGATTGTCCCAACTGGTTCGCACACACGGCGCGGCGTTCCCGGATCGCCTCCATGGCCGGACCGCTTTGACTGGCATGCACCCGCAAGCCTTTAAAGCGTTCAGCCGCCAGGCCGTCCGCCTCCATGCCGACCAATTCGTCCGCGGAGGCGAGGCTCCAGAAGTAAACGCCGTCCACCCGAAAGTGTTCGCGCGCCTCCCGGCAGAAAAGCCGGATCAGATCAGTGGCTTCAGCGCCCTGCGAAGCGGCCGCCGAAATCCGGAAGAGCAGCTCCTGAAATGCAGCGTCGGAACCCGGATTGGGGCCGGATTCTGGCACATGAGTCGTCTCTCCCGTTGGCATAGGTTGGCCAGTGGTGTTCGGCCCGTACAGACTGCAAATAATTGAATATACAGGCACATTAGTCTTCCATCTCAATTTGAGTCAAGCGGAATCAGGGCACCCAGTGTCAACTTGAAAAACGTGCGGGAGCGGGCCGGGGGCGCGGCCTGATGTCTCAGACTGAGACCCTATGACGAGCATGAGACGTCGCTAATCGCTCCTCGTCAGCCCTGCCTTCGGTGAACCTTACTGTAAGCCCAAGTAAGGCATAGACTTACGCGCCATTCCATTGGTTTTACCAATTACGGTTGAGCTGGCATCGGCATTGCATTTCGGCTTAGCAGCACGTCTCGCGGGAGAGCTGCGCAAAACAAGCGACTCACCCCGCCCTGGAGACCTGCCCGGCCCGCGCCAAATCTCGAAGGAATTCGTGGGAGAAGACAGATGACTATTGGGAAACGACTTTATTTCAGTTTCGGCGCGGTCCTGGCAATCGTCATCGTGCTGTTCCTGTTCAACTTTTTCGCCGTGCAACGGGAGCACAGCGCCAAGGCGGCCGCTTCGAAAGCCTTAGATCTTGCCGACGCCACCGACAAGATCCGCTACCAGATGATGCAGAACCGCCTCTACCTCTCCAACTATCTGCTGAGCGGCGACACGCGTGAAGCAGACCATATGAACGAAGGCATGCGGGCGCTGAGCGAACGGCTGGAGAGCACGGAGACTATTGCGAATTCTGACCAGGAACGCTCCTCTTTAGCCCAGGTGCTGCAGTCCGAACAGAGCTGGGCGCGGGAGTTTGCCGCCCCCCTGGTCGAGAAACGCCGGGAAGTGGACGCAGGCAACGCCACCGTCGCCGAATTGCAGATTTTCTACCTGCAAAAAGACGCCAGCAGCTGGGTGCGGAATTCGACGGCTTATCTGGACGCCGCCGACGCGGAAAACAAGAAACTGCTGGAACAGCGCCGACGCTCGGACGAAACTGCAGCCACCGCCACCATCAGCATTTCCCTGCTGAGCACGATCCTGGCGCTGGCGATTGGGTCCATCATCGCCTTCTCGACCGCCAAGTCCATTGGAGATCCTCTCGACAAACTCATGGGAGTCGCGCGGCAGATTGCGACCTCCGGCGATCTTGACCACGAGATTGACGTTTCCCGCCACGACGAAATCGGCGAACTCTCCCGCAGCTTCGTGGGAACGGTCACGTATCTGAAAGAAATGGCATCGGTTTCCGAGGCCATTGCGGAAGGCAAGCTGGCAGTCGCAATCGAGCCCCGCTCGAAGAGCGACATGCTTGGGAACGCTTTCGTTCGCATGACTGGAGGGCTGCGCAAGCTGGTGCGCAACGGGCGCGACGCCGCTTCGCAGGTGGCCAGCGCTTCCAATCAGGTCGCGGGCGCATCGGACGAGTCGGCAAAAATCAGCCTGCAGACTTCCTCCGCCATTGATGAAGTCACCAGCACCATGCACGAGATGAGCGTGAACGTGCAGAACATGGTCAAAAGCACGCAAATGCAGGCCTCCAGCGTCAGCGAGACTTCGGCCTCGATTGACGAGATGGTGGCCTCCATCCAGCGCGTGGCCGATACCGCCAAGGTGCTGCTCGATATCTCCAACCGCTCGCGCGAAGAAGTGCTCAGCGGCATCTCCACGATGGAGAAGGCCACGGAAGGCCTGAACAAGATCAACACTACGATCCGTTCGTCGGGCCAGATCATTGACGTGCTGGGCCAGCGCGCAGACGACATCGGCAAGATCATCGAGGTCATTGACGACCTGGCCGAGCAGACGAACCTGCTGGCCCTGAATGCTGCCATCGAGGCCGCGCGGGCCGGCGAACACGGACTCGGCTTCGCCGTGGTGGCAGACGAAGTGCGCAAGCTGGCAGAAAAATCGGCGCAATCCACCAAGGAAATCTCCGAACTGATTCAGAGCATTCAGAAAGAAGCCCGCAAAGCGGTCGAGAACATGGACCAGAGCACCGGGATCGTGAATCAGGGCCTGGGCCTGGGGCAGGAGCTGAGCACGGCGCTACGCAAGATCTCGAACGTAGTCACGGAAGTTTATAAGTTCGCCCAGGAAATCGGGGCCGCGACCAATGAACAGTCGCATGGCTCATCGCAGATCGCGCGCGCGACCACGCGACTCAACGAGATCACCCACGAAATCAACTCTGCGGTCGAGGAACAGGCCTCGGGCGCGCAGGCGGTGGTGCGGGCCATGGAACGCATGCGGGAACTGGTGCAGCAGACAACGTCCAGCTCTACCGAACTGGCGGCTTCGGCCGAGCAGATGTCAAAAATGTCGCGCGACCTGCTGGATTCCATGGACCGTTTCGATCTGGGCCAGGACGAGCGCGAAATGTTCTCCGAAAAAGAAAATCAAGCCGGCCGGGGCTCGGCCCGCGGCGCCGCAGCAGGCCGCCGTGGCTGAACCGGGGCGCGCCGCCATGCATCGCGAACTGCACATCGTCGGCTTTCAGGTCGGGCGAGAGACCTACGGCGTTCCCATTACTTCCCTGCACGAAATCGTGCGCGTGCCGGAGATCACCGCCGTTCCCGATGCGCCCGATTACATCGAAGGGGTGATCAACCTGCGTGGGAAAATTGTCTCCGTGATGGACCTGCGCAAACGATTGGGACATGAAAAGGTCGCTCCCTCCCGGCGCAACCGGATTCTGGTGGTCGAGCACAAGGGACGCCTGTGCGGGCTGATCGTGGATTCCGCCTCCGAAGTGCTCAAGGTCCCCACCTCGGACATCGAACCCTCGGCGCCGGTGTTTCAGGATGGCGGCTCGAACTGCGTGACCGGGCTGGGCAAGTACCACGGCCGCCTGATCGTAATGTTGGACATGTCGAAACTGCTGGAGTACAGCGGGCTGCGGACGGACCCGCAGCAAGGCGGCGCGAGTCAGTCTCCCCAGTCCGCACGCGCTGCCGAGAGCAGGTAGCAGCGAAACGAGCGAAAGAACTCATGAATGCACCCAGCGTTTCCGTACAGCTTACCGAAGCTGAACTCAAGCTCCTGCAGAGTCTCGTTTACCAGGAATGCGGCATGTACTTCGACGAACGGCGCCTGCATTTCCTGGAAAACCGTCTGCAGGCGCGCCTGCGCGAGTGTCATGTGGATTCTTTCTACAGTTACTACCGCCTGCTGATCAGTCCCGACGGCAAGCGTGAGCTGGGCCAATTGCTGGAGAACCTCACGGTCAATGAAACCAGCTTTTTTCGTAACAAGGCCCAGTTGGACTTGTTCCACAAATACGTGCTGGAAGAAGTGTTGCGCGAGAAAGAACGCACAGGCGACTACTCGCTGCGCATCTGGAGCGCCGGCTGCTCAACCGGGCAGGAGCCTTATACCCTGGCTATGCTGGTGGCGGACGGCCTGGGCTACTACTGTCTGCGCAAACCTTCCTATAGCTATTCGCCCGCGCCAAAACCGCTCGTTCCGCCGCCCTGGAAGGTGGAAATCCTGGCCAGCGACATCAACTATTCCGTGCTGCGCGCCGGGCAGGAGGGAATTTATAACGAAAACCAGATGGCCAGCGTGGATTACAGCTACCGCCTCCGCTACTTCGATAAGGTTGGGGACCGTTATGCCGTGAAAAAGGCGGTGAAAGAACTGGTCCATTTCGATTTTCACAATCTGAAAACCCAATATCTTCCGCAGGGGTTCGAAGCGATTTTTTGCCGTAACGTCATGATGTACTTCGACCAGGCAGAGCAAAAACGCCTGGTGGAAAAATTCAGCCGCTGCCTGAATGCCGACGGGTATCTGTTCGTGGGCCACGCGGAAAGCCTGCGCGGCCTGAGCGACAAGTTTGCCATGGTGCACCGCAATAGCGGGACCGCCTATCAGCGCGTCGAGGAAAACCTATTATGACTGCCTTTTCCGACGATCGCGCGCGCGAGTTGCGGGAGCTCTTTTTTGAGAGCGCGCAGGAACTGCTGCAGGCGCTCAACGAAGACGCACTGCGGCTCGATAAACAACCGGAGGATGTGGAGAGCATCCGCGCCATCCGCCGGACCGTGCACACGCTGAAAGGCGATGCCGCCGCTTGCGGCTTCCGCGAATTGAGCGATCTGGCGCACGAACTGGAAGACGCGCTGGCTGCGGAGAAAGTCTCCGGGCCGCTCTCGCTGGCGGAAATCGCCTTCACCGCCGCCGACACCTTTGGCGAAATGCTGGCCTGTTATCGCCGGCAACTTCCCCTGCCTTCGGCGGCCCCGCTCCACGAGATGGTCCAGCAGTTGACCGGTGGGCCGGGCAGTCCCAGCCCAGGCAAGGTCTCCGATTCCTCAGGATTCGCCGGCTGGACGGAGTACCAGAAAGCTGCGATTCAAAACGCGCTGGCTGAAGGCAAACGGGTCTATCACCTGGGACTCAATCTGGACCCGCACTGCGCCATGCCAATCGCGGCGCGCCAGCTCCTTCTGAATGCGGTGAAGATGCTCGGCGAGGTGCTGGGAGAATTCCCCGGGGGAACCGTCGCGCAGTCTCCGAAGCGTCTTGACCTGGCCGTGGCCGCTGATTGTTCGGCAGAACAACTGGCCTTGAAGTGTCGAATTCCCACGGTCGCCGCACATGTGCAGGTGGATGAAATTCACGCCTCGCAGAACCCGGTCAGCGTGGGCGATTCGCAGGTCGCGACCGTAGAAGAGCGACAGATTGCAGAAACCACCGAGGATGCGTCCGCCTCAAGTGAGCGGGAAAACCGGGCAACATCATTTGCCGCGGGCGCGGAGAACATAGTGCGCGTAGAGGCGGAGCGCATTGACAATGTGCTCAACCTGGTCGGGGAACTCATCATCGGCAAGTCCATGTTGCAGCAGGTGCTGAATGAATTCGTGCGGCGCCATCCGAAAGACGCGGCGCGCAGCCGCTTCTCCGACGCGCTCGGATTTCAGGCGCGGGTGCTCAACGATCTGCAGCGCTCGGTGATGAAAATCCGCATGGTCCCCGTGGAGCAGCTTTTCCGGCGCTTTCCCCGTATGGTGCGCGACGTCGCCAAGCAGTGCGCCAAAGAAGTGGACCTAGTGATCAGCGGCCAGGAAACCGACCTGGACAAAGGTTTGCTCGATGCGATTGCCGAGCCGCTGACGCATCTGGTGCGCAACGCCATCAGCCACGGAATCGAAAGCACCGAAGAAAGGCAGCGCGCGGGCAAACCGGCGCGCGGCACGGTCCGGCTTGGTGCATACCATCAGGGCAATCAGGTTGTGGTGGAGATTGGCGACGATGGCTGCGGAATTGACGTCCAGCGAGTGAAGGCCAGCGCGATCGCGAAGACGCTGATTACAGCGGCAGAAGCAGACCGGCTTAGTGAGGCAGGGCTGCTGGAATTGATCCTTCGTCCCGGCTTCAGCACGGCGCAACAGATCACCGACATCTCGGGCCGGGGCGTGGGTCTGGATGTGGTGCAAAGCGTACTGCAGAGATTGAAGGGAACGGTCGAGATTGAGCCGCGCCCGGGCCAGGGCGCGATTTTCCGGCTGAAACTGCCGCTGACGCTGGCCATCATCAAGGCCCTGCTGTTCCGTGTGGAACAGCGCCTGTATGCCATCCCGCTGAATGCCGTCGCGGAGATTGCCCGCGCCCACGAATCGGACCTGCATCAGGTGGACAATCACGAAGTTCTGCAGTTGCGCAATCAGGTGTTGCAACTGGTTCGGCTGGGGCGAGCGCGCTCCGAACCGGGCGGCCGCTCGGCAAAACTTTTCGTGCTGGTGGTTGCCACCGGCGAGCGCAAGCTCGGACTGATTGTGGATGCGCTCGAAGGCGAGGAAGAACTGGTGATTAAGGCGCTCGACGATCAGACGGTTTCGACCGACCTGGTGAGCGGCGCTTCGATTCTGGGCGATGGACGCGTGGTGCTGATTTTGAATCTGGCGGCTGTGCTGGAGCGTTCGGCCACGGCCCGGCGCAATGGCTGGGCGGTGCCTTCGGGACTCCTGCTTTCCCAGGCCGATCGCGCCCGCGCAGCCAGCGCCGGCGGGGTGCAACCATGAGCAGCCCGGTCCGCGTGCTGGTGGTGGATGATTCCGCGCTCATGCGCAAACTCATCCCGCAGATTCTGCACACCGACAGCTCGATTGAGGTCGTGGGTACGGCCATGGACGGCATTTTCGGCCTCAGAAAAATTGAAGAGCTCAAGCCGCAGGTGGTGACGCTTGACCTCGAAATGCCGGGCATGGGCGGGCTCGACATGTTGAAGGAAATCATGCGCCGCCACCGGATTCCGGTGATTGTGGTCAGCTCGCACAGCACGGAGGGTGCCTCGGTCACGCTGAAGGCGTTGTCGCTCGGGGCCTTCGATTTCGTGGCCAAACCGCAGGACGTTTGGTCGCGCATGCCGGAGATCGCGCAGGAGCTCATTGCCAAGATCAAAGCCGCGGCCCAGAGCCGGGGAGTCGTGGTGAGCCCCGCGCTGGCGCCGGCCTCGCGCCGCGCGCCGAAGCTGGCGCTGAGCCAGAGAAATCCCGCGACGCGGGTAATCGCCATCGGAATTTCAACCGGCGGCCCGCAAGCCTTGCAGTATCTGCTGCCGCAATTGCCGGGAGATTTTCCGGGAACGCTGCTGGTGGTGCAGCACATGCCGGAAGGCTTTACCGAAATGTTTGCCCGGCGGCTGGATGAAATCTGCTCGATCGCGGTGAAGGAAGCCCAGTCCGGCGACATGCTGCTGGCTGGGCGGGCGCTGATCGCGCCCGGCAATCGTCATTTGAAAGTGAAGAAGCTCCCCTTGGGGGACGTCACCGTGTTGAGCGAGGAGCCGCGCGTCAACGGTCATCGGCCCTCGGCCGATGTGCTGTTTCGCAGCGTAGCGGAAGAGTTTGGCAACAGAGCCATTGGCGCCATCATGACCGGCATGGGAGATGACGGGGCCGAAGGTTTGGGCGTCCTGAAGGCGGCCGGAGGGTTGAGCATCGCGCAGAGCGAAGAGTCGTGCGTGGTGTATGGCATGCCCAAGGCGGCGTTTGAGCGGGGCTACGCCACGCGGGTGATTCCGCTGGAAGCAATGGCCAGCACATTTTTCGCGCATTGCCCGCAAGACCGCAAGACCGGCGATGGCGCCGTCGCGGCCGCTTCCGGTCAAGCCGCCGGCACCGCCAAAGGTTAGGTTTAGCACCGACCCGCGTCAGAGCAGCGGGTCGAGGCAGTTGGAGGAGGTTGGAACATGGAGCAGTTTGCGCCGGTTCGACGCAGCAAGGACAATCAGCCAGTCCGCTATCTGATCGTGGATGATTCGGTTTTCGCCCGCAAGAATCTCACTCAGATCATCGAGGCCTTTGGCGGGCAACTGGCCGGCGAGGCCGGCGACGGCAAAACCGCGATCACCGAGTACGCCCGTTTGAAGCCTGATATCGTCCTGATGGACATTACGATGCCGCAGATGGAAGGCATTGAAGCAGCGGAGAAGATCGTGCAGGCGCATCCGGAGGCGCGCATCGTGATGGTTTCTTCGGTCGGCTACCAGGAGAATATTGTCGCCGCCCTTCAGCGCGGCGCCCGGCATTTTGTGCAGAAGCCGGTGAAGCCGGAAGTTTTGTACGAAGTGATCAAGTACGTTTTGGGAGAAGACGGCGCGGTAGCCAGCGGCGCCGGCGCGGGGGCCTAACCGTGAAAATGGAGCTGATTCAACCCTTTATCAACGCCGCAGACGCTGTGCTGTCCCAGGGTTTGAACGCGCCGACTGTCATGGGCAATCTCACCATGGAGCAGGAGGCGTATCGCCGCAAAGGAGTGGCCGGGCTGATCTGGCTGAGTGGCGACATCGAAGGCCGAATTATCTTCGATCTCGACGCGCAGACGGCGGCGCGGATGGCGAGCAAGTTTGCCGGCTCCGAATTACCGGAGTCCGATGAGTTGGTGCGCGAGACCGTGTGCGAGCTGGCCAATCAGATCGTGGGCAATGCCATTACAACGTTGAACGATCAGGGCTTTCACTTCCGGGTTCACCCGCCGGTGCTGCACACCTCGGAAACCGGCTCCCAGAGCAGCGAAGACACGGAGG
>Ga0335081_10005197_pt1 | contig 20595 bp, 19 predicted proteins | sample Lox_Sample_35_FD_206713 | JGI IMG/M metagenome (GOLD analysis project Ga0335081, IMG submission 206713) | Soil microbial communities from Loxahatchee National Wildlife Refuge, Florida, United States - Lox_Sample_3.5 | ecosystem: Environmental > Terrestrial > Soil > Wetlands | place: USA... | reverse complement strand
AATGAAGCGAGCGAGATGCCGAGACATCGCGCAGCAAACATCACTACTTCTCCTTGGTCTGCAGTTCGCGGCGCTTTTCGTCCACGAGGTGTTGCAGTTCATCCAACAGGCGAACGTCATGTTCGGTGACAGCTTCCACCAGATAGGAAAGCGGCAAAGCGGCAGCGGTGCTCGAGCTAAGCAACCGGCGAATTGTTTCCCCCGCAGCGGCTTTCTCCAGTTCCTGCTGGCTCAGACGCGGAGTGTAGCGAAATGCTCTGCCTTCCGCCACGCGATCCAGCAGCCGTTTCTTGTAAAGGCGATCCAGCGTGGTCATCACCGTGGTGTAGGCCAGTTTAAGATCGGTGTACTGCAGCAGTTCCCTGACAGTCGCACTTTTGCGACGCCAAAGCTCTTCCAGCAACTGCAACTCAAGCGGCCCCAGTTGAGCTTTGATCGAGGGCCGAAATAACTGCGAAATTGTGTTCATGGACTCCATCCGACTAAGCAAACAGCGAGACTTCTAAGACACGGTAGGGTACCTGAAAAACCGGCCGCCGACAAGGAGAAGAAAGTCCGGCCGACTCCTACACCTGCACCCCGAAACGAGCCAGCATCTCGCGGCGTCCCAGGGCGGTGACACGCAATACCCGGCTATCCACTTCCTGGTCTACCCATTTTTTCTGAAGGCACGCTGTTAGAATGGCTGACCCCAGAGCGCCGCCGATATGCGGCTGCCGCTCGCTCCAATCGAGGCAAGCATAGGCAAACTTTCGGCGGCTCTTGCGGGCGGCTTCCAGGTCCATTCCGAGATCTTCGAATGCTTCGACGCCCTTGGCAGTCAAATTGTAGGAGTTTTGCCCCGACAACCACCCAACGCTTCGGAAACGGTTGTGCAACAGCACACCCAAATTCCCGGCGATGTGATCATAACAAGTGCGGGCGGCCAGCAACCGATGTGGCGTATTGGGCACAAAGTCACCGCGGGAGCCGGAGGCAACGATGTTCAAGGCCTCAAGGGCGCTCGCAACGTCCGGACCGTCCAAGCTGTAGTAGCGATGCTTCCCTTGGGTGGAAACCTTTAGTAGTCGTTCCTGTTTTAGACGGTTCAGGTGCGCACTTGCGGTAGGAGCGCCCACCTCTGCCACCACGGCCAGTTCGGTGCTGGTCCGCGCGTGCCCATCCAGCAGGCAATACAGCATCCGCACTCGGGCCGGTTCCCCGATCGCCGCCGCGACCCGCGAGATCGCCATTTCAGATTTTCCATCTACATCCATACTTCGATGTTAAACGAAGTATTGCTGCATGGCAACCTCGATAATGATCATCGTCGCGGATCGCGAGGAGAAACCAACATGTTGATTACCTGTTTCATTCGCTATCAGATTGATCCCTTTCAACGAGAAGCCTTTCAACAGTATGCGGAGAACTGGGGCCGCATTATTCCGCGTCACGGCGGGCACTTGATTGGCTACTTCCTCCCACATGAAGGCACGAACGACGTGGCGTGGGGGCTGATCGCGTTCGATAGTCTGGCCTCGTACGAGAGATATCGTTCGCGTCTCAAGGACAACCCAGAGGCGCGCGAGAACGTCGCCATGGCACAAAGCAAGCGGCTGATCCTGCGCGAGGAACGAAGTTTCGCTCAAGTAGTTGATGGAACTTTCGGCCTGCCCGCGACCTTCGCGGAAAAAGAATGAACGACGCGCACCTAGATCATGCGAGCGGCATTAACCGTTCCGCGAGCATTCCTGAATACGGAACACGCGAGGCATTCTGACGACCGAACCTGCCAGACAGAGTAAAATTCCCGTTTCGAACAAAATGAGTGGGCTCGATGCAACGTTGTTTGTGGAGGAGATACATGCCTCGAATCATTGGCGTGCTTCTGTTGGCAGTGCTTATGGCCGGATGCTGCTCCGACGTGTGCAGCGGGAACCCAGGTGCGCAGAAGTACTTTGACTCGGCCCGCCAGAATCCGGCGGCGCTTCTGTCGTTCCTGCAGAAAATGCCAAAGGGTGGCGACCTGCACAATCATCTGGGTGGCGCGGTTTACGCCGAAAACCTCATCGGTTTCGCCGCACAAGATAATCTTTGCTTCGATCGAGCAAGCGAGAAGCTGAAGCCGATGAAGGAGTGCGGCAAAGGAAACTCTCCCAATCCGCGGGATTGCTTCGGGGCACCGTCTGCGCAGAAGTGGGTCCCGGCCTGCGACAGCCTTTTCCACGACATGCTGGACGCGTTTTCCATGCGGGATTTCAAGCCGCATTGCGATCCTACGAATAATGCGGCCACCGGAACTCTGTGTGAGTCCGGACACGATCACTTCTTCGCCACGTTCGACAAGTTCGGCCTGGCCACGCAAGGCCACACGCCGGAGATGATCGCGGAGGTCGCAAATCGCGCGGCCGCGCAAAACGAATCCTACCTGGAATTGATGTTCGGCCTGGACGACGGCGCAGCGGGTGGCCTCTCGCAGCTGATCCACTGGGATGGAGTTGATGCCGACGCAGTTTCAGCTATTGCTCAACAAGTGCACGGCAATCCAATGTTTGCAAAGGGCGTGGATAATCTTCATAAAACTGATGCCGAGTGGCATTCCCGCTTGCACTGCTCGGACCCTCAACGCAAAGAGCCCGGCTGCGCGGTGGAGGTTCGATATCTCTATCAGGCCCTGCGTGGCTTGCCTCCCAATGCGGTTCTGTCGCGGCTGATCACTGGATTTGAAATGGTGCAGGAGGACGAGCGACGTGCGAAAGCCGGACAGGGTCCGCAACTTATCGTTGGCCTGAATCTGGTTATGCCCGAGGATGGATATTTCTCCATGCACGACTTCGATTTGCATATGCGCATTTTGCAGAAACTGCATGCTGTGTATCCGGAGGTGAAACTCAGCTTGCACGCAGGAGAGCTTGCTCCCGGTCTGGTCACGCCAGACGGCTTAAGGGACCACATATCGAAGTCGGTCTACCTGGCGGGGGCCGAACGCATCGGCCATGGAGTCGACGTCGGGTACGAAGACAATCACGAGCAACTGCTGAAAGATATGGCTGCGAGGCATGTGCTGGTGGAGATTTGCCTCACTTCAAATGACGGGATCCTTGGAATCAGTGGGGCTGGACATCCGCTGAAGACTTATCTCGACAGCAAGGTTCCGGTGGCGCTGGCCACGGATGACGAGGGCGTCTCGCGGGCAGACATGACGCAGGAGTACCTGCGTGCCGCCGAGACGTATTCGTTTCTGGAATACGACGACCTGAAGCGCATGGCGCGGATGAGCCTCGAGCATAGCTTCTTGCCCGGCGCGAGTCTCTGGAAGGACGCAGAACAGTTCCACCCGACAGACGCATGCGCCCGCCAGCAGGCTGGAGCCGACACGCCTTCACCGGGATGCAAACGGTTCTTGGACGGCAGCGAACGCGCCCGAGTGGAATGGAAGCTGGAAGGACAGTTCCTCAGGTTTGAGAAAAATTACTAAACGGTTACGCCTTGACCACTTTGCCGCTGCGCAGGCAGGAGGTACAAACGCGAATACGCTTAGTGGCGCCCTTCACCTTGGCCCGGACGGGACGCAGGTTGACGTTCCAGCGCCTGCGAGACACGTTGTGGGCGTGACTGATGGTGTTTCCGAACTGCGGCGTCTTGCCGCAAACATCACAAACTTGTGCCATTGACTACTCCGATGAGATCAAAACTTGGGCTGCAAACTTAAGATTCTACCGGAGTTTACGGTTTTGAGCAACCGGCGGGGCCGGGATTGATTCCAATGCTTCGCGCCAAATTTCTGAGCTCTTTGCCATAGCTGGCCAGCGTTTTTGGCGCCGCAAATCTATAGTAGAGTGAATAGTTTCGCAAGATATGATGCAACAAGCGCGCGCCAACCGGGTTTTTCAATTCGCCATTGCCTTGCTGTGCGTCAGCGGCGTCGCTACTTATCTTTCATTCTTCTACTCGCGAATTGGCGAACGCTGGGTTACTCACACTCAGGAGGTACGCGCTACTGTCGGGGACCTTGAGGCTACGGTCAACGAAGCGGGCCGGGCAAGAATGGGATACCTCATGTCCGGTGTCGACTCTGAGCTGGGCGATTATCGGTCGGCGGTTTCCCGGATACCCGCGGTCCTGCTTCACTTGCGCGAACTCACCCAGGACAATCCTGCGCAAGTTGACAACTGCGCCCGATTGGATTCGCTGACCACGGGTCGGATAAATACGTGGCAGGAGGAAATTCGGCAGCGGCAAGCGGGTGCAGCAATAGATTATTCGGCGATTCTGGCACAGAATGTTCCCCTTGCCTCGCAATATGCGGCCGCCACCGGCGCAGTTCGCGCTGAAGAAAGCCGGTTGCTTCAAATCAGAACGCGCACGGCCCAGCGACGCTTCATCATGGCAGTTGCAACTGTCGGCTTGAGTTTCGCGATCGGATTGCTGCTGCTTTATTTGTATTTCCGCATGCTGACCGAAGAACTGCGAGCCCGGACCGAAGCGCAGGAAGCACTGCGCACAGCCAATCAAGAGTTGGGTGCGGAAGTGGCGGAACGAAGGGCAGCCGAGCAGAGACTGGAGAAGTCGGAGAAATCTTTGCGAGAGCTTTCCCTTCACGTCTTGCGTTCTCAGGAGGAAGAAAGGAAGCGAATTGGAAGAGAGCTGCACGACAGCCTCGGGCAATATCTGGCAATGCTGAAGCTCAACCTCGACTTACTGGACTCAGCGGAAGACCAGCACTCCAACTCCAACCGCGAACAGATCCAGCAGTGTGTGCGATTGGCCGAGGAGTCGATGCGCGAGGTACGGACGATTTCGTATCTTCTCTATCCTCCAATGCTGGAAGAGGTGGGGCTCAAGTCCGCAATTCCCTGGTATCTGGAAGGATTTTCCACTCGCAGTAATGTGCAGACATCTTTCGAGATCGACCCAGAATTTGGCCGCCTGGACCGCGACGTAGAACTTGCTCTGTTTAGGATCCTGCAAGAGAGCCTCACCAACGTTCATCGCCATTCCGGAAGCGCTGTCGCCAACGTGCGGCTTTCGATGACAAACGGTTGCGCCGTTCTGCAGATAGCCGATCGGGGAAAAGGCATTCCGGATAAGCTGCTTAGGACTGCGGACGGGCATGCTTCTTTAGGAGTGGGAGTTCGTGGCATGAACGAACGCGTGCGGCAACTAGGTGGGAAGCTGGAAATTACGTCCTCCCCCACTGGGACCGCAGTGACGGCATCAGTCCCCGCGAATGGGCAGTCTGCCGCATGAAGCAAGGGACGGGATCGTCCTTGCGGCCATTGAGGAGAAAGCCAAATGCTGAAACGCCTTCTGATCGCTGATGATCACGAAATCGTGCTGGAAGGAATTCGCAACCTCGTGGGTCGATCCGGCCGTCCTTGGCTGATCTCGGGAGAAGCGCGAAATGGCGAAGACGCAGTTGCCATGGTCAAATTCCTTAAGCCAGATGTGGCGATCCTGGATATCACGATGCCGCAGCTCAGCGGATTAGCGGCTGCCAAACAAATCTCAGAATGTTCTCCCGATTGCCGGATCCTGATCTTCACCATGCACGAATCTGGAAGGCTGGGCATCGAGGCGCGCAATGCGGGAGCACATGGCTATATCGTTAAGGCGCAGGCTGCGCGCGATCTGATTCGCGCCGTGGACGCGCTACTCGAGGGTGGCACGTTCTTTGGGGTCCCAGACGACGCCGCTCCAACCAAGGAGCCCGACAAGAAACCCGGCGGTCTGTTCTATGTGGCCGCTTCATTTGCCAGATAAAAATCAGAATGGTTCAACGGGTGTAGCGGTTTCGTTTCTTCTCCTCGTACCGTTCCAGCCCCAGCGCAATCAGCTTCTCGATCAACGCCGGGTAGGACAACCCTGACGCAGCCCACAGCTTGGGATACATGCTGATCAAGGTGAATCCTGGCATGGTGTTGATCTCGTTCAAATAGATCTTGCGCGATTTTGGTTCCATCAAGAAGTCCACCCGTGCCAAGCCAGAACAGTCCACGGCTTTGAACGCCCCGACAGCTAACTGCTGAACTTCCCTGGTTTCCGCCTTGCTCAGCTTGGCAGGGATGATGAGCTGCGAACCTTCATCAAGGTACTTGGCGTCATAGTCGTAGAACTCTTTGCTGGGAACAATTTCTCCCGGCACCGATGCTTGAGGATTGTCATTTCCCAGCACTGAGCATTCGATTTCACGGGCTTTATTTTTCCCTCCGCCGACACCCTGCTCGATGACGATCTTGCGATCGAATTTAGCCGCCTCGCTGATTGCAGGGCCGAGTTCCTTGCGATCGTGAGCTTTGGAGATCCCTACCGACGAGCCCAGATTGGCAGGCTTCACAAAGACGGGATACTTCACCTTGCTCTCGATCAGCTTTTGCACTTTCTTGGGTTCGGCTTCCCAGTCGCCTCGCAGGATGGTCACGTGCTTCACGATTGGCAGCCCAGCGGCGCGGAACAGCGATTTCATGACATCTTTGTCCATGCCCGCAGCCGACCCCAGGACACCAGCACCGACGTAGGCCATGTCTGCAAGTTCGAGCAGGCCCTGGATCGTTCCGTCCTCGCCGAAGGTTCCGTGCAACACGGGAAAAACGATGTCCACCTCGATGGCATGGCTCGGGCGGACGGCAGACTCCGGCGCTTCAGTCTGAAGCGCGGGCAGCGCGCCACCACGAGGCTGCGGCTCGGGCGGAACGAGAATGGATTCGCCACGGGCGAGGACCGCAGCAGACGGAGTGGCTTCCGGATCGCCGGCCCGGAGATGCTTTTCCTGTCCATGCTTAAATTCGCCACGCAACAACCGCTCAGCGTGTGCCGCCGTCACCCAATGGCCTTCCTTTGTGATGCCTATCGGTACAACGTCATATTTGTTTTTGTCGATGGCATTAAATACGGATGCCGCCGAGAGCAGCGATATTTCGTGCTCGCCACTGCGCCCGCCGAAGAGGATTCCGACACGAAGTTTGTTCATGGTAAGATGACCGCAATTTTTATTCTTCCACATCCCGGCAATTGTTTCGTTGACAACTGAGGCACAGGGAGTTAGGCTGCGGGGCGCGGGGATTCCTGCACTTCTAATTTCATTCCAAGAAGGGGAGTGGTATGAGAAAAGTTGTCATTTCGTCGTTGGTGTTGCTGTTGGCGTGTCTGGCAGTAGTGGAGGCATCGGCGCAAACCCCTCCAGCCCGCAAGAAGCGCCTCGCGATCTTGGATTTCGACTACGCAACGGTTCACGGCGGTGTAGCTGCGATTTTTGGCCAGGATGTCGACGTGGGCAAAGGCATCACCGACCTGCTGGTGACCAATCTGGTCAAAGACGGCACCTATTCAATTATCGAACGCAAAGCGCTGGACAAGATCTTAGCGGAGCAGAACTTTTCTAACAGCGACCGCGCCAATCCGAATTCGGCGGCCAAGATTGGTAAGTTGTTGGGTGTAGACGCCATCGTTGTGGGCAGTATTACGGAATTCGGCAACGAGACCAAGAATACGAACGTCGGAGGCGGAGGAGGAAACTGGGGAGGCTTTGGCTTAGGCGGTGTCGGCCATAAGAAATCCAAAGCCATTGTCGCCCTCACGGCGCGCATGGTGGACATCGATACCGGCGAAATCCTGGGCGTGGCCGAAGGCAAGGGAGAGTCCTCGCGCGAACACACTTCTCTGCTGGGCGGTGGCGGCAACTGGCACGGCTGGGGCGGCGGAAACGCCGACTTCGGCAGCAGCGACTTCCAGAACACCATCATCGGCGAAGCGGTGAAGAATGCTACTCAGCAATTGACTTCGGAAGTGATTGCCAATAAGGACAAACTGGTCGCCCGTACGATCATCGTCGAGGGCCTGGTGGCGGCTGTGGATGGTGGCCAGATCGTGTTGAATGTCGGCGGCAAGCAAGGCGTTAAAGTCGGCGATCAGCTCAACGTGGAGCGCGTAACCAAGGAGATCAAAGACCCTGCGACCGGAAAAGTCATCCGCCGCATGGCTACGGCCGTTGGAATAGTAAAGGTCACTGATGTTGACGACATTTCTTCGGTTTGCACCGCGGTTTCCGGCGCTGGCTTCAAAGTCGGAGATGCCGTGAAAACGGTTACGCAGTAGTGGTTCGTAGTTCGACAGACCGGAGCGCTGAGGCGCTCCGGTTTTATTGCTTGCTTTAAGCTCTCACAATTTTGTCATTCCGAATGGCTTCAGCCATGAGGAATCTGCTTTTACAGAATCTTCTTCCCAAACGCCGACAGTGCCAGCTCCACCGCCAGATCCGCCGTCTGGTTGTGCTCGTCAATGACCGGATTCACTTCCACAATCTCAAAGCTCAGCATGCGCCCGTGGTCGGCAATGATCTCCATTGCCAGATGTGCTTCGCGGTAAGTCGCGCCGCCGCGCACCGGAGTTCCTACGCCGGGCGCATCTTCCGGATCGATCCAGTCCATGTCGAGCGAAACGTGATATCCGGCGGTGCCGCGCCCTGCCATGCGGAGGGCTTCTTCCATCACCGTGCGCATGCCGCGCTCGTCGATGTCGCGCATGGTCAGGACTTCGATGCCGGCGCGATGCACATTCTCCTTTTCGATGGCATCAATGTCCCGCACTCCGACAAGCACGCAGTTCTCCGGCTTCACCTTGGGAGAAAAATTGTAGATGTTGGCAAGATCGCCAGGGCCAAGGCCCATAATCGCCGCCAGGGGCATGCCATGCACGTTGCCGCTCGGCGAGCTGTCGGGTGTGTTCACGTCGGTGTGTGCGTCAATCCAAATCAGTCCGATCCGTTGGTCCTGCTTGCGGTAGAACTCGGCAACCCCCGCGACCGTGCCCGCCGCCATCGAATGATCGCCGCCCAGCGACAACGGGACTTTCCCGGCTTCCAGCGTTTTCAACACGAGCTCGGCGTGTTTGGTACAGGTGGCGGTAATTTCCTTGAGATATTTGGCATGAGGGTCGCCCTCCTTCTTCTGCTCAGGAATTGCGACCGCCACGTTCCCGCCGTCTTCGACCACATGGCCGAGCGCTTCAAGCCGTGCCTCAAGCCCTGCTACGCGCACTGCCGAGGGGCCCATATCTACGCCACGGCGGGATTGGCCAAGATCGAGCGGTACACCGATGACGCGTATCTTGCGAGGCGTGATGCTGGAATAAGTCGAAGGCGCAATCGTCATAGGGCTAAGAACCTTAAACCACCGAGAACACTGAGTTCACAAAGCCAAATCTCTTACGAAAAACGGCGTTCTCTGCGCGCTCGGCGGTTAACTAGGGGTACAGCCGATAAAGCATTCTGGGAAACGGAATAGTTTCGCGCACGTGCTCCAATCCGCAAATCCAAGCCACCGCGCGCTCGATCCCCATACCGAAACCTGCATGCGGCACGCTGCCGTACTTGCGCAGGTCAAGATACCATTTGAAGGCTTCTTCGGGCAGCCCATGCTCGTGAATGCGCTTCACCAGCAGATCGTACGACGCCATACGTTGCGAGCCGCCGATGATTTCGCCGTAGCCTTCAGGCGCAAGCACATCCACACACAGCGCAAGGTCAGACCGCTGCGGGTCCGGCTCCATGTAAAAAGCCTTTACCTTGGCAGGATAGCGATGCACCATGACCGGTCGATCGAACTGTGAGGAGATATAGGTCTCGTCCGGCGAGCCAAGATCGCCGCCGTACTCGAAGTTGTTTTCCAGGGCTCCCTTCGCATGAGCCTCCTGTAGCATCTTGACAGCTTCGTCGTAGCTGATGCGCGGGAAGGGTGCTTCGACCTTCTCCAGCTTGGAAGTATCACGGCCGATCGTCTGTAGATCTGTTCGCCGCTTTTCAAGACATCGTTTGACCAGGAAACTGATCAGGCCCTCCGCGAGTTCCATGATGTCGTCGAGTTGAGCGTAAGCAACCTCCGGTTCGACCATCCAGAATTCGGTCAGATGACGGCGAGTCTTGGATTTTTCTGCGCGGAATGTCGGCCCGAAAGAATAGACCTTGCCCAGCGCCATCGCAGTGGCCTCGATGTACAGTTGGCCGGATTGGGTGAGGAACGCCTGCTCCTCGAAATAATCCACCGGGAACAGCGTGCTGGTTCCTTCGCAAGCCGCGGGGGTGAGGATCGGCGGATCGGTGAGTGTAAAGCCGCGCTCATCGAAAAAGTCGCGGGCGGCTTTGATGATCTCGGCGCGCACACGCAGGATGGCCGCTTGTCGCGGTGAGCGCACCCAGAGATGGCGGTGCTCCATCAGAAAGTCGACGCCGTGCTCTTTAAGAGAAATCGGATAGGGATCACTTTCGGAAACGCGTTGAAGAACCTGCACGCCGGTGACATCGAGCTCGTAGCCGCCCGGCGCGCGCTTGTCGGCGCGGACGTTACCTTCCACGATGACGCTGGATTCCTGCGTCAGTCCTTTGATGGCGTCGAAGACTTCAGGAGCAACCGCATTCTTCGCCACGACACCTTGAATCAGGCCGGAGCCATCGCGGAATTGTGGGAAAAGCAGTTTCCCACTCTCACGCAGGTTGTACAACCAACCGCGAATGGTAACGGGCTGGCCTTCGTGCTTGCCGATTTCGGCGATCGTTGTGATAGAAGACATAATGAATTTCGTAACTGTGTAGTCGGGTAATTTTGTATTTGAAATCTTATGATCGAAAGGTCCCGGTGCGAAATTACCCGATTACAAAATTACCAAATTACAAAATAATCTTTATTCCGCTTGGAGCTTGTCAAACACGCTGGCCATCTTCTCCGCAGGATTGATCTTCTCGTTCTCTTCAATCTCCAGCAGCACCGGCGGCTTGTGTGGGGCGGAGCGAAGCAACTCCATGGCCTGCTTCCAGTCAATCGATCCATCGCCCGGCCACAGATGAGAATCGCGGTCTTTCTTGTTGTCGTGAATATGCGTCGAATGAATGTGATTCTTCAGGCTTTCAAATGCCTGGGCCACGTCCGTCATGATGTGCGCGTGTCCCACATCGAAGCACACACCAATGTCGTCAAAATGTGTGGCCTGGATAAACTCGACAATCTTTTCCGGGGTGCAGATTTCGTTGGGAATATTCTCCAGCAGAACGCGCACACCCAGTGGCTTGGCAAAAGCGCGCAGATGCTCAATGGACGTCATTGCCGCCTCGAATTTGTGCTCATCGAACGATTCTCCGCCGAGGCCCATGTGCTGGATCAGAAATCGAAATGGAATCTGCTCGGCAATTTCCAGCGCGCGCTTGATTTCATCCATCGCCTCGATTCGCGTGGCCCGGTCGGTGGAAGTGATGTTCACCGGCGCGGCTCCGGTGCGCCCCCACTCATAGTCAGCAAATAACGGAGCATGCACCGAATGCAGAGGCACGCCGCTGTTGCGGAACCAGTCGGCAATTTCGCGGACATGCTGCTTACGGTTGGCATAATCGAGGTGCTGGCGCGCGGCAAAGATTTCGATTGCCTGCGCTCCCCCTCGCACCAAGCCGTCTAGCAGGCCGGGATGAAGCCGCTCTTTGACGTAAACGTAAGTTGAAATCGCCTTCAGCATCAGTAGCCAATTGCCTTTCCATTATTCCGGCCATCGCTGGCGCCCAGCCGGTCGCCGGTTTTCAAATCAATGGCGATGCACTCTCCATCGCTCCAGTATGGGTCCCAATCGTCACCCACCTTAACGCCTTGCTCCACGTGATGGCCCATGGCATCGAGTGCCTTCATGGTATCGGGCGAGAACCATTGTTCCACGTTTATTTTGTCCGGCAGCCATTGATGATGGAAGCGCGGAGCATCCACCGCTTCCTGCACATTCATTCCATAATCCACCACGCCCATGAGGATGTTGGCCACAGTAGTGATGATTCTCGATCCACCCGGCGACCCAAGCACTAGAAATAGCTTACCGTCTTTTGTGACAATTGTCGGCGTCATCGCCGAAAGCGGCCGTTTGCCGGGGCCGACGGCGTTGGCGGGGCCTTGAATCAGGCCGTAAAGATTGGGAACGCCCTGCTTGGCCGCGAAGTCGTCCATTTCATCGTTCAGCAGGAAGCCGAGGCCCTCAGCGGTCACCCGGGAACCGAAGCCGTCATTGAGTGTGGTTGTTACGGCAACCGCATTTCCGGCAGAGTCGACGATCGAGTAATGCGTGGTGTGCTGCGGTTCGCGAAAAGCTGGGTGAAGAGTTGCCTCCTGCTCGAGTTCACTGAAAATTGCCGGACGCTTGAGATCCTTGCTCACGCTCGCATGTCTTGGGTCGATAGTTTCGCGCCAGGCAGCAGCGTATTTCTTGTCGATGAGTTGGGCAACGGGAATCTTGGAGAAGTCCGGGTCGCCCATGAATTCGGCGCGGTCGAAGTAGGCTCGGCGGAAGGCTTCGACGGTCAGATGAATTGACAGCGCGGAGCGGTCGCCCAACTTCGCCAGATCGTAGCCTTCAAGGATGTTGAGGATTTCGACCAGTGCCGTTCCGCCGGACGAGGGCGGTGGCGCGCTGATAATGTCATATCCGCGATAGGTGCCGCGAATCGGCTCGCGCTCTTTGACTTCGTAGTGCGCGAGGTCGTCAGCAGTGACCAGGCCTCCGCCTTTCTGGATAAAAGCCGCAAGCTGACGCGCCATCTCCCCGTGGTAGAAGTCGTCGGGGTTGGCGGCAATGCGCTCGAGAGTGCGAGCGAGGTCAGGCTGGCGGAAAATCTCCTCCGGCTTGTAGTAATTTCCGTCTCGCTGGAAGATGCGGCGGGACTCGGGAAACTTGGCGAGATCCTCGTCGCCAGCCATATCGCGCGCATCCTGCCAGGCTAGCGGGAAGCCGTCACGGGCCAGCTTGATGGCAGGAGCGATCACCTGCTGCAGCGTGAGCTTGCCGTAGGTTTTTTCTACGTAAACCATGCCGGCAACAGAACCGGGAACGCTGATGGATTTGTAACCGACGACGCTGGCGTCGGGTATCACGTTGCCTTGCGCATCGAGATACATGTTGGCCGTAGCAGCGGCCGGAGCTTTTTCGCGGTAATCGATGAAGTGGGTCTTGCCGTCGGGCATGCGGATGAGCATGAAGCCTCCGCCGCCAAGGTTGCCCGCCTGCGGATGCACGACCGCCAGCGCAAAACCGACCGCGACTGCAGCGTCAACAGCGTTGCCGCCAGCCTGCATGATCTGAACGCCGGCTCGCGAAGCCAGTTCGTGGACGCTGGCGACCATGGCGTGGGAACCATGCGCGGGATGGGTCGAAGCAAGCGCAGGTGCAGCGAGCAATGCAGCGAAAAGCAGGAGTGTCAGTAGCTTGCGGCTGGAGTGCATGGGATTCTTGAGGCTAGCGTAGGGGAAGAGAGCGAGTCAAATGGGGCGAGTTAGGGAGTGAGTTGAAAAACTGTGCCGCAGCCGCCGTTACAGGATCCAGTTCCACCGTACGAGGTGGTTCCGTAGAGCGTATTGTCCTCTCCAAATCTAAGAGCCACTGCGTACACCCCGTCCGGCGGACCCGTGAAGCTATATGCCGGTACAAATTTCCACGCATTACCTTCCTGTTTTGGTGGATCCATTCGATAGATAAGCCCATAACGAGTTGGGCCTGCCCCAGCGCTTCCGTAAAGGTCTTGATCCGGTCCAAGTATCAGTACTGATGGATTGGCACCGTCCTTTATGTCGAACACGTGGATCAGGGTTTCGGTCCAAGCACCACCTTGGAACAGTGGTGCGTCCAACTCAAACACGGTACCCTCCTCGGGTTCACCCCCCGCGCGGGTAATGAAGGCTGTCGACAGTAGCTCAGTTTGATTTTTTGCCTGCTTATTTTTTGTGGCGTCATCCCGAGCGCAGCCGCCTTTCAGGCGGAGCGAGAGCCTGCCCTGAGCCGCCGAGGAGCAAGGCAACGAGGCGAGCCGAATGGGGATCTCGCAGCGCGATGGTTTCGTCGAAATGAGATCCCTCAGCCCACTGATACAAGCGTGGGCCTTCGGGATGACTCCGCATGAAACTAGAGTTCAAACTGAGCCACTACCCGGGCGTTTAGCGCTACGCCTTCTTCCCGCGTTTTCCCCGGCGCACTCTGCGTCCTCTGCGGTTTAAGGTTTTGGTCTTTGCCGACACCATCTCGTACGACTGACGAATCAGATCCTGCAGTTCGTCGTCGTTCAGCAAATCCAGCCGTTCGACTAGCACCCACTTGTAGCGCCCCACATACGGCGCAGGAGCAATGCCCTCTATCTCGCACAATTCGGCAAATTTTTCCGGCGTGCACTTGAAACAAAGATGAAGCGGCACGGAACCGAGGTCAACGATGGTAAAGATTTTCTTCGCCACCTTGAAACAGAGGTCTTCGCCCCACTGCATATTTTCGGTTGCGTGCGGAAAGGAAAGGCAGAACTCACGGATTTCGTCTACGTTCATAAGAAGCTTGAACCGCGGAGAGCTCAAAGCACGCAAAGAAAGGCTTTTCATCACAGGGGGAACTGAGGACACAGAGGAATCGAAAGAAATGATTTTCTCTGCGTCCTCCGCGGTAAACGGATTCCCTCGGCGATCCCTGCGGTGAACAGAAGCTATACCTGTTCCCGCACTTCGCCCAGCGTGACCTCGACTTCCAGCTTCTTCTTCCCGCGATATACGGTCACGTGCACAGCGTCGCCGGCGCGGTGCTTGTTCATGACTTGCGCCAGATCCTGCTGATCTTCGATCCGTGCACCGTCGATAGCAACGATCAAGTCGCCGCCGATCATAATTGGCATGTTGCCGAGGTAAGCGCGCTCATTGCCACCGCGCAATCCGGCGCGATCGGCAGCCCCGCCGGGCACCACCTGTACGATCAGCAGGCCGTAGTCCGCGGCCAAGCCGAGCTGCTCAGCCAGGTCGGGATCAATTGGAATGGTGCGCACGCCGAGCGCCGGCCGCCGCACCCGGCCTAAGGTAACGAGGTCGTTCAAGACAGCTTTTGCCGTGTTGATGGGAATCGCAAAACCGATACCGGCGCTTTGACCGACATTCGAAGCAATCATGGTGTTGATGCCGATGACCTCGCCGTGCCAGTTCAACAGCGGTCCACCCGAGTTGCCGGGATTGATGGCCGCGTCGGTCTGAATGGCTTCGTCAATGGTTTGGCCGTCCGGTTCCTGCACCGAGCGGATTGAACTGACGATCCCGCGAGTGAGCGTGCCTGACAAACCAAAAGGATTCCCGATGGCATAAACTTTTTGCCCAACCTGCAAATTGGTGGAGTCCCCGAGCGTCATGGGCTGAAGATCAGGGGCTTTAATCTGCACCACCGCGAGATCGTGCGAGCGGTCGCTGCCCACGATCGTGGCTTTGTACTTCTTGCGATTGTGCAGCGTCACTTCGACCTGCCGGGCATCGGCCACGACGTGATAGTTCGTCAGAATGTGCCCATCTTTGTCGATAATGAAGCCGGATCCCTGGCCTTCCTCCGGCACCAGTCCGTAAAAGAAATCAAACGTTACCGCGCGCGAGGTAATGTTGACCACCGAGGCAATGTTCTTGCGATAGACAGTGATGTTGTTCTGCTCTTCGGCGTCGAGGGTGTCGCTGCCGCTGGCCGCCTCGCTGATCTCCACCTTGTTGGGACGCCCGATCCAGTCAGTAAAATGCGATTGTCGGGAGCGATACGTGGTGAAATAGAAGAACGCACCCACCAGAAGCAGCACAAGCAGGAACGGTCGCAAAACCTTCATAGAACGTCAGGGCCTTAACCAGAGATTTACACGAATCTGCATTGATTGTACTGAATTTCGGTCAGGTTCTACGCTCGGCTTCGGCCCGAAGCTTTTCGTACAGATCTTGCACGCGTTGGCGTGTAGCGTCGAGGGAGCCAGAATTGTCGATGACGTAGTCGGCGGCCGCGATCTTATCCTCGTCCGGCAGTTGGGCTGCCATTCGCCGTTCTACCTCACGACGGGCGGTCTCGTAATCGACTTTGAGCCGCGCCGCCCAGCGCTCTATGCGCTGCTCCGGACGGCAGGTCACGACGACCAGCCGATCAAAACGGTCGGCAGCCCCTGCTTCCAGGATCAACGCTGCTTCGACGATGGCAATAGCATGTGAGTCACGGCGACCCACTTCCTCCATCCATTCGTCCTGCCTACGAACCACAGCCGGGTGGACGATCTGATTGAGCTCTTTAACGCGCGAGGGCTGCTGGCCAACGCCAAAAGCCTTCTCCGCCAGCCGCGCGCGACTCACCGTACCATCGGAAGCTAAAATGTCGCACCCAAAATGTTGGACGACTTCCTGGTAAACGCTCTGGCCGGGCTGCATGAGTTCATGCGCAATGGCATCGGCCTGGATCAAATGCGCACCCAGCCCCACTAGCATCTCGCCCACCACCGATTTGCCGGCGGCGATGCCGCCAGTCAGCCCCACTTTCAGCAAATTCGCTCCGAGAAAAACTTCACCGCAGAGGGCACAGAGGAACACCGCAAAATCAAAGCGGTTTCTACGCCCGCTCGCGAATTTTAGGTCCTCGACAATTCCGGCACGCCACGCCTCAACCTGGCTGCGCGTACGGTGTTCGCCATCAACATGGCGATCGTTAGCGGTCCGACGCCGCCGGGCACGGGAGTGATTGCCCCAGCGATCTCAGCGACCTCGGGATGAACATCGCCGATCAGGGTTGAGCCTTTCGCGCGGAACGTCTCTTCGCGTTTCTTATTTCCTGCGAAGAAGCGATCAAACTCCGCTTGTTCGCTGATCTTGTTCATGCCCACGTCAATCACAGTTGCTCCCGGCTTTACGAAGTCGCGAGTGATCATTCCGGCGCGGCCGATTGCCGCCACGAGAATGTCCGCGCGCCGGCACACTCCGGGAAGATCGCGGGTTTTCGAGTGACAGATGGTCACGGTCGCATTCCCATTCGTGAGCAGCATCGCAACCGGCTTGCCCACGATATCGCTGCGTCCGACCACCACGGCTTCTTGTCCCGCTATCGGGATGTGGCTTCGCGTCAGGATTTCCAGAATGCCTGCCGGTGTGCAGGGTACCAAACCCGGCCTCTGAGTCGAGAGGAAGCCGACGTTCATGGGATGAAATCCGTCGACGTCTTTCGCTGGATCAACTGCCAATAGGACTTTTTTCGAATCAACCTGCGGCGGGAGGGGAAGCTGCACCAGAATGCCGTCGACTTCATGCCGGCGATTCAGGTCCGCAATCAGATCCAACAATTGCGATGTGGAAACATTCTCGGAGGGGGTGTGCTTCTCGCTGTAGAGGCCGACCTCCTCCGAACTCTTGACTTTGCCTCTTACGTAAATTTCCGACGCCGGGTTATGCCCCACCAGAACGACCGCGAGTCCGGGCCTGACGCCGGCTGCGGTCATCGCTTTCACTTCAGCAGCGACTTCCGCCCGAATCTCACTCGCGATCTTATTACCGTTAAGAATGGTGGCGGGCATGGTCTTCTGTGAGAAAAATTGTATATGAATCGGGAGTCTTAGGACCTGCGCTCAAAATACGGGAACTCGGCCGTCCCGGCTTTATGGATATTCGCCTCCGCGAACTCACGCGTACGATCGAGCGCCGCCTGCAATTCCCCGAGTGATTTTTGCTTTTGCGCGTCGTCGGCATCCGCCGGAACCGTCATACAGCGGCTGACCCGCATCAGAGCTTTGCAAAATGGCTTTGGAACCATCAATTTGTCCCACGTATTCAGGACCCACGCGTCGCTCAGAGCGATATGGAAGGCTACCATCGGCACCCCGGTCCTGCTGGCAAGCAGCACCGGCCCAGGTTTCACTACGAAGCGGGGTCCGCGAGGCCCATCCAGAGTGAAGGCTGCAATCCAGCCTTCATCCAGCGCCCGCCGCATACCAAAGAGGGCGCGCACGGCGAACCGGCTGCTGGATCCCCGTACTTTTACGAAGCCGAATCGTTGCATGATGCGGCCGGTATACTCTCCGTCGAAACTGTCGCTGCTCATGACTCGAATCTTCAGATCACGCCACAAGTACATCGACGGCAACATGCAAGCATGCCAGAAGGAGTAGACGAATGGCCGAGCCTCCAGGCTTCCAGGCGAGCCGTCTTCCCATGACAATGAGAACCTGATCGTGCTCCCGGTTATGCGGACCACCAGGTATCCGACACGTTCAATCAGCCACAGCAGCAACCGCTGCCAGCGCGTAAAGCGGCCTGGCGCTGCCGAAGTTATTTCCGTGACCGGAGTGGCTGCGGTACTCACAAAGTCATTCTATCGGCTGCCGCTTACCTGCATTCCGAAGAAGCATCCCAGTGATCACTTTCTTGCACATCAAAGGCACTGCAAATGAGAGGTTTCTAATGATTTCCACTTAGAAGGCCACATCTATGTGAATCTTTGGAAAAACTACGCTTGCACCGATTGACTTTGCGGGAAAGCGATTGCTATAGTCGATAAGTTCCCTTTTGGACGCGGGTTCGCTTTAAAGTCGTCCGACCGCTGGGATTGTCCTAGTTCGTTCGCCAGAACGAGCTCAACACAACCTGAGGCTCACTCGGCAGTCCGTTAAGCTCCCGCATCCATCGCACACGACGTGCGACTAAACAGAGAGGCCATGACCTTGTTCGAAGATAACACCGCCCCCACCCTCGATTCTGCAACCTCAACCATGACCGAACGCAACCCAGAAACCGAAAACGCTGCCAGACCTGAGCCGGTGCAATCAGCTGAAGAGAAGCAGTCTGCCGCCAGCGCTGATGATTTTGCTTCAGCCCTCGAGAGCTTCACCACCGAGACCGAAGAAGCCATCCAGGAAGATCACGTAATTAAGGGCACGGTGCTGAAGCTTACTTCCACTCACGTGGTGGTGGACATCGGCGCGAAGTCCGAAGGCATGCTCCCGCTCTCCGAGGTGTTGGACTACGAGGGAAAACCTCGCTTCCAGCCAGGTGATGAGATCGACGTCATGCGGGAGAAGGGCGAGACCGAGGAGGGTTACGTCAACCTTTCCCATCAGAAGGCGCAACGCATTCGCGCCTGGGATGAAGTTGAACACGCCTACACCAGTAAGCAGCCCATCAAGGCCGTAGTGGTGGAGCGCATTAAGGGCGGCCTGACGGTTGACATTATGGGCGCGCGCGCATTTCTGCCCGGCTCTCAGGCGGATCTGCGGCCGACCCGCAACCTCGACGCGGTCAAAGGCCAGGTCATGGAAGTTGCCGTAATCAAGCTCAACAAGAAGCGCGGCAATATCGTGGTCTCCCGCAAGCAGATTCTGGAAGAGGAACAGAACGACAAACGCTCGAAAACGATGCAGCACCTCGAAGAAGGCGCCGCCCTCACTGGTGTGGTGAAGAACCTGACCGACTACGGAGCTTTCGTAGACCTGGGCGGCATCGATGGCCTGCTGCACATCACCGATATGTCCTGGGGGCGATTGACGCACCCGCGCGATCTGGTAAACGTGGGCGATCAGATTCAAGTGAAAGTGCTGAAATTCGACAAAGATAAGCAGCGGGTTTCGCTTGGATTCAAGCAGCTGACTCCTGATCCGTGGCTTGACGCGGAGCATCGCTATCCGGTCGGCGCACACGTCGGCGGCCGCGTCATCAGCGTTACCGATTACGGAGCCTTCGTCGAGCTGGAACAAGGCATCGAGGGTCTGGTCCATGTCAGCGAGATGACATGGTCGAAGCGCATGAAGCATCCGTCAAAGCTGGTCAACGTCGGTGACCAGGTGGATTGCGTTGTTCTAAACGTAAATCCTCAGGAGCGTCGCATTTCGTTAGGCATGCGGCAGCTGACGGACAATCCATGGGATTCGCTGCACGAGAAATATCCCGTGGGCGCGACGGTGGAAGGGCGAGTGCGCAACCTCACCGACTTCGGTGCGTTCATCGAGGTTGAAGACGGAATCGACGGCCTGGTTCACGTCAGCAACTTGAGCTGGACCAAGCGCGTGAAGCACCCTTCTGAGGTTCTGAAGAAAGGCGACCGCGTGAAGGCGGTGATTCTGGCGATTGAGTCCGACAAGCGGCGGCTTTCGCTCGGAGTCAAGCAGTTGCAGCCGGACGTCTGGGAGAGCTTCTTCCAGCAGCATCACATGGGCGACGTGCTGAAAGGCAAAGTGCTGCGCGTTGCCAGTTTCGGCGCGTTTGTCGAGATTGCCGACGGCGTGGAAGGGCTATGCCACAACTCCGAAGCGGTGGACGGCAACGGTCAGCCGTTGACCTTGGAGCCGGGAGTTGAGCACGACTTCAAGATCATCAAGATGAATCCGGAAGAGAAGAAAGTCGGTCTCAGTATCAAGGCGGTGGGCGAAGAAGCTTCGCGTAAGGAAGTCGAAGCTTACAAGCATCCGGCGTCAAGCACCGGAGGGTCCACGATCGGAGACTTGCTTACCTGGAAGCGCGCGGGCAACGAAAGCAATTGATCTTCGCCGCGGATTAACACGGATAAACGCGGATTCAAGAATGAGACAACGGCCGCCCGATATGGCGGCCTTATCCGTGGAAATCCGTCTGATCCGTGGCGTTTTACTTTAGCAACCCAAACACTCCCACACCATTCGTCGTTCCCACATAAACCTTGCCGTTGATCACCGTCGGGGTTATGAACTTGTTCCCAGTGCCGAAAACGTCGCGATCGTTCGCCGCCTGGTCGCTGTTGTAAAGTTCGCTGGCAAGATTGGTGGCGTCGTAGGCATGCAAGACGGCAGGATCATTGTTCTCCACCGCCCACACAATGCCATTT
>Ga0335081_10005196_pt1 | contig 20596 bp, 11 predicted proteins | sample Lox_Sample_35_FD_206713 | JGI IMG/M metagenome (GOLD analysis project Ga0335081, IMG submission 206713) | Soil microbial communities from Loxahatchee National Wildlife Refuge, Florida, United States - Lox_Sample_3.5 | ecosystem: Environmental > Terrestrial > Soil > Wetlands | place: USA... | reverse complement strand
AAGGGCTTCCGTCGCATCTTCTCGCGCTTTGAAAAGCTGGATGTGATCTTCCTAGGCTTTATTTATTTCGCCTTAATCGTGGAAGCACTCAGGTCTCTGTTTAGTGTTAACACGCCCTAGATTGGAATCGGCCGCTGTTCGCCGGATACTACTGCGCCAGGTGCCATCGCAATTCAGAGCAGGTGTAGCCCGTCTTGAAAGGGCACGCCTTCAGGCGTGCCGCAACAAGGACCAATGCAGTGGCTTTAGCCGCTGAGGGAACGGTCCCGCAGGGCCTAAAGGCAAGCCCCAGCGTGCGTGCCCTGACGACACGGCTTCAAGCCGTGCCCTTTCAAAGCCGGCACACAGTAAGTCTGCGAACGCGCTCAGTCGGCAAACACGGGTACGGCTTCTTCCTTCGCCACTTTCTTGCGCCACGGGAGGTGGGCAAGCACGAAATCCTTGAGGTGGTCCATATAGAGATACACGACGGGCGTCGTATACAGCGTCAGCGCCTGGCTGACAATCAGTCCGCCGACAATGGCCACGCCCAGCGGTCGGCGGATTTCGGCGCCGACGCCTCGGCCTAATGCCAACGGCAGCGCACCCAACATGGCGGCCATGGTCGTCATCATGATGGGACGGAAGCGCACCAACGCCGCTTCATAAATCGACTCTTCCGCAGTCTTACCCGTGCGCTCTACCACCAGGGCAAAATCGATCATGATGATGGCGTTCTTCTTCACGATGCCGATCAGCAGGATGATGCCGATCAATCCGATGACATCGAGCTGCATGCCAAACAGCATCAGCGCCAGCAACGCTCCCGTACCCGCCGAAGGCAGCGTCGAGAGAATGGTGATGGGGTGAATGTAGCTCTCATACAGCATTCCGAGCACGATGTACACCGCGACCAGGGCGGCCAGAATCAGGATCGGCTCAGAGGAGAGTGAGTCCTGGAATGCCGCTGCGGTTCCCTGGAAGCTGCCGTGAATGGACGCGGGCAGGCGCATCGCCATTTCCGCCTGCTGGATGGCGCGCACCGCGCTGCCCAAGTCGCCGCCCGGCGCGAGATTGAAGGAAATGGTCACGCACGGGAACTGTCCCTGGTGATTGACGGAGAGCGATGTATTGGCGGGCGCGAATTGCGCGAACGACGAAAGCGGCACTTGCGCCCCCGCACTGGTGATCACGTACACGCTCTTCAGCGCGTCCGGCGTGAGTTGGTACTTGGGATCGACCTCCAGTACCACATGGTACTGATTGAGTGTCTGGTAGATGGTCGAAATCTGTTCCTGCCCAAAGGCGTCGTACAGCACGGCATCGATCTGCTTCGGAGTGATGCCCAGCCGCGCCGCCATCGGGCGATCGATCACCACATCGGCTTCCTGTCCGCTGACCTGCTGATCGCTGTTGACGTCCTTGAGCTGAGGAATCTTGCGCAAGCGCGCGAGCAACTGCGGCGCCCAGGTGTACAGCTCCTCCAGATTCTCACCCGAAAGCGTGTACTGATACTGCGCGTTGGACATGCGGCCGCCGATCTGCAGGTCCTGCACCGACTGGAAGTACAGCGTCGCTCCGGGAATGTGCGAAATCTTCGGGCGCAAGCGCGCGATCACCTGGTCGGCGGTAAGCTTCCTTTCGCTCAGCGGTTTCAAGGTCACGTACATGCGGCCTTGGTTGAGCGCCGTGTTGCCGCCGACAAACGCGAGCACATTCTCTACCGCGGGATCTTGTTTGACGATCTGGATGAACTGGTTGGTCTTGTCCCGCATGGAATAGAACGACACGTCCTGGTCGCCCATGATGGTGCCCGCTAGCCGGCCAGTGTCCTGCTGTGGGAAGAAGCCTTTCGGCACCTTGATGTACAGGAAGACGTTCACGAAGACCATCGCGATGGTGACGACCAGCATGAAGCGTTTGTGGCGCAGCACCCAACCCAGGGTCACGCGGTAGGTGCGATTGAGCCACAGGAAGCCGCGCTCGCTCATGCGGTAGAGCACGCCATGGGCGCCGGGATCGTGCGCTTTCAGGAAGCGCGCGCACAACATCGGAGTAGTCGTAAGCGACACCACCATCGAGACGGCGATCGCCGCGCTCAAGGTGACGGCGAATTCGTGGAACAATCGGCCCACCAGGCCGCTCATCAGCAGAATCGGAATGAACACGGCCATAAGCGAGGTGCTCATGGAGACTACGGTGAAGCCGATTTCGCGCGCGCCCAGCAGCGCCGCCGGATAGGGCGCCATGCCGTCTTCGATGTGGCGCATCACATTTTCCAGCACCACGATGGCATCGTCGACAACAAAGCCGGTGGAGATGGTCAGCGCCATCAGCGACAGATTGTTCAGCGAGTAGCCGCACAGGTACATCACGCCGAAGGTGCCGACGATGGCCAGGGGCACGGCAACGCTGGGAATCAAGGTCGCGCGCACTTCGCGCAGGAAGACGAACACCACTAGCACGACGAGAATGACGGAGATGATTAGCGTGCGCTGCACATCGCTGACCGAAGCGCGCACCGTGGTGGTGCGGTCGAGACCGATTTGCAGGTTGATGCTCGGGGGCAGCGAAGCTTTCAGGAACGGCAAGGCCGCAATCACGCGATCGGCGGTCGCGATCACGTTCGCGCCCGGCTGGCGGAAGATCACGATCAGCACGCTCGGCTTTCCGTTGAAGCTGCCGGCGTTGTAGATGTTGGAATAGGAATCCTCAACCGTCGCGACATCGCTCAAGCGGACGGGGGCGCCGTTGCGGTAGGCGATCACCAGGTTCTTGTAGTTTTTCGCCTTGGTGAGCTGGTCGTTGGCGCGGATCATCCACATCTTCTGGCCGTTGTCCAGTGAGCCCTTGGCCTGATTGGCGTTCTGCGCGGCGACGGCCGCACGCAGCGTCTCCAGCCCAACGCTCATATTGTTCAACTGCTGGGGATTGGCTTCGATGCGCACCGCCGGTTGCGACGAGCCCCACACAAAAACCTGGCCCACGCCCTCCACCTGCGACAGCTTTTGGCCCATGATGGAGTCGGCGTAGTCGTACATCTGGTCCTGGGTCATCGCGTCGGAGGTCATCTCCAGGATGATGACCGGCGCGTCGGCGGGATTGATCTTGCGATAGGTCGGATTGCTGGGCAGATCGGGAGGCAGATAGTTGCGGGCCGCATTGATGGCGGCTTGCACGTCGCGCGCCGCGGCATCGATGTTGCGGTTCAAGTCGAACTGCATGGTGACCCCGGTCGAGCCGAGCTGGCTTGACGAGGTCATCTGGTTGATGCCGGCAATGCGCCCGAACTGCCGCTCCAGCGGCGTAGCCACGGCCGAAGCCATCGTCTCCGGACTCGCTCCCGGCAGACTCGCGCCCACCGAGATGACGGGAAATTCGATCTGCGGCAGCGGCGCGACGGGCAGCTGCGTGTAGGCCAATATGCCCCCAAGAAGCAGAGCAATGGTCAGCAGTGTGGTCGCTATCGGACGCGCGATGGCTGGAGCGGAAATGTTCATAAAACAGTTGCCAGGGGCCACTAGCCACTTGTTCAGTCCCCAATGGCCTCCACCGGCCGGTGCCGCCGCAGGTGGCGCAACGCTTCGCCCAGACGGTCGAACCACAGATACACAACCGGCGTGGTGTACAGCGTCAACAACTGGCTGAACAGCAAGCCACCGATGATGGTCACGCCCAACGGCCGCCGCAGCTCCGATCCCGTGCCCGAACCGAGTGCCAGCGGCACCGCGCCGAAAAGCGCCGCGAAGGTGGTCATCATGATCGGCCGGAAGCGCAGCAAACAGGCTTCGTAGATCGCATCCACCGGCGCTTTGCCCTCCTTGCGCTCCGCTTCCAGCGCAAAGTCGATCATCATGATGGCGTTCTTCTTCACGATGCCGATCAGCAGGATGATGCCGATCAGCGCCATGACGCTCAGGTCCATGTGGAACAAGGTGAGCGCCAGAATCGCGCCCACACCGGCGGAGGGCAAGGTCGAGAGAATCGTGATCGGGTGGATGTAGCTCTCGTAGAGCACACCCAAAACGATGTACACAGTCACAATCGCCGCCAGGATCAGCCAGCCTTCATTGGCCAGCGAAGCCTGAAAGGCGCGGGCCGTGCCCTGAAACGCCAACTGAATGCTGGGTGGCAAGCCGAGATCGCTGGCCGTCTGCTGAATGGCCTTGACTGCGTCGCCCAGCGATGCGTCTTTGCCGAGGTTGAACGAGATGGTCACCGCCGGGAATTGTCCCTGGTGGTTGATCGTCAGCGGCCCGGTCGTCGTCTCCCAATGCGCAATCGCGCTCAGTGGCACCTGCGAGGCGTTCGCCGCCAGAGCATTCGAGTTCGAGGTCAGGTTTTGCGGCTGGCCGACAATGGCTGTGTTTCCCGACGAAGCCGGCGTCTGCGCGCTTCCTGCCGGCACATAAATGTCTTTCAGCGAATCGGGATCGGCGGCAAAGGAAGGACCGACCTGCAGCACCACGTGATACTGGTTCAACTGCGTGAACATGATCGATACCAGCCGCTGCCCGAAGGCGTCATACAGGGTGTTGTCGATGGCGCTGGCGGAAACGCCCATGCGCGACGCAGTGTCGCGATCGATGACCAGCGTGGCCTGCGCCGCCTGGTTCTGCTGATCGGTCGCGATGTCGCGCAGCTCGGGCAGGGTTTTCAGCTTGGCCACCATCTTCGCCGTCCACTGGCGCAGCTCCTTGGCGTCGGCGTCCTCCAGCGTGAACTGATACTGGGTGCGGCTGACCCGGTCTTCCACCGTCAGGTCCTGCACCGGCTGCATGTACAGCGTGATGCCTTCGACCCCCGCAACCTCCCGCTGAATACGCTTCATGATGGCGGTGACATCGTCGGAGCGCTCGTCCTTCGATCGCAGGTTGATCTGCACCCGGCCGCTGTTGGGGGTGGTATTGGTGCCATCGACGCCGATGAACGACGAGAGACTTTCCACGTCCTTGTCTTTCAGGATGGCCGCGGCCAGCTCCCGCTGCCGTTCCGACATGGCGGCGAAGGAAATGCTTTCGGGCGCATCGGAAATACCCACGATCACGCCCGTGTCTTGCACGGGGAAGAAACCTTTGGGCACGACGATGAACATGTAAACCGTGGCCGCGATGGTGGCGATGACCACCAACAACGTCGCCGTCTGGTGCTTGAGAACGAACTTCACGGTGCGGCCGTAAAACGCGATGGTGTTGTCGAAGGCGCGCTCCGACCATTCGTACAGCCGCCCGTGCTTCTGGCGGTCCTGCTGCCGCAGCAGCAGCGAGCACATCATCGGCGTCAGCGTCAGCGAAATGATCGCCGACAGCAGAATGGTGACGCTGAGCGTGACCGCGAATTCGCGGAACAGGCGGCCCACAATGTCGCCCATAAAGAGCAACGGTATGAGCACGGCAATCAGCGACACAGTGAGCGAAACGATCGTGAACCCGATTTGCCCGGCGCCGCGCAGCGCCGCCTCCAGCGGCGTGTGGCCCTCCTCGATGTAGCGATCGATGTTCTCGATCATCACGATGGCATCGTCGACCACAAAGCCGGTCGAGATGGTCAGCGCCATCAGCGAGAGATTGTCGAGTGAGTAGCCCAGCAGGTACATCACCGCAAAGGTGCCCACAATCGACAGCGGCACGGTGATGCTGGGGATGATCGTCGCCGACAGCGTACGCAGGAACAGGAAGATGACCATCACCACCAGCGCGACGGTCAGCATCATCTCGAACTGCACGTCCTTGACACTGGCGCGGATGGTATTGGTGCGGTCGGTCAGCACCGTGACCTTCACCGACGCCGGCAGGTTGGCCTGCAGTTGCTTCAGCCGCAGCTTGATGCTATCAACCACCTTGATGATGTTGGCGCCCGGCTGCCGCTGGATATTCAGGATGACCGCGGGCGTGTTGTTCATCCACGCCGCCTGGTTGGCGTTCTCCGGCCCGATCACGACGCTGGCAATGTCGGAAAGCCGTACCGGATTGCCATTTTTATAGGCGACTATGGTATCGGCGTACTCCTGCGGGCTCAGGATTTGATCGTTGGCGCCGATGGTGAACGACTGCCGGTTGTCCTGCAACTGCCCCTTCGCCTGATCGATATTGACTTGGCCAATGACATTGCGCAGTTGCTCCAGGCTCAGGCCATAGGAGGCCAGCGCGGTCGGGTTGGCCATGATGCGGATCGCGGGCTTCTGTCCGCCGCTGATGCTGACCAGCCCCACGCCCGGCAACTGCGAAATCTTCTGCGCGAACGTCGTGTCGGCGAGGTCTTCCACCTGCGGCAGCGGCATGCTATCGGAGGTCATCGCCAGCGTCAGGATGGGCGCGTCCGCGGGATTGACCTTGCTGTAAATCGGCGGCGTCGGCAGGTCATTGGGCAGGTAGGTCTGCGCCGCATTGATCGCAGCCTGCACTTCCTGCTCGGCCACGTCGATGTTTTCTTCCAGGTTGAACTGGAGCGTGATGACCGAGGCGCCGAAGGAACTGCTCGAGGTCATCTGGCTCAGACCGGGGAGCTCGCCGAATTGCCGCTCCAAGGGGGCGGTGATGGACGAGGCGGTGACGTCCGGACTGGCGCCAGGATAGAACGTCACCACCTGAATGGTCGGATAATCCACCTGCGGCAGGGCCGAGATCGGCAGTTGCCGATAGGCCACGATGCCCACCAGCAGCAGCCCCACCATCAACAGCGATGTCGCGATGGGCCGCAGAATAAACGGCCGCGAAATACTCATGTCTGTGATCCGATCGTGCCGCTGCCGGTGTTGCTGCGGCGGGCCGGAGCTTGCGGCGCCACCCGCATGCCGGCCTGCAATTTCTCTTGTCCGTCGGTCACCACGCGGTCGCCGGCCTGCAACCCTTTAGCGATCACCATGGTCGAGCCTTGCGTTAGCGCCACCTGCACCGGCCGCATCTGCACCACGTTGTTGGCATCGACCAGGTAGGTGAAGCTGCCGTCGGGGCCGCGTTGCAGCGCGCTGGCCGGCGCGGTGACGGCATTCTTCATGGTGTCCAGCAGCAGGTGCGCGTTGACAAACTGATTCGGCCAGAGGGCATTATCGGGATTATCGAAGATGGCCTTCAGTTGCACCGTGCCCGTGGTCTGGTCGATTTGGTTATTGACCGTCTCCAGCTTGCCCGTCGCCAGCTTCGTCTGGTCGTCGCGGCTGTAGGCATCGACTTCCAGCGAGCCGCCCTGGCGCATGCGCTGCATGACCTGCTGCAACTGATCTTCCGGAAGCGTAAACACCACCGCGATGGGATGGAGTTGCGTGATGGTCAACATCGCCGCCCCGCCGGCCGCGGTGACGTAGTTGCCGGGATCAACCTGCCGCAAGCCGACACGGCCGTTGATCGGCGACTTGATGTAGCAGTAGGTCAGATTCAGTTCCGCATTCTTGATGGCGGCTTGATCGGCTTCAATGGTGGCCGCATACGTTCCAAATGACGCCTGCATGGTGTCAAGATCCTGTTTGGCGATGACGCCCTGCTGGTAAAGAACGTTGTTGCGATCGAATTGTGCCTTGGCGTTGGTGAGTTGCGCCTGGTCCTTTGCCAAATTCGCTTTCGCCTGGGCTAGAGCAACCTGGTAGGGCCGGGGATCGACCACGATCAGCAGGTCTCCCTGTTTAACGTCCTGGCCTTCACGGAAGTTGACTTCCATGATCTGCCCATCGATGCGGGTCTTCAAAGAAACCGTGTAGTATGCCTGGACCGAGCCCAACCCGTTGAGATAGACATCGAAATTGCCTTGTTTGACGCTAGCTACTCCGACCGGGACCGCCGGCACCGGCGCGCTGGCACGAGCGTTTTTCGGAGTCTGCGCGCCGCATCCCGCCAGCAGCGCGCTGATAAACATTGCCAGCAATGATCCCAGTGAAGCTCCCCAGAAGGTCTTACGCCTTCCGGGTCGAAGGGACGTCCCTGTTTGCACAATTCCTCCCGATTGTTCGGGTAGAGCGCTTTAAATCTAGGTGAGCCTGACCGCCTATGAAGGGCGGATCGTCAAAGCGCTATGTACCCGACGTGCGCCCGATGAAACGGTTATCGCAATCCGTCCTAACTGCAACTTGGCGCGCCGGTTGCAGTACTATTTACATCAATACTATTAGACCGGATGGGAACTCTCGCCGCCGTTAAGAAAGGGTGAAGGACGGTTAAGAAGTGTGAAGCCGGGCAACACATCTCGAAACAATTCTTCACCGCAAACTGCCGCGGTAAAGAGCAAAATAAAGCCCGTGAATCGTCTTCTTATTGTCGATGACGACCATGGCTTGGTCAACCTGCTGAAACGCTTTCTGGAAGGCGAAGGATTTCGCGTGGACGCGGCCTACGATCACGCCTCCGGATTGAGCGCCGCACTCGCCGGTGAGCATGAGCTGATTATCCTGGATGTGATGCTGCCCGGCGGCACCGGATTCGAGTTGTTGAAGTCGCTGCGTCAGCAGTCCTCGGTCCCCGTGCTGTTGCTGACCGCGCGCGGCGAAGCCGTCGATCGCATCCTCGGGCTGGAGATCGGGGCCGACGATTATCTGGCCAAACCTTTCGACCCGCGCGAGCTGGTGGCCCGCGTTCGTGCCATCTTTCGGCGCACTCGTGAAGCGCCCGCTGCTTCCGCGCGCGCCGATCACGATGAAGTGCTTACCGTCGGCGATATCAGCATGTCGCTGGCGACGCGCACTGTCACCTGCTCCACCAATCCCATTGACCTCACCTCGGTCGAGTTCAACGTGCTGGAGTTGCTGCTGCGCCATGCGGGCAGCGTCGTCACCCGCGAGCAGATTGCCGAAGTCGCGCTGGGGCGTCCCCTGAATGCCTTCGACCGCAGCGTCGACGTGCACGTCAGCCGCTTGCGCAAGAAGCTGAGCGGTTGTTCCACCGCGTCGGAGGAGTTGATCCGTCCCATCCGCGGCGTCGGATATTTTCTGGCGGCCGCAGTTGACGCGCCGGAGAAGAGCCGCGTATGAGCCGCCGGCTGTTCTGGAAAATCTTCCTGCCTTTCTGGGCGGCCCAGGCGCTATTGCTGGGCGCGCTCTACCTGCGCCTGCATTACCGCATCTCGTCGGAGCACCCGTGGTGGATCCAGCCTGAGCGCAAAGAGATGCCGGTGCTGGCGCAACTGGCGGCGCAGCAGTACAACGCAGACGGCCCGGCGGCATTGCGGCAATTGCTCGATCGCCTCGCGCTGGAGCACCGCTCGCGTTTCTGGCTGGTGGACACCTCGGGCCAGGAGCTTTCCGGCCAGCCCATTCCGCCACGCGTATTGCACGACGGCATTGTCGCGGAGCGAAAAGAGGGGATGTTTCACTCCTTCGAGGCCAACGTGCTGGCCGCGCGCGTAACCACGCCTTCGGGGCAGTATCTGTTCATCGGCGAATTCACCCCGCCGCCCATATCCGAGCGCGTTCCCGGCGACATTTTGTGGACGTTGAAGCTCGGCACGATTTTCTCCGCGATCGTCTGCCTGCTGATCGCCCATTACTTGAGCAAGCCCATCGAGCGCATGCGTGACGCCACCCATGAGCTGGCGCGCGGCAATCTTGATATTCGGGCCGGAGAAAACCTGGGCAACCGCCAGGACGAGATTGCCGATCTGGTGCGCGATTTCGACATCATGGCGGGCGAGCTGCGCCAGCAGATCCAGAGCGAGCGCAATCTGCTGAGCGGCGTCTCCCACGAGCTGCGCTCGCCCATCGCGCGCATCCGCCTGGCGCTCGCTCTGGCTCGCGATGCCGACGAGCGCGAGCGTGCCGAGATGCTCGACCGCATCGAGCAGGACACGGTGCAGCTCGACTCCATGCTGGAGCGCATCCTCACCGTCGCGCGACTGGAGAGCGGCCAGCAGAAACCGAAGTTCGAGCAGGTCGATCTCAACGAGATCGTCAATGACGTTCTGGAGGATGCGAAGTTCGAAGCCGCCGCCACCGGAACGACCATCGGCTACCAGTCGGCGGGTGAAATCAAGGTGAACGGAGACGCCGGAATGTTGCACAGCGCCATCGAAAACGTGGTGCGGAATGCTGTGTTCTACTCCGGCAAGGACGGGCACATTTCCGTGTTGCTGTTCAGCGGCGAGCGCGGTGCGACGATTATTGTTCGCGACAACGGACCGGGCGTGCCGGAAGCGGCGCTGCCGCTGCTGTTCAAGCCGTTCTATCGCGTGGATGATTCGCGCGGCACCACCACCGGGGGCATGGGCCTGGGCCTGGCGATTGTGCGCAATGCCGTCGCCGCACATGGCGGAACGGTGGTGGCACACAATGTGTCACCGCATGGGCTGGAGGTGGAGATCCTGTTGCCGATCGCGCCCACGCCGCCCGGCAGGCGCAGCAGCGCCGAGGTAAAGCTGGCGAAGGTGTGAGGAAGGCCGCTGTTCGCTCTTCGCTTTCCGACGGCCGGGTGCCCCAGGTCTCGCGCAGTTCGAGACCTGGGAGACTCGCGCGAGCAAACCTTGCGGTACTACGAAGCCCGCGAAAAAAGGCGCGCCTGCATCGACGCGCCTTTACTAATTGCTGACTGCTAAGGAGACTCTGAACAAGTGGATCGGTCGGCCTCAGGGGCTAAAGCCCGCACTGATTTTGCTGAACTTCCGGCACGGCTGAAGCCGTGCCCTTTCAAAAACTGGGGCTTAATCAGAGTCTCCCTAACTGCTAATTGCTGGTCCTGCTTCGTCCGGCTTCAAAATCACGCCCCGGCTTTCCTTGCCGTTCATCAGCACGGTGATCGGCGACCGCAATCGCAGATGACGCACGCAGCCATGCTCTTGCTCTGCGGGTTGCGCGGCCAGCCATGCCCAATCGAGAAAGCCCTCGCCCGCATCGGGATTCACCGTGAAGTATCCGATCTGGAAGGCGGTGAGGTTCTGGAAGAAGTGGCTGCCTTGCGAAGGCGCGACGCGAAAATCGTGAAATCCCGACTCCACGATCACGCGCGCGCCCGAGATCTGGTCCCAGGCCACCGGAATACCCAGCCAGGGATCGGTCGAGCCCCAACGTCCCACGCCGATCAGCAAATAGGGTGTGTTCTCGTGGCTGAGATGGGCATTGATGCGTGCGACCTCATGTGCCACCTCGCGGCTGCGCGAGCGCTCGAAGCGTTGCGCGTCCACCACCACGAGATCGCAAAGATCGTCGATAAGCCCGTGCCCGAGTACCACCGAACTCTGGCAGATGAGCTTGTCCGCTTCGACCTCCTCGATGCGAATGTCTTCGCCCGCGCGCGACATTACCAGCGGACGCAGTTGCAGAAAGCCGAAGTCGGCCGCCTCGTCCGGCGCCTGCGGCAGCCGCACCGCAAACTCAATTTCCACTGGCCGGCCCAGCGACTCCTCGCCCATCTGCATCAGCCGGTCCAAAATGTGGGGCAGCGGAAACAGGCCGTGCTTGAGAATGGGCGCAAAGCTCACCACCCGCGGCCCCTGGCGGCTGAGGCCGTCATACACGGCGTGATTCTCGCGGGAGTACGTGGAGGCGACCGACCGCAGGGTGCCGTCGCGTTCGGCGACGCCGAGGCTGTACGCAATTTCGCGCAGGCTGTTCGCCGGATTGTCGCTGGGCACCGTGTGCGTGAGCTCCAGCGCCCAAAACTCGCTCTGCGAATTGCTCAGCATGTCCTCCACCGAGGAGAACTGCACCAGATGCCGCGGATGACGCGGGCTGAACGTCAGACATTTGCCGCCGCCGACAACCGCGCGCCCTAACCCCAGCGCCACCGCGGCAAAGCCGTCTTCCACCTGCACCGGGGGCAGGGGATAGAAGTTGCGCGAGCGCACCACCCCCGAAATATCCGGATAGAAGCGATGGTCGTGCGCTGCGCCGATCACCTGCTGCAGCACCACCGCCATCTTTTCTTCTTCCAGCCGATACGGCGTGGCGCGCACATAGGTCTTTGCGTGCTGGCTGAAGGTCGAGGCATACACCAGCTTGATCGCCTCCAATAACTGTTCCAGCCGCACTTGAATGTCGTCATGCTGGTTGGCCAGCATGAAGGTCTCGTAGACCCCGGAGAACGGCTGATATTGCGAGTCCTCCAGCAAACTCGACGAGCGCACCGCCAGCGGATAATGCACTCCTTCCAGAAATGCCAGAAGGCTGTCGAGCAGGGGAATGGGAAACGAGGCGGTGAGGAACCGGCGTTCGATCTCAGCATCGTCTTCCCCATGCAGTGCGATATCCAGCAGGTTGTTGTCGGCGAGGAAGCGATCGAACACCGCCGTCGTCAGCACCAACGTAGGCGGGACGGCAATGCGAATTCCGGGGAAGCTGCGGTTGATCCTACGTTGTCGGAGCAGGTGGCGGATGAAGGCCAGGCCGCGCGCCTTGCCCCCAAGCGAGCCGCCGCCGATCTGCAGGAAGAACGCTTCCTTCGGTTGAAAGCTGGAAGGATGAAACTCGCCGATCAGGGTCTGGCTCTGCTCGCGGCGATACTCGGCAATGGAAGCGATCAAGTCGCGCCGCAAATTGTCCAGTGTGCCGAAGTCGCTGATCTTGCGCGGGCGCAGCCGCTGCGCCAGCGCGAATTCGGTGCGCGCCATCAGCCAATGCGAGAAGTGATTGCGCTCGGCGTGATAGGCCAGGCTCTGCTCCGGTACGGTCGCCAGCGCCTGCTCCAGCGCGTTCAGGTCCCTGGCCCGCGCCACTTCCGCTCCGCTCTCGGGCAGGTGAAACACGAAATCGCCGAAGCCCATCTCCTCCGTGAACAGGTGCCGCAAGTCGCCCAACAGCGTCGGCGAGCGCTTTTGCAGAAACGAGAAGCCTTCGGCGTAGGCGCGTTCCATGAACTCGGTGCGGCCGGACTGCAGCGCGATGGGCACATCGGGCACGATGCGCCGCACCATGTGCGCCAGCTCGAATCCGGCCTCGGGCGTCAGCTCGCCGCTGCGCGGAAACTCCACGTCCGAGATCACGCCCAGCAGGTAGTCGCGATATTTCAGCACTTCGCGCTCAGCTTCTTCGAAGGTGGAGCACAGCAGGATTTTTGGCCGCGCGCGCATGCGCACCAGCTTGTGCGCCAGGTTCAAGGCGTCGCTCAGCAGTCGCCGCGACTGGCTGATGATCTCGGTGTAGATCACGGGCAGAAACGACGAATAGTAAGTGATGTCGTCCTCCACCATCAGCAGCACCGGCACACTCATGGTGTGCGTATCGTGCAGGACGTTCCGCTTGTCTTCGATGTAGTTGACGATCGAGATCAGGATGCGCGCATTGCCCTGCCAGAGGAAGATGCGGTCGATATCGGTGGCGGGATTGCGCGCCAGGAAGTTCTTGATCTCGCGATGATCGTAGGCGAGCACCATGACCGGCACATCCAGCCCGGCGGCCTTGATTTCGCGCGCCAGTTGCGCGGCGTCCATGTCGGCCAGTTGCAGGTTGGCGACAATCAAATTGAAGCGTGGCTGCGTGCGCGCCAACTGCACCGCTTCGCGGCCACTGGAGACGTGCGTGATGCCGGGCACCTGGTGCAGGTTCAGCTCCAGCGACTCGCCGAGGAGCAGCTCATTGAGTTGGCCGTCCTCGCGCAGGATGAACGAATCGTAGAGGCTGGCGACCAGCAGGATGTCGTTCACGCGGAACGGCATCAGGTTCTCGAAGCCTTCGAAGAGGCGTTCGGAGTGGTGCGCGGGATCGACGATGTGTTGCGTGCCGGCCAAGGCTGATCTACCCCGTCGAATGGCCGCCCCCCGAAGCTCGCGGAGCCGCCGTTGAGAATCGTACACGAGGCCGTCCGCTTCGGCAGTGATGCGCTCTGGAATCCTCCGCCAGAAAACGGGTTTCTTACCTAGACTAGCTGCCGCTTATCTCCATGGACTGGTTCGCCATCATCCCTTTGCCGACGGTAAGAAGCGCACCGCATGGTCATCGCGCGCCTGTATCTGGCGGACAACGCGTGTCAGCTGCAGTTTGTGCCGGCCGATGCCGTGCGGATGGTAGAGGGAGTAGCCGCCGGAACAATCGCGGAAGCTGAACTTGCCGCGTGGCTTCGAAAGAGAATCTCTTATAGGCTACCTGGCTATCTCATCAGTCGCCTGTATCAGGGCACGACTTCAGTCTCTGGATTGGCCGATTCGGCTCCGATTTGTGCTACTTGGACCGTTCACTGAATCCGCTCCAGCTCGGCTACATACAGTGGATTGCCGGGAAACTCCGCTGCCAGGCCGGCCAGCAGGGTGCGGGCGGTCTGGCGGTCCTTGTCGCGCAAGGCGGCGACGGCCAACAGCAGGCGCGCGAAAGGTGCCAAGTAGCGTCCCTTGTCGGCCGTGAGGCGCAACCGGCGCAGGCCTTCCTCTTTGTCGGTTTGGGCACCGGTCATATGCAACAGCCAGCGCACCGGCGCGGCATTGATGCCCAGGATGTAATTTTCCACCCCGACCGCCAGGTAGGCGTCATAGCAAGTAGGATCGATAACCAGAAGCTTCTCGGCGATGATTCGCCCGCTTTTCAGATAACCGAGACTGGCGAGGTTGCGCTTTTCGATCAGTGCGGTGTAGTCGCCCTGCAAGCCGTTGGCCATCACCTGGGCGAAAAGCGCGTTGGGATCATCCGGATGTTGCGCCAAAATCTTGGCGGCAGCGGCGTTGCTGCGCTGCAGCTCGGACTCGAATTGTGTCTTGACCGCGGGGTCGGGTGCGAGCTTCTGGCGCTTCTCGAACCGCTGATCGTCGGTGAACAGGTCCGACTCCAGTATGTGCAAGCGGTCGAACTCGGCAAACAGATAGGCGGCGGCATTGGAGGCATAACCCATGGGGTCTTCCGGATGCGCCTGCTGGTAACCGTGGAAGATGTCATGCGCCGCGGTGAAATCCAGATTGTACATATTCTCGTAGCCGCGCTCCAGGCTCAGCCGTGCTGTCGGGCCGGACGAGGCGGAACTGGCAACGGCCAGCAGCAGTAGTGCGCTTGCCGTTAGGAAGGCTTTACGAAGCAGTCGCGTCAATTTCAGGTGAATCTCCCCCATTTTCCGGGCAGATGAATCCTACGGTATCAGATAAGAATCCCGGGAGGCGACGAAAGTTGCACGATTTTGACCTCGGCTCCGGAAAGTGCTACTAACGGTTCTTATAATAGGGATGTCATGAAACGCCGATCTACCGGGCGTTCGGTCATGATCGCAGGAACTATCCGGCTTGATTTTCCTTTCTTCGCAGCAGCAGATACGCCCGGATCAGCTCGTTCAAATCGCCGTCCAGCACGCGGTCCACATCGCCGATCTCCACACGCGTGCGCAGGTCCTTCACCATGCGATAGGGTTGCAGCACGTAGGAACGGATCTGCGAGCCGAAGTCGATGTCGAGCTTCGAGTCTTCGATCTGCTTGGTTTCGGCGCGCTTCTTTTCCAGTTCGTATTCGTAGAGCCGCGAGCGCAGGATGCTCATCGCCTTCTCGCGGTTCTTGTGCTGCGAGCGCTCGTTCTGGCAGGCGACGACGATGCCGGTGGGAATGTGCGTGATGCGGACGGCCGAATCCGTCGTGTTAACGTGCTGGCCGCCCTTGCCGCCCGAGCGATAAGTATCGACACGAAGGTCTTCGGGCTTGATGTCGATCTGGATGCTCTCGTCGATCTCCGGCGAAACAAAGACGCTGGCAAACGAAGTGTGCCGCCGCTTGGCCTGGTCGAAGGGCGAGATGCGCACCAGTCGATGCACGCCGATTTCGCTCGTCAGCAGGCCGTACGCGTATTCGCCGTTCACGCCGAAGGTCGCTGACTTGATCCCCGCTTCATCGCCGGGCTGATACTCGTATAGCGATGTCGAGAAGCCCTGGCGCTCGGCCCAGCGCAGATACATCCTCATCAGCATCTCGGCCCAGTCCTGCGACTCGGTGCCGCCGGCGCCGGGATGAATCGTCACGATAGCGTTGCGGTCGTCATTCTCGCCGGAGAGCAGCGTCTCCGTCTCCAGCTTGTCGACCAGCGCTTTTAGCTGATCGACTTCGCGCCGCAAATCGGCCGAGACGTCTTCGCCTTCGTGCGCAAGATCGAAGTACGCGTTGATGTCGCCGGAGCGGCGCGCAAGCTCGTCATAGGTGGCGAGCGCGCTCTCCAGCCGCTTCTTCTCGCGCATCACGTGCTGCGATTTTTCCGGGTTCGACCAGAGCGTGGGATCGGAGGTCTGCTTCTCGATTTCTTTCAGCTTTTCGCGCAGGCGAGGCGCGTCAAAGATACTCCTGAAGATCGTGGACCTTGTCGCGGAGTGCGGAATATTCCTGTTCTAGTTCTTCAACCATGTGGTTAGTCGTCCTTTTCGTTGGCAACTAGCAATTCGGGCTTATGTCGGAAAAGCCTCAGAATCCAAAGAAGGAGGCCGAGCACTGCGCCATAGATGAGGGTGTTGAAGGCTACGCTCATCATCCACAACAGCTGCGGATACTCCGATGGATGCGCGCGCAACACCGCGAATATCGCCATCGTGATCACGAAGCCGGGAATGGAAAAAACACCGAGAATACTCGGCCCCACCACCCACATGATAAGAAGGCCTGCGAACGCACAACCTGCGGCCAAGACCAGCACAATCATGAGGCTTCGGCTCATAGAAGCCCTAACTGATATTTCACTTGCTCACCGGCTGAACGCCATCTGCTCCTGCGTCTGCAAGTCGGGCCGGAAGTAGCGCAACAGTAAGCCAGTCAACGTGATTATCGCACACATAAACGGAAACCAATCGCCGTGCCGGGTGTAGAAAGTCGTCGACTCTTCCAACCCATACGCAGCCTGCAGCGCGACCCGCTGGTTGCGCGGCGCCTCGGCGACAATGCGCCCGTACGGATCGATCACGGCCGTCACCCCGTTATTGGTGTCGCGCAGCAGCCAGCGATAGTTCTCCACCGCCCGCATCCTGGCCATATTCAGATGCTGCCGCGGCGCGCCACCTTCGCCGTACCAGCCGTCGTTCGAGATGTTGACGAACACCTCGGCGCCGTTCGCCGCAAACTGTCGCACCTCATTGGGAAAGATGGACTCGTAGCAGATGAACACTCCCACTCTCATGTTGCCAACATCCAGCGGTGCGCGCGATACGCCGCGCGCGAAGGTCCCAATCTGTCGCGTGAGCCCTCCGGCAAAGCTGAACAGCTTCGCGAAGGGCACATATTCGCCGAAGGGGACGAGATGAATCTTGTCGTAGCGCGCGGTCCATGCGCCATTGGGCGCAATCACCGACGCCGAGTTATAGATGTCGGGACGGCGATTGATCTCGCCAGTGTGCTCGATGCCGATCGAACCGGCGATGATGTAGGAGTCGGCCGCGCGCGCCACGTTCGCCAACGTGCTGCGCAGGTGCAGGTCGGTCACCCAGAAGGGCGCAGGCGATTCGGGCCAGAGGATCAGCCCCGGCGAGCCGGGCGCCTCATTCCGCGGGCGGACGCTGAGATCGGCGAGCGAATGCAGTGTCTCGACGAGATAGTCGAGCGACCAATCGTTTTCGAGAATCGGAATGTTGACCTGGACGAGGGTTGCGCCTTGCGAGGTGGGCGAAGCTTCCGGCTTTTCCAGCTTGCTGGCCTGCAATGCGATCGCCGCCGCTACCGCCGCGGTCAGCAACAGCTTCCGCCGCGCGTAGGGCACCAGAAACGCCGCCGCCATTGCCGTATTCACCAGCGCGATTTCGAACGAGAGACCGTACACGCCGGTCACGGTCGCAACGCGCGTGAGCGGGATGTTATCGATTTGCGTGGTGCCCAGCAGATCCCAGGGGAAACCTGTGATGTAGGTGCGCGCCAACTCGACGGCAACCCAAAGAAAGGGCGTGAAGACAAGCGCGCGCAGGCTGAAGCCGTTGCGGCGTGCGGCGATGAGCGCCAGCAGAAGTCCGAACAGCCCGTGATACAGGGCTAAGTAGAGAGCGAACGCAATCAGAAGCAGGACCGAAGTTGCCACGCCCAGCCCGCCATACGAGTGCATGACGTGGTACACCCAGTAGCAACTGCCCAGATACCAGATGATGCCGCTTACGTAGCCCAGCAGAAATCCCTGCCACGCCGTCGCCGGCGCCAGGAACTGGCCGCCATCGGCGAGCACCATCGTCACGTCCTGCTCGCGGCATTTCAGGATGGCGTAAATCAGCGGCGCCAGCGCGATCCAACCGAGAATGTAGAAAGAGAAATTGGGGAAGATCAACACCTGGAGCAGGCCCGAAATGCAAGCAAAAATCCAGGCTCTCAGGCGGATACGTCTCACCCAGCGAGTGTAGCAAAGGGGGATGGACGCAGAGCAAGGCGAGGATTACGAGTTGGCTACATCGGGGAGAGAGCGGCGCCTATGCCCGGCCCGTCCCAATGGTCGGAATCAATATGTGCCTGGCTGAGAACGCTGTAACGTGCCGATTGGAATCTCATGTTTGTTTGCGCACGATGGCGCCGACTTAGTCTGCCGAACGAACTTGACGTGACTTCCCTTCTGTGTGGTCTCAACGAAGCCGTGCCCGTCGGTGAAGCCGGGCGCTAGCCTGGCTTAGTCGGCGGCGGCAGCCTTTGCTGCGGTTGGTTTGCCGCGAATTCAACTACGAGCTCGTCGGCTAATGGATTAAAAGGAAGCTCTCGGCACGACTGAAGTCGTGCCCTTCCCATGCCCTGGTGACTTCCGATTCATGCGGAACACGGAGGGCAGAGGCGAACAGCGAAAGGCGGCCTTTTAACACGCCAGCGAATCGCGCGTGATCTTCAGCCCGTTGAGGTTTCCCAGTACCGTCACGGCAATCAGTTCGGGCCGGAATAGCTCGTTGGCCGAACGCAACAGGTCTTCCTGCGTCACCGACTGGATGCGCTCGATGATCTCGTCCATGCCGACGAAGCGGTCGTAGTACATTTCCTGGCGGGCCAGGTTTGACATGCGAGCCGTGCTCGACTCCAGGCTCAGCATCAGGCTTCCTTTGAGCTGGTCCTTCGCGCGCTTCAGCTCCTCGTCCGCAATCGGATTTTCCTTAAGCTCGCGCAGCTCATGAACGATCGAGCGCACGACCTTGGGCGCGGATTCGCGCGATGTTCCGGCATACACCGATAGCATTCCTGCATCGCGAAACGGATTCAGCTCGGAGAAGATGGAATAGACCAGCCCCTGCTTTTCGCGAATGTTCTGAAACAGCCGCGAGCTCATGCCCCCGCCCAGCAGCGTGTTCAGCACGTACATAACGTAGCGGCGATCGTGGCTGATGGCGTACGAGGGAACGCCCACGCAGATCTGCACTTGCTCCAGCGATTTCTTGTTGCGCAGAATGATGCGCGAGTTGGTCTTCGGCGGTGTGTCATGCCATCCGTTGCCTCCCTTCGGCAGGGCGCCAAACCGCTCGCGGAGCAGATCGCCAAATTCCTTGTGGTCGATATTGCCGGCAGCCGAGATGATCATGTTCCCTGGCGAGAACTTTCCGCCGTAATATGCCAGGATGGCGTCCTGATCGAAACGGCGCACCGTCTCTTTGGTACCCAGAATCGGCTTGCCCAAGGGATGGTCTTTGAAGAAGTTCTGGGTGAAGATCTCATGCACCAGGTAATCGGGATTGTCCTCGTCCATCTTGATCTCTTCCAGAATCACCCCGCGCTCGCGCACAATCTCCTTCACGTCGAAAACCGGGTGCAGAACCATGTCGCTGAGAACATCGACGGCTATGGGCAAATGTTCATCCAATACTTTAATGTTGAAGCAGATGGTCTCTTTGCCCGTGAAGGCGTCCATGTTGCCGCCGATGGAGTCCACCTGCCGCGCAATCTGTTCCGCCGAGCGGTTGCTGGTACCCTTGAAGACCATGTGCTCGACAAAATGAGAAATGCCGTTCACCTGGGCGTCTTCATGGCGGGAGCCGGACTTTACCCAGATTCCCATCGAGACCGAGCGAATGTGGTCCATCCGCTCGGTAAGAACGGTCAATCCGTTAGGAAATACCTCGCGTTGAATATTGCGCGCTTCTTCCACCATGATTGCTGCTCCAAGCGCGATGAGCGCGGTCGCTCAGCTTGAACACTATGAATGGCCTGACCAAATCTCGCGTAAGCGGCGTGGGAACCCGCTGAAACGATTACGCGCAGTTTATCGACGACAAATATGCCCCGAAGCGACGTCGGGCGAACAGGTATCTAACTAGCATATTGGATGCATGAGCGAGCTGCAACATACCGAACTTTTAGGGCTTTCGCTTCAACAACTTAGCGCTCTCGCCGACAGCCTGGGAGAGGCCCCTTACCGCGCCCGGCAACTATTTGACGGATTGTACCGGCAAAGGTGGTCGGAGCTGGAGCAATTTACTCCCTTGCCTTTGCCGTTGCGCCAAGCGCTGCGCGATGCGGGCCATACGGTGGGACGGCCTCGTTTGGAACAGAAGTTCGTCTCCTCCGACGGCACCATTCGCTATCTGCTCGCCTTCGCCGACGGGCAGAGCGTAGAAACCGTGTGGATGCCGGAGGGTGACGGCGGCGAAGCCGGCGATGGCTCCGAGAGCGGTGATGAGGCACTGGCAGGTAGCAGGGGCCGAAAACGAGCGACGATCTGCGTGTCCAGCCAGGTGGGCTGTGCCGTTGATTGCAAGTTTTGCATGACTGCCCTGCTCGGGTTGAAACGGAACCTCAGCGCAGGAGAAATTGTCGGCCAGGTTCTGTCTGTGCTTGCCGACTGTGGCGTTGAACCGAAGCGCGACCGCATCAACC
>Ga0335081_10005193_pt1 | contig 20605 bp, 20 predicted proteins | sample Lox_Sample_35_FD_206713 | JGI IMG/M metagenome (GOLD analysis project Ga0335081, IMG submission 206713) | Soil microbial communities from Loxahatchee National Wildlife Refuge, Florida, United States - Lox_Sample_3.5 | ecosystem: Environmental > Terrestrial > Soil > Wetlands | place: USA... | reverse complement strand
TTTGGCGGGAGCTAGATGCTTCTTAGGAGGCATCTGCCCTTATACAAGCCCAGCCGAGCGAGGGAAAGGAGGGAGGAAGAGAAAATTGCTGAATACGATGAGGACGCGTTAAGCGAGGTAGTTGGTTGATGAAGAGGAGTGGTGATGTGTGGGACGGACTTAGCGCTCTCTTATTGGCTGCAGCATGTAAACATGCTTACGTTATAACAAAGTATTTAACACATCAATATCTCGCTGAGAATGCCATTTGTTGTTTGAAAAACTTGATTTACTTCATTGTCCGTCAAGCTAGAATTTCATGATATCTGAATACTTATATAAGCTATTTTAATATCAGCTTTACCACTCTATTTAAACTTTCTATATGATTGGCAGTAATATTTCAGATTGATGATCAAATTTAATAAATTTTAAGTGAAATCGAGCAGATTTTAATCAGCTTTAACTTAATTAATGTGAAAAACAGTTCATTAAAATCAAAATGAAAAAGTGTTTCAATAGAATTAGCGAACCTTCTCTCTAACTTCATTAATTATATCTATAATAATACTATATAAATAGCTTCAAAAACACTATAAATATAATAGAATATCTGGCGAACAGTTGTTTAATAAATGTTCTTTTATGTTGAATCGTTGAACTCAAGTATATATAGTAAACAAGAGTTACAGAAGTAAGATCTATCTTTAATGAATTAGTATAAATTTTACTCAATAATAGTATGAGCTTATAAATTAAGAATCAAAATTTCATAGCATTTTCTATGATTTTTGTAGTAGAGAAATCTGCAAATATTACTATAAATGCATAAAATATTTCTGAAATTTCAACTGTTGTGAATCATATATAAAGATAGATGGTTATAAGCTTAACAATTAGAGTTTAATCAAAATATCTAAAGAATTTATTCTCGAATAATAATACTAATTATATTATTAATAGTTATAAATAAGAGAGTTAAAAGGTTAGTAAATTTTTTCCTTATAAAAAAAAAAAAAATAAAAAGTAAAAAAAAAAAAACACATTTTTAAGCTGATTTCAATGGATTAGTTTTTTCTTTTGCTAGTGTTAGTCACATTTTGGGTGACCCAAGCACTGATTAATCACAGCAAGTTCTGACTTTATTCTCTCAATTTCTGCAGTTTTCTGGCTTTAGTTTTGTTTCATATAGGGGAATCGCATCTCCATGGGAATTCATACTTTCTGACCACATCGTCAAGTTCATGGACTCCACGACACTAGTGTTGATATTCTACCAAGATATTTGTGGATTGTGATTATACCTGATGAGCATCAAGAGGGTGCATTCTCAATTCAGTGGAAATACAGTTTTGGTCATGCGACTGTATTTCTTTGGCTGTTGGTGGCGATGTTGACATGTGGTATTGCAATGTAGCAGCGGGGAGCGAAGATGATGATTAGAAGGAGCTATGAGGTCTTTATATACTTGATATAAGTATGACAGAAGCTATAGAAACTTCGTTTCCAACATGTGGCATTCATGTGGAAAGCGCAGCTCAAACAGATCTAATATTTAAAGTAGCACTTGTATTTGTTGTTCAATTGAAGTTCCTTCGTCATCTTCATCGAATTCTACAAACTCATCTTTCGAACCTACTGTTTCAATCTCTTCGTAATCTCCAACAGAAGACGATTGCGATATCTTGCCACAGATGACGAAATCTCTTCGTTCGGACATATCATAGACTCCCATTCTTCGGTTTCTTTCACGACATCAAAGTTGACAATCAGATAGTCAAAATAATGCTGTCTAAGCGGCAAATGATGTTCGCAATCAGGATGAAATAATCGTTCCACCACATTTTTGGTCGAAACCCCATGCTCGAGGTATAACAAACAGCGTTCCTTCAAAGTTGGCAAAAGTAACTTATCCGCCGCTCGAAAGAGTCGAAATGGATCTGCTTCCGCAGGATATCCTTCAGGAAGAGGTTCGCTGTCGGCTTCCGCCTGTGCAAAAGGGAGATTGATGCAACCGATATATATGAAATAAAGGAGATTGTGCAACGTCACAAATCGATATCGTCCTCCGGATCGGTGAAGTGAATAAACTGTCGGGTATCAGAGGTGTCCATCGAAGAGGAAGCCAGTGTGTCTAACAACTCTGTGAGAAGCATTTCCAGTTGAATAAACCACCTTTTGTACATTGTACCGTATTTGAATTCTTACTCGCCTGTTTCCCGTTTCTCCACTCTGGTTTCAAACCTGATCTGTAAGGATGACACCGAATAGGACATACTGCATGCAAAGTATTCACTATTTCTAGTGAGAATGCTCTTGTATGCATATAGTCGTTGCTGCAAATTCGTAGCGCCAACCACAATAATGACATCGCCGCTGGCAGGGTCTAGCAACTGACTTGCAAAATTGTAAGAAGTGTTTGCCCACGTGGTGAAATGAATCTCCTTCCAATGCTCGTACTGAAAATAATTCTGTTTGGGATTAGCAGCGGCAAATTTAGGGGATTACTTTAGGGAACGAAATCGTCAGCGACAAGGTGATTACGCCTTTAGTGCGGGTAGCAATAGTCGCGCCTTGCCAATTTCCATCTTTGAAAGTACAGAGAACCTCATCTCTTGCTCCTTCGTTCAATAGAGCGAGACCAAACCGTACCTAAAGATACTCAACTCTCGATGAACAGACGTCTCAAGTTACAGTCCCCTTTCTGACGGCAGGCGATTGCACAGTGCCTAGAGTCCAGCTTAACGAACCCTTACTATTTAAAGGCGTGCTTCCGTCGGCTGCCCTGAACGAGGCAGATCTTGCAGTACAATGTAAGTTGAAGATGAATTTGAAGGTATTGCTGGTCTAGAAATATGTAAGTCCAGCGACAGATAGGAGAGAACTACATGTGCCTTAGTGTTAATGCTAAGCCGCCAATGGTTTTTGAGGGTTTGGAAGATAGCCGCCCCATTCGCCAGCTCAGTCAGCAGAAGAGGGTCTATTTTGGTTTTGTAAATATCACCTCACAAAGAAAGATCATAATATTCACTCACCTTCAAAGGTTAAGCGGGCCGACAATTCATCGCAACTGTGCGTCGGGAGGAACTCTGTGATGTTGTATTTGTCTGGCATTCTCTGTGGGAAGCTGAAGACAGCCAGGGGAACTGTTGTTCAATATTGGGAGCCCCGCTTCATTTGGTCGCGATTCCGATAATCGTGCGCGGAACTTGCCCTTAACCTTCGCTTGCGGCCTTGCGGAGGACTAGGACGGAATGGGAAAAGGAGTTTCGATCATGAGACCGTATGTTCGCAGGGAGCGCAAACCCAATTTGTAAGGGACACAATTTTCCGAATGATCGGCAGTAAATCTCATGAGTCATATATGAGAATTGTTCGGAATCTCGATCACCTTCAATGCAATTAAAATCAGAAGCAATTCGTTAAAGTGAGCTTGAAAAGTTTTGTCTGACTTTGGCCACCTTTCTCCGGTTTACTATTATTGTCTTCTTCAATAATATAATATATATAGATCCTATCAAACCAACTCCGATTTGCTCGCATAGTCTTTCTTCAGCGCCACCTCCCCTTTATATCCATGATAAATAAGAATACTATGAAATTCAGAATATCGTGGACTCCTCTCGTGTCCGAAATTGTATGCAGTACCTTGTCAAATGGAAAGGATATCCAGATTCAGACAATTTCTGGAAACCCATTGCAAATATCCCTGTACATGGTCTCATCCAAGAATTCTACCACCGAAATCCCCACGAAACTTGGACCCTCGCACCATCATCAGATTCATATTGTTTCATTTGTTTTACCATTGAGGCAACTTCTTTGGGAACTTAGATTCTCGTTCTCTTGATTTGTCTTTGATTTCCCTACTTTCTGTCCATGATTTATCTCTACTTTGTCTCTGTTTTCTGTGTTTGCTTATATTCTTAAGTATTTTCCGAGTCAACTTTTGGTGGTTTCTCAGTTTTCAATAGTCAACGCAAAGATCACGGTTTCAGGAAGCTCAGTCGACTTTGCTCTAAAGAGGAGGGTACTGTCATGGGTTATCTCGATCTGGACAAGGTTTACTTCTACACGTGTTCACTTCTGGTTCTTTAGCAATCAACGTCCCTTTACCCTTGTTCCATTCTTCCCTTGCACCCTCGTTCCCAGCGCAAAGCACACCGCTGCCATCGTTCCCTCGTTTCCTCGCATTCCCTTGAACCACCAGTAACAGCTTGTCGCGTTCGATTTATCGAATTTCCGCGAAGCCATGGTGGAAGGTTATAAGGATACACAATTCAGCAAAGCGATGAAACCGGGCGCCGAAAGTGGACTTTATGCGCTGCGGGATGGATTGTTTACAGGGCCTGGAAAAATGAAATTTTGCATCCCGGACGTCAAAGTTAATGGGGGGAGGGATGGAGGCACGAAAAAGCTCCGTGAGATGCTAATTGCCCATTCTTATAAGGAACGATTGGGCATTGGAAAGTTCAAGACGGCGGCATGATTGCACGAGGAATTTTATTGGAAAACCTCGACAGGAGATGTGAGAAAGTACGTCGATTCATGCCATATCTGTTGAGCGGGGTGTAGATTATATGAATGCGCAGTGGTAGATGTGTAGAATCGCGTAGATTGACTTATCTTGTTCTGTGGGAGCTGTACCAGCTTTATATACATGAGTGTGGTAGTACAATCGTATATAATAATAGCGACAGTCAAGTATCGCTATTACCGCTATTCTCCAACAATATCTGTCAGACCAAGAAGACCTCACCGACGAAGCAATATGGAAAGAACCATCCACTCCCTAATCCCAGCCTGCCTTGGGACTAAATCTCGATGGGTTTCCTCCCGTTCTCCGCGTTAAACGATCAGAAATACAATTCCTTGTTTGTCGTCCACGATATGTTGTTGAAACAAGCCCATCTGATCCCGACGACGACGCTTGTGGAATTTGCCGTTAACTCAGCGGTATCGAGTTCAACGGGGAAAGCTCCATTCAAAGTAATGTATGGTTACCTTTCCCCCTCATTTCTTCCTATTGCGTTCGATCAGGACAATCCAGCGTCGATGAATTTCATGGAAAATCGAATATTAGCGTAGCTGTCGGCGCAAGACGCGATTATTGCACCAAAAATGGAACAATCGGACAATGTGAACAAACATCGAAAGGACGACTCCGAGAATATCGCGGTTGGTTAAGACATCGTCGTCTCGAACGAATCCCAGCTCGCACATCTCCCTAAAGGGCGTCAGAAATTTGCAACAAAGTGGATTGGCCCATATAAGGTTCTGAAAGTCGACAAGTCCAAATCGAACTACGCAATTGAAATCCCGAATTCGAAACGGCACCCCACCTTCCACGTATCATACATCAAGCACTACACGGATCCCACCTTTAGTTCTTCTTAAATGGTCAACGACGTCGACCCCGTATTGTTGAATCAGAGATGGATATGAATGCCGAAATCGAGAAGATTATCGGGGACCAAAGACGTCGTGATGGATCGATTCAATTCCTCGTTCTTTGGGAAGGTTACCTGGCGGAAGACGCGACATACCGTGACGTGGAATTGTTCAAGACATCTCCCTATGGAATCAAAGTTGTTGAGGATTACTTGGCGACGTTTGGGAATTTACCCGAGGAGTTGGACACGTTCGTTGCAACAATGGATTGGGTGAAAGGAAAGAAGGCGACAACGACGACAGGAACGGATGGAATGATTTCTGATGGTTCTACAGGTGGAGAAGGCTCTAACGAAGAGGAAATTAGTTCGCTCTGGATTATGTTCGATCTTGGGGATGTGGTGGAAGACATTGAAGAAGGGGAGGATTACGCGACAACCTTCTTTTTCATTTCTTTGGAAAGTTTAGGAATGTGTCAGGATTGATAGGGAACTGTCATTCTTTAAGTATGATACGTTTAGTTTACTGACAGATTGAGAAATCTACAAGTGAGTTCAGCTGTACGATTTCCTACATACGGGAGTTGCATCCACTGAAAACCCCTGATTTGAGGATTGGACGAACGAGGAACAACCGCGATTGAGAATGGGACGACGGGAAGCATCGGCTTGAGATTGGAAAGGAAAAACTGTAATTGGGAATGCCGAAGGAGGGAAAACCCCGTAATTGAGGAGATCGAAAGTTGTGAAAATGCCGATCGTGAAATACTTTTTTCGACTTGGTGGTTAAATTCATTTACTTGAAAACGGATAATTTAATTTGTGTGGCGCCCCGCAGAAAAAATTAATTATTCATCACGTCAACACTTTGACTATGAATAACTTCCCAAGTGAACTTTTTCTTGCTTAATAGCTCATATATGTTAGAGAACTATATACCTTTACTTTATTCTAAGCAGGGCTTGCCATACAAAAATTTATTTTTGAAGGGGTGGAAAAACCCTGCTTTAAGTTGTAAAAACGGCGATCATCAAAAAACTTTTTTTAAAGTTTTTGCGGATCGGCGTTTTCACAGCTTAAATAGCCTTTTTCACAACTTAACCAATTTTAAACCGAATAACCTGATTTTGAAAACATAAATTAAGGTCAAAATTTCCTTCAATCGTCACTCTTCATGTTTTACATATCTTTGCCTGGCTCGAAAGGTCTGGGCAGTCAATTCAACATGGATAATTAATTTGTATAGTACCCAATATAAAAAATCAAATATCCATTACCTTAAAAATATAGACTATGAATAACTTCCGCACGGAAATTATTCTTACTTAATGGTCAATATATACGAGAGAACCATCCATCCAGAGTTCACTCTGAGCTGCACTTGTCCTGAAAAAAATTATTTACGTGGTTTTGAGGGTCCACGTTTAGCGCCAATCCGTAAAGACTTTTTTCCACCGTTTGATCAATCGCATTTACGCGACTTTCGTAAATGTCGATATTCCTTCCCGATACGGCAATTCGGAGCCTCGGCCATTTGAGCAACTTTTACGAAATCAATCAACCTCGATTATCAGACTTACTCCGATATCAGACTTTTACCGATTGATATAAATAGGGGGCGGTTCGAACTTCGTTTATTAGTCTCGAACCTCAACTATGGCTGTGGTATGTCTCTTACAAAACCTCCTAACAGCAGTTTGTCTATCTCACCTTGCTTTCCATCCTTTCTGGGTTGAGCGGAGCGGAAATTATGCTCAAACGCGGTTCCAGCGGTCTCCAGCCCCGCCAATTGGGTAACTGTTCAACCGTTTGCGCACCCTTTCTTGGCTTCGCCACCTGCACCACCACAGATTGCGTGTGTACGCCACTCAACAACGCCGGTCCCAGTGCAGTGATGGCCTGCACTAATTGCCTTCAAGCAGTCAGTCCTGCCATCGCGGGCAACATCACTTTGCTTGCCAACGTTTGCGCTAAATGCCTTGCTCCTTGCAACACCACGTTGGCTGCCCATCTCCGAGGAACTTCCTGCACGAACTCAACCTGCAGCTGCGCTCCTTACTTTGCGGTTGGAGTGGACGCCATCGAAGCTTGCGGAAATTGCGTTGTGGCGTTTGATCCCACGGACGGCCAGCAGGTCCTTGCAATTCCCCAGGAGTGTAATATCACTAACGCGACCCCGTCCTCCGCACCCTCTGGGTCTGCAGCGCCCCCTACCGGTTCTGAAACTCCGATGAGTCATTCAGGAGCAGTTGGCACTAATGAGTTGCTTTGGAAATTCAGCGTCCCCGGGGTTCTTGGGATGATAGGCGTCGGGTTGCTATTCCTTTGATCGGTTGATGAGAAGGTTCAGGACCGCGCCTCAGAAAATATAATAATTCAAAATATTTCGCTCATTCCCGAATCCCTGACCAAAAGTTCAAAACGACGGAAATATGTTTTAGTCAATGTTACCCGTTAATTCAGACTCACAATATCACTTGGATAATTAAAAATATATTCCAACCAAATGTGCCAAAGGTTTCACGAAATACAATCAGCTGCTGTGACGGTGGGTACAAGGGAAAGTGGGGCAGTGGCAGCGATGTGCTTTGCAGGAACGAGTGGGCTACAAGGCGGTGTTCAATGAACAGGGATGACGGTGGATAATGAGACGCTGATTGCTAAGTGAATACGTAGCTAGCCCAACATGAAATATGTTTGACACGTGACTGTTAAAGTAGCCGACGGAGCTACCGACGGAGCTACCGACAGGTGTAACCAACGGCTGTCACCGCGGCTGTCACCAACGGCTTTGCCTCGGAATATCCGTAAACATCATCATATATATTCTGTATCTCAAGCTACTCTGTTTGAAAAATTAATCAATTCCTTATTATCTCACATTCTCAACACGCATTCAAACTCAACAGTGACACTTCCAATATATCTCCTTGGATTTTTATACTACTAGGGTGCTTCGCACACTACAGACAGTTGAATTAGAAGTTAGGATCACCGCAAACTTGGAAGTTGAAGTTGGAACTTGACTTGGGAAGTCCTTGACCTGGTTCAGTTACAAAGGATTTGTAAATTTGTAAGGTAGATATGGACCCCGTCTCAGCCAATACACGTCGCTTGTCAACATTTCACCAATGCTATGATGACAGCCTCTTAAACACCGGTGGAAAACAGTTCTGAATAAACGATATTATCCGTCGTCAATGTTCCATTGCTGGTCGGAGGGAGAGATATGTAAAGCTGTTGGAAATCTGTGGCCCGAGATATAGCGACATATAGTTGACCGTGCGCAAAAACTGGAGTATGCAAATGGATGCCGACAACTTTGCGAGATTGGCCTTGAGCTTTATTGATCGTCCTGGCGAAAGCAAGTCGTACAGGGAACTGTCGGCGCCGCAGAGTAAAAGGAAGGCCGGAGGAAGAAGCTGTATCTAAAGAGATCCGTGGAATAAAAGCTGTTTCGCCTTGATGTTTTCCCGTTAGAATCTTCCCTCGTGACATGATTTCCCAGATCCACAATGATTAGTCTCGGTCCATTGCATAATCCTCCAGAATAATCCATATTCCGTAATAGAATAACAATGGATCCCGCTTTGAGTGTCGTAAGGTGTAATGGCATGCCAGAAATGGAAATAGAATTGAGATATTCCTGTGGAATCCCATTGTCTGGTATTCCGGGAATTGTCGAATGCCTCGTCGGCACTATGATATGTTTTTCGATTCATCTGGAAGGTTGTCCAAGGAGGAGTCATTTAGAGTATCGACATCGACATTCTTGGCTGCCAGAATGACACGTTCGCTGAGATAAGAGGCTCTTTCGTCGGGTGAAAGCTTGAAAAGGTTCTCAAGATCGGGGTACACAGCATCAATCAATTTGGAGCCGTCAGATTCCGGTAAACAAAGATCTAAAATTTCATAAGTATTTTGAAGCCAGAGTATAGTGATAGTGGAAAGTCATACCAGCGGGAATCTTCATAGAAATACCATTTTCATTGGCAGATCCTTCGCCGACTTCCAGCTGCCATGCGGCAAATTGCGTAGCAGTGGTATACTCTTCGCGCGACCTCGATCGGGATCTTCAGCCGAGAATGCGAGGTGCCGCCCCCATCGAGAAAAATTGCAGCGATGCCGGATGAGGCTACAGAGAGAGCAATAACCCCGGACGAACGAACTTTCGCCAGAATCAAATTCTCCACAAATGTCTTTCCAGTCCCACCTGGTCCATCGATAAAATAGAGCCCACTTTCCTCCTCAGATTGTGCAACGGACGTGACCAAATCCAAGATCACCTTTTGTTCAGCATTGGCTTGACTATATCCCAGGTCCCATTGTGCAGCCAACTCATCCGTGTTGTAATTCACTTCTTCGGCAATAATTCGAGGGAGGCCATCCAAGTCGTGGAAGTCGATGGATGGTGTTGGTAAACGGTAGTCGGAAAGTGACTTCCCCGCTCGATGAAGAAACGAACTTAATTCGTGAAGACAAAGGCTTTCGATTTGCTCTTGGCAATGTGAAACCGGGTTCGAAGACGATATTGGCAATCATTTGAAAGATTGTGCATGTGGCGTTGTAGAAGATCCAAAGGATCCAATGGAGCGTTGCTTAGGAGAATACCGGCAAAAAGTTGACGAAGTTGGTGACCTGTATTTATGAATCCTGCTTCTTCGAGGCATTGGTGCCATTCGTCGTCAGTCGCTAAAAGCCCTCTCACGGCACAGGCAGCTTGGAAAGTGGGATGAAGGATGTCATCAAGGGTTTTGAGATGAGCCCATGACGTAGGAGCTGGAACAGTATAGAGAAGCAGAAGACAAAACAATATTCTCCCGATAGTATTACCTTGCTGTCGAGGAGACCACTTTTTATCTTTGGGCTTCCACACAGGCTTGGTGGGGCAGTCAGGATATAAGAGACAAGCTGTAAGTTGCGGAAACTCGCGGCAGGCGTGGAAGAAAGAGGTGAGTTTGGTCGTGTCGATATCGGGACGTGAGATGACTAGGGTCGCTCCCGGGCTAATGGAACCCCCCCCCCCCCCCCCCCATATCTAATGGACCGCCCATCAATCAACCGCGTTTCAACGCGCTCGACACCGTGCACCTTTGACACAATGGTCTGCCCTCCCAAACAAGAAATCGCAGACCGAGGGACCCATATGGAAATCGCGTTAGAAGGGCTCTGCAATGGAACATATACGTCGATAGACCACGCTGTAAAGGTATTGGGGGTCTCAAGAACAACTTTGCGCCGACGAGTGAAGGGGGGGAAAACAAGGAAAGAGGCAAGGGAACCAACACAATTGCTCACTCAACAAGAAGAGAAGGCATTAGCGGATTGGATTACAAGTGCAACAGCAGCAGGACATCCTATCACTCATCGTTACATTAAAGAAATGGTGCAGGGGATTAGGGAAAGTCGAGCTGATGTTCAACCTGAATATTTACGTCCTATCGGGAAGAATTGGACGGGGGCCTTTTTACAACGTCATTCACATCTAAAGACAAAGCTCACGAAATCAATAGAGGCTGCACAGATGAAAGAGGTTACACAAGAGCAAGTCGTCAATTTCAACAACGAATTCCCCAAGATTATATGAGAAAAGAACATCGGCCTTGAAAATATCTACAACTGCGACGAAACTGGTATAATTACCTCTTCGATTGGAGCTAATAGTAGGTAGTTCTATTGGCACCTGTCAAGGCACGAATGTTATCGACACTTTAGTCAAACAAGTTTATACCGCACAACCTGGCCGTCAAGAATGGGTTACTGTCATCAAATGTGTTTCCGCTGCGCGCGCCAAAATCCCCCCCTATATATCTTCAAAGGCAAAAATATTGTATCCAGCTGGCTACCAAAAGACCCACCAGCAGGATGGCTATTTGCAGCCAATGCATCAGGCTGGACGAACAACCTCCACGGTATGCATTGGATTCGTCATTTTGACACCCAAACCAAATCGCTTCTCTCCTCTCCCGACGAGTATCGACTTCTCCTCTGTGATGGCCATGATTCCCATGTCTCAGCGGCATTAGTTGGTTATACTATTCAGCACCGTATAATTCTCGTTCTTCTTCCTCCTCATTCGTCTCACCTTTTGCAACCTTTGGATGTCGGCATCTTTGGCCCTCTAAAGATCGCGTTGGCCCATCGTCAAACCCAGTTGTTCAGAGCGGAGTCAGGAGGATTGAAAAGGCAGAATGGGTTGAAGATTTCATTTCAGCACGCGAGGATGCATGTTGGAACCGGAAAGTTCTAGAAGATTCTGTATCTTCCATTTCTGGAAGGTTCTGTTACACACATATATAACAAGTCTATATAAAGGCCACATAGCTCCCTCAATCGATATATACAATTTCTACGTTAATGCTTCAACAATGCAATCAACGAAAAGAATGTGTTATCGGGATGGAGAGGCTCCGGGCTATTCCTTGAAAACTTGCATTGTATGCTACACCAATTGCCCGATGACAGAACTCCCGATCCGTCCGATGTTTCAACTCCTACCCATCCCGCAACCCAAGATAATTCGACCCCCTTCTTTATCTCTAGTTCTCCACCAGAGCCATTAACATTACGCCCAAAAAACCAAGCATTCCTTGGCTCCCTTGCTTCCACCAATATCGGGACAGAATACAAAACACACATGCGATGATTGAGTGGAGTCTCCGAACGATTGCAAACAGAAGTCACGATTTTGCAGAGGGAATTGAAGGAAGTGAAGGAAATTCATGCAAAGCGAAAGGAACGGGCTTGTGGGAAGAGACTTATACTCAAAGGAAAGGTCATAGTCTCCACAGAAGAAGTTCGTAATGCATTGGAAGAAGCAGAAAAGGCTACCACTGCCAAGAAGGCAAAGAAAGGGAAGGGACGAAAAAGGAGGAAGGTGGTCAGTGAGAGTGAAGAAGAAAGATCTTCACTCGGAGACCTTGATGCGAGGGAAGGCCTTGATGACTTCTACGACTCAGATGTTGAGATCTTGGATTGTATCGCGGTAGCTACGTAGTTTGGGTAGGTTAATGCACGGTGGTTGAAGGATCGGCGGTCCATTAGATGGGGGGGTCCATTAGCCCGGGAGCGACCCTACAGCCGCTGTTTCGGTAGTCGGATCGTAGGGAATGTTTTGACCTCCTTCAATATGGATGGGCAGTCTTTCGACAGATGGGGCATATTCGTGCATATCGAATTGCAAAATTCTCCAACAGGCTTCAGAGTCAGAGACATATTGTGCGTCAAGATAATCTTTGACTTCATCGACTGTTTCATTCCCTTCACTTTGTATAGACACTGTGGTTCGATCGTGGCCTTTGTAGATATATTTGTATAGATATTTGACCGATCGGATGGATGTAGCAATCTCGACATTGATGTGGCAGTTGAACAGCTCAGTGAGATAAGGGTTGTAGGGCACGACATCTCGATTTGTAAACTCGTAATTGACACGTTCTTTGCGAAGTGTCTGACCGTTGTCGCACCGTCTGTAGATTGGATACTCATTACTGCCAGAAGTCGTTATTTCAGCGAACGGTTTGGGATATCCCTTTGAGCATTTGCCGTCCTTCATTCATGGTGCATTTGGATTGGCAGGGCCACATGGTCCATGAAACATACAGGACGTAACGGTTTCGTAAAGCTCAGGAAATAATGTTTTGTCTGGGAGCTCAGCACAGACGATACGATCGTAGTCTGTTGGGTTTCGAAGCTTGTCGGATGCTTGCAGAATGACCAAAATGTGAGCATGAGGAAGACTGCGTTTTGAAATTCTGCCACATATACATGGGCGACAGGCCTGTCGAACATGTTCTTCTTGTTGATGAGAGTGAGCAAAGCTTGGAGCTTGAGTTGAAAAACTCTTGCAACCAAATCTGGTCGATCCTGCGCTGTTTGGCGGGGTAGCAAAGCATTGGTGATCTCGGCCCATTTTGGATTTGCCGTCAGTGTGATAAATAGATAGGGTTTGCCGCAATATCGTACGATACCCATGGCATCGTGATAGAGTTGCCACATCTGCCGGGGATCGCCAGTGAACGATGAAGGTAGGACGATTCTGGTTCCCACATCTGACAAATCCGTATCATTTGCTACAGCATCTTCCAAGTCTCGACGATTGGAAGATCTCTTTTCTGGAAAATCTTTCGTACGGAAATAAGTGAGGCGCTCGGGTTCAATTTGAGCAAACTTGTCGACACAGTATTCTTGAAACAGTCGACCGCAACGGTGAATTGTGTTGAAGCCAATAGGTCGGATTTGTAGTTGATAAGCCGTATATCTTTTGTTCGTGAGTTTAAACGATTTGCTCCTATTATTTTGTGAGAATCGGTGTTGCTTCAATAGAAAAGAAAGGGATTTACCCATGTTGGAGATAAATGTTTGGATGCCAAACTTGTTGTCCAAAAACAAAAGGTATTGGGTATTGAAGCGGAATGTAAAAGCTTTTCAGATAGGAGATAGAACGAAATCTACTATCTCGTGCTTGTACCATGAGATCTCGCTCTGTAGCTCTATCTTCCCCATTGCCGACCAGGACGATTGCAACTTCTGATGCTGTGGGATGATTATAGCGGCGGTGGTCCAAATGAGCGGCATCGACGGTCTTCAAGCACAACGATATGTGCTCTTCTGTATCCAAACGTTCCTTGGCCGTCCGATAGATAGTGACGTAAGGGTTGTGAAGTTCCCACTACTATGTGATTGTTGCCGGTATTGACTCTCGCCATTATTATTTATTTCTCTTTTTAGATTCTTATTATATTTACTGTCCTAGCCGTTATTGGAGCGCGGATTGAGCGTTCAATCCTTGGCTGATCATGCACGACAAATATGCAATGCGAAAAATAAATTGGGATTGCACAGCCCCAAAATACGATGCCATGATCAAACCTTATCGTTCCAAGGTTTTGCGCAGAAGAAAGAGGTCCCATGATAAAAAGCTTATTCTTCCGAAAGAATTGGCCCGTTCTTTAGAATTGCTCACCCGCACCCAAAGCCCAAAAGCGCAACCGCACAGCCACCCTGATCCCAGGGCAAACGTAAAAATGAACCTTGTGTGGCTGCACAAGCTCTTGATTGGCAACTGTCCCCGCACCCTGCACGGTCGGGATTTTGTGGAGGGTACCAATTTCGGATAATCAGACGGCCCCATAGCTAATGCGGACTCTCTGATTTTCTAGGTGAAAGCCCTGTTCTTTCGGAGCAGTAAGGTTGTGGTCATGTGGCCATCTTCCGATAGCAGACCGTCCCAGGGAGGCTAATAATGGGCGGGACAGCAATTGTCCATGGAATCCCGAAAGGCGCCGTAATGGCGATCCACCAGGTCGAAATTAAATTCCGTTGGTGAGCCCATGTCCCGCGTCCTGGGCCGACGCCTGCACGCGAGGGCTGCATCATGGATTATCGTGGAATACTTGGGGATTGCGGGCCAAATCAGGTCCGAACGGCTGATAACATCTACCGCGGATTAATAGGTTCGAAGGACGTACCGCTCCCCCCCTGTTCACGGTATACGTAACACTGTTCCGTTGCACCACGATGAGTACTTGTCTTCACATTCATGTGTGGCCTCTTCGTCTTGCAAGACTTTGGAGGCCTCGCCAACACCTCCAGCCAACAATATGGGATAGCACAGATATCGGGATAGTCGATATGACCGAACTCGCTGCTACCGAGCTCAATGAGGCCTGTCTTGTTGAAGGTAATAAATTCGTCGCGTCGACTGCAAAATTCACTTCGGAGTGGGATATCATACCACTTCGTCCAGATTTATGCCCGGAAAAGTATGTCACTTGGGGGTGCCTCTCGTTGATAGGTTCTAGCATTCAACCAAACTTCGATACACGAAAGTCTTCTTTGATGTCGGCTGCCCAAAGCACCTGCTATATCGGCGTAAGGCCGGATAGAAATCCGGACACCCTGTCGCCAGGATACCAATATGGAACAGCCTTTTTCGTTTCGAGCACCGTCCTAATTACGGCAGCTCACCTTGTTCCTGACAACAAACGACGAATAGTTGGCCAGCTTCCGGGTACCCAGCATGCGACGTTCTTCGCAGAAGACCTTTTCAAGAAGCCCCCACCCTTCTCAACATTTGAATGCAAATGCCTTGGAACTGGACTGCCCAATGCAGACCTCGCTGTCTTACAAGTAACTGGATCATACAGAGCCAAGGTGTTTTTGGAAATCGACTACGGCGGTCTCAAATCAGACGACCCTGTGGATGTTGTTGGGTACCCAGGCCAGTATTCTTACCGTGATGTACGGAATATGCACCCCGGACTAATCGATGGAGACCTTGTTGAAGATGTATTTGAGCTTTTCCCACAAGGCCGTCTTCTCGTCACTTATGGTCTCGTTGTTCTTGGAGGTTTTATGCCACGGTATCGACTCAGCACAGTTTCTGGGATGAGTGGTTCCCCGGTCATCATGAATGGGAAAGTTAAAGGTATCGTTATTGTTTCACCGCCCTTCCCAAACGAGTCTAATCAGACAGCTGTTCATGTTGGGACTCGTTCAATTTCTGAAAATCGATGTGTTTCTTTTGGCTGGATCGAGGTTAAGAAACTACTAGAGGTCCATGGTTTGTTGAGTAAGTCCCATCCGATTTGCCGCCCATTGATAAATATAGACAATGGGACGGAATCTACAGCCAGGAAGGGAAAGACGTGTTTCAAGTTCCTTCCATGTCCATGTGGCGGAAGCCCAGAATCTACCCAACAAGATGATGAGTATGAACCTACAGCATCTAAAACGCAGATTCGCCACAAACTTGATAGAATGTCGAAGAGCGTGATCCTAGATTCACCATATTGAGGTTGGTATCAACTTTTATGATGAAATTGTGCGGTGTGTCAAGGAATTGTAGCTGAAGTAGGGAGGCATCAATATGAGCAAATCTATTTAGGTGAAAGGTTTTAATACTAAGTCAAGAAGTCTTATGTACGTCCGATAAATGTTAGCCGTGCTGATGTGATCCGATTGATAATAAGGCCTGGTTTCTTCATTACAATCATGGCATTCACATACTGTAAATGGTTCAAAGCATGGCGGCAGGTGGCAGTGCTTGGGGGTGGTTTGCCCAACTAAATTGATACCATCTCCTAACTTTTTGTGGTACTAGGGGATCACCCGTCTGCTTCGCACACCGAAATTGTGAAAACGGAGCATCCGATATCTTTGTCAGTTTTGAACGGATTGACTCAAAAGTAAAATGAGAAACAATATCCTCTATCTCACACTGAATTTTAGGAGAATTTAAAAGCGGGAATCCAGTTATAATTACAGTTGAAGCTATTTTCCCAGCTTAAAGGACCAAATAGGTCACCTGACGTTCACCATTTAAATCATGACAGGTCAACATCGACCAAATGGAGTAATTTTAAGAGAGGGATGTGTGGAAAAACCCTTTAAATGCAATTATAAAGGATTTTTTACGATAAAATCAACCTGTAACATCAGGGCAGGTAGAGTTTGATGTGGCCTTTCAAAATATACTATTCTTACCTGCAGAGGAACCCTCGTTGTGTTGTGAGACCCGCCGGGCTAAGATTTATGCACGTACTGTGCCTACCTCCACGGTTGAACGATATGCAGGATGGCAAGCGGACAGAACGGCTTGCAGGACGGCTAGCAAGACGGGACGGTAACCAAAACAGGACAGCAACCAGGATGAACAGGACAGCGAGCGCAGTGGGCTGCTTGAGCAGAACAGGGCGATGAACAGGAGATTGAGCGGCGCACGATGTTGAACAAGATCATGAGATGAGCAGGAGTTTGAGCAGATGAGGACGTGGAGCAGAGCAGTATGTTTGATCACAGCAGGACATTGAGCAGAGCGAGACAGTGAGATAAGCAGGATGCTGCGGAGTGAAGACGGCCACGGTGGCAAGCAAGACACGGTAAGCAGGACCAGATGATAAGCAAGATGGGACGGCAGGATGATATGCGGGGTAGAAAGTAAGACAGGATGGCAAGCAGCATATTTCCGGCTTTAGGAATTAGATGACGCGTTATGACAGAAAATCCAAAGTTTTAAATACCAGATGATCTCCAGGACATGCTGGCCGATTACCAAATCGAATCTCTCTGAATGTTTATTCTTTCTATCTGAATGGCTAGTAGGTTCGGGCCCAACTCGCCAAAGGGGAGCTTGCGAGTGCATTATGGTAGAAGATAAAAATAGTAGGCAGGAGACAGGCTAGGGTTAGCCTACCCTCGACCAAACTTTTAAGCTGAGTTCAATGAATTGCTTATTATTCCGATTGTTCGTGCATTCTTATCAATCGTTCAGATGATCACTGCCGCCACAAATTGAAATTCACTGCTCAACCTCCGGAAAATTCTACTTCTTATGCCCATTCGAAATGACAGCATTGTTTTCATTGAAGCAGTGTTCTGAGTGGTCAACTTTAAATGTATGGCGTATTTTCTGACCGGCATAGGGGATATGAGGCTGCAGATCGGCATCGTTTCTCGTTGGAAGCATGGTGACCAGTAAGGTCCGACATCAATTTTCCAGATGATCGGCAGTGAAAAATCATGATCAGATCGGGAGTTATCTTTGATGGGCTGCAATGCAATCAACTTGAAAAGCAATTGATCGAAGTCAGCTTGAGAAGCTTGATGAAGATTTGGGTAACCCTTCCTCTGCCCACCATTCTTATCTTCTACAACAAAATTAAAATAGGAACTATACGCATCCTCTGTCCTTTCGGTAACCATTCCTACTGTAACTTGGGCGAGAACAAGCTGTTGGAATAAGACTAAGTGTACTGATTGCAATATCTAATAGGTCATTCTCACAAATCTTAAGTGCTTATCAGGTGCTCTGCCATGTCGAAGCCCTGTCTCCTAAACATTATGTCTCCTGTCTCTTTGAGACTTTGACTGCAGTGTAGGTAGTTCTGCTCATACAAAAATAAAAAATATTGCAGCTAATCTTTATATCATTTAGGGCAATCTTCCTGCAAAGCAAGTACCATATGCCACCGCGAACATGCTGTGGGTCGATACGGGCAAAAAACTTGATCTATATTGTCGGATGGATAGGGAATGTATAACGGTGGTGGGAGAGAAGGTGGGACAGTAGCAGCGACGTGCTTTTGCAGGAACAGTGGGCTATGTGGCTGTGTTCAATGAACAAGGGGGTTGGTGGATAATGAGATATTGATTGCTAAGTGAATATGTAGCTAGCTCAACATGAAATATGTTTGATATATAACAGAATGCTCACATGCAAGCATTCCGATGCGTGAGACAAACCGTCATCGGTGGTCAAAAAATCACGCCACCATTTTAACCGGTGCTGGCTGCCACATATTAACCAGGGATTGACTGGTGAATCCCTGCAATAAATTACATGAGTGTAGTCGGCTGAGCAAAAAACCTTATTTTGCCATGCCATGGTTTCACGTTTCTTCCACTTTATTATCCAACAACAAGCCCTTTGGTTTCATCACTGGTATCCAACCTACCGGCGCCATAGAAAGACGGCATGATGCGGCACATCTGACTCTGCATGCGTCCCTTGGCTTATGCAACCATACTTCCGTCCCTCGAAAAGACCTCCAACGGTCGCCCATACCTTAGACACTGAGGGATCCTCCTGTCACCCTGGTGACAATAGATCCTACTAAACTCAGCAGCAAAAGTGAAAACATGAGTCTTGGGACGATGTTCAAATTGTAAGCTGGCCATAAAGGAGAAAATCACGTCCTCATTAACCCTTTCGATATCGACACTATCTGCAATTATTGGAAGTCTTTCGATGCGCAATATATAGAGCAGACCCAGATGACAACTGAAATGATCAAAAGAGAAGGTTCAAAACCTTTAGATGAATCCACTGAAGAGATAGCTGCACGAATTCTTGTAGTGTGTCCAACATACCACTTGTTCGAAAATAATTGCCAAAACTTTGCCACTTTCCTTCTCAAAGCGACCTGTTCTGGGGCTTCCGTTCCTGACAGCATTCAGTCGATGATCACTTGACTGATGCCACTTTCCATATCTCCTCATTCATTGCAATTACCAGGAGCCTATCCAGCCTCCGAATCTTCATGTGGGATGACATATTATACGGCTAGTGAAACAAGTTGGTGGACAGCATCGGGGAATACTCACATCACAGCTATCCAAAAGGTTGTGTCTGTGACATCGAGCGAACGGAATCGATCCTCAGTTACTATCGCGGGAATTTTTGCTCTCAGCAGGTGCACTATATACATTCAGCGATCAAACTCAAGTCCTCGCAGACTCGAAACCTTAAATCGACCACCGAGAGTGTTGGCTGTATACAAATTGTTCTAAGTCAATAACACCAAAGATCTCGAAGCTGTCATCCAATGTTTGAAGATGGGTAGAGAGCTATCCCTATGGGATGGGACAGCCCTTTATCATGCGGTATTCAGGAGCAATGAAGCAATTGTGAAAGTGCTTCGAGATGCTGTGGGGAATATTTCTACTATATATTGGCGAATCCCTCTCCGCATCACGTGGCCTTGTATCAAGCCATCTGTTTTATAATTAAGGATTGCGACTTTCCAGTAGTAGATCTCCTTTTATGGGCTAATGCGAAGCCCTAAAATTCGGGCTTTTCTGGACTACATCGATTTGCACCCTATTGTTGGAGCCTCTAACTTATGACCAGTTTTTCACTATCTCCTAATCGTATTTATGTCTATAATAAAATCCAAGTCATAAATTTTTGATTTACTGAACAACCATGGCTGCACATCACTACATAAGGCCCTGAGTTATTCGAGTGGCTACGTTGCAGTACAGCTCCTTCTGGACCTCGGTGCGAATCTCTATCTCAAAAGTTTGGATCACGAAACGACAATCTACTGCCTTCTTAAATCTGCTCGCTGCAGGTAGGATCATTCTATCCTATCGAAGGAACTATAAGTGTTGCATACACTCATCAAGTCTGGCATTAATTTGTCTGGAGCGGCAGTCATAGCGGTTCAGTCCAGTAATCCAAACTATTTGAAGGCATTGTTTGAAGCCGACAAGGTTGATCTTTCCAAGGCCCACTGGTTAGACCGTAAGACCGTATTGCACCTGACTGTTTCTGTGGGTTTTGCAATCGCACACACTACAGAAAAGCGAACATTCCTATTAGTCAATGGGGCTAATGTAAACTGCAGAGATTCCCAGGGCTGGACGCCTTTACATGAAGCATGCATAGCGATTTGTGTGGGGGACTCATCTGAGCGGAAGGCTATCGAAGACTTGTTGGCCTAGAGCTCAGA
>Ga0335081_10005192_pt1 | contig 20606 bp, 14 predicted proteins | sample Lox_Sample_35_FD_206713 | JGI IMG/M metagenome (GOLD analysis project Ga0335081, IMG submission 206713) | Soil microbial communities from Loxahatchee National Wildlife Refuge, Florida, United States - Lox_Sample_3.5 | ecosystem: Environmental > Terrestrial > Soil > Wetlands | place: USA... | reverse complement strand
CAGGATTCTCACCGCTTCCCCTCCGTGGTTGGCCACCGTCACCGTGGCTCCCGCACTCCCGAGCAACTCAACCGCCACCTGCTGGTTCATCTCATTGTCTTCCACCAGCAGGACGCGTATGCCGCGCACATCGTGGGCGGCAGTTTGTTCCTTCCTGGGGTGCGCCCGGCTGCTCTCCAGGCCAGGCACCCCAAACAAATCCATCAGAGTGTCGTAGAGCATTGAGGGGCTGACCGGTTTCAGCAGATAGGCGTCAACTCCGATCTCCTCCGCCTGGGATCGGATGTCCTCCCTCCCGAATGCCGTGACCATCACAATTCTGGGCACCTGTTTAAGACGGCCGCTGTGCTTGATAATGCGGCTGGCCTCCAAACCGTCCATCCCTGGCATGTGCCAGTCCATCAGGACCAACCGGTAGGGATCACGCGAATCGGCGGCGACCAACTCCCGGAGGGCGTCCGAGCCCGACGCAGCCGCCTTGGCGCGGAGTTCAAATCCCAGAAGCGCATCGGTAAGGATCTCGCGCGCCTGCGCATTGTCATCCACCACCAGAACCGGGATGCCGGCGAGATCCGGGGTGAACCGTTTGCGCTCCCCCTTGTCCGACCCAATGCCGAACCAGGCGATGAAGAGGAAGGTGCTGCCTACGCCATACTGGCTTTCCACCCAGATGTTGCCGTCCATCATTTCTACCAAGCGCTTGGAGATGGAAAGCCCGAGGCCGGTCCCTCCGAATTTCCGCGTAGTCGAGGTGTCGGCCTGGCTGAATGCCTGAAAAAGGCGGGCCATCTGCTCCGGCGTCATCCCGATGCCAGTGTCACGGACTGCGAACTTCAGTTTCGCCCGGTCCGTCGTTCGTTCTTCGAGCGCGATCGACACCACCACCTCGCCGTGTTCGGTGAACTTTACGGCATTGTTGACGAGGTTGATCAGGATCTGACCCAGCCGGAGCGGGTCCCCAATCAGGTTGGGGGGAAGGTCGTTTTGCGCTGAGATGAGGAATTCCAGATTCTTGTCCTGCGCCTTCTGGCTGACGATGGAAGACAGGTTATCGAGCACGTCCTCGAGGCGGAAGTCGGCCTTCTCCATGTCCAGCCGGCCCGCCTCGATCTTGGAGAAATCCAGAATGTCATTGATGATGCCGAGCAGAGCGTGGGCGGCCGATTTGATCTTGGTAAGGTAGTCCTCCTGCTTGGGAGTCAACTGGGTCTTCAGCGCCAGGTGAGTCATGCCGATGATAGCGTTCATGGGCGTGCGGATCTCATGGCTCATGTTGGCGAGGAAATCGCTCTTGGCCTTGGTGGCCGCCTCGGCCGCTTCCTTGGCGGTCAACAACTCCGCCTCCAGTTCCTTGCGCTGAATCCCCAGGCTGATGCGCGAGGCAACCTGCTGTAGAGCCTTGAAATCCTCCGGAGAAAATGCCTGTCGCCCGAAGGTCACGAACACCCCAACCAGTCGATTCTGCGCCACCAGCGGGTATCCGGCGAAGGAATTGAGCCCTTGAGCCTTTGCCCATACCGGGTCGATATCCGGCTCGGTTTGGATGGAATTGAATTCCAGGGGCTGGCGCGACGCGGCAATTCGTCCCACCTTCCGCTCGCCTACCTTGACGCGCGCACGCGAACCACCGAGATGCGTGTACTGGCCGGCGCTGGCGCACAGCACGAGTGTGTCTTCCGCCGAATCTAACCTCCAGATGCGCGCAAAGGCCGTGCCCATCCTCCGCACCACCGCTTCAGCCGACATCTGCATCATGCGGTCGAAGTCCTCCGCTTGGAGCAGGGCATGGCCGATGTCCGCGGCCATCGTGTCATAGCTGGCCCGGCGCCGGGTGGCCTCCTCGGCCTGCTTCCGCAACGTCACATCCCTCACCACGCTGAGGATGGACCTCTCCGCAGCCGTCTGCAGTGGGGTAAGCATGATTTCTACGGGGAACTCGCTCCCATCCTTGCGCCTGCCATACAGGTCCAAGCTGGTGCTCATAGACCGCTGCTGCGCCCCTGCGACGTAACGGGCGCGGTGGGCAGGATGCGCGGAGTGAAAGCGCTCGGGCACAAGAATCTCGACCAATTGGCCTACCAATTCCTCCCTGCCATACCCAAACATCCTCTCGGTTTCGGCGTTGACGCGCTGGATTCTCCCCTCCGGATCAACGGTCAGCATCGCATCCGGAGAAGACTCGAAGATCGTGCGAATGCTCTGCTCCGACTCCCGCAAGGACTGTTCGGCCTGGGCGAGGCTCACCACCATGCTGTTAAAAGTCGTGGTTAAGTCCCCGAATTCATCGTGGGTAGTCACGGGCACGACCACGTCTTTCTCACCCGCACCGATCCTGCGCGCTCCTTCCATCAGCGCCTTGACGGGCCGTACAAAAGCCAGGGACAGGAGATAAGCGATCGCCACGGCGATCGCCAGAAGGGCAAGGCTCCACAGGACAAGCTGTTTTTGAAAGGTCCTAAGCGGGGAGGCCAGCTCCTCCATACTGATTTTGGTCTGTAAGATCCACTTCAAATCGCCCACCTGCAAAGGTGAACACCAACCCGCCGAGGGGATTCCAAGCGAGTCCGTGAATTGGCCCGTGTACTCCTTCCCCTGGAGCGCCGCGTCCACGCATGCATTTCTCACACTTTGTTGGAGTATCGTTGTCCCCAGGCGCAAAATGCGAGCTTGTTGGTCGGGTGCAATCCTGCCGCTTTTCTGCAGGGCCTGTGCGAATCGTTGGGGATCCTCCAGCAACAGACGCGAATTCGAGCGCATCAGGCGGTCCGGCCCGGCGAGAAAGCTTTCGCCCGTGCGACCCATCCCGCTGGCCTCCCAGTGCCGGTCGTTCGTCATAATGCGGTCAATTTGTTCGACCGACATCCGAAACACCAGGTCGCCTATGTGTTTCGACCCGTCATAGATCGGACTGGCGACAAAGGCTGCGGGGGCCCCTCCGGAAGGGAGATAATCCCTGAAATCTACAAGCCTCACATAATCACTGAAGGTCCCCGTCCGCGAGGATTGGAAGGCTCGGGAGAAATTCGTATCGCGAAAAACACCGGAAAGGCAATTCGAGCCAAAATCCACATCTTTCTGGAAGGTGTAAACCACGTCACCGGTTTCCGTGTCCACCAGATACATATCGGCATAGCCGAATTTTTGGACGTAACTGCCGAATAGCGGATGATAAAGGGCATGGACCTTGGTGTATTCGCTACCATCTTGTGTGGCAATCAACACTCCGCGCCGCCCCTTGGGGTTGGGGTTCTTCACAATGTAGAAATACTGAAGGTATTGGGCGGCCGGCGCCTTGGGGAGGTAGGTCTCGACCGGTAAAACATTGGGCAGGTCGTCGGCCAGCGAGGGCATGAAATCATGGCTATAAGAACTCGCAAGCCCCTCCTGCCACTCTGCCGGAATTCTCTTCGTATTGAGTGCGTGGAAAGAATGGTTAAAGGCCTTCATGGCCTCAATCATCATTAAGTCTTCGCTGAAAGTCTGCGCTTGCTTCTGTACATGGTCAAAGTAGGACCCAATTTGAACGGCTTTGGACGCTTGAATGGCCGCAAACTGGCTGAGAGTCTGCCTGCGGAGGACCGCCTTGCCCGTTGCGAATCCAAGATAGCCGATGATGGTAACCGAGCCGATCCCCACCAGAAGTAGCATGAGAAGAAGCTTGGACCTTATACTCAACCTACTGAAGAATCCCATAGATTAAGGATTTGCCGTCGAAGAGGGAAGTCCGACTGAGCCGCCTCCTCGCTCGATGGATAGACGAAGATTTCGGGGGTTGGCTGAATTCCCCTACCCGCCGGAAGTATATACCAGGAGGCCATGGGTGACCAAGGCCGGCCGCAGCAGGAGCATTCCCATTGTCGCAAGCCGCGAATGCGGTATAATTTATCGCGGGTTCCCAAGACAATTAACATGCGCGTCGCCATACGCTTCCTGGCCATTCTGACCCTTGCCGCGCTGCTCGCGCCCAGCGTCCGGTGGGCTTCTCTCCACGCGTCCGGGGACGAATGTGCGTGTCCCCCCGCTGCTTGTACGTGCGCCTTTCATCATCATGCTGCCGGACATGATGGAAGCTGCAGCATGGCTAATCGCGGGAAGTGCGGGATGAATTCCCACGACAGCCTCCTCAATTCACTTCTTGGCTCGCTCGTTTATGTTCCAATCGAACACCACTGGAACGGCCCAGCACCTTCTGGCAGATTTGGTCGCAAGCAACAAGAGGTAAGCCTACTGCCATCTCACCTGCGGATTCCTGAACAGCCTCCCCGCCTCGCGATCTGATTTATCCCCTCTAGATCCCAAGTTCGCGCGTCCCAATCCGTGGGTCAGCGTGTAGCACCGGGAGAGAAAAGTCGATTTCCGGTGATTCCTCGCCGGCTTGCGGGTGGCGCTATAACTACATTCATTTGCGAGGCACCCATGAGGCAAACATTTCTATTCGCTGTGTCATTGGCGTTTCTATTCCCATCGGCGGGGCTGACAACCGATTTGGGAAAAGTTCGAGGAGTTGTACACGACCCGCAGCATCGTCCTGTGGCAGGCGCGACAGTGACTTTGCACGCCCAATCCTCCCCTTGGTCGGCCTCCATCCAATCCGATTCCCAGGGTGAGTTCGATTTCGCCGAAGTTCCGGTGGGAGATTACACCATCGATGTGGAAGCCGCCGGATTCAGCCCACAGGAGCAATCCATTTCCGTCGTCAAGGGCAAGTCCCCCGTACTGCATTTCCCGCTGGAGATTGCCGCCTCAAGACAGGTCGTCGAGGTTTCGGACCGGGAAAGCAAACTCAAAGCTCAATCCTCCACGGTGCAAACCTTCGTCTCAACCCAGGATATTGCCCGAACCCCCGGCGCCGACCAGACCAACAGCCTGGCGATGATCACCAACTTCACCCCCGGGGCGTACATGGTCCACGACATGCTCCATATGCGCGACGGGCACCAGGTGACCTGGTTCTTTGATGGCATTCCGGTGGTCAATACGAGTATCGCCACCAATGTGGCGCCCCTGATCAATCCCAAGAACGTGGACACATTGGAGGTGCAGCGCGGGGGATATTCCAGTGAATATGGCGACCGGACCTATGGGGTCTTCAATGTGATTACCCCGTCAGGATTCGACCGAAATCGTCAGGGTGAACTTACCCTGTCGTACGGCAACTTCCATACCACGGACGACCAGTTGAGTTTCGCCAGCCACACGGAACGGTTCGCCTATTACGCCAGCGTGGATGCCAATCGCTCCGACCTGGGGCTGAGCAATCCCACCTCCGCGGTGATTCACGATCAGTCCAGCGGGCTAGGGGGTTTTGCGTCGCTGCTCTTCAATGCCGCCCCGCACGACCAGTTGCGCTGGATCGTCTCCCTGCGCAACGACCATTACGCCATCCCCAACGACCCGGATACCCAGGCAGAGGGCATGCGGGATCTCCAAATCGAACGCGATGGCCTTTTGGGTTTCCAGTGGGTGCATACCACCTCCGGCGGGATGATCTTGTCCGTCTCCCCCTATCTCCACTTCAACGAGGCCCACTACATCGGGGGGCCGGGGGATACGCCGCAGATTCTGGACGAGGATAGCCGGTCGACTTACATAGGGGTGCGCGCCATGCTCCAGGCGGTTAAGAAGCGCCACAACGTGCGCGTCGGCATTGAGAGCTGGGGGCAGCACAATAACACGTTGTTCAACCTGGCCGCCAACCCGGGAACGCAGGTCCTGTACCAGCAGGAACTGAACTGGGCGAACACGGAGTCCTTGTTCGTAGAGGATCAGTATCAGCCCACGTCCTGGCTGACTCTAGACGGTGGGATCCGGATGATTCATTATGGGGGACTCGTCAGTGAAAATGCCGCAACCCCGCGTTTGGGGGGTGGCATCCGGATTCCCCATCTCGATTGGACCCTGCACGGTTACTATGCCTACTACTATCAGCCGCCTCCGCTCGACAGCATCTCTGGCCCGCTGCTGGAATATGCCCTGGAGCAGGGCGTGAATTTCACTCCCCTCCCCGGAGAGTATGACATCCAATATGACTTCGGACTTACGGCGCCGGTGCGGGGATGGACCTTGGAAGCCGACACCTACCACACCAACGCCCGCAATTTCCTCGATCACGATTCGGTGGGCAACTCGGGAATCTATATTCCCCTGACCGACCTCGCGGCTCTCATCAGCGGCACCGAGATTACCTTGCGCTCGCCCGAGGTCTGGGGTCACGCGCTGTTACGCATTGCCTACGCCAACGCCATCGGAAAAGGGCTCGGCCCCATTACCGGCGGACTGATCGAGTACGCGCCCAGCAGTTACTTCTATCTCGATCACGACCAGCGCAATGGCTTCAGCACTGTGCTCTCTCTCAAGCTGCCGCGCCGCTTCTGGGCCACGCCAGTGGTGAATTTCGGCTCGGGATTTCTGAACGGTGACGGGCCGGCGCACCTGCCCCCACACACAACGGCCGACCTTGCCTTGGGCAAGACCTTCCGGGAAAACTGGTCCTTCTCGCTGAATGGAACCAATATTCTGAACAGCCGCTACATGCTGGATACCAGCAATACCTTCGGGGGGACGCACACGGTGAATCCCCGGCAAATCTACGGCGAGGTGCGATATCGGTTCAAATTCTAGCTCACTTCGCGCCCCAGTGAGGGCTTTGCCTGGGGTGTACAATGATTCTGTGACTTTCTTGCGTGGTCGCATCGTCCCAACAACCGGAGGCCCGCAATGCGCGTGCGACACTCCATCGGAATCTTCACAAGTCTGAGCATGATGATTGCCCTGGCGGCGTGCCAGCGGGAAAAACCCTTGCCGGAACAGCGGTTTGATATTCATGGCAAAGTAGTGGGGGTCGACAAGAACGCGGCCACGGTGACGTTGGCGCATGATGCCATTCCCGGCTACATGGCCGCCATGACCATGGATTATCCGGTCAAAGACAAATGGGCCTTCGATGTCCTGAAGCCAGGCCAAACTGTACGGGCCACCCTGGTAGTCGCCGCCGACCGCGCCTGGCTGGAAGGCATTGTTATTGCCGAGGAGGGCAAACCGGCGCCGAACTCACCCGTCACTCAGGAATCGTCGCGCGGCCCTCTGGGGCAGGAGGTGCCGGACTTCGCTCTCGTCAATCAGGATGGAAAGCGGATACATCTCCATCAATACCACGGCAAGACCCTGCTGTTGACCTTCATTTACTCCCGATGCCCGCTTCCCAATTATTGTCCGCTAATGAGCAAGAACTTTGCCCAAATCCTAGCGCAAGTACGGCGCGATCCCAAACTCTCCCCTTCCACCTATTTGCTGAGCATCAGCATCGATCCGGATTATGACAAGCCCGCGGTCCTGCGCGCCTATGGCACTGAATGCACCGGAGACCCCCATCCCTTCGATCAATGGGAGTTCGCCTCCGGCACACCGGAACAAGTCCGCAAAGTTGCCGAGTTCTTTGGCCTGAAATACTGGACGGAAAACGGACAGATCATACATGCGCTGGTTACGGCGCTGATCGGTCCGGACGGAAAAGTGGTGAAGATCTACGGGGGCAACGATTGGCAACCCGCCGAGGTGCTCGCGGATCTGAAGGCCCTCCCGCGCGGCTAATGCGGGGCCTGAGCAAGTCTGTCGAACAGAATTCCGGATTGGACGATACCTGCTGGGATGGCAAACGCTAACTAATACGCTACCCGGGAGTACTGCACTGTCGTAGCGTGGCCGAACCCTCGCTCCTCTACTTGACCTCGTTCTTTTCCACCACTCCACCTTTCATCACAAACTTTACATTCTCGAGAGTCTTCACATCGATAAGGGGATCCCCCTCAACCGCAATCAGGTCGGCGAAGTGCCCTTTGCTGAGCTCACCCACTTTGTCCGCCCACCCGAGCAACTCTGCCGCATTCACGGTTGCCGCCTGAATTGCGTCGATGGGCTTCATCCCCCACTCCACCAATTTGGCAAACTGCCGGGCGTTCTCGCCGTGCGGATACACGCCCGCATCGGTCCCAAAGGCCATCTTCGCGCCCGCCTGAAATGCCTTGCGAAAATTCTCCCGCTGCAACCGCCCCAGCGATTTCTCCTTCTCAATCGATTCGGGCAGCATTCCCACCTTTTCGCCCCTGGAGAGAATGTAGTCGTCGTTGTAGATATCGAACACCAGGAACGTGCCGCGCTGCTTGGCCAGAGCAATGCCTTCGTCATCGATCAAGCTGGAGTGCTCGATGGAATCAATCCCCGCGCGGATGGCGTCCTTGATCGACTGGGTGCCGTGCGCATGGGCGGCAACTTTGCGCCCCAACTTGTGCGCCTCCGCCGCAATCGCCTGCATCTCCTCCGGAGAGTACTGTGGCGCACCCGGCAGGTCACCCTTACTCAGCACGCCTCCCGAGGCGCAAATCTTGATTACATCCGCGCCATACTTGATGTTTTCCCGCACTTTCTCCCGCGCCGCCCAGGGCCCGTCGGCCACTCCTTCCGAGGTGTAGTGAAATTCATAGGCCAGCAGATTCTCGTCGCAATGCCCTCCTGTGATTCCCAGCGCCGGCCCCGACACCAGCATTCGTGGACCTTCCACATCTCCCGCATTGATGCCGTCGCGCACCGCCGCATCGCTGAAACCCTTCGCGCCAACATTGCGCACCGTGGTGAACCCGGCTCGCAAGGTCAACCGCGCGTTCTTCACGCCGGTCACAGTCGCGCGCGGCACGGACACGCCCAGTCCCTTGTACCCCGAATCAGTGGGATCGTACGTGAGGTGGGTATGCACATCGATCAGGCCGGGAAGACACGTCGCGCCGGATAGGTCAATCGGCTTCATATCCGCCGGAAGGATTGTGGAAGAGAACGGCGCCACCGACGTAATGATCCCCGAGCCATCGAACACCACCGCCTGGTCGCTCAACACCTGCCCCGCTCGCACGTCAATCAGCTTGCCGCAGCGCACCGCGCCGGGACCTGCCTGTGCCGCCGATACTGAAACCACTGCGATCAATGCCGCCATAACCAACCTGAGATGCGACTTCATAGAGATTGTTTCTCCAAAGGAAATTGGGAAATCCGCCCGGGGACAAGGGCCAATCCCCGGAGAGCGGAGCTGAGTGTAACATGGATGCAACGCCGGGGGCGCGCGGCTAGCGCGCCACGGGATCGTGGCGCATGAAATCGCCAGGGTTGAAATCGAAGGGGTTTTCTCCTTTGGGGCTCAGGAGCAAGGTAGCGATTCCTTCAAGATCGAGGCAACAAGCCCTCGACTTTCTTCGTGATGCCCGGGAAATATCAACAGGCCGCGCCGACTTGTTCACAGCTTTTCCCGCTTTTCCACAGTTTTCCGCCGCGCGACTGCCCCAAACCGCTTGTCGGAATCGGGTGTAGAATTGAGAATACAGCGATGCCGACTGCAACCGCCACGGAACGGCTAGTTCCACACAACCTGGAAGCGGAACGCGCCCTGCTGGGCTCGATTCTCATCGACAACGGAGCTCTCAACAACGCTCTCGAGCTCCTAGGTAAGGAGGATTTTTACTCGGAGGCCCATCGCCTCACCTTTGAGAAGATGATGGACATCTCCGAGAAGAATCGCACTATCGACCTGGTGACGCTCTCGGAGGAACTGGCCCGGGAGGGACTGCTGGAGAAGGCGGGCGGCGCCGCATACCTGTCCGCGCTTACCGACGGCGTCCCCATCGGCACCACGGCGGCGATGGGAGAGTATTGCCGGATCGTCAAAGAAAAATCCACCATCCGCCGCCTGATCAATGCGTCGAACAACGTCATCGCCCGCTGTATGGAAGGCGCCGACGACCCGGAGACGCTGATCGACCTGGCCCAGAGCCAAGTATTCGACATCGCCGAGCAGCGCGTGCAGTCGGGATTCGCCACCGTCCGCGAGATCGTCAAGACCAGTTTCGGAAAGATCGATGTCCTCTTCGACCGCGGCCAGCGCGTGACCGGCGTTGAGACAGGGCTGGAAGACCTCGACAACATGACTTCCGGCTTGCAGGCCGGCGAACTGATCGTGATCGCAGCGCGTCCCTCGCTGGGCAAGACGGCCCTCGCCTTAAACATTGCGGCCCACGCGGCCATCGAGAAGAAAAAGGTGGTGGGGATGTTCTCGCTCGAAATGAGCAAGGAATCCCTGGTGATCCGCCTGCTCTGCTCGGAAGCGCGTATTGACAGTCACAAGCTGCGCACCGGCTTCTCCAGCCGCGAGGATTGGCAGCGTATGACTCCCGCCCTGGGCCGGCTCTCGGAAGCGCCGCTTTACATTGAGGACACCCCGGCCTTGAGCATCATGCAGATTCGCGCCAAGGCCCGGCGGCTGAAGGCCGAAAAAGGACTCGACCTCATGATTGTCGACTATCTCCAGTTGATTTCTGCCCATCAGCGCTTTGAGAACCGCACCCAGGAAGTCAGTTACGTCTCGCGCAGCCTCAAGAGTATTGCCAAGGAATTGAAGGTTCCCGTCCTGGCCCTCTCGCAGTTAAGCCGCGCGCCCGAACAGCGGCCCGGACAAAGGCCCCAGCTTTCGGATTTAAGAGAAAGCGGCAGCATCGAGCAGGATGCCGATGTCGTCATTTTCATCTTCCGCGAGAAGCGCGCCGCCGAGGGGCAGGAGGGTGAGGAAGAGTTTGTCCAGGCCGGGACCGAAACTCACCTGATCGTCGGAAAGCAGCGGAACGGACCCACCGGTGATGTGCCTGTGGTTTTCTTAAAGCCCTTTGCCAAGTTTGAAAACAAGGTTCATGAGGGCGGCGAGTCCTACCAGTGAATCTTCCTGCTGACAAGCTGCTTCGCCCGACTTGGGCGGAAATCTCCCTGTCCAGACTGCGCCGCAATTTCGTACGGATTCGGAGCCTGGCGGGGGCGCGCAAGATCATGGCGGTGATCAAGGCCGATGCCTACGGCCATGGCGCCGTGCCGGTGGCAGTGTGCCTGGCCGGCTGCGGAGTCGATTGGTTCGGTGTGGCCACGGTGGAGGAGGCGCTGGAATTGCGTGCCGCGGGCATCCACCAGCCCATCCTCTTATTGGGCGGGCTCTACATGAGCGATCCCTCCCACCTGATCGAGTACGATTTAACCCCTTCCATTTCCTCCACCATGCGGCTCGATACCTACGCAGAGTGCGCCCGCCGCTATGGCCGTCCCATTGAGTTTCACCTGAAAGTCGATACCGGCTTGGGACGCCTGGGTTTGCCGCTGGACCGGGTGGCGGGGTTCGTGGACCATTACCGCGAGCTTGCGGGTCTGCAAATGAAAGGGCTCTTCACTCACCTGGCTTCGGCCGAAGACCTGGTGGCATCCCAGACCGACGAACAGAAGGAGCGTTTTAACGCGGCGCTTGCCCATCTGCGCCGCTTGCAGGTGGAACCGGAGTGTATTCACGTCTCCAACAGTGCCGCGCTGCTGACCGGGCGGGTTTTTCCTGAAAACCTGGTGCGCGTGGGAGCGCTGCTCTATGGTTATTGCGTGCCGCTAATCGTGCCCCCGGGCCAGGAACTTCCCAAGGCCCCTGAGTTTGAGCCGGTGCTTACGTTCAAGTCCCGCATCGTCTATATGAAGGATGTCGCAAGTGGAACTCCCCTGGGTTATAGTGCCTCGTTTTATGCCCGGCGTCAGTCCCGCATCGCCACGGTGCCAGTGGGTTATGCCGATGGGCTCAGCCACGCCTTGTCTAACCGCGGATACGCCATCGTGCGCGGGCGGCGCGCCCGCATCGTGGGGAGTATCAGCATGGACCTTTCCTTGCTCGACGTCACCGATATTCCCGGGACCAACATCGGCGACGAAGTCATGCTGATGGGACAGGCAGACCACGCCTCTATCACCGCCGTCGAAATCGCACAAATGCTCGATACGGTGCCTTACGAAATCCTGTGTTCGATTGGAAAGCGCGTGCCCCGCATCTATATCGATTGACTTGCCATTCGCCGGACGAATCTGCCGCCTGGCAGCATTAATGAATAAGGCCAACGGATGCGGTGAGAGCTTGTCCAGAAAGCAAGAAGGGCCAAGGAGTGCGGTGCGGATTGTTCCGAGTTACTTTAGGATATCTACTTTTGGCTGGCGGCCCGCGAAGAACTCCGGAAAAACCTTACGGTAGATTGACATTCCCAAGGCGGCATCTATCCCGATATTCTCCAGCGCCGCAATCTCTTCGTCGCTGGTAATTCCTCCCGCCGCAGTGATGGGGAACTGAGTCACCTCCCGCAAGCTCCGAAACCAATCGATGTCCGTACCTCTGAGCTGACCTTCCCCATCGATGTAAGTGCAGAGAAACCCCGAGCAGTAAGCTTCAAGTTCAGGTAGCACCTGCGCGCAGGAAAACGGCAGCGTCTCCTTCCAGCCATGGACAGCGACTCGCCCCCCGAATGAATCTACCGCGATCAGGATCTTCTCGCCCGGCACTGTTGCCGAAAGCACGCGTAGGAATTCATGATTGATGCCCTGGGAAGTAAACGCGCTGCTTCCCACAATGGCTTTTAGTGCGCCATCGCCTACGACCGCCTGGGCCCGTGCCGCGTTTCGGATGCCTCCCCCCACGCGACAGGGCTTGCGGCGGCAAAGTTCGCGCACGGCTTCGGCATTCCTACTTGCCTTGCCCATCGCCGCGTCCAGGTCGATCACCTGGATTTCCGGGTACTCCGAGAATTTCTCGAGGACGTTAATTGGATCGGGCAGCTCGAGGAACTTTTCTTTGCCTTGCACGAGCTGCACGACCTTGCCGTCCATCAAGTCGATGCAGGGAATAATCATAAGAACAGTGGACAGTTGCCAGTGACCAGTGGACAGTGAACAACCACAAGCATAATCCCCCGTGATCAGTGAACCCTGAAGCGGGGATTCCGGTCACTGACCACGGTTCACTATCCGCTGTTCAAATCCTGACGGGCACTCCTTTCTCACGCAGGTACTCTTTCAAGGTTCGGATGCTATGCGTCTCGTAATGAAAAATCGATGCCGCCAAGGCAGCGTCAGCGCAACCACGCTGAAAAACCTCCGCAATATGCTCCGGACTCCCCGCCCCCCCCGAGGCGATGACCGGAATGTGGAGGGTCCGCGCCAGAGTGGCGGTTAATTCGCAATCGAAACCAGATTGTGTTCCGTCCGCGTCCATGGATGTCAGTAGGATTTCGCCCGCCCCCAATTTCTCCGTGCGTCGTCCCCAATCCAATGCGTCGAGCCCAGTGGGTTTGCTCCCTCCGTAGGTCACGACCTCCCAGTGCGGCTGTTCCTCGGCTGAAGCGTTCGGCGAACTTCGCGCCCGCCGCGCGTCGATGGCAACCACGATCGCCTGCCGCCCGTAGTTCTCTGCAATGTCCTCAATCACCTGAGGCGTCTCAACGGCCGCGGTATTAACGGCCACCTTATCCGCCCCCGCAGAGAGCAATCGATGCGCGTCATCGAGGGTGCGGACCCCGCCGCCCACCGTAAGCGGAATAAACAGGCGGCGTGCCACCCGTCGGACGGTTTCCATCAAGGTCGAGCGGCCTTCGCGCGAGGCGGAAATGTCGAGCATCACCAGTTCATCGGCCCCCTCGCGGTTGTACACTTCCGCAAGGTCACCCGGGTCGCCGGCATCGCGCAAGTTGAGAAAGTTGATACCTTTAACGACGCGGCCGTCTTTGCAATCGAGACACGGGATGATTCGTTTAGCAAACATGATTTATGAAATCGGCCCTTGTCCTTGGTCATTTGTCCCAGGCCATTTAACCTTCGATCGTGCCAAAGATCAAAGGTCAAGTGACAAAGAACCGATTACAACCTCAAGAAATTATCGAGAACCTTCAGCCCAACCTCGCCGGACTTCTCAGGATGGAACTGGACGGCCCAGAGGTTGCCGAGCTCAATTCCCGCAGCGAATGTTTGGCCATATTCGGTGACGGCGCAAGCTTCGTCCGTCACAGGACCGTAATAAGAATGGCAATAGTACACAAAACTTCCGTCCGCGACTCCACGGAACAATTTCGATTTGGTCGTCAAAACAAGCTGGCTCCAACCTACATGGGGAACCTTGAAGACTCCTCGAAAACGGGTCACGCGGCCCGGCAGAAGTCCCAGCCCCACGACGCCAGGAGCTTCCTCGCTCGATTGGTAGAGCACCTGCAAGCCGAGGCAGATGCCGAGAAAGGGTTTCTTTTCCGCAAAGGCCTGGCGCAATGGGACTAACATCTGTCGCTCCGCAAGACCTTTCATCGTCGCCGCAAAATGGCCTTGCCCAGGAAAGACAATCCGCTCTGCAGCCCGTAAGGATGCAGGTTCGTCGACTCGGGCGGCGGAAAGGCCAAGGTATTCAATTGCCTTGAGCACCGAGCCCACGTTTCCGCCGCCGTAGTCGAGAACCGCAATCATAGGAGCCCCTTTGTGCTCGGCAACTGCGATTGCATGCGGCGATCGCGGGAGCAAGCATAGCGCAGGGCTCGCGCGAAAGCCTTGAACAACGCTTCGACGGCATGGTGACTGGAGCGCCCGTATGCCACCTTGAGGTGCACATTGGCCGCGGCAGTCGTAGCAAAACCGTGAAAGAAGTCTTCCAGCAATTCGGTCTGCAGATCGCCCACGTATCGTACCTTGAGGGGAGCCTTCAGAACGAGGTACGGGCGCCCGCTCAGGTCGACAGCCGCGACGGCCAGAGTCTCGTCCATGGGCATCAAAAAGTAGCCGGCGCGATTGATGCCTTTCTTCGAACCCAGCGCCTCGCGCAGCAATTGACCCAATACAATTCCTATATCTTCGACGGTGTGGTGCTGATCGACATCCAAGTCGCCGCGCGCTTCAAGGTCGAGATCAAAACCGCCGTGCCGGGCGAAGAGCTCCAGCATATGGTCCAGAAAGCGAATCCCGGTTAGCACTTTGTAAGTGCCCCGACCGTCCAGATTCAGACGCCCGCGGATATCGGTCTCCGCGGTCTTCCGATGAAGGGAGGAGATGCGCGCTTTCATGAGAACCATCCAGTGGACGAAAGGGACACAATGTTTTTCCAGGGCTCGGCGCCATTGCGGGTCTGGATCAATCCTTGCAGGCTTTGAAGTTCGGTCATAAGTTTCCGGATTTGGGTCCGCGAGCCGATCGTAAAACGCAGATACCCCTTGAGGTTAGGGTCGTAACTCCAGTCGCGCACCAGGATTTTCTTCTGCCGAAGTTTGCGGGCAATCTCCGGGGCATGCTTTCCCACTCGGGTCAAAATGAAATTGGCAGAACTGGGGACGTAGGGGATTCCGCGAGCTTCGAGCCATCGGCAGAAACCGGCGCGATTCGCGCGGACCATCTCCGCGTATTCGCGCACCTGAGCATCATAGCGAATGGCGATGCAAGCGGATAGCAACGCGAGTGAATTGACTGCAAAGGGATTTTGCCCGCGTTGCAAGGGCTCGATAAGCTGTGGATTAGCAAACAGACAGCCCATACGCAGTGCCGCCAGACCAAAGGCCTTTGAGAATGTCCGCGTCACAATAAGGTTTGGGTATTTGCGAATCCAGGGCAGTATGGTCTGGCCGGAGAAATCCTGATATGCCTCGTCGACCAACACGACCGTCTCCGGAGCCGCAGCCAGAATGGCTTTCAACGCCGATTTGGGGATCTGCGTCCCGGTGGGATTGTTGGGGTTGGCGAGCGCCACCCAGCGCACCCGCTGTTTCTTCAGGGTCGCGACGAACTCTTCGGTAGGCAGACGGAAATGCTCATCGTATCGAACGCGAAAAACCTTGCCGCCTGCAACGTTGTTGAAGAACTCGTATACGGGGAACGTTGGCGCGGGAACAAGAAGCGTGTCGCCGGGATCGACAAACGTGTCACAAACCATCTTGAGTGCGTCGTCGGTGCCGTTGGCAAGAATCATCTCCTCCGGTTTGACGCGAAAATAGGCCGCAAGTTTGCGCCGCCCATCGTCGTATTCCGGATAGCGCGTCATCATCTCCGTGTTCAGCGCGCGGCGCAGTGCGCGAATGACCTGAGAAGGACAGCCCACCGTATTCTCGTTGAAGTCCAGCCGCATCTTCCCGCCGCGGCCTTCTTGGGGAGGGCGGTACTTCTTCAGGTTCTCGATCGCGGTGCGGGGTCGAATCATGTCTTAGGCATCCCTCTTCGCCAGCCGGGTCTGAACCGAATAGGCGTGCGCCTTCAAGCCCTCGGTTTTCGCCAAGGTGATCAGAGTATTTCCCAGTCCCCTCAGCCCCCGTGGGCTCAGCCGCTGGACGGAAATGGCTTTTACAAAATCCGCCGCACTCAGGCCACCCCGCAATCGGGCCGCGCCATTGGTAGGCAGAATGTGATTTGTCCCCGAAGCATAGTCTCCCGCCGCAACGGGGCTGTAGGCACCCAGAAAGACGGACCCGGCCGACTGCACTCGCCCCAACAATCCTGTCGCCCCCTCGAAAAGAGTCAGGTGCTCGGGAGCAAGGAGATTCACGAGATCTGCGGCTTCCGCCATATTGCGGGTCACGATAATGGCACCTTGCGCTGCAAGCGACTGGGCCGCCAAAGACAACTCCAGCCGGGTCACGATGTCGCGAGCAGACGCCTGAACCCGCAGGGCCAGCCGGAGTGAGGGCGTTATGAAGATGGCCACGGCGTCGGGATCGTGCTCGGCCTGTGCCACCAAGTCCGACGCAATCCACTCGGCGTTGCCGCGCCCCCCGACCAGAACCAGTTCCGACGGTCCTGCAATGAAATCGATACCACACTCACCCGCCACTAGTTTCTTTGCAGCGGCCACATAGCGGTTTCCCGGCCCCACGATCTTGTCAACGCGAGGCACCGTTTCGGTCCCGTAAGCAAAGGCCGCTATCGCCTGCGCCCCTCCCAAGCGAAAGATCTTCTTCACACCCAACAGGTCGGCGGCAACCAGGACAGCCGGGGCAGGTCGAGGCGAGGTCACGATCACCTCGCTTACTCCCGCCTCCTGCGCCGGGATTGCGCTCATCAACACAGTCGAGGGCAGCGGGAACCGTCCGCCAGGGACGTAACAAGCCACCCGCTGGAGAGGCCGAATGATCTGCCCGATCATGACACCTGAATGCGTTTGGCACGTCCACTCTCGGGGCAACTGCCGGCGCGCTGCTTTGCGAATATTGGGCGCGGCCACCTTCACCGCCGCCACGAAATCCCTGGGGACCTCGCGATAGGCGTGGCGAATCTCCCGGCGCGATACGGTGAAGCCCGTATACCGGAGATCGATATGGTCAAATTTCTTCGCGTATCGCTGAAGGGCGCGGTCGCCGTAGCGGCGGACATCCTCCAGAATGGTACGCGCCACCGCTTCTGCTTCCCTCACCGATGTGGCGCGGGTGCGAAGCAACTGCGCGAGCGCCTGGGCGTCGCTACTGCGAATGATTTCAAGCATCACTTTGGGAGCTGGGGGCTGGGGTTGGGGGGCTGAGAAAAAGGGCGAAAACAGCAGAGCCTTTGCCACTTATCCTCGCGTGTTCCCCTGCACCCGGTCCCCAGCGACTGCCTTTCAAACCACAATCTTATTTAAGGGGTATTCCACAATCCCCTGCGCGTTAGCGGCCTTAAGCCGCGGAATGATTTCACGCACGGTCTTTTCCTCGATCACCGTATTGACGGCGACCCAATCAGAATCGCTCAGCGCAGATATGGTGGGCCTCTTCAGAGCGGGAAGAACCGACAGCACATTTTCCAGGTCTTTCCGACGAACGTTCAACATCAGGCCGACTTTGCCGGCGGCCTCGATGGCCCCTTGCAAGAGCATGATGAGGGTCTCAATCTTCTTGCGCTTCCAAGCATCATTCCAAGCAGTAGAATTGGCAATGAACTTAGTGTTCGACTCCAAAACGGTCTCTACGATCCGCAGCCCGTTGGCGCGCAACGATGAACCGGTTTCAGTGACTTCCACAATGGCATCGGCCAGCACCGGGGGCTTTACTTCTGTGGCGCCCCAGGAGAATTCCACTTTGGCTTTTACCCCATTCCGAGCGAGGTACTGCTGCGTGACGCCCACCAGTTCCGTCGCGACAATCCTGCCTTGCAGGTCCTTTACGCTCTGAAAAGGGGATTTCTCCGGAACGGCGAGTACCCAGCGTACTTTGCCAAAGGTCTGCTTGGCATAAACGAGGTCCGCCACCTCAATTACGCTGGCTTCGTTTTCCAGAATCCAGTCCTTGCCAGTTAATCCCGCGTCGAGGATTCCATCCTCGACGTAGCGGGCCATTTCCTGCGCGCGGATCAGCATGCACTCGATTTCCTCATCGTCGATGGAGGGAAAATACGAGCGCGAACTCACGCTGATTTCATAACCCGCGCGGCGAAACAGTTGCAGCGACGCTTCCTGCAGGCTTCCTTTGGGCAACCCCAACTTCAGCACGCTCATGTCTGGCTCTCCATACGGTCTATGGCAGCGCCGGGCTTCGGTCCGGCGAGTGCCGCCCTAAAGGGCGGCGCCACCCCTCCTCATGTCTGGCTCTCCGGATGCTCCTGCCCATAAACCCGGGCCGGATCGAATTCACGCTCCAGAATGATTTCCTCTCCTTTGGGAGTCAGTTTGCGGAAAAAGCACGAGCGATAACCTTCGTGGCAGCACCCCGGCCCGGTCAGGTTGGCCTGAATCAGCAGCGCATCCTGGTCGCAGTCGACTCTGATCTCTCTCGCCACCAGGCGGTGGCCGGAGGTTTCACCCTTGGTCCATAATTTCTTGCGCGACCGGCTATAAAAGGTGACAAATCCGGAAGCAAGGGTTTGGCGGTAAGCATCCGCATTCATGTACCCGAGCATCAAAACCTTCCCCGAGTGATGGTCCTGGATAATGGCCGGAATAAGGCCGTCCTCTTGATATTTGAGTGCCAGCATTACTTGCCCCCTACACGAAAATGAAAAAGCCCGCTGAGGACTTGTGTCAGCGGGCCGCTTTGCAGATCTGGCTTGGTAGTTAAGCCTTCGCCCATTGACACGCCACCCCTGCTCGATGGTGATGATGGTAACGGTGGTGTGCCAGCGCGCGTCTCATGAAACTCTAGACTAACGTGCCCCGCCTCAACGTGTCAATACGGAGTATAGCGGAGATGTCGTGAAATGGTACGGGAGGGTCGCGGCGACCCTCCCGGTACGTAGAGACAACACGTTACTGAACACACTTCACGGCGGCACGGCCCAGAAACTCCGCGGCACCGCCCAGCTCCTCTTCGATGCGGAGCAATTGGTTGTACTTGGCAATGCGATCACTGCGGCTGGCGGACCCGGTCTTGATCTGGCCTGTTCCCAAGCCCACCGTGAAATCCGCAATGAAAGCATCCTCGGTTTCGCCCGACCGGTGCGAGACAACAGAGGTATAGCCGTGACGGCGACCAAGTTCGATGGCACGGATAGTTTCCGTTACGGTACCAATCTGGTTGAGTTTGATCAAAATCGAATTGGCGGTGCCTTCCTTGATCCCGCGCGCCAGGCGCTCCGTATTGGTCACGAAGAGGTCGTCACCGACCAACTGAATCGTCGCGCCCAGCTCCTTGGTAAGCAAGTTCCATCCCTCCCAGTCATCCTGTGCAAGACCGTCCTCGATACTTATGATGGGGTACTGGCGTACCCAATCAGCATAGAGTTTAACCATATCTTCTGACGACTTCTTGGACTTGTCGGACTTGAAGAAGACGTACTTGCCGTCCTGGAACATTTCGCTGGAGGCGGGGTCCAGTGCGATGCAAATGTCGTGACCAGGGGAGTATCCGGCTTTCTCAATGGCCTCGAGCAGAACCTCTACGGCCTCATCGTTCGATTTGAGGCTTGGAGCGAATCCGCCCTCGTCGCCCACCGAAGTGTTGTAGCCCCGATCCTTCAAGACTTTCTTGAGCGTGTGGAAGGTCTCCGCCCCCATGCGCAACGCTTGCGCGAAGCTGTCTGCGCCCACCGGCATTATCATAAATTCCTGGAAATCCACCGTGTTGTCGGCATGCACGCCGCCGTTCAAAACGTTCATCATGGGAACGGGCAACACGCGCGCCTGTAAGCCCCCCAGATAGCGATAAAGCGGGACGCGCGCCGACTGGGCCGAGGCCCGGCAAGCTGCCATGGAAACCGCCAGGATGGCGTTGGCGCCGAGCTTACCCTTGTTGGGTGTGCCGTCCAGGGCAATCATGCGCTCGTCGATTTCAGCCTGGTTACTGGCATCGTGCCCGCCCAAATCGGCAGCGATTAAGGAGTTGATATTTTCCACGGCTTGCGTTACGCCTTTGCCCAGGTAGCGCCGCTTGTCACCGTCACGCAGTTCCACCGCCTCGTGCTCACCCGTGGAGGCGCCGGAGGGAACGGCGGCACGGCCAAAGGAGCCGTCGCGAAGAACGACATCGGCCTCTACCGTGGGGTTACCACGCGAATCCAGAATCTGTCTTGCTTGAATCAGGTCTATTTGTGCCATGCGAATAATTCCTCTATGCGAATTTGAAAGCTGGTGATTGTAGCACACCAGGATGCTAAAGCCACCCACCTTGCGCGCCAAGGTTTGGAGTATGAAAATGAAGTGAGTATGTTCATAATGGGGACAATATCATGAAATTGCTTGATTCCTCCTTCCATCGTGAGGTGCGGGGTCGCCCCGTGGGGCCTTTCTGGAGGGGGAGGAGGGTTCGAAGGGGGATCGTGGCACTTTTCCACATTCCCGGGAGGCACAAGATGAAGGACAT
>Ga0335081_10005191_pt1 | contig 20607 bp, 17 predicted proteins | sample Lox_Sample_35_FD_206713 | JGI IMG/M metagenome (GOLD analysis project Ga0335081, IMG submission 206713) | Soil microbial communities from Loxahatchee National Wildlife Refuge, Florida, United States - Lox_Sample_3.5 | ecosystem: Environmental > Terrestrial > Soil > Wetlands | place: USA... | reverse complement strand
CCCGTGCGCACCCTGGAGACGAACATCCGCTGCACCGAGATCGTGCTCTCCCTGGCCGAAACCAAGCGCAAGCGCGTCCTGATCACCTCCACCTCCGAAGTTTACGGCAAGACCGATCAGGTCCCCTTCCGCGAGGATGACGACCTGGTGCTGGGAGCGACCAGCAAGGCGCGCTGGAGTTATGCCTGCTCCAAGGCAATTGACGAATTTCTGGCCATCGCCTACTGGAAGGAACGCAGGGTCCCGACGGTGATTGCGCGGCTTTTCAATACGGTTGGTCCACGGCAAACGGGCCGTTATGGAATGGTGATCCCCAATCTTGTGACCCAGGCGCTGACCGGCGCCGACATCCGCGTTTTCGGCGATGGTCATCAGAGCCGTTGTTTTACACATGTCAACGATGCCGTCGATGCCCTGGTCAGCATTGCGGCTCATCCCGATGCCGTCGGCGAGGTATACAACGTGGGCAGCAACCACGAGATCACGATACTGGAACTGGCCGCAATGATCCGGGAAATGACGGGTTCCAGCTCGCGGATCGTGCTGGTACCTTATGCCACCGCGTACGAAGAGGGGTTCGAGGACATGGCGCGGCGCGTTCCGGACATCGCCAAGCTCCACCGGCTGACCGGCTATGAGCCAAAAATTTCGCTGGAGGAGTCGCTGCGGAGCATCATCGAGGACCAGCGGCGCCGGTTGGGCGAGCGCCACGTTGATTCTCGCCTCCGATTCACAGCGTGAGCGGGGACTAACCGGCCTGCTGCCGCGCTTCACTGCCGGGAGTCCGCAAGTGAAATTATGAAGGTGCGCGTTCTGGTTACAGGTGGCGCGGGTTTTATCGGTTCGCATCTCTGCGACGCCCTGCTGGCTGCCGGTCATTCGGTCATCTGTGCCGACAATCTTCTTACCGGGCTGGTCGAGAACATCTCCCATTTGCGGCAGGAGCCGCGCTTCGAGTTTCGCGAACAGGATGTATGCCGGCCGTTCGATTTCGGCAAGGTCGATCTCATCTTCCACTTCGCCTCTCCCGCCAGTCCAGTGGATTATCTGGAGCACGGGATCGAGACGCTGCAGGTCGGCTCACTTGGCACCATCCATTGCCTGGAGCTGGCCGGCAAGTATCAGGCGAGATTTATGCTGGCGTCTACCTCCGAGTGCTATGGCGATCCGCTGGAGCACCCGCAGAAAGAAACCTACTGGGGTCACGTGAATCCCATCGGACCGCGCTCGGTATACGACGAATCCAAGCGCTTCGCCGAAGCCGTAACCATGGCCTACCGTCGCTACCGGAAAGTTGATACCCACATCGTGCGCATCTTCAATACCTACGGTCCACGGCTGCAGATCAACGACGGACGGGTGATTTCCAATTTCATGAAGCAGGCGCTGCGGGGCGAGGACCTCACGGTTTACGGAGACGGTTCGCAGACGCGCAGCTTCTGTTACGTCAGCGATGAAGTTGCCGGCATTCTGGCGCTGGCAAGGTCCGAGGAGTATGAGCCGACCAACATCGGAAATCCCGGCGAGTTCACCATCCTGGAGTGCGCCAGAGTTGTGCTCGGGGTTACCGGATCGGCCAGCGGAATCCGCCATGAGCCCCTGCCGCAGGACGATCCCAAACAGCGCTGTCCCGACATCAGCAAGGCGAAGCGACTGCTCGGCTGGGAACCGAAAATCGACCTGCGCACTGGCCTGCGGATGTCGCTGGATTACTTCCGTTCGGCTGTGCAGGCGAGTACCGCCAGCGCCTGAGCGTAGGCTTTTCGTACAATAGAGACGTTCGATGGATGCCCAGGTGGAGTTCGAGTCGCTGCGGCGTGAGACGTCTTCGTGGTGGTACATCTCAAGACGCAAGCTGCTGCGGGATGCGGTGGCGCAGGCGGTGCGCGACAGGCGGGAGGCGCGCGTTCTCGATCTCGGCGGCTGCGCCGAACTGGAGGTTGCGGACTCCCCGCAGATTCGCGCGCTCAACGTGCATGCCTCGCTGCCCCTCCTGGCTTTTCATCAGATCCAGGGCCGTCGCGATCTGGTCTGCACCAGCCTGGAAGAGCTGGGCATCAGCTCGGGTTCTTTCGATGTCATCGTAGCCGGTGATGTGCTGCAGACGGTGCCGGATGATCTTGCCGCACTGCGTGAGCTCCGGCGCGTACTCAGGGATGGGGCGACGCTTTGCCTGACGGTGCCGGCGTATCCCTCGCTTTGGGGCGAGGAGGATGAGGTCCGCGGCCACCGCCGCCGCTACACTGCGACCGGACTGCGGCGCAGACTGAACAACTGCGGCTTTGAGGTGACCCGGGTTTCGTATCTGGTGGCATCGGGATTTATTCCTGCCGTGCTCGAACGAATCGGAAAGAACATTTTCAGCCGCTCCATCCAGCGCTATCGCCGCTCGGTGCGGCACGCCAGGTGGATGGACTCCGTTATGCTCCTGCTGCTGGAATGCGAGCGGTTTATGATCCGTTTCATCAACCTGCCTTTTGGCACGCGCGTGGTGTGCTGGGCGCGCAAGCCCGCGCTCGTTATGGAGCGCGTCACCGTGCCTGCCTGGGAGCGGCAATGGGCGCGCCGGCCGCTGGCCCAGGGCAGCAGCTACTCGCCATTGCCGGGAAGTTAGTACGAAACCTGTTTTCATGCGATGGATCGCCTCGCTATTCGCTGCCGTACTGCTGCTTCTGCCCACATTGGCGACCGCGCGGGGCGTAAAGACACCTCCAGAACCAACTACCATCACCTGCGTTGCGCTGGAAATACATGCCTCCGGCGACCCGAAGGTCGTGGCCGTCGTGTTTCACCAGCGGACGGAATCGCAGCGTTCTGAACTGGCCACGCTGCTGCGAGAACACTCTGGTGAGCTGGTGGAAGTACAGGCCAGCGACGGCGGCTGGCGGCGGGCCACAATGGTGCGGCTGAAGAGCTGCTTCGGCCGCGGGCTGCTGTTGCTGGCTCCTCCGGCGCCCTTCCCGGAGCACACGGAATTCATGCTGCGCCTTCCCGCCGGCTCCAGCGCTCATTGAGTTCAAGTAGCCTGATACACGTTAGAATGACAGCGTGCCTCTGCTTCGCAGCATTGGAACCACGCTTGACATGATCAAGTGGGAGCACTCGGTGCTTACGCTCCCTTTCGGCCTGACCGGCGCGGTGTTGGCCGCGCGCGGTATTCCCAACCTGCATACGTCCGTGTGGATCATCGTGGCGCTGGTGGCCGCGCGTTCGGCGGCGATGGCCTTCAACCGCCTGGCGGACGCACGCATCGATGCCATGAATCCGCGTACCAAAGTCCGGGCGCTACCGGCGGGCAAGCTGAGCAAATCGTTTGTGGCGTCGTTCGTCGTCATCGCTTCCGCCATCCTGGTCCTTGCTGCCTGGGAGCTGAATCCTCTGGCATTCTGCCTTTCGCCGGCGGCCCTCGCCATCGTCTTCGGCTATTCCTTCACCAAGCGTTTCACCCGCTGGGCACACGTAGTTCTGGGTGTGGCGATGGGCATCGCTCCGGCTGCCGCATGGATTGCGGTGCGCGGCTCGCTCGATCCGCGCATCCTGATCCTGACTGCCGCCGTGGTGTTCTGGGGCGCCGGGTTCGACATCCTGTACAGCTGCCAGGACTACGAGCACGACTGTTCGTCCGCCGTCCATTCCGTGCCGAAAGCCTTCGGCATTCGAACCGCGCTCGGCATCGCACGCCTGTTCCACGGGTTCACGATTTTGTTGCTGGGATGGATGGTCGCCGCTTTCGGCCTCGGCAGGATCGCTATTGCGGGCGTGGTCTTCGTAGCTCTGCTCCTGATTTACGAGCACTCGCTGGTGAAGCACGACGATCTGAGCCGGGTGAATGCCGCATTTTTCACCATGAACGGCCTGGTCTCGATGGCGTTCCTGTTCTTTATCGCAGGAGACCTGTTGCTGACGCGGTGAGCGGCGCGGTGCGATATCATTGCAGACAATGTCCGATTCGCCGTCCAACACCGGCAAGCGACATCCCTTCCAGACGGATGACCTTCGCCTGCAGCGTGTTCACGAGAAGGTGATGGCGCAAGAGCGCCTCTCGGCGGAGGATGCCCGGGCGCTGTACCGCTCGGGCGACATTCTGGCCATCGGGTGGCTGGCCAATCACGTTCGCGAGCGCATGCATGGCGATATCGCTTATTTCAACGTCAATCGCCACATCAACTACACAAATGTCTGCGTTGCTGCCTGCCGTCTGTGCGCCTTTGGCCGCAAAAAGGATGTGCCTGGCGCCTATACCATGGCGCTGGAAGAGGTCTGGAACACCGCTGCGTCCGGCTACACGGAAGCCATCACAGAGTTCCACATCGTCGGCGGACTGCATTCCGACCTGCCGTTTCAGTATTACGTGGATCTCATCGCCGGACTGAAGGAGCGCTTTCCGCAGGTACACCTCAAGGCCTTCACCATGGTCGAAATCGCCTTCTTCTCGAAGGTCGGGAAGATGACGCCGCGCGAAGTGCTGGTCAGATTCAAAGAGGCGGGGCTGGACTCCATGCCTGGCGGCGGAGCGGAAATCTTTTCCGATCGCATCCGGCACATCATCTGCGATCACAAGATCGATGGCGATCAGTGGCTGGAGATCGCGCGCACCGCCCACGAAATCGGGCTGAAATCGAATGCCACCATGCTCTATGGCCACGTGGAGAGCGACGAGGATCGGGTTGATCATCTGATGAAGCTGCGCGCGTTGCAGGATGACACGCATGGCTTCCAGGCCTTCATCCCTCTGGCATTTCATCCTGACAACACGCCGCTGCAGCACCTGCCGAAAACCACCGGGATGCTCGACCTGAAGCAGATCGCCGTCTCACGCCTGGTGCTCGACAGTTTCCCGCACATCAAGTCGTACTGGCAGATGGTGACGCCGAAGATGGCGCAAATCACGCTGCGTTTCGGCGCGGACGATATCGACGGCACCGTGGTGGAAGAAAAGATCTATCACGATGCCGGCGCCACAACACCGCAGGGACTGCGCCGCCAGGAACTGATTCGCCTGATCACGGAAGCCGGCCGCGTTCCCTTCGAGCGCGACACCCTGTACCGGTCGGTGACACGGACGGAAACCACGGTTACGGTGGCGGTCTAGACGATTATTTCTTCTGCTCCGGCGCCAGCCGCCGTTGCGGCATGGGCGGCCAGCCGGTCGACTTTCCCTGGAACAGCGCAACAGCGGTTTCGTAGCGTTTCGTGCCATCGTGCACGGCGAAGCGCCGACGATGCTCAGGCGTGCCGCTCCACATGCAGACGCCGGCATAGGCGCCATCCTTGCGCAGGATGTAATAGCTCATGTCCACGTACTGCAGCTTGCGATGGTCGTCGTTGAAGTTGCGGACAATCCGTTTCAGTGCGTCCAGGCCGGCCTCCTGCGGCGACATGCCGCGCCGCATGTTTTCCACGACGGTGTGCGCGCCGCAGATGCGGATGTTCTCTTCCCCATTGCCGGTGGCGCCCGCCGATCCCACGTCCTGGTCGGTGTAGCAGCCGGCGCCGATGATCGGTGAGTCGCCCGCGCGTCCCGCGAGCTTCCAGGCCAGGCCGCTGGTGGTGGTCGCGCCTGACATCTCGCCCTTTTCGTTGATGGCCGAACAGTGAATGGTTCCCGTCGGAGGATGCAGCACCCGCTGCACCGCTGCTGCGCGGAACTCCGGCTCGATGCCAAGCCTGGCGGCGAGTTCCTCGATCTTCCGCCTAGGCTGCTCGTAAAGTTCGGAGTGGCTGGCGCTCTCGTCCGGAAGTTTGTAGTTCGGGCTGTCGAGCCCCGGCCCCCACCAGTCCTGGTTGGACATGGTTTCCTTCCACAGCAGCCAGACCTTGCGCGAACGCTCGGTCAGCAGGTTTTCCCGCGGAAAACCCATTGCGACGGCGAACTTCTGCGCGCCTTCGCCCACCAGCATCACGTGGCCGGTGTGCTCCATTACCGCCTTTGAAAGTAGCGAGACGTTTTTGATCTCGCGCACCCCGGCCACGGAGCCTGCCATGCGGGTCGGCCCGTGCATACAGCAGGCATCCAGCTCGACCACGCCATCTTCATTGGGCAGGCCACCCAGCCCCACGCTGTCGTCGTTGGGATCGTCCTCCGGGCCGGTGATCACCTGCATGATGGCATCCAGCGTGTCGCCGCCGCCAGTCAGCACAGCGTACCCGCGATCGAGATAGTTGTAACCGTTCGCGGCGCAGATAATGACAGGCTTCTTTGGCGGATTCGCCGGGGGCGCGGTTCCGGTATCCGGCCTGTTCTGCCCCTGGAGATCGAGTGCCACGGAAGCGGAACCGATAGCTGTAGCGGCAATAAAATCGCGGCGCGAGATCTTCATGCGAACTCCTCCCCAATGCGATAACGGCCATGCAGCATAGCACGAAGCCTGGTCAAGCGGGATACGAACAGCCAGGACGGCCTCAAAGCCCGCACCACGCGAGGACAGCAATAAACTGGCCTAGATCAGCGACAGTGCATCCACGTCCACCACAATGTTGTTGCGGGGAATCTTCTGGGCGGCGGCATGTTCCAGCATTGCGCGCAGCACGCGGTTCATACGCTCGCGGCTGGCCGATTTCAGCACGAAGTGGTAGCGGTATTCCGTCTTCAACCGCACGATGGCCGCAGCGGCCGGTCCCATGACGCGCACGCCCTCGAGGCGCGTACTCCCGAACCACTTACCCAATATCCCCGACCACGCCAGCGCCTCCTCAAGTTTCTGGCTGCGCACCAGGACATTGCTCAGGGCGCTGAATGGCGGGTAATGCATCCAGCTGCGAAACCGGATCTCCTTCTCGTAGAAGCCGCGATAGCCATGCGCGGCGGCGAACTGAATCGCGTAGTGGTCGGGAAAGAATGTCTGCAGCACGACCTTTCCGGGCGTGTCGCGCCGTCCGGCGCGCCCGGCGACCTGTGTCAGCAGCTGAAAAGTGCGCTCGGCGGCGCGGAAGTCCGGAAAGCTGAGCGCCGCATCCGAGCCGACAACGCCCACCAGCGTCACGCCGGCAATGTCGTGGCCTTTGGCGATCATCTGGGTGCCCACCAGCAGATCCATTTCTCCCGCATGGAAGGCGCCCAGTATGCGCTCGAAATCGTCTCGCCCGCGTACGGTGTCACGGTCCAGCCGCGCGATTCGCGCCGAAGGAAAAAGCCCATGCAGAATGGATTCCAGCTTCTCCGAGCCGGTGCCCAGGTACTGCACATACTCGCTGCCGCATTTCGGACAGGTCCGGGGAGCCGGGCGCGTGCAGCCGCAGTAGTGGCAAACGAGGCGGTGCTCGCGCCGGTGATAGGTCATCGCGATGGCGCAGTTCCTGCACTGCACCGATTCGCCACACTCGCGGCAGAGCACGAAGGCCGAGTAGCCGCGCCGGTTCAGCAGCACCATCACCTGCTCGTGACGGGAGAGCCGCTCGCCGATCTCCTCCACCAGCCTGCGCGACAGCGGCTCATCCTTTTTCGTGCGATGGAACTCCTCGCGCATGTCAACGATCTCCACCTGAGGCAGCGAACGCCTCTCGATGCGTTCGGGCAACTCCAGCAGCCGGTACTTGCCTTCTGCAGCGTTGTGGTAGGTCTCCAGCGATGGCGTCGCCGAGCCCAGCACCACGGCGGCATTACACATCCGGGCACGCATCACGGCCACGTCGCGCGCGTGGTACCGCGGCATCTCCTCCTGCTTGTAGGAATGGTCGTGCTCCTCGTCCACAACAATGAGGGCCAGGTCGGCAACCGGCGCGAAGACGGCGGAACGTGTGCCCACCACAATGTGCGACTCGCCGTTGCGGATGCGTTTCCACTGTTTGGCACGCTCGTCATCACGGAGCGCGGAATGCAGGATCGCCACCTCGTCGCCGAAAATCTGGTGTAGGTCGGCGGCAACAGCGGGCGTAAGCCCGATCTCCGGAACCAGCAGAATCGCCGACCGACCCTTCGCCAGCACCGCCTGCATGGCCGAAAGATAGACCGCGGTCTTACCCGAGCCGGTGACGCCATGCAGCAGCATGGGCAGGAATTTGCGCTCGTCCACCGCGCCGATGATGGCGTCGAGTGCCGTCTTCTGCGCGGCGGTGAAAAGGAACTCCAGCTTGCGCGGCTTCAGTTCGGAAACGTGAAAGCTCGCAGCCTCTTCGGAGATGGCGACGATACCCCGTCGCACCAGCGTCTGCAAGGTTGTGCGCGGCACCGGCAGTTCACGCAAAGCGTCAATCGGAGCGCGTTGACCTTCCTGCCGACGCAGCCAGTCCACAATGGTCTGCTGGTTCGCGTTGAGTCTGCCCTCCACCTGTTTCAACATGGCGATGCGTACGGTGCGGCTGGCGTCGCGTATATCGCTGAGGTCCTCGCGCGCGATCCATTTCCTGCGAGCCATGCCCTGCAGCATGGCGCCTGAGGCTCCGGCAGCGGAACGCAGGGTCGCTTCGCGAACAACTTCTCCATCAGCAAGTCGATTGAGCACGGCATATTCCAGCATCTGGCGCTCCGGCGGTTTACGGGACCGCAGCGAAGAGCCCATGGTGGAGGCGGCGTGCAGCGCTTCGAGACCTTTATCGGTGATGCGGTATCCAATAACGCGCCGGAACTCGGCGGAGAGCGGCAGCATGGCGCGGAAGACTTCGCCAAGGGGCGCGATGTAGTACTGCTCGATCCAGCGGCCCAATTGCAGCAACTCCGGCGTGAGCGCCGGGGTGGAGTCGAGAACCTGCCCCAGGCGGCGGGTGGCGAATTTCGGTTCGCGGTCGTGCAGTTCGGTCACGACGCCGCACAGCCGCTTCTCGCGAAAAGGAACGATGACCCGTCCGCCGATGCAGGGCTCGGGCGGATTTTCCGGGATGCGATAGGTGAAGGTGGCGTCGAGCGGGACCGGCACGGCCACATCGCAGAAACGGGGCATCGCGGGCTAGGTGCCCTCAGGCGCGCGACGTGGTGCGCTCAGGCCGACATAGCGCATGACCATCTGCAGATCTTTCCACGCCTCTTTCTTCTGGCGAGGGTCGCGCAGCAGGAACGCGGGATGGTAGGTTACCGCCAGCTTGCATTCGAATGGCTGATCAGTATCGGTGAGCGTTCGCGGAGGCGAGAAATCATAAAAGCGGCCGCGCATCGAGGCCATGGAATCATTCACGCCCAGCAGGTTCTTCGCCGCTGTGGCTCCCAGAGCAACGATGACTTTTGGCCGGATCACCCGAATCTGGCGTATCAGGAAGGGCGAACAGGTGTCGCATTCGTCGCGCTCCGGCGTCCGGTTGCCCGGCGGGCGGCACTTCACGATGTTGGCGATGTATACCTGCTCGCGCTTCAGGCCCATGGCGGCGATCATGTTGTTCAGCAGTTGTCCGGCGCGGCCAACAAACGGCAATCCCTGCTCGTCTTCGTCGGCGCCCGGGCCTTCGCCAATGAACATCAGCTCGGCATGCGGATCACCGGTGCCGAAGACAATCTGCCTGCGGCCCAGCCCGGCGAGCTTGCAGCGCTGACAGTCGGGACCGATGTCGTCGAGGATTTCGCGCAGCAGAGCGTCGCGGTCCTGGGTCGCAGTAGAGGGGAGATGGGCCTCCTGTGCCGCGTGCTCTGCCGCCGGCGCGAGCCGATCCGCCACTTCGCCGACTTCGTCAGGCAAGTGCATGTCTGAATCAGCGCTACCGGTCTCACGCCGGTAAAGCGGGCCGATACCCAGTTCGCGGTAGAACTGCAGGCGCTGGCGAAGCACATCCCTGGAATCTGGATCGAGGGTCATTTGGCGCCGGTGGATGCCGATGTGCTCACGAGTTGTTCCCGGCGCAGACGGAGCGCAGCGTCGAGTATCTTCTGCGCTACATCCAGCTTGCTGGACTCAGGCACTGCGATGACATCGGTTGCCGTCACGATGGTAACTTCATTGTGCTCGCTATTGAAGCCGATGTCCGGGCGCGAAACGTCGTTAAGCACGATGCCGTCCACGCGCTTGCCCGCCAGCTTGGCACGGGCGTTCTCCAGCAGGTTCTGCGTCTCGGCGGCAAAGCCGATGAGGAGCGGCGACTGCTTCCCCCTGGCGATGCGCAGGCTGCCGAGGTCGGCGAGAATGTCGGGGTTGGGCTCAAGCTGGAGCACCCTCGGGCCCGTGCGCCTCATCTTCTCCGGCGAGACGTTCTTGACGTGGAAATCGGCAACCGCGGCCGCCATGATGATGAGGCTGGCGTGCTCCCAACGGTCGAGCACTGCGGTACGCATCTGCTGGGCGGTTTCGACGAAAATCGTTTCGGCGGCGCCCGGCGGCTGCAGCGCCGTCGGGCCGCTCACCAGGATGACCTTTGCTCCGCGCCGCAACGCAGCTTCGGCCAGCGCATATCCCATTTTTCCGCTGGACCGGTTGCCGAGATAGCGAACAGGGTCGATTGGCTCATGTGTGGGGCCGGCCGTGATGAGCACAGTCTCACCCGCAAAATCCTGGTTCATCCCCAGCCGTTCCAGGGTGGCTGCCACGATGGTCTCCGGCTCGGCTAATCGCCCGGGGCCGACCATTCCACAGGCGAGGTATCCGCTGCCCGGTTCGACGATCTGCACGCCGCGACGGCGGAGGACCTCCAGGTTGGCCTGGGTGGCAGGATGCTGCCACATGTTCACGTTCATGGCGGGAGCGACAATCACCGGCGCGGTGGTGGCGAGATAAAGCGTGCTGAGAAAATCGTTGGCGATGCCCTGTGCGAATCTGGCGATCACGTCGGCCGTGGCGGGCGCGACCAACAGACAGTCCATCGACTGCGCGACGGATATGTGCTCCACCGCGGAGTCCAGGTTGGGAGCTTCCGCCGGGGAGCCGAACATGCTGGTGATGACTTTCTCGCCGGAGAGCGCCGCGAAGGTCAGGGGGCGCACGAATTCCTGCGCCGCGGCGGTCATGACCACCTGCACGCGCACACCACGTTCCTGCAACTGGCGAACGATTTCCGCGGCTTTATAGGCGGCGATACCGCCGCTCACGCCCAAAACGATTTTCATCTTCTACCCGATTATTGCAGATTGGCGCTTACGCCGGCGAACACGTTCCGCCGGGGAGGACGAAGCTCGCACACCGGCCGAATGTGTCCGGCAGAGCCATGGGGAAGGTCAATCGTCTCCGTCCGGCTCCGACGGCGGCTGCGCCACCTCGGCATTGCTGGCGGCCGGTGCCGCAATGGGCGGGATTTCCCATTTCACCTTGCCGGCCTGGAGCTCTTCTTCCGCGATGCGGCAGGGTTTGCGCGAATGGGTCTCGACGACGGGGCGCGCGCCGTTCTGGATCTGGCGGGCCCGGCGCGCCGCCACCAGCACATACCGATAGTTGCTATCGAAGCCTTCAACCAGTTTCATAACCTACTCCGTGACGGTGGGAAAAGGGGAAAGAGCAAATGTTGCCAGAATCGCCCGGACCTGTTCGATCATGCGCTGTCTCCGGGCGCGCTCGGCAACCGACAGGACCTGCAGGTCCGCGGCGCCCGGAGCCGCGCCGGAGCGTTTCAGCCGCTCGGCTTCCACGACCGACTTGAGCATGTCGATGGACTCCTCCAGCCGATCGTTGACCAAAATATAGTCGTACTGGCAGAAATTCTCAATCTCGCGCGAGGCGGTCTGCAGGCGCCGCTGGATGATGGATTCGGTATTGAAAGGCCGCGCGCCGCTGCCCATGAGCTGCCGCTGCAGACGGTCATCGGCCTCGGCACGGCGCCGCAGCCGCCGCTCCAGTTCGTCGCGGGAGGGCGGCAGGACGAAGATACTCACCGCATCCGGCTGTTTCTGCTTCACCTGGGCCGCTCCCTGCACGTCGATATCGAGCAGCAGATCGTGACCGCGCGCCGCCGCCTCGCGCAGGAAACGTCCTGCCGTGCCATAGTAATTGCCAAAGACTTCGGCCCATTCGAGGAATTCGTCTTCGCGGATCATGCGTTGGAATTCTTCGCGCGTCACGAAGAAATACTCGCGCCCCGACTGTTCGCTGCCGCGCGGCGGACGGGTGGTGTAGCTGATGGAGAACTCCAGATCGGGCACAATACGGCGGAGTTCATTGGTCAGCGTCGATTTGCCCGAACCCGACGGCGCCGAAATGATGAAAGTGATTCCGCTCATTGCCTGCTATTCCAGGTTCTGCACCTGCTCGCGGGCTTTCTCGATCTCCGACTTCATGGCCAGCCCCAGCTCGGTGATGCGCAGCGCCTCACCCGCAACCCCGGTGGTCTTCGACATCAGTGTGTTGGCTTCGCGGTTCATCTCCTGCAGCAGGAAATCGAGCCGCTTGCCCACCTCGCCTCCGCCATCGAGCAGCGCCAGGAAGTGCTGGATGTGGCTCTTCATGCGCACCAGCTCTTCCTGGATGTCGGTGCGCTCGGCCAGCATGGCGGCTTCCTGCAGCAGGCGGTCGTGGTCCACATGCGAGCCCAGCAGTTCCTGCATTCGGCCATGCAGCTTCTCCTGATACGCCCGCAGCACACGATTGCGCAGCTGATCCACCTCGTGCGTCGCCGAGGAGAGGTGAGTCATACGGTTGCGCAACTCCAGAGCCGCGCCGCGACCCTCCTCCTCGCGCATGCGGTTCAGGCGCTCGATGCAATCCTCGAGCGCCGCGGTCACGTGCTTCTCAAGGCGGGCGATGGCATCGCCATCTCCGGACACGTTCAGGGCGCCGGGCATCTTCAGAACCGCATTCAGGTCGGGCTCGGCGCTGACCCCGAACTCTTCGGCGACTTCCCGGAAGGTCCGCAGATACCCGCCGACAAGATCGCGATTCACGGCGAAGGCCGCGCCGCCACTGCGCTCCAGACTCATGGTGACTTCCAGATGCCCCCGATGCAGGTGCTCCTTGAGCAGGCGCCGGATCTTTATCTCCAGCGGGTCCAGCTCGGACGGCAGCCGCAGGTGCAGGTCGAGAAAGCGGTGGTTGACCGACTTGATGCTCAGGCTCAGCGTGAACTCATCGCCGGCGTGGGACTTCACCTGAGCGTAACCAGTCATGGAGCGGACGTTCATGGCGCGGGATCACTCCGTTCCTGAAGCTGCCTCGATGTCCTCGAACTGCAGGTCGTACAGCCGGCGATAGGTGCCGGTACGAGAGATCAGGCGCTCGTGCGGACCCTCGTCGGCGATGGTGCCGTTCTCCAGAACCAGAATACGGTCGGCGCGCCGTACGGTGGAGAGCCGGTGGGCGATGACAAACACGGTGCGGCCGGCGATCAGGTTCTGCAGCGCCGATTGCACCAGGGCTTCGCTTTCCGTGTCGAGCGCCGACGTCGCCTCGTCCAGAATCAGAATGGGTGCGTCCTTCAGGATGGCGCGGGCAATGGCCAGGCGCTGGCGCTCGCCGCCGCTCAGGCGCAGGCCGCGCTCGCCGACCACCGCGTCATAGCCGTCCGGCAGGGCGGTGATGAAGTCGTGCGCCAGGGCGGCGCGCGCCGCATCCTCGACCCGCTGCCGCGGCACATGCGGCTGGCCGTAGGCGATGTTGTTGCGCACCGTGTCGTTGAACAGGATCGTGTCCTGGGTGACGATGGCGATCTGCGAGCGCAGCGAAGGGATGGTTACGTCGCGCACATCGTGGCCGTCGATGAGCAGGCGTCCGCGGGTCACGTCGAAGAAGCGCGGCAGCAGATGCACCAGCGTGGTCTTGCCCGCGCCGCTGGAGCCGACAATCGCCACCACCTCGCCGGGCGTCACCTCCAGATTGATGTCGCGCAGCACTTCGCGTTCCTCCTCCGGCTGCGCATAGCTGAAGCTGACGTGCTCAAAACGAATTCCGCGATGAAACGGCGCCAGCCTGACGGCCTCCGGCTTCTCGCGCACCTCATCGCGGGCGTCGAGAAAGCGGAAAATCTGCTCGGAGGCTCCCAGGGCCTGCTGGAAATTGTTATGGAACTGCCCGAACTTGCGCACCGGCTCATAGAGCTTGAAGACGGCAATGATGAACGCCAGGAAGACGCCCTCGGTGAAGGCCCCATGCTTGATGTACTCGCGCCCGAGGAGGATCAGCATGGCAACGGCGACGGCGCCGAAGATATCCATGAGCGGTGAACTGACGGCAAAAGCCGCGGCCGAGCGCAGGTTGGCCTTGAACAGCCGCCGGGCGGCTTCGCGAAAGCGCCCCGTCTCCCAGGCCTCCATGCAGAAGGCCTTCACCACGCGCACTCCGGTAATGGTTTCGTGCAGGATATTCTGGATGTCGGCCAGCTTGTCCTGACCTTTGCGGGTGGTGGAACGGACGCGGTCTCCTACTCGCCGCGCAGAGGCGATGACGAAGGGCACGAAGATGAGCAGCACCCAGGCCAGGCGCCCGCCCAGCCCGATGACCACCAGCGCGGTGAAGATGAAGGTGAAAAGCTGCTGGAGAAACTCGGCCAGCACGCTCGACATGGCGAACTGGACGCGCTCGACGTCGTTGATGATGGCAGACAACAGCGTGCCGGTGGAATATTGCTGGAAGAAAGCGACCGAGCGCCGCAGGGTTGCCGTGTAGAGGTCATTGCGCAGGTCGGTGATCATGCCGTAACCGGCGTAGTTCACCAGCCAGGTGCCGCCGTAATCGAAGATGCCCTTCAGCACGGTGGAGGCCACCAGCGCAAAGGCGACGATCGTCCACACGTTGTGGAAGTGCTCCGGGACGAACCAGCCGAGCTCAAGGGTGCGGGTGGTAAGCGGAATGCGGATGAGCGGCAGGTTGTGACCCTGGGCCGACGGATTGAGCACGCGATCGAAGATGGGCCCGATCAGCAGCAGCCGGAATGCGTCAAACAGCCCCACCAGCGCCATCGATATGACGGACGCCAGCAGTTGGAACCAGTAGGGTCGCACGTACCGGAGCAGGCGATTCAGTCGACGCATAGTCTCCGCGGTTTGCGGCAGGGCGCGGGCCGGAACGCATTCAGGCGAATCGGGTTCAAAGGTCGATTCTAATGGATTTGCCGACACGATGGAACGGCGGACATTCAGCGGAACGTGGCGTGGAAGGGCCGGCTACGCCTCAGCCGGCGAATCCCGGTGCACCACCTTCACGTTGTACCCAGCCTTGCCCAGTCGCTTCTTCACATCTTCGGCGATCATTACCGAGCGATGCTTGCCGCCGGTGCAACCGAAGGCGATCGTCAGGTAGCTCTTGCCTTCCTCGATGTAGTGCGGAATCAGGTAAATCAGCAGCTCCGAGATGCGGCGGATGAATTCCCTGGTCTGGGGAAAGGACCGGATGTAGCGGGCCACCGCGGGATGGCGTCCGGTAAACGGCCGGAACTTGGGAATGAAGTGCGGGTTAGGCAGGAAGCGCACGTCGAAGACCAGGTCGGCGTCATCGGGCACGCCTTCGCGATATCCGAAGCTCACGCAGGAAATCAGGATGTTCCTCTCGCGGTTGCCACGCTGGAAGCGTTCGGTCAGCAGCGCCCGGAGCTCATGAACATTGAACCTGCTGGTGTCGATGACGAGGTCAGCCAGCGCCTTCACCGGTTGCAGGCGGCGGCGTTCGGCCGCCAGCGATGCCTTGACGGAAACATCGCGACCTAGCGGATGCGGCCGGCGAGTCTCGCTGTAGCGGCGCAGCAGGGCCTCCTCATCGGCTTCCAGAAACAGCACTGTGGTCTTCACCAGGCGGCGCAGCGTGCGCAGGATCTGCGGCAGCTTGTCCAGGCGCGCCCCCTCGCGGATATCGACCACCAGGGCAGCACGCTGGATCTCCACGCTGTCCAGCACCAGCTCGGCGAATTTGGTGATCAGCCCGACAGGAAGGTTGTCGACGCAGTAATAGCCCAGGTCCTCAAAGCTCTTCAGCGCCGAGGCTTTGCCCGCGCCGCTCATGCCGGAGATGATGACCAGCTCGTGCTGGCCTCCCCCGCGCGGCGAGGCAGCGGGCTTCTCTGCAACCGCAACTTTCTCCCGATTCCGTTGTGTACCGTTCCTGGCGGTTGGCATCGGTTTACGGACTTCCTGTGCGGCGAGAGTACCAGAGTTCGCCGCCGGCCGAAAAGCTCGGCAGCGATTTTGATGTTGGAGGCACAGTTTCGGTTCGACCGGGCGCCGCTGGACACGAAGACCCGCGATGGCGTACAAGCGGGCTATGGCTGCTGCGAAGCGAATCCCTCCGGCTGTCCTGGCCCTCGTGCTGGGTTGCATTTTCGCGCTGGCCGCGGATTTCCAATGGGACTGGCATAACCAGGAGGTAATCGGCCGCAATGACCCCGGCCTCGGCAACACCTCGAAACTGACCGAGCCGGAGCGCAACGCCCTGCTCGACGCGGTCATCGTGCGCCTGCTGAAACCGATGACCGAACAGGGTTATGACGACGCCCGCATCCGCGAGATCGCCCTGACCACGCGGCTGCGCTTCCTCGATTTGGGCGAAGACAAGCCGGTGATCATGGCGACCTCGCTGGGTCTGGAAGGCGGCTGCGATGCGCTGGTGAACTGCCCCTTCTGGATCTTCCGCCACACGCCGGATGGTTACGTCTCGCTGCTCGAAACCAGGGCCGCCAGCTACACCATCCAGCCGACCAGCAGCAACGGCTGGTCCGACCTGGTGATCTCGCGGCATAACTCGCCGCAGGAGAGCCGCCTGACGCTGTACAAGTTCGACGGCAGCAAGTATGCCGATGCGGGATGCTACACCGCGACCTGGCCGCCAGCGAAAGACGGCGAGATCCAGGAGCCGGCGATCGCGCCGTGCCAAGCCGAGCAGCGGCAATAAGGATGCGTGCACCTGGAGCTGAGCCGCATTCCTTTACCGAAGCAGACCGCGTTATCACCCTCCCGGGTGATTGCAGTCACGGACTTCCTTCCGCTTCCTGCCGTAGATGTGAAGATGAGCGCTACGGCATGCCCACTGCCCGACTGACCGTACCTGGAAAGAGGGTCGAGCCATGCAATTGCTTCTCAATACAGCCGAATTGAATATAGTTGCGGATGTGCTGCTGACGGAGCAGTCGAGCCGGGCTTCAGCAGCGGCGGGCGAGGCGGCTGGCATTCAGGCACAGCGGGAGATGGCGCAGAGGTCTCGCGCCGACGACGAGCTTCTGAACAAGATCCTGGTCAGGGATTTGCGGTTGGACTCGGGCGAACTGCTGCGGCTCGGCGATCTGCTGGCAACGCGCAAGCGTGAACTCAAGGATGAAATAGCTCGCGCCCAAGACTCGCCGGCGGCGCCCGGGCTGCGGCAGAAGCTGGGCATATTGGAACGCGCGCTGGAAAAGATCAACGAAGCTTGCGTCATGTTCTGAGGAGAGCTGGCGGAGAGTCACGAAAGGGAACATCTCCTTCCTGGCTCTCGTTGCTTTTGGGCCCTCCCGTTTCTCCACCAGTTTCAGGGGGAAACCCGCTCATTGCGGGGGAGCGACTGCCAGACCGACCGCATTGGCGAACATGTGCGGCGAATCGGGCGCCAGGGTCAGGTTCTGGCCATCGAAGTTGTAGATATAGAGCGGCGATATGACCAGGCCGTTTCGGCAGCAAACGGCGTCGCCCCAGGCGTAGAGATGGCCGGCGTTATCCCACTGCACCTGGTCCAATCTGTCCGTGGATGCAATGGTGACCATGTCGCCGACCGGCGTCAGCCTGCTATCACTTTGTAACTTGTAAATCTGGAGCGCAGCGTGCCCCTCACAGTTGCCTTGGCCGAGGCACCCTGCAATGGCCAGATAACTCCCGCTGGGATCGAAGGCCATGCTGATTTCCAGGACTTGGGGAGTGAAGCCGGTATTTGGTACGAGCTCCAGGTAGCCGTTGGCTCCAACGGTGTAGGTACCCATCACGTATCCGGTGTTGAAGTCGTCGCACCAGTACTGGCTGCCCCACCAAACCATGGCCACATATCCGGTGGAGGACGAAGCGACGTCGCCGGGATAGCAGACCTGGTTCTCCTGCCAGTTCTGCGTCACCGGTTGTTGCGGTAGCGGCCAACTGTACAGTCCGGTCAGGGAACCGTCCGGATTATGCCGCAGAGTAGTGAACTCTCCCCAACCATTCGTGTAAGCGTAATCGTCGGCGGGCGAGAAGAAGAACACGCCATCCCACTTGGCGGGGCCACCGGGTGGCAGCGGGCCGCCAACAAACGACAACTGCCCATCGCTTCCAATTGCGAACGACAGGATATAGCTATTGCAGGAACCGCAACTGATGACCGTGTTGAGCACCTGTCCGGCCCGGTCGGGATTCAAAGCGTACATGTTCATCCCTTCACCCTGCGGAGCATATTGGTACTCGTCTACCGTGGAAGTCTCACGCAGCGAGCCGTCGCTGCCGCGCGTATAGCTGGTGACGTGATGCAAGCCGTCGTCGCCAATGATGAAGTTGCGTACCGCGACCAGCCCGAAGCTTGGGCCGCCGACAGGGAATCCGGGCAAAGGCTGGATGCTGCCGTCGGCGGCGACGGCGTAACCGGACACATATTCGGCGAAGTTCGGCCATTGGCCGAGATACCAGCCGACGTACATGTAGGCTGAGGTGGGCGCGGCGTAGCAAAGCGCGGGAAGCAGCAGCAGGGCCGCAATCATCAGGCCGGTGAACTTCCTGGCGGTGAAGTTGGAAGTGACAGAACCAAAGCGACGCATGGCGCAGATACCTCCCATTCAGGGTCTCTGCTGCCGTGAGATTCGCAGCCTTCTGCAAAGGTTTGCTGCTGCTGAATTGGGGCGCCACATGATGGCGCGGGGGCGCACAGCAGGTTCCCTGACCGTCGCCAAAGGCGCACTCGTCGCTCCGGGATCTGGCGCACCCCGCTCCCGCAAAGTGGTACAACCTTAGAACGTAATCCGCCGATCTGGCTGCCTTTCCTGGTAGAATTGGAGCAGCATAGGATGGCGGGCGTTACGATAACAGGTTTTGCATCAGGGCACGGCTTCAGCCGTGCCGTCACAACGCACAATACCTTGGACTTTAGCCCCTGCAAGCCGAGCGCCCTCAGGGGCTGAAGCCCGTCCGGTTTTCTGATTGTTGCGGCATGACTTGAAGTCATGCCCTGATACAAAGCTGAACAAAGGCTTTGATGGGTAGCAGGTCCTCATGCCATTAATCGGAAGTTTTGCGCTTCTGCTGGCCCTCGCGCTGGCCGCCTATTCGTTCATTGCGGGCGCGCTGGCCCTGTCCCGCAAGGATGAACGCCTGGGCGAGACCGCCCGGCGTGCCGGCATTGCCTCCTGGGTTGCGGTCACCATTGCCGGCCTGGCGCTGGTCATGGCCGCGCTCGGGAACGACTTCTCCGTCGCCTACATCCTGCACCACAGCAATCGCGATCTGCCTGTCGCCTACAAATTCGCCGCGCTCTGGTCCGGACAGGAAGGCTCGCTGCTTTTCTGGGCGTGGTTGCTCTCCACCTACGCGCTGGTGCTGCGGATGCGCTATAAGGTCGATCCGCAACTGTTCGCCCATGCCTCGGCCATCATCGCCGCCGTGCAGGTTTTCTTCCTGCTGCTGGTGAACTTCGCCGCCAACCCATTCGGCCTGGTCAGCGGGACCATCCCTGCCGACGGCAACGGGCTGAATCCGCTTCTGCAGTATCCCGAGATGGTCATCCATCCGCCGATGCTCTACCTCGGTTATGTGGGCGTCACCGTACCGTTCGCCTTCGCGCTGGGAGCGCTCATCATGAAGTATCCCGGCGAAAAGTGGATCCACATTACGCGCCGCTGGACCATGGTGGCCTGGCTGTTTCTGACCTGCGGCATCTTCCTCGGAGCGCATTGGGCCTACGAAGTGCTGGGCTGGGGCGGCTACTGGGGATGGGACCCGGTGGAGAACGCTTCCCTGCTGCCGTGGCTTACCATGACCGCCTTCCTGCACTCGGTGATGATGCAGGAAAAGCGCGGCATGATGAAGATGTGGAACATGTGGCTGATCTTCACCACCTTCCTGCTGGCCATCTTCGGCACATTTCTGACGCGTAGCGGCGTGGTCAGCTCGGTGCACGCGTTCGCGCAGTCGAGCATCGGCACCTGGTTCGTGTGGTTTCTGGCGATCAGCTTCGCCAGCTGCGTGTTCTTCTTCGTGCGTAACCGCGAGACGCTGAAGAGCGAACACCGGCTGGAGTCGCTGGTGTCGCGCGAGTCCAGCTTCCTGTTCAATAACCTGGTGCTGCTGGTCTCGTGTTTCGCAGTGCTGTGGGGCACGCTGTTTCCGGTGCTGTCGGAGGCGGTGACGGGCTCGAAGGTCACGGTCGGGCCGCCGTTCTTCAATCGCGTTAACGTGCCGATTGGAATTTTCCTTGTGCTGCTGACCGGCGTCGGGCCGCTGCTGGCGTGGCGCAAGACCTCGCTCGATAGCCTGAAGCGCAACTTCCTGTGGCCGGCGGTGCTGACCGTGCTCACCGCAATCGCGCTCATTGCCGGCGGGATGAGGCCGTGGAACGATTCCGCCTACTTCTACTCGCTGATGGCGATTGCGCTCTCGGTATTCGTCGCCTCAACCGTGTTTGGCGAGTTCTGGCGCGGTGGGCGCGTCATCGCGCGGCAGACCGGCGTCAATATCGCCCAGGGCATGCTGACAATCACGCGCCGCAACACGCGCCGTTACGGCGGATATCTGATTCACCTCGGCGTGGTGCTCATCATTATCGGCTTTGCCGGGCTGCCGTTCAATCAGGACAAAGAGCAGGAGATGGGCTTCGGCGACAAGATGCAGATCGGCCACTACACGCTGCTCTGCCAGTC
>Ga0335081_10005190_pt1 | contig 20607 bp, 14 predicted proteins | sample Lox_Sample_35_FD_206713 | JGI IMG/M metagenome (GOLD analysis project Ga0335081, IMG submission 206713) | Soil microbial communities from Loxahatchee National Wildlife Refuge, Florida, United States - Lox_Sample_3.5 | ecosystem: Environmental > Terrestrial > Soil > Wetlands | place: USA... | reverse complement strand
CGAGGAATCTGCGTTTGCGCGGGACCTGCTCCGCGGCCAGCTTCAGGTCGTGATCTTCATGACGGGCGTGGGAACACGCGCTTTGGCGCAAGCCATCGAGCCAGCGTGCCCCCGGGAAAGCCTGGTGGCTGCTCTGACTAAGGTCGCAGTGGTGGCACGCGGGCCTAAGCCGGTGGCCGTCTTACGGGAATTCGGTGTGCCTATCACTCTTACGGTGCCTGAGCCTAATACCTGGCGCGAAATTCTGCAGGCTCTCGATCAGAATGCGGGGACAATTCCGCTGAGGGACGCCAAGGTGGCAGTGCAGGAGCACGGTGTGCCCAGTCGCGAACTGTACGCGGGGCTCGCGGTGCGGGGTGCGCAGGTGTTTCCTGTCCCCGTCTACAAATGGGCTCCGCCGGAGGACGCTGAGCCCTTACGACGAGCGATACGCGACCTCGCTCTGGGCAATTTCGATGTCGTCTTGTTTACGTCGTCGATCCAGGTACATCATCTTTTTCGGTTCACGGATGAGCTGCATCAACATGAGCAGATCGCAAGCGCACTACGCCATGCGCTGGTCGGGTCGATCGGTCCGGTCACCACGGAGACGCTGCGTGAATACGGGATCGCTCCCGACCTGGAGCCATCGCACCCGAAGATGGGCTTTCTGGTGAAGGAGACGGCCGAGCGAAGCGCGGCGTTGCTGCAGCACAAAAGATGATCCAGCGTGGACGTGCAATCCTCAAAAGCGCAATGCCAAAACGAAAAGTGCGCCAAAACAAAAGGAGGACCGAAAGGCCCTCCTTTTTCTGTGGGGATGGTCACTTCATCAACCCGTTTCACGCAACGTCCTTCGGATCGTTAGCGGACCCGGTCATCTGCGAACAGGCCACCATCCTCATCGCGAAGTTACCTGGCGGGCGGAGGTGGAACGAGCTGGTTCAGTCTCTGGTCCTGCCACAGACGGCTGAACTCCTCTTCTCTATATACATTCGCCATGCTCCGGTAACCTTCTTCCTTGGCTTTTCTCAGGCACTGCAGGCAGTGGTCCACGTCACCGCGCCGTGCGTAGAGCTTCGCCAGCATGTATGAGTATTTGGCCTGCTCTTCCGGACTCGCAATCTGAGCCGCAATGCCAGCGGGCGAGTTCTGGTTCAGTACATCCGGATCCAGTTCCACGGCGCGTGCGTACTCTGCGATGGACTGGTCCAGCTTGTTCTGTCCAAACCATGCCGCTCCGAGATTCACATGAAACACAGCTCGATTCTCGGCGAGCGCCAAGGCTTTCTTGAAGTATTTTGCGGCCGCACCGTAGTTCTTCTGTAGGTAGTACGTGGCGCCGATGTTGTTAAACGCATCGGGATATTTGGAGTTGTATTTGGTCGACTTCTCGAAGCTGGAGCGAGCCGCGCGTGGATCGTTCAACTTCAACTGTGCCAGGCCCATCTTGTTGTACAAGGCTGCGTTCTTGCGATCCTTGCGCAGCGCTTCCTGAAAGTACTTGACGGCCTGATCGTAATCTTTCTGCGCCCTGGCCGCGTCTGCGGCCTTCTCCAATTCGGCGACTGTCATGGGCGGCTTCGCCTGGGTGCCTTGCTGGCTATCGGGAGTGGCGACGGCGCGCTGGCCAAGTCCGGCCACGATCACGACGATCACAACTGCTAATGTGAGCTTTTTCATATTGGCCTCGCTTTCGGGAGTTGCATCCGTTCCGGTCCGTGGCCACGGTTCGGTCCGTGCCGGGCGATCTGCCCTCCGCAACTGGCTCATTTATGAGGCAGAATGGGCGCACAAACAACGCTATGACGGCTACCGAATCGCTACAGAAGCGGTTACCGGGCAAAAGGAAACTCCATCTCTGGTCCTGACAATGAGTTGGCGTGCCTCCGCCGAGAGAAGGGAGGCGCTCTGACCCGAGCGAAAACAGGGGTTACGCGCCCGTTACATGGACGGGTGTAGCGCTTTGTCTACCGTTAAACACTGGACGTCACTGCAAAAGCTGCGATCCGCGGTATATAAGCGAGTTGTCGGACGGTCCTCAACCCAGGAGGCGCAATGCCTTCCGATACCGCGGAATCGACGGGCCTGAGTTCAGAGCAGAACGAGCTGCGAGCCGTGCTCCAGTCTCAGCTCTTTGTTCGCGCTCCCACGCTGGCCCATCTGCTGTCCTATCTTTGCGAGAAGAAGTTTGCCGGCGAGAGTGGACAGATCAAAGAATATTCCCTTGCCCTCGATGTCTTCGGCCGCCGCGAATCTTTTGATCAAGACACGGATTCGATCGTCCGCGTTCAGGCGAATCGTCTGCGCAAGCGTCTGGCTGAGTACTACAGCGGTGAGGGCGCATCTCATGCCCTGCATATCACCATTCCCGTGGGGCAATATGTCCCAGTCTTCGCGGAATGCGCCACCTCGAAAGCTGCCCCGGAGGTTGATCAGACTCCGCCTGCATCATCGTCGACGACTTTGCGTTCGCAGAGGATCTGGCTGCTGTTCGCGGTGGCTGGATTTCTGTTCGTCCTCGGCACGCTCGTATTTCTGATGCGTGATCACGTGAGGCCTCATCGACTCGCAGTATCTGCTGTGCCTCAACCAGCGAGCGCGGAACTGAACGTTGGGCTGCCGGTAGGAGACGAAATCCGCATTCTCGCCGGCGCCAGCCGCAGCTATGTGGACCACGCCGGCAAGTTGTGGAACTCTGACGCTGGCTTCGAAGGTGGAGTAGCCGTTCGCAGTCCGGTTCAGCACATATGGCGCACCCAGGATCCTGGCATCTATCGCAGCAGCCGCCAGGGCGACTTCAGCTACAGCGTCCCGTTGAAGGCCGGAAGATACGAGTTGCACCTGCACTTCGCTGAGACCTTTTATGGGCCGGAAAACGCCGGTGGTGGCGGCGAAGGCAGCCGCGTGATGACGGTGACTGCAAACGGCAATCCGTTGCTCAACGGCTTCGACGTTACGGCCGATTCCGGAGGAGGCAGAGTTGCCGATGTGAAGGTGTTCACGGATATCGCCCCCGCCGCTGACGGCATGCTCCACTTGAGCTTTTCGTCCATCAAGGGTGGGCGGGGAATGGTTTCAGCGATTGAAGTGCTGCCGGGCACACAAGGTCACCTCCGGCCGGTGCGCATTGTCACACGTGAAGGGCCTTACTATTCCAATGACAGTCACTGGTGGAGTCCGGACACGTATTTCACGGGTGGGCAGTTAAGCAGCAGTGAAGAAACTGCTGTCGGTACTGACGATCCCGAATTGTATGAGACCGAGCGCTGGGGGCACTTCTCGTACGCGATCCCGGTGACTCCGGGAAAGTACACCGTTATTTTGCATTTCATCCAACGCTCGGCTAACCACGACAAAGACCTCGGACTGGGTTCTTCCCCGGACCCCAGGTCTCAGAGACGCGTGTTCAGCGTCTTCTGCAACGGGAAAGACCTGTTGCGAAACTTGAACATTCTGGAAGAGTCCGGCGAGAATCAGCCCCTGGTCCGAAAAATCACCGGAGTCGAGCCGAACGCCCAAGGTAAGCTGCTGCTGGAGTTTGTCCCCATCAGCCGGTACGCAACCGTAAGCGCGATCGAAGTTCTTCCGCAATAGCGACAACGTCCCCCCGCCAGCAACCACGAAGTTCAGGCCCCCCCGTTTTCTTCGCGTTTGTAGACAATGGCCCTGTCTCTGAGTTCGTTTCGTCGCTAACTCAATCCCTCCTTCGCGTGGAATAGATCGTGGTCGAATAAGTTAGCACTGACTGAATGCAGTGCCTGACCGCCGACATCTGGAAGAGGGCTCGGCGCACTGCTCCACGGACATGACAAATCCCTTCGATCCCAAGACGGTACTGCTGGCCAGGCACGCCCAACATGTCGCGCTGATTCACTTTCCCATCGCGTTATTCATCTCGGCAGTAGCGTTCGACTTCATCGCGCTATGGACGAAGCGGCGAGGCATCGCCGATACAGCGTATTACAACCTGCTGGCAGCAGCGATTTCGACTTTACCGGTCCTTGCGACCGGTATTCTCGCTTGGCAGTTCCAGCTCGAGGGGCAGCAACTAAAAGGGATTCTGTTGATGCACTTGTTATTCGCGTGTGTCTCGACTGTGTTCATCTGGCTGGCCTGGTGGCTGCAATTTCGGGCGCGGCAGCGGACAGATGTTTCGACGGGCTACCGGTTGGCGGTTGAACTGTTGGGCGTCGTAGCTGTCGCGTTGACCGGACACTTAGGGGGATTTCTAAGCGGTGTAAATATGCCCGGCTAGTTGGCCACTGGGCTTCTTCCGCGAAACGACAGCCCCACTAAGCGTGTTGCGGTGAAAGAGAAGCTTGGAGGCCCGTGGTGCGGTGTGAGCGAAAGATAGTGAGTTTTCCGACTACACGCAATTTTCCCGGGAATAAAAAAAGCTTCTAGCCAGTTATTGCCTCAGAAGCAGACAAGGCAAGGAGGACAGATGACGGACAAGAAGCAGGAATTCATCGATCAGCGGCTGCAAGATCTCAACAAAGATGGCGTGGATCGTCGAGGGTTTCTCAAGTGCATGGCATGGGCCGGCACGGGGCTCGTCTGGACGATGACTGGGGGCATTCCAGTGTCACGCGCCTTCGCCAGCAAGATCAGCAAAGAGGCTAAGAAAAGCGGCGATTTCAGCTTTGTGCAGATCAGTGATAGCCACATGGGATTCAACAAGCCGGCCAATCAGGATGTGGTGGCGACGCTTCAGGCCGCGATAAATCAGATCAATGGCCTGGCAACTCCGCCGGAGTTCCTGCTGCACACCGGCGACATAAGTCACCTCTCACGACCGGAGCAGTTCGATACCGTTGATCAGATATTGAAAGGCGCGAGCGCCAAGGAGGTATTTTTTGTGCCCGGCGAGCACGACGTACTCGACGACAACGGGAAGTCCTATCTGGAACGGTATGGCAAGAGCGCCCAGGGGGCAGGGTGGTACAGCTTCGACCACAAAGGCGTGCACTTCATCGGGCTGGTGAACGTGCTGAACCTGAAGTCCGGTGGACTGGGGGCGCTCGGCGGCGAGCAGCTGGAATGGATGGAAAAGGACGTCAAGCACCTGAAACACAGCACGCCGATCGTGGTGTTCGCGCACATCCCGCTGTGGTCGGTATATCCGGAATGGGGTTGGGGCACTGAGGACAGCGCGCAGGCACTGGCCTACTTGAAGAAGTTCGGTTCGGTCACGGTGCTGAACGGGCACATCCACCAGACGATGCAAAAAGTCGAAGGACACGTGACCTTTCATACCGCGATGTCCACTGCATTTCCGCAACCGCAGCCGGGCAAGGCAGATTCTCCCGGACCGATGAAGGTGCCGGCAGAAAAGCTGCGGAGCCTGCTGGGAATTACCGATGTGAACTACGTCCGGGGCCAGCATTCGCTGGCGGTAGTCGATTCCAGCCTCGGGTAGATCGCCTTGCGTGCAAAGCGGAGGCGTCCGCCCCAAACCGCAGGGATCAGTCACAAATATCAAACGAGAAGGGAAAAAGAAAATGAACAGGAGAAATGTTTGGGTGGAGGGCTTGGCGACGCCAGTGCTTGCGGTGCTGTTGTTGTTGGCAGGGTCTCTGCCGGTCAAGGCGAATGACCAGCCTGCGGGGGCCAGCGCCGAGGTGAAAATCGATAATTTCAGTTTTGGGCCGGAGACGCTGACGATTGCGGTCGGAACCACGGTGACATGGACCAACCGCGATGACATTCCCCATACGGTGGTCAGCACAGATGGCGTGTTCAGGTCCAAGGTCCGGGACACGGACGAGAAGTTCTCTTACACGTTTGCCCAGGCGGGAACTTATTCCTATTACTGCTCGCTCCATCCGAAGATGACCGGCAAGGTCATCGTGCACTGAGACATGGCGCCGCCGCGCAGGGTTTTGACGATCCCCGTCCGCCGTTAATGACGGATGGGGGCGCCTCTCGTCGACTGAAGTCTCGGGGCAAGCCGCATCGAGGTGTGCATCGGACACGTACTCATTTAGTGGATGAAACTGCTTCGCTGATCGCGCACGCTCAGGGTAACGCGTCTAACCACTTGAGAATCGTGCTCTCGAGCGCAATGCGATGGTCGGACCAGGCGTGATCGGTGTCGACATGCACAGTGTTGACCTTGTGCCCGCCCTTGGCTTCGATGTCGTGCACGAGCGCGTCCGCCTCGGGCGCAAGGCCGTCATTGGCGGTCAGAACCAGAAGCGGAATCTGGCTGAGGCCGGCAGCAGTGTTTTCGAGTCGAAATTCCTTGCCGTGAGCCAGCAACTCGTCCGCCATGCCTTGCGCCGTAACGCCCGCAAGAGATTCCATGTCGTCCGACATTTTTGCCGTCAAGGATTCGCGTGTTTCGCCATCCGTACGGCCGGCATCCCAGGCGGAAATCAACACGACGCCGATCAATCCGTGATCATGCGCCGCAGTGTGTGCGGCCACCCAGCCACCCATGCTGTGGCCGACCATCACAATCCTCCGCGTATCGATGCCAAGCTTGGCCGCATTGGCCGGATCACGCAGATATGCGAGCACGGCGTCTGCGTCCTCGAGGTTCTGGGCAAAGCGAAAGGCGCCGGGACTGCCCCACGAACCACGATAATTGAAGGTCACGGCGTTCCAGCCCGCGCGCCGGACCGCCTGCGCGAGATCCAGATTTTTTTCGTTTCCTGGCAGACCATGGCAGATCACGAGCGTCGGGTGCACCTGAGCGCCCGGCGGATGATAGATCAGGCCATTGATGAGGACGCCATGGCTAGGGATGTGTACCACGGTCATGTGTGCCGGATGCGCGGCGTCGGCCGGCGGATCGGTGAAGATGGCAGTGGGAACGGACTGCGGGAAAGCTGCCGCGGAGAGCATGACAACAACTGAGAAGAAGATGATGGATGAACGCACGAAACGGCTCCTAACCAGAGGATTGAGTCTGCGCAGCCCCGGCGCATTGTAGCAGCAGGGAAGAGTCGAATCGTACCGGGGGCGAGCTCTGCGAGCTCGCGTTCGGCCCGCAGCTTAAGCTGCTTCCTGCACCCAGACCGTCTTCGCGTTCGCGAACTCGCGGATGCCGTGTGTGCCGAGTTCTCGACCGTGGCCGGACTGCTTGACTCCGCCAAAAGGAAGCCGCGGGATGCGAAGCCACCTTCTTGTTGATGAAGACCATCCCTCGGCGAAACGACAGGTCTTCCCCATTTCCAGGGTCATCAGGCGTCCGAATCCTGGGAGCTCTCTCCCCGCAGAATGCTAGCCCCCGGGAAATCCCACCTGCTGAAACTGCCCCATTTTCCCTATTCTGCCCTCCGCCGGACTCACGAGTGTAATTCGATTGCGCGAAGACAGCAACCTCCGTTAACGTTTACAATGCTCGGCTGAGCCATTCGGCGTAGGAATGATCCCACTCGGCGCGAGCCGGGAAGTCGAGCAGCAAAATGGGCAAGAATCCCGCCACTCTCTTAGACATCGCTAACGCGCTGGGGATTTCCACCGGAACCGTACATCGAGCGCTGCACGACAACCCCGGCGTCAGTCCCATGACCAAGGCCCGCGTCTTGCAGATGGCGAGGACGCTGGGATACCGTCCAAACCTCGCCGCCCGCTTCTTGTCCTCCAAGCGGACGCTTCGCATCTCCGTCAATACTTTGAAAGGCACGACTTCCTTCTGGGATGAGGTGCGCGCCGGCATTCGCGAAGAGTCTCGCGCCAGCCTTCTGGAGAACGTGGAAATCGAATTTCGCACTTATCCACGCCTCGGCGAAGGAGAAGAGGAAGCTTTCGAAGCTGCCATGGATTCCAAAGTCGATGGCATCATTACCTTCCCCAGCCGCCCGCAAAAGCTGCGCTCCTGGATTCGGCGCGCGGCCCGCGCTCGTATTCCGGTGGTGTGTGTCGCCACCGACGCCGCCAACAGCGGACGGCTCGGCATCGTCGCCATCGACACGCTGGCCAGCGGATCCATCGCGGCCGATCTGATGGGCCAATTTCTGCGCGGCCAGGGAACGGTAGCCGTCACCCTTTTCGACATGGCGATCACCGAGCACGCGGAAAAATACGCTGCCTTTGAAGCCACGCTGCGATCGTTCTATCCCAAGATGCGATTGTTGAAGCCGATCGAGGATCACGATATCGAATCGGAGGCGTACGACAAGTGCCGCCATCTTTTCGAGCAGTGCCCAGAGTTGGCCGGGATCTACGTGACCACCGAAGCTTCCATTCCAGTCTTGAAGGCTGCGAAGGATGCCAAGCTTAGCGAACGTTTGACGATCATTACGACCGATCTTTTTCCCAACCTCGTTCCGCAGATTCGCTCTGGCGCCGTGATCGCGACGATTTATCAGCGTCCTCGTACGCAAGGCCGAATGGCGTTTCGCATGTTGCACGAGTTCCTTGCTGAAGGCGAGAGTTCATCCCACCAGATCACGCTCGCGCCGCATCTCGTGATGCGCGGGAATCTCGATTTCTTTTTGCAGCGGCAGTCCCAGGGAACCGTGAGGGAAAGAGTGCACGAGCTTCAGGAGACTGCACGAGACATGGCCGAAGATTTCGCCTGAACGCTAACCGGCATGGACGCGTCCTAGAGGGGGCCATATCAGATTTCTGGGCATCGATGTGGGTACTGGCGGCACCCGCGCCTTGGTCATGGATGAGCGTGGGAAGGTGCTCGGCTCCGCTTCCGAAGAGCACATCCCATTTTCCAGTCCGCAAGCGGGCTGGGCGGAGCAGGACCCGCAAGATTGGTGGCGAGCCTGTGGAATTGCGGTCCGCAAGGCCCTTCGGGCCGCCGGCGTCGCCAACGACGAGATCGCTTGCGTCGGTTTTTCCGGCCAGATGCACGGCGCGGTATTGCTCGACGCCTCCGACCAAGTCATTCGAAACGCCATCATCTGGTGTGATCAACGCAGCGAGAAGCAGGCCCGCGAACTCGATGAACTCTTTGGTTCCGGCCGCCTGATTCAGCTCACCTGCAATCCTCCCCTTACGAACTTCACGCTGACAAAGTTGCTCTGGGTCCGCGAGACGGAACCCGCAAACTGGCGGCGCGTCGCTCACGTCATGCTGCCGAAAGACTATGTGCGTTTCCGGCTCACGGGAGCACGCGCGATCGATCTCGCGGATGCGTCAGGAACTCTCCTTCTCGACGTCGCTCAGCGCACCTGGGCCGCGGAGGTATTGAATAAAGCGGGCATCGACGCCCAGTTGCTCCCGGCGCTTTTCGAATCTCCTCAGGAGTGCGGCCGAGTTTCATCCGCGGGCGCGGAGGCTACCGGACTCAAGCAGGGCACACCCGTGATCGCCGGAGCGGGCGACCAGGCTGCCGGTGCAGTGGGCATGGGCATCGTCCGTCCCGGTGTCGTGAGCGCGACCATCGGCACGTCAGGTGTGGTATTTGCCGCCACCGATCGCCCGGCTCTCGATCCGCGCGGCCGGCTTCACACGTTCTGTCATGCCGTCCCAGAACGTTGGCACGTCATGGGTGTCACCCAGGCAGCGGGATTGTCCTTGCGCTGGTTTCGGGATCGTTTCGGAGCGTCCGCAAGAAATGGTCGCGATCCTTACGACCTGCTGGCCGAAGAAGCGAGCGCTGCACCTCCGGGTTCGGCCGGCCTCTTCTGGCTCCCATACCTTATGGGGGAGCGCACGCCTCATCTCGACCCGAATGCTCGTGCGGCACTGCTAGGACTCACTGCTTCCCACGATCGCTCACACATCGTGCGCGCCATCATGGAGGGCGTGGCCTACAGTCTGAAGGATACGTTCACGATTTTCGAGGAGATGAAAGTCCCGGTGACTTGCATCCGTCTGGGTGGGGGCGGCGCGCGCTCACCGCTGTGGAGACAGATTCAAGCAGACATATACGGTCGCGAAGTGGAGGTCGTCGAAGCTGAGGAAGGGGCTGCGTATGGCGCGGCCATCCTTGCCGGCGTGGGTGTCGGCGCCTGGAAGTCTGTGGACGAGGCCTGCGATGCGGTGGTGCGAGTCGCTCACCGGATTGCGCCCGACGCGACGAACCGGGCCGTCATGCAGGACGGATATCGCACCTACCAGCAGATTTATCCTGCGCTGCATGCCGTGCTCTCCGGGTAAGAACACTTCGCAAGGATAATTGGAAAATTCTCACCGGAGCGCGTCCCTCGAATCGTAAACGTTTACGAAGCCCATAGTTTCATGTTAGCTTGTCCGCGGGGGTGGGCGATTGAATTGCCAGGACGGTGCCAAGTTCGTGCCCTCGAATAACGCTGTCCACGTTCAGGAAGACGCCGCCGCACCGGCCACGAAGACGCGGCGAGAGTTTACCTGGCTCCGCAGCAAAGCCTTCACCGGCTGGATCTGCAAGGGCTGCCATTGGGTTCAGCCGGATCTTCGTTTCGCGCCGGGGGACAAGACGCCGCTGCAGGCGGTCGAAGAAGCCTTCGAGCAACACAAGTGCGAGGACTATGCTGAGCCTCCCTCGTGCGCGCGGGCCAGAGCAATCGCGCAGGTGACCTCGAAGCCTTCCGAACACTAGCGCCGTCCTGCGCCTGCGGTGGTTGAAAAGTGCCCGAACGGCGCGGGCTCGCTCATGACACCCATGTTGGTTCGAGATCGAATCCGCTCACAGCCGGTGAAGTCCGCCGTAGTGGCCGTTACGTTTCTCTTCGTGGTATTCGCATGCTCGTTCGTGCTGCTGCCCTCCAACGAAGCCGCCAGTCCTTCCTCGGGCAACGACTCTGCGCCCGCGCTTCGCCAAGCAGCCGCGGCACGAGGCCTGTTGATCGGCGCCGCAGTGCATACGCGTTTTCTCGGTGAGCCCGCCTTTGTGCGTATTCTCAGTACGGAGTTCAGCCAACTCGAACCCGAAAACGAAATGAAGTTCGCGCTGATTCATCCCCGGCCAGACAGCGATCCCCAGCCATTCGACTTTAGCGGCGCCGATGCCCTCGTATCCTTTGCCCGCGCGCACGATATGAAGGTCCGTGGGCACACGCTGCTTTGGCACCGGCAGGTACCGTCTTGGATCACGAAGGGGGTGTTTACTCCGTCCCAACTCGCCGACATCCTTCACAACCACGTCACCACCGTGATGTCTCATTACGCCTCGAAGGTTTATGCCTGGGATGTCGTGAACGAAGCCTTCAACGACGATGGCACCATGCGGCACACGGTGTGGTACGACCAGCCCGGAATTGGTTTTGCGGGAAGTGGAACGAAATACCTCGAGCAGGCGTTCCGCTGGGCGCACGCCGCCGATCCTGAAGCCAAGCTTTTCTACAATGACTACGATGCGGAGCCGATCAATCCAAAGTCGGATGCCATCTATGCCATGGCGGTTGATTTCAAGCGTCATGGCGTTCCGCTGGAGGGAATCGGCATTCAGGCCCACGTCGATCTCTCTTTTGACAAACCGGCCACCCTGGCGTCATTCCGCAAGAACATGAAACGGTTTGCGGATCTCGGACTGGAGATTCACATCACGGAACTCGATGTGCGGCTCCACGACGGGAGCGCTGCTGCCCTCAGCGCGCAAGCGAAAATCTATGGCGAGATCACGAAGGCGTGCCTCGAATTTTCTGCGTGCAAGGTGATTCAAACCTGGGGCGTCAGTGACAACCACTCCTGGATTCCATCCGAGTATCCCGATCTCGGGTGGCCCTTGCTGTGGGACGCGAACTACCAAAAGAAGCCGGCCTATGCGGCGATGCTCGATGCTCTCACTCGTCCGCGTTGAGCCGGTTACTCCGGCAGTTTTTCCTCGCCCTGGATCGAAAACGGTGCCTCCGCACCTGCCGCCCCGGTCCCCGGCTGCCCTCCACCCAGGTGAACGCTGTAGGCTCCGGGGGCCACGATTCGATCTCCAGCTTCGTTCACCAGACTCAACTCACGCGGAGCCAGCTCGAATTGCACGTGCCGCGTCTGCCCCGCCTCCAGATGAACTCGCGTAAAGCCACGCAGCGCCCGTAACGGCGCGCCTGGCACCTTCGGAAAAGTCAGGTAGAGCTCCACCACCTCATCCGCCGCGCGCGCGCTTGCGTTTCTGATGTCGGCTAGCACCGTGAGAGAAGTGCCGGCTTTCAGCTCGGGGGCCGACAGTGTGATACCGGAATATTCAAACTTCGAATAGCTCAATCCGAAACCGAACGGATAAAGCGGTTGTCCTTCAAAGTACCGGTACGTCCGATTTTTCATCGCGTAATCTTCGAAGGCGGGCAACTGATCCACACCTTTGTAGAACGTCACCGGCAGGCGCCCGGCGGGATTGTTGGTGCCGGCAAGAGTTTCGGCGATCGCCGTTCCGCCCTCCTCCCCGGAATACCAGGCCTCGAGGATCGCATTGGCATGTTCATTCGCCCAGTTCACCGAGAGTGCGCTGCCGTTCATGAGCACAACCACCAGGGGCTTGCCAGTTTTTTTCAGGCCTTCCAGAAGGTCCTCTTCCTCCTTGGGGAGATCGAGGCTGGTGCGGTCACCGCCTACGAAGCCCGGCACTTCCACTTTCATTTCCTCGCCTTCCAGTAGTGAAGTGATGCCAACCACCGCCACCACGACGTCAGCACCCGCTGCCGCCGCAACCGCTTCTCCGATCGCGTCCGCGATGACTGGCAGCCATGCCAGTTTCGTCCCGCGCCCGCCGCGTCCGTATTCGATCTTCACGGCATAGCGATGTCCTTTTTTCAGTTGAACGGTTTTCAGGATTCTTGTGGGTTCGTGTGAAGTGTAGTCGTCGACGATCAGTTCGTTGTCGAGCCATAGCCGGTTCATGGAGCCCACCAGTCCGAACTCGTATGAGCCCGATTCTGGCGGCACAACAAACCCCGTCCAACGAACCGAGAAATCTTTCATTCCTGCTGGTGGCTCCAGCGATGAGATCTCAGGATGAAAAAACTCGACGTCGACCGACTTGTCTACGCGCACCGCTTGTGGTGCCCCCTCAAAATTGTCCCCCTCGAAGTACTCCCCCTTCAGGCCCGGCTGTCCGTCGTCGGTTACCAGAGCCGAGGTTGGGATCGTTAATGCCTCCCGCAGGAAGTTCGTTCCGGGTTCGAAGCTCACTTCTGCGGCGCCAAATTGCTTTCGAATACCATCCAGCGCCGTGGTTGACCGCGACGGCGTGCCGTTGTAGTTGCCTTCCAGTACCCGGGCAGACTCGGCCAGTGGCCCGACGACCGCAATCTTCTTGACGTTGGCGCCGAATGGCAGCACGCCATCATTTTTCAGCAGAACCATCGATTCGCGCGCCGCCTTCAGCGCCAGTGCCCGGTGCGATTCACTGTCGATCTCAGAGTCTGGCGTCTGCGCGTACTTCACCATCTCCGGCGGGTCGAACATCCCCAGCCGAAAGCGCGCCGTGAATAGACGTTTCACTGCGGTGTCGATGTCCCTTTCGCTCAGCAGGCCCTGATTGACCGCGTCTATATAGGCCACGTAGTCGGAATTATTTTTCGCTTTCGTGAAGAAGTCCGCACACTCGCTATCCATTCCCGTCTTCAGAGAAACAGCGACCGCCTCCGCCATGGACTTCGTAAAGTGATGGCCGCGGAAGACGTCCACGATCGCGTCGCAATCAGAGACGACATATCCGTTGAACTTCCACGCGCCACGCAACTGGTCTTGCAGAAGAAACTTGTTGGCGCACGCGGGCTCGCCATTGACGCGGTTATAGGCGCACATCACCGACCCTGCTTTGCCTTCGGTGACCGTAGCCCGGAACGCTGGCAGGTACGTATCTTCCATGTCATGCTTCGAGACCCGAATATCGATCGAGTGCCGTGTCGGTTCCGGGCCGCTGTGCACGGCAAAATGTTTCGGAGTGGAAATCACCCGGTAGTACTTCGGATCGTCGCCCTGCAGCCCGGTAACAAACGCGACGCCCATGGTTCCGGTGAGAAATGGATCCTCTCCATACGTCTCCTGCCCGCGTCCCCAGCGCGGATCGCGAAAGATGTTGATGTTGGGCGACCAGAAATCCAGTCCTTCCATGATGTCGCGCCGGCCCGCGCGCACGGCCTGGTTATGTTTGGCTCGCGCCTCGGTACCGATGTCAACCGCCATCTCATGGATCAGCGGGGCATCGAAAGTTGCAGCCAGCCCAATGGGCTCCGGAAACACGGTTGCCGTTCCCGCACGCGCGACTCCATGCAAGGCTTCGCTCCACCAGTCATACTCCGGCACTTGCAGGCGTGGAATTGCGCGCGCTTGATTGACCAGTTGCGATGCCTTCTCCTCGAGCGTCATCCGCGAAACCAGATCGTCCACGCGTGCCGGGATCGGTTGCGAGGGGTCGAGGTACGCAGGTTTCCCGGGAGTTTGTGCGACCGATATCGACGCGGTTAAAAGCAGAACCGCGGCAAGGCAAGTCAAGATGCGTATATGCTGTTCGTTCATCGAAATAATTTCCTCTCGAACCCTGCTGATTAATGACGCGATCTCCATTTTTTGGAAGCAGAAACCGCGGACTGCATTCAGTTCCCACAGATCGCAAAGACGGCGCAAGAATCTGCGCCTGTCGCGTGCGGCAGCGGCGGGCAACACCGGGCAAACAAAGAGAAATAACGTAATCGTTAACGGTCTCACAGGAGCCGAATCCCTACCCTCCCTCTCTCCTGAGCCAGTCGCCACAAAACGGCGGCCATCATACCACCTTATTCAAAAAATGGGAGATTTAGGCTCGTCCAACAATTTTCCGGATTAGTCTAAACGAAAGTTTTTCTTGACACGGTAATCCAAAAAGGTTACAAGTTCACGCCGTAAACGTTTACGTAATACTGTCTGTTCTGGACCGCTCAGGTCCGTGGATGTTCGGAGTCTCGTTCCGGAGGATTGGCTATGAAAGTACTCTCGCCCGCGTACGCCGGAAGTTTCACCCGCGCCGTCAGGAACCGCAGCCTTCGGGTGCTAGCGGTTGCTTTTACCTTCTGTCTCTGCCTGGGAGTTTTCTCGATTCGGGCCTCAGCCCAGGAAGCCACCATCGTCGGGACCGTCACCGACCCAACCGGATCCGTGGTGCCTAACGCCGCCATTACACTCACCAACACCGACACGGGCCAGTCTCGTAGCATCACCACCAACGATGCGGGCCAATATGTCGCTCCCAACCTCCAGATCGGTCATTACAACCTCAAGATCCAAGCTGCGGGATTCAAGGTCGAGGAGCGATCCGGCATCGTCCTGAACGTCGGCGACCGCACCCGTATTGACGTCGGCATGAAGCTGGGCACGGCGCAAGAGACGGTCACGGTGGAAGCCAACGCCGTGAAAGTGCAAACCGACACGGGTGAGGTCAGCAACCTGATCAGCGGGAAAGAAGTTTCGCAGCTGGCCACCAATGGACGCAGTATATACACGCTGGTCAATTTAACGCCCGGGGCATCCAGCCTTCAGGCCGACTTTCAAACTCCTACGCCGGTAGGCGGCGATGCCAACGTCAGCTTCAACGGGAATCGCCCTGGCCACACTCTGTACATGCTCGACGGCGGCGAGGATCTCGACCGTGGGGGCGCCGGAACCTTCAGCGTCATGCCTTCGGTGGATTCGATTGCGGAATTCCGTGCGCTGAGTTCAAACTACAGCGCGGAATACGGACTTTCTTCTTCGGCCACCATGACGACGGTTCTCAAGTCGGGCACCAAACAATTCCATGCCACGCTTTGGGAATTCCTGCGCAATGACGCTCTCGATGCGCGCAACTACTTCAACCCTGCACCGCAGAAAGTAGCCGAGCTTCGTTTCAACACCTATGGCTTCAATGCCGGGGGCCAGGTTCCCTTGTGGAAGAGCCATCCGACATTCTTCTTCTACAACATGGAGTGGCGCAGCCTCATCCAGGGGCAGACTCTGAACCAGACGGTTCCGTTGGCGAGCACGTACGGTGGGGACTTCGCGAGTGCAGGTCTGACGGTGGACAAGCTGCACGCACCGTTTTCTTGTCTGCTCTCTCCTGCTCTGCAGGCTCAATTTTCCGGCATCGGCCAGGCGTTGAGCGGTTGCACTGCCGGTGCGCCGGATAACGCGAAGGTAGTGGCTTTCAAGAACAACGCAATTCCCGCCACTCTGCTCGACAAGAATGCGCAGGCCTTGCTCGCTGCCGGGATCTTCCCCAAGCCCAACAACGGCGCGCAATTCCAGGGAGGCAACAATTCTCCTACCAATGTGCGGGAAGAGATTGCCCGCGTCGATCACCAGTTCAACGACAAGTTTTCCATCTTCGGACACTGGATCTCGGAACAGATTTCTCAGGGCTACGGCACAACCCAGTGGAGCGGCGACAATGTGCCCACGGTCGGCGACACGTTCGGCAATCCATCCTACAGTGCCGTCGTACACGCGACCCACACGATCAGTCCAAGGCTGCTGAACGAGATTGCCTTCAACTACAACGGCAATCGCATCAACATCATTCCCAACGGGCTGGTGTCAGCTCCCTCCGGTTTCAACTTTAACCGCATATTTACCGGCCCCAACGCCAGCACCCGCATTCCGACCATCAATCTCAGCCAGGCCACTGGCGCACAGTACAGCTCCAACTGGACCCCGTGGGTCAACAAAGCGGACGACTACCAACTCCGCGATGACCTATCCTGGACCAAGGGCGCTCACCAGCTGAAGTTCGGCTTCAGTTGGGCCCTCTACAAGAAAATCCAGGATGTGTTCGCCAGCACGCAAGGTAACTTCGGCTTCAACGGTCTGTACACGGGCAACGACTTCGCTGATTTTCTACTCGGCTACGCCAACTCTTATTCTGAGGACGCTGTCCACGACAACGGTCATTGGAATAACGTTTCCTGGGCTTCCTACGTCCAGGACAACTGGCGGGTCAACCATCGACTCACCCTGAACCTCGGCCTGCGCTGGGACGGAGTACCTCACACTTACGAGGCCAACCACCGCACGTCGAACTTTTACCCCAGCCTCTACGACCCGGCGAAAGCACCCATCTTTAACGCGGATGGCACGATCAGTACCGCGAGTCCAGGCTTGGGCACCAGTCCCAATCCAATCCTGGCCGGCTACCAGTTCTACCTGAACGGTATCGGTCTCGATGGCCTGAACGGTATTCCCAAAGGCTTGGTCGACAACCATTGGGCGGCTTTCGGTCCTCGCCTCGGATTTGCCTACGACGTGACGGGTCAAGGTAAGACCGTCATCCGCGGCGGTTTTGGCACGATGTACGAGCGCATCCAGGGGAACGACATGTACAACGCTGGCACCAACGTTCCGTTTAGTGCCACCGCGAATCTGAACAACGTTCTTCTGGCTAATCCCAAGACAGGCATAAACACGGGCACGACCATTGCAGTTCCACCTCTGCCCATTGTCGTTCCCAACATCACCGGTTTGGACCGTGCGCACTACAGCCTGCCTGTGAGCTACCAGTTCAGCGTTGGCGTGCAGCAGGCCCTCGGAGCCAGATCGGTCCTGTCGGTGTCCTACGTTGGAAACCAGAACCGGAACCAGAACTACTGGATCGAGACCAACCTCCCGAACCAGAGTCTGCTGCCGGCACTGGTCAACAATGCCAGTAATTACAACCAGGTCGTCCCTTTCCTGGGATTCCACTCATTGCGTCTGGCCCAAAACGAAGCTGAAGCTCACTACAATGCATTGCAGGTCGACCTGCATGGGAACATCCGGAGCGATCTGCAACTGCAGTTCGGCTACACGCTTTCGCGCGCGATCGACCCCACCACGGGCGGAGCCAACGGCTTCGACCTGGACAACGTTTCCAATCCGTATGTGGGTTGGAAATCCGATGACGGACCATCCATCTTTGATCGCACCAATGTTGCCTTCGTCAACTTTGTGTATGACATTCCCTTCCTCAAGAACAGCCCCAATCGATTGATGAAATCGACGATCGGCGGATGGGAGTTGTCAGGTATCGTCACCATGGAGTCGGGAGCACCCCTCAACATCATTGCGGGTGGAAATACCGTCTCCAGCATCCTTCCCAATCTGTCGAACGGCTATTCCGATGTCCGGCCAAACGTGACTGGCAAAATCTCGTATCCCCAAAATGTCAATGAATGGTTCGATCCGTCAGTCTTCTCGACGCCCGCAGCGGGCACCTGGGGCAACCTGGGGCACGACGCTTTGCGCGGACCGGGCCGCGACAATTGGAACCTCGCGCTCTTCAAGAGCTTCCTGTTCAGCGAGAGCCGGGGCAGCCGTCTTGAATTCCGCGCGGAAAGCTTCAACACCTGGAACCACACCCAGTTCATCGGAAACGTGCAGCAGGGTGGTATCAGCACCAAACTCGGCGCCAGCAATTTTGGTGCGGTCACCAACGCATACGATCCCAGGGTGTTCCAATTGGGGTTGAAGCTGTATTTCTAATCCTCGTTATCCCCTCCGCCTGCTCACTTTCGGGTGGGCGGAGGGTTTTTGATCCCCGTAGTGGAAGCTTCGGGGATTGGTGTCACGACAGATCGATATGGTCAAAGACCCTCTTGATGTCCTAGTCTGCTGATGTGACGCACCGGTGGACAGGTGGTTTGGCCATGAGTGGCTGGAAGTGGGTTTTGCTGGGTGCCGTAATGCTAGGTTCAATGCTCGGGCACGCCCAAACTTCAAGTCCCGCTCAGGCTCTGGCTCTCCAGCAACAGGGGAAATTCGCGGAAGCCGCCGAAGCTTGGCGCGCAGTCACGCGGCAAAACCCCGCAGACGCCGCCGCTTTTGCCAGTCTGGGCGTAGTCCTTGCCAAGGAAAAAGAGTACGCCGAAGCGGCGTCCGCCTATCGAAGAGCACTCACCCTGAACCCGAAGCTACCAGGGATACAGCTGAATCTCGGACTGGCGGAGTTCAAGCAGGGACGCTTCCAGGCCGCAGTCGCGCCCTTCGCCGTAGCGTTATCCGCGGATCCGCGCAACCAGCAGGCGCGCTTACTCCTGGGCTTGAGCTACTACGGCATGAAGAAATTTTCGGAGGCATCCAGGCATCTGGCGATCGCAGCAAAATCTGATCCCGACAACCTGGAGTTACACCGCGTGCTGGCGCAGAGCTGCTTGTGGGCGGAGCAGTATTCCTGTGCCCTCGACGAGTTCCGTCAAATTCTCCAACGCGATCCGGATTCGGCCGGGGTCCACGTGCTCATGGGGGAGGCATTGGACGGGCTGCGAAGAACGCAAGACGCCATCGTCGAGTTCCAGGCTGCCGCAAGCTTGGCTCCGCAAGAGCCGAACATACACTTCGGTCTCGGCTATCTTTACTGGAAGTTGCACAAGTTGGACGAAGCCAAGCAAGAGTTCAAGAACGAGTTGGCGATCGATCCGGGAAATGCCCAGGCACTTGCTTACCTGGGCGATGTCGAAATCAAGAGCAATAATCCGGATGCCGCTGTCACCCTGCTTCGCCGAGCGACCCAGATCAGAGACGACCTGCGCATTGCCTACCTTGATCTGGGCGGTGTGCTCACGCAGCAGAAGCAATACTCGGAGGCTACCGCCGCGCTGCAGCACGCTGTGAAACTCGATCCCAAGGAGCCGGATGCCCACTACCGCCTGGGACGCGCGTATCAAGCCATGGGGAAGACGGCCGCATCCAAGAAAGAGTTCGCGCTGGTTCGCGAACTGCGCGACAAGGGGGACGAAGGGCTGGTGCGGAAAATGTCGCCTGCACCGCCTGCGGTGGATCAACAACAGACACTGCGGCCAGACTAGCCGGGTAAACATCGAGGCGTCGCGCACGGGATGATTCCACGTCTCGCTGCGCAGCGCAAAAAGCCGGAAATTGTATAAGCGGAGAAACTGTCATGTCGAGGAACAACGGCTCATACCAACCCGCGCCGGAGCATAAGTTCTCCTTCGGACTGTGGACTGTCGGGAACCGCGGGCGCGACCCGTTTGGCGATTTTGTCCGCCAGGCCATCCCTCCCAACGACATCGTTGCTATGCTCGCCGAAGTCGGAGCCTGGGGCGTCAACCTGCACGACAATGATCTTGTCCCGATAGATTCCACTCCTGCCGAACGCGATCGCATTGTGCGAGAGTTCAAAAGAGCATGCCGTGACCATGGAATCGTAGTGCCCATGGCGACCGTTTCACTCTTCTTCCATCCTGTCTTTCGGGATGGCGCCTTCACCGCCAACGATCCCGAGGTGCGCGCTTATGCGCTCCAAAAAACCATGACGGCCATGGACCTCGGCGCGGAGTTGGGGGCAAAGATCTTCGTTCTATGGGGTGGTCGCGAAGGGGTTGAAACCGATGCCTGCCGCCGTCCGGAAGAGGCCATCAAACACCTGCGTGAAGCCATCGACTACCTCTGCGAATACAACATCGACCGGAAATACGGCTTCCGCTTCGCGCTCGAAGCCAAACCCAACGAGCCTAGAGCCGACATCTACATGGCCACCACGGGCCACTATCTCGGATTCATTCCTACCCTGGCTCATCCCGAAATGGTTGGCGTGAATCCGGAGGTCGCGCACGAACAGATGGCAGGCCTGAACTTCCTGCACGGCGTGGCGCAAGCGTGGGAGGCGGGCAAGTTGTTCCACATCGATCTCAACGATCAGATGCCCGGCCGCTTCGATCAGGATCTTCGTTTCGGTTCGGCCAACCTCAAATCGGCGTTCTGGCTGGTCAAGTTCCTGGAAGACGTCTCCTATGACGGCCCGCGCCACTTTGACGCTCATGCTTACCGTACAGAAGACTGCATGGGGGTGAAGGATTTCGC
>Ga0335081_10005189_pt1 | contig 20607 bp, 20 predicted proteins | sample Lox_Sample_35_FD_206713 | JGI IMG/M metagenome (GOLD analysis project Ga0335081, IMG submission 206713) | Soil microbial communities from Loxahatchee National Wildlife Refuge, Florida, United States - Lox_Sample_3.5 | ecosystem: Environmental > Terrestrial > Soil > Wetlands | place: USA... | reverse complement strand
CTTCGGGCGTCATTAGCATGACGACGAGCGCGGCGAAGGCGATGGCGCGGGCCGAAAGACTGAGGCGATCGACGATGACCGCGAGCAGCACCAGCCCGGTCATGACGAAAGCGCGGCGCGACGGCACCGTCGCGCCCGACAGCAGCATGTAGAGGAAGATCACCAGCAGCGCGCCTGCCGCGGCCCATTTCTTGGTGGGATAGCGCAGCGCCAGCGGCGGGATCAGCGCGAGCACGGCGCGCAGCGCGAAGAACACCGCGGCCGCCACCATGCCGAGATGAAGCCCCGCAATCACCAGGATATGCGCGAGCCCAGCATCGCGGAAATGCCCGGCCTCGTCGGGCGGGATGGCATGCGTCTCGCCGGTGATGAGCGCCGCGGCAATGGTGCCGTTATCGCCGGGCAACGCGGCGCGGATCCGTGCCGTCACCGCCGCGCGCACCGCCGCCAGCCCAGCGCGCCAGCGGCTCGGTCCCCGACCTTCGGGCGGCGCCATTGCCTCGGGCGCGCCGAGCGCGAAGCCCACCGCGCCCAACCGGTCGAACCAGGCGCGACGCTGGAAATCATAGGCGCCCGGCATCGAGGGCGCGGGCGGTGGCATCAGCACGGCCTTGACCCGCACCCAATCGCCGGGACTGAAGGGCGTGTCTTTTCGGAGCCGGATGCGCAGATGCGCCGGAAGCTCCGCCGGTGCGAGGCGCTCGACCGCGCTCGGCGCGACGACGATCCGCGTTCCTTCCGGCAGCGGATCGACCGCGACGAGGCGCCCTTCGACCATGACCGGTCCGAGGCGCTCCGCCAGCACCGGCGCCGCCACCCACCAGGCCTGGAGCGCCGCCGCGGCAAAACCCAGCGCCAGCGCCGCCATCGCGACCGCCGGCGCGACGAAGCGCTGCCGGCGGAGCGCTGCAATGGCGGCGAGCAGAGCCGCGCCCGCCAGCGCCAGCACCGGCGCCAGCGGCGGCTCGACGGTGAGCCAGAAGTAGAAGCCGATGCCGATGCCGACGAAGACCGGGATCCAGAGCGGCCAGCGTTCGCGCTCGGCGAGGAAATTGTCGAAGAGCTGGCGCCCCAGCGCGCCAGCGCGACGCACGGGCGGCGCCGCGAGGCCAAGAGCCATAGGTTGCATGATAGGAAATGTAGTGCAATCGGGCCGCGAGCGCACGCGTCGCTCCTTTAGGCACCGGCCTGGACCGCTGGCCATCTCCCAGGCATCATCGGCATCGCATCGGCCAAGCGCGCAAGGAGGCGGAGAGGATGAGCCGACGAAATGGAGTAGCGTCCGTGGTCCTGCTCGCGGTGGCGCTGTTGCTCGGCGCTCCGGCTGAGGCAAAGACGAAGCGATTCGTCGTCGTCTTCGGCACGGATCAGTCGCAGCTGACACCGAAGGCGCAGAAGGTCATCGACCTGATCGCGGCGCAAGCGCGCGAGCGGCATCCGGCGGTGATCGCCGTCGCCGGCTATGGCGATGGCGAGACGGTGCACGACCCGGATCTGGGCAAGAGGCGCGCCGATACGGTGATCCAGGCGCTCACAGCCGCCGGCGTCGAGCCGGAGAAACTGAAGGAGACACCGCCCCTGCCGCCGCACAAGGCCACCGGAATCCCCGTCCACAAGGTGACGGTCACCTTCCAGCCCTGAGCGGGCGGCTCGGCAGTCCTGAGCCGGAAGGAGATTCCCGCCAGCGTGGGCTTAACCTATGGGTGACCACAGAGGCACGGGAGGACACCGGGAGTGGTTTTGCGCGCGAAGCGCGCTATCCTTCCCGTCTCCGTGACCTCCGTGCCTCTGTGGTCAATCCTTTCCCGCCGCCGGCGCGGCGGCGGCATGACGTATCGCGGCTGCTGTGCTAGACCGCGCCATCATGAGCGTCGTCGTCCGCTTCGCCCCCTCACCTACCGGCTTCCTTCATATCGGCGGCGCCCGCACGGCGCTCTTCAACTGGCTGTTCGCCCGGCATCACGGCGGCAAGCTCCTGCTGCGCATCGAGGATACCGACCGGCTGCGCTCCACCCCCGAGGCGGTCGACGCCATCATCGACGGGCTGCGCTGGCTCGAGCTGCAATGGGATGGCGAGGTCGTGCTCCAATCCGAACGCGCGTCGCGCCATGCCGAGGCGGCGCAGGCGCTGCTCGCCGCCGGCAATGCCTATTACTGCTATTGCACGCCGGAGGAGCTGGCGGTGATGCGCGAGAGGGCGCGCGCCGAAGGCCGGGCGATGCTCTATGACGGCACCTGGCGCGACCGCGATCCAAGCGCGGCGCCGCCGGGCGTCAAGCCAGCGATCCGCCTCAAGGCGCCGCGCACAGGCGAGACCATGATCCGCGATCACGTGCAGGGCGAAGTGACCGTCGCCAATGCGCAGCTCGACGATCTCATCATCCTGCGCTCGGATGGCACCCCGACCTACAATCTCTCCGTCGTCGTCGACGATCACGACATGGGCATCACCCATGTGATCCGCGGCGACGACCACCTCAACAACGCTTTCCGCCAGACGCAGATCTATCGCGCGCTCGGCTGGGCGGTGCCGGAATTCGCGCATGTGCCGCTGATCCACGGGCCCGACGGCGCCAAGCTGTCGAAGCGCCACGGCGCGCTCGGCGTCGATGCCTATCGCGATATGGGCTATTTGCCGGAAGCGCTGCGCAACTATCTCTTGCGGCTCGGCTGGAGCCATGGCGATGACGAGATCATCTCGACCGAGCAGGCGATAGAGTGGTTCGACATCGACGCGGTCGGCCGCGCTGCGGCGCGCTTCGACTTCGCCAAGCTCGACAGCCTCAACGGCCACTATATCCGCAGCGCCGAGGATGCGCGGCTGGTCGCGCTGGCGGCGCCCCGGCTCGAAAAAGCGCTCGGCTTTGCGCTCGACGAGAGCGCGCGGGCGCGGCTCCTCGCCGCCATGCCCGGGCTCAAGCCCCGCGCCAAGACCCTGGCGGAGCTGGCCGACAAAGCGCGCTTTTACGTCGAGCGGCGGCCTATTCCGATCGACGACAAGGCGCGCGCGCAGCTGGCGGGCGATGCGCCGCGCCTGCTGCACGATCTCGCCCCGGCGCTGGCCCAGAGCCGCTGGCAAGGCCCGGCCTTGGAAGAGCTGGTTCGCGGCTTCGCCGAGGCGCAGGGGCTGAAGCTCGGCGCGCTCGCCCAGCCGTTGCGCGCGGCGCTGGTGGGATCGACCGCATCGCCGCCGATCTTCGAGGTGATGGAAGTGCTCGGCCGCGAGGAAACGCTGGGGCGCCTCGCCGATGCCGCGCCCGGTCGCAGGAGCGTTTGATTAAACTTCCGACGCGGCCTATGCTGCGCCGCAATAGCGTCAGTCAGGGATCGAAGACGATGGACACCAAGACGCCCGCCGACAAGGTCAAGGGAGCCGCCAACAAAGAGCACAACCAGGGCCCGCGCGAGACGGTCACCGTCACCGACAACGCCAGCGGACAAGCGGTGGAGCTGCCGCTGCTCTCGGGCACGATCGGGCCCAAGGTGGTCGACATCCGCCGGCTCTATTCCGATCTCGGCCATTTCACCTTCGATCCCGGCTACACCGCCACCGGCAGCTGCGAGTCCAAGATCACCTATATCGACGGCGACAAGGGCGAGCTGTTCTATCGCGGCTACCCGATCGAGGAGCTGGCCGAACACAGCGACTTCATGGAAGTCTGCTATCTCCTGCTCAACGGCGAGCTCCCGACCGCGACGGAAAAGAAAGAGTTCGTGCACGCCATCACCATGCACACCATGGTGCACGAGCAGCTCAGCAGCTTCTATCGCGGCTTCCGGCGCGACGCGCATCCGATGGCGGTAATGTGCGGCGTGGTCGGCGCGCTCTCCGCCTTTTATCACGACAGCACCGACATCAACGATCCGCGCCAGCGCGTCATCGCCATCCATCGCCTCATTGCCAAGATGCCGACGATCGCCGCCATGGCGTACAAGTATTCGATCGGCCAGCCTTTCATCTACCCGCAGAATCGGCTCAAATACGCCGAGAACTTCCTGCACATGATGTTCGCGGTGCCGGCCGAGGAGTACAAGGTCAACCCAGTCCTGGCGCGCGCCATGGACCTCATCTTCATCCTCCACGCCGATCACGAGCAGAACGCCTCGACCTCGACCGTGCGCCTCGCCGGCTCTTCGGGCGCCAATCCCTTCGCCTGCATCGCCGCCGGCATCGCCTCGCTCTGGGGCCCCTCGCATGGCGGCGCCAACGAGGCCGTGCTCAAGATGCTGATGGAGATCGGCGACAAGAAGCGCGTGCCGGAATTCGTCAAGCGCGCCAAGGACAAGTCCGACAATTTCCGCCTCATGGGCTTCGGTCACCGCGTCTACAAGAACTACGACCCGCGCGCGGCGGTGCTGCGCAAGAGCTGTCATGAAGTGCTCGACGAGCTCGGCGTGCGCGACGAGCCGCTGCTCGACCTCGCCATGGAGCTCGAGCACATCGCGCTGCACGACGAGTATTTCGTCGAGAAGAAGCTCTACCCCAACGTCGATTTCTATTCCGGCATCATCCTGCGCGCGATGGGCTTCCCGACCTCGATGTTCACCGTGCTCTTCGCCATCGCCCGCACCGTCGGCTGGGTGGCGCAGTGGAACGAGATGATCGAGGACCCCAACTCCAAGATCGGCCGGCCGCGCCAGCTCTACACCGGCAAGACGCTGCGGCATTACGTGCCCGAGAAGCAACGTGGCTAGCGCCGATCGCATCGGGCGGACGCCGGAGGGCACGAGCACCCGCCGTTACGTCGCGAGCCTCCTCTGGCCCAGCCGGCTGCCGCGCCCGGCCAATGACAACCGCCTCTGGCGCCCGGCGATGTTCATCTCGCTCGCCGTGGGTGCGGTGCTTCTCGCGACCGCGGCCTGGGCGACCATTTTCTGAGTCTGAGGGCGCTCAGCCTCTGCCGGCGAGCGCCCGCGCTTTGTCGAGCCCGGCGAAGCTGCGCGTCGGCGCGGCCATGAGAAAGCGGTAGCCGGCGCCGAGGATGCGCTCGGCATTGCTCTGATCGACATGCGGATGACCGACGGGCACGTTGTGCTCCTGGCAGATCCGCACGACCTCGGTCATCGCCTCGACCACCGCGGGATGCTCGTATTGCCGGGGATAGCCGAGCTCCTGGCTCAGATCGCCCTCGCCGATGAGGATGACGCCGATCCCCGGCACGTTGCGCAACATCTCGCGGAGATTGGCGATGCCCGCCGTATCCTCGATCATCAATGCCACGAGGATCTCGCCGGCGGGGTGGAGCGGCCAGACATCGGCCTTGGCGTAGTATTCCTGCTGCGTCAGCCCCCAATAGCGCGCCGCCGCCGTCGGCCCGTCGCCGCGCAGCCCCACCGGGTGGTAGAGGGGCGCCGTCTTGAGTCTGGGATAACGGCAGGACGCCACCGCGTTATAGGCCTGCTCGGCGGTGCTGACATGCGGCCAGACGATGCCATAGGCGCCGAGATCGAGCGCCTGCTTGGCGAGCCACTGGTTCTTCTCGTCGCCATTGGGCGGAATGCGCACCAGGGGCGTCACCGCCGGCGCGAGCGAGGCGGAAAGCGCAATCTGGCGCCGGTTCAGCAGATATTGCAGGCAGTCCCGCAGCGCCCGCACATCCCAGGGATTGTGCTCCATCTCGAAGACGATGCCGTCGTATCGCGAGGTTGCAAGCGCGAGCGTCGCATCGACCTCCGCCTGCGTGAAGGTGGTAAAGGTCGGCTGGCCTTGCTCCAGCGCGCGGATGATGCCGTTGAGACGGGGCAGCTCGGCCATGGGCTTTTCCTCCTCTGCTTGTCCTCTGTTTATCGCATGCTAGCAAAGCCGCACGCGACAGGGGTAGACGAGTCGCCGCGCCCTCCCCTAGCATCGCCGACCGGGAGAAACGCGCGAGGTCGGCATGATCATCGATTGTCATGGGCACTACACCACCGCGCCCAAGGCGCTGGAGCAATGGCGGCAGCGGCAGATCGCGGCGCTGCAGGACAAATCGGCGACGCCGAGCAAAGGTGCCCTCGCCATCAGCGATGACGAGATCCGCGAGAGCCTCGAAAGCGCGCAGCTGAAGCTGCAGCGCGAGCGTGGCACCGATCTCACCATCTTCTCGCCGCGCGCCGCCGGCATGTCGCACCACATCGGCGACGCCACCACCAGCCGACATTGGTCGGAGCATTGCAACGACCTCGTCCATCGCGCGTGCGCGCTCTATCCCCAGAACTTCGTCGGCGTCTGCCAGTTGCCGCAGTCGCCGGGCGTGGCGCCCAAAAGCTGCGTCGCCGAGCTCGAGCGCTGCATCACCGAGCTGGGCTTTATCGGCTGCAATCTCAATCCGGACCCGTCGGGCGGCTATTGGACCGACCCGCCGCTCACCGACCGCTGGTGGTATCCCCTCTATGAGAAGATGGTCGAGCTCGACGTGCCGGCGATGGTGCATGTCAGCGCCTCCTGCAATCCAGCCTTCCATTTCACCGGGGCGCACTACATCAACGGCGACACCACCGCCTTCATGCAGTTCCTGACCTCGGACCTGTTCAAGGATTTCCCGACGCTCAAATTCATCATCCCGCATGGCGGCGGCGCCGTGCCCTATCACTGGGGCCGCTATCGTGGCCTGGCGCAGGACATGAAGAAGCCGCCGCTGCAAGAGCTGCTGCTCGGCAATGTCTATTTCGACACCTGCGTCTATCACCAGCCGGGCATCAACCTGCTGACCGAGGTGATCCCGGTCGAGAACATCCTCTTCGCGTCGGAGATGGTCGGCGCGGTGCGCGGCATCGATCCCGAGACCGGGCATCCCTTCGACGACACCAAGCGCTACATCGAGGCCGCTCCCCGCCTCGCCGCCGCCGACCGCGAGCAAATCTTCGCCGGCAACGCGCGACGCGTGTTCAGCCGGTTGAAGCTCTAGCAGAGACGTTTCCCGCTAAGCACGGCTCCGCGTCTTCCGGCGCGCCGCCGCGGCGCCGAGGAACGCGCCCATTTTCTGCCGCGGCTCTTCGGTCAGGAACGCCTCGGCGAAAGAGGCGATGCCGCGCTCGATCGCTTGCGACATCGGCAGCTCCTCCCAGTCGCGAATGAGCCGCTTCTGCAGCCGGATCGCGGTCGGGCCGCAGGCGAGGATGGCGTCGAGGAGCTCGCCGACCGCGGCGTCGAGCTGCGCCGCCGGGACGCACCATTCGACGAGGCCCCAGCGCTCGGCCTCGCGCGCCTCGATGGTCTCGGCCGTTAGCAGCAGGCGACGCGTGCGGCCCCAGCCGATGAGGCTCGGCAGCAGCGCCGCCTCGATGACCGAGGGGATACCCACCCTCACCTCCGGCATGCCGAAGCGCGCATGCTCGCTGGCGATGCGCAGATCGCACGCCGCGGCGATCTCGAGCCCGGCGCCGAGCGCATAGCCGTGGATGCGGGCAATCACCGGCACGGGCAGCTTGCGCAACGCATCGCAGGCGCGGTGCAGCGCCGTGATGAAGGGCGCGGCGCTGTCGCGGTCGAGCGTCGCCATGTCGCGAATATCGGCGCCGCCGATGAAGGCGCGCTCGCCGGCGCCGGTCAGCACCAGGGCGCGCAGCCGCTCGTCGCCGGCAAGCCCTTCGACCGTCGTTGCGAGCTGGTCGATGAGCGCGCGGTTGACGATGTTGAGCTTGCCGGGATGGTCGACGACCAGCCGGGCGACGCGCCCCGCCTCGCCGCGCTCGAGGATGCTCAGCTCGAGACGCGGCGCGGACGCCGCCTCAGTCACGTTGAATGAGCTCGATCTTGTAGCCGTCGGGATCCTCGATGAAGGCGATCACGGTCGTGCCGAACTTCACCGGTCCCGGCGGACGGGTGATCTTGACGCCTTCCTTGCCCAGTTTCTCGCAGGTGGCGTAGACATCGCCGACGCCGATGGCGAGGTGGCCGAAGGCGCTGCCGAGCGCGTAGGGCTCCTTCTGGTCCCAGTTATAGGTGAGCTCGATCACCGTGTTGCTGTCCTCGGCGCCGTAGCCGACAAAGGCGAGCGTGTAGCGGCCGTCAGGCACCTCGCGCCGGCGCAGCACCTCCATGCCGAGGAGCCGCGAATAGAAATCGACGGATTTATCGAGGTCGAAGACGCGCAGCATGGTGTGCAGCATGCGCCCTTTGCCGATGACGGGAGCGGCGGGCTTGCTGGCGGTGGCGGTGCTCATCGGGTCTCTCCTCTCCGGTTGTTTTGCGTGAATGGACTCAGGCTGCGTTCGACGCCGCCGCGCGCTGTTGTGCGGCGATCAGCGACAGCACGAGGTCGGCGGCGCGACGGCTCGGGCTCTCCTCGCCCAGGCCGAGCTGCTTCAAGGCTTCGCGGCAGGCGGCAATCTGCGCGCGCCACCGCTGCTCGTCGGTAAGCAGCGCGTCGATGGCGCGGCCGAGCCGCTCGGGCGTGCAATCTCCCTGAATCAGCTCCGGCACCACCTCGCGCCCCAGGATCAGATTGAGCAGGTGAATGTGCTCGACCCTGACGATGCGCCGCAGCAGCGAGTGGGTCAATGGGTTGAGACGATAGGCGACCGCGGCCGGCACGCCGGCCATCGCCAGCTCGAGCGCTACCGTGCCCGACGCTGCCAGCGCCGCGTTGCTGGCGGCAAAGGCGTCATATTTGGCGCGCTCGCCCTTGACGACGACAGCGGGTGCCGCCCAGCCCTTGACCGCTTCGGCGACGATCGCCGCCACCGTCTCGGTGGTCGGCACCACCAGCCTCAGCCCGGGATGGCGTGACGCGAGATAGGCCACGGCGCCGGCAAAAGGCGCAAGCAGCCTGCCGACCTCGCCGCGCCGGCTCCCCGGCAGCACCGCCACCACCGGCGCATTCGGCGGAATGGCGTGGCGGCGGCGAAAGCCCGCGCCATCGCCCTGATCGGCGCCGCTCTCGACGACGGGATGGCCAACATAGGTGCAAGGCAGGCCGACGCCGGAGAAATAAGCCGGCTCGAACGGCAGCAGCACCATGAGGTGGTCGTACCAACGCGCCATGCGCCGCGCCCGCCCGGCGCGCCAGGCCCAGACCATCGGCGCGACATAGTGGATGAGCGGCAGGTCGCTCTCCCCCGCCGCTCTGAGCCGCTGGGCGACGCGCCAGGTGAAGCCCGAGCTGTCGATGGTGACGACCGCCTGCGGCCGAAGCCGGCGGATCTCGGCCACCGTCGCCTTGACATGGCGGAGGATCCGGCGCGCCCGCGGCAGCACCTCCGCAACACCCATCACCGCCAGCTCATGCAGCGGCACGAGGCTCTGGAGCCCTTGCTCGGCCATGCGCTCGCCGCCGATGCCGGCGAAGCGGACGGCCCCACCCGTCCGCTCCTTGAGCGCCGCCATCAGCCGCCCGCCCAGCGCATCGCCCGAAGGCTCGCCGGCCATGAGATAGAGCAGCGGCGCGGCCGCGTTCATGGGGGCGCGACGCCGATCACGAAGAGCCCGGCGCGGTCGGCGGCAGCGGCGATTGCGGCGCGGTCGACCAGGATGCTCGCGCCGGCTTCGATGGCAATGCCGCGCAAGCCGGCGGCGGCCGCCGCGCTTATGGTCTGCGGGCCGATCGTGGGAAGATCGACACGCCGCTCCTGGCCGGGTTTCATGCCTTTCACCAGCACGCCGCCGGGACCGTCGCGTCTCAGCGCGGCGCAGCGGGCGATGAGCGCATCCGTCCCTTCGATTGCCTCGACGCCCAGCACCAGCCCCTGCTGCACCACCACCGCCTGACCGATATCGAGCGCACCCAGCGCGCGCACGATGCGGAAGCCATGGGCGATGTCGTGGCGCGCCTGCTCGTCGGGGGTGTTGCGCCCGATCGGCCCCTCGGGAGCGAGCGACGTGCCTAGGATGGCGTCGAGGCCGACGACGCGGAACCCCTCCACCTGCTCCAGCTCGTGGATCACCGCCTTCATCAAGCCATCATCGCCGAGCGCGCGATAGCCGATGCGGGCAAAGAACTTCGCGGTGCGCCAGTCCGGACGGAGCTGCAGCACCGAGGGCCGCTTGACCCCGCCCGCCATCACCAGCTCGGCGACGCCGTTCTCGCGCAGGATGCGGAGCCCCTCGCCCGCCGCGCCGAGCCGGATCCAGGCATGGGGCACGCCTTGCGCCACCGCCGGATCGGCCGAGCCCTCGAAGGCGAGGACGAAGAACGCGCGGTCCGTGGCGCGACAGGCCTCGATGATGCGACGCGGCAGCTCGCCGGCGCCGGCGAGAATGCCGAGCTTAGGAGCCGATAGAGGCTCCTTAGGCGCCATTGAGCTTGGGCTGGACGAAGCCGCGCGCATTGTCGGCACGCATGAAATCGACGAGATCGCGCACCGGCCCCACTTCGGGATAGCGCGCCGCGACCGCGGCGACGCGATCGGCGAGCGTGCCGTTCGCGTCCTCGAACAGCATCTGGTAAGCGCCGCGCAGGGCCTGAATGTCCTCGCGCGAGAAACCGCGGCGCTGCAGCCCGACCATGTTGAGGCCGGCAAGCCGCGCGCGGTCGCCCATCACCAGCCCAAAGGGAATGACGTCGCGTTCGACCCCGGTGAGGCCGCCGACATAGGCGTGCTGGCCAATGCGCACGAATTGATGCACGGCGGCAAGCCCGCCGAAGGCGGCGTAGTCGCCGACCACGACATGCCCCGCCAACGGAACGCTGTTGGCCATGATGATGTGGTTGCCGAGGAGGCAATCATGGCCGACATGCGCATTGGCCATGAACAGGCAATCGTCGCCGATCCGCGTCGCCATGCCGCCGCCCGCCGTGCCGGGATTGATCGTCACGTATTCGCGGATGGTGTTGCGCCGGCCGATGACGAGGCTGCTGTCCTCGCCCTGGTATTTGAGATCTTGCGGCCAGTGCCCGATCGAGGCGAAAGGAAAGATGCGCGTGCCTTCGCCGATGCTGGTGCGGCCGGCGACGACGACATGCGAGAGGAGATCGACCCCGTCGCCCAGCGCCACCTTGGCGCCGACATGGCAATAGGGTCCGATGGTCGCGGTGGCGGCGATCTCGGCCCCCGGCTCGATGATCGCGGTCGGATGGATCTGCGGCACGGGGATCAGCGATCGCGGATCATGGCGGCAAAGGTCGCCTCGGCCATCAGCTTGTCGCCGACGGTGGCGCTGCCGTCGAATTTCCACACGCTGCCGCGGTTCTGCTTGCGGACCACCTTGACGTGGAGCTGATCGCCGGGAAAGACGGGGTTGCGGAAGCGTGCATTGTCGACGCTCATGAAATAAACCAGCTTGCCTTCGGATTCGCGTCCCAGCGTGTGCACGACCAGCACTGCCGCGGTCTGCGCCATCGCCTCGATCATCAGCACGCCCGGCATCACGGGGTGCTGCGGGAAATGCCCCTGGAAATAGATCTCGTTGATCGACACGTTCTTGATGCCGACAGCACTTTCGCCGCTGACCACATCGACCACGCGATCGATCAACAGGAACGGATACCGGTGCGGAATCATCTCCAGGATCCGCTGAATGTCGATCTCGGCGATCTTGTCCGGCCGGGTCGTATCCATTCCTCTAGTCGCCCTTCCTCCTCGCCAGGCGCTGCAGGGTCGCCATCTGGCGGAAGAACTCCTTGATCGGCTGGGCTGGGGAGCCCATCACCGTCTCGCCTGGCGCCACATCGCGCATGATACCGGCCTGCGCCCCGATGCGGGCGCCGCTGCCGATGGTAAGGTGGCCGATCAGCCCGCCTTGCCCACCGATCATGACGTAGTCGCCGAGCCGCGTGCTACCGGAAATCCCGACCTGAGCGACCAGCACGCAACCACGCCCAATCTGCACGTTGTGCCCGATTTGCACGAGATTATCAATCATCGTACCGGCGCCGATCACGGTATCCCGCACGGCGCCCCGATCGACGGTGGTATTGGCGCCGATCTCGACATCGTCGCCGATGATGACGCGGCCGAGCTGCGGCACCTTGATATAGCCCTTGGGGTCGAGGGCGAAGCCGAACCCGTCCTGGCCGATGCGCGCGCCGGGGTAGAGCCGGACGCGCGCGCCGATCATGGCATGGCTGACGCTGACATTGGCGCCGATGCGAACGTCATCGCCCAGCACCGAGCCGGCGCCGATGACGCTGTTGGCGCCGATAAGGCAACGCTTGCCGATCTCGACGCGGGGGCCGATTACGGCATGGGCTTCGACCGCCGTGCCCTCGCCGAGCCGCGCCGTCGGATCGACGGAAGCGCTCGGGGCGATGCCGGGCGCCGGCGGCGCCTCGGGATAGAAAGCCTGAGCCGCAACCGCATAGGCGCGATAGGGCTGCTCGGTGAGGAGCAAGGTCGCCGCCGGCGGCGCGCCCTTGGCCAGGGCCGGCTGGACGAAGACGGCGCCGGCGCGGGTCGTCCGGAACTGATCGATATACTTGCGGTTGTCGAGCCAGGTGAGCGCCTCGGGCCCGGCGGTCTCGAGCGGCGCGACGTCGCGCAGGATGAGATCGGCCTTGCCGGCGCCGCCCAGCGTCGCCCCTGTGCGCCGCGCGATGTCCGCGACGCTGAAAGGTCCGGCGACGGTGAAGAAACGCGGATCCGCCATCGCCGTTTCTCCGCTCTCTACTTGGACTTGGCGGGCGGCGCCGCCGCGCCGCTGTCGTCGAGCTTCGGCAGATTGACCGGCACCGAGGGCAGCTTCTGGTCGAGCCGCTTGATCGCGTCGGCGGTGACGTCCATGCCTTCGGGCTCGTAAACCACGGCCTGCTTCTCGAGTACGAGATTGGCCCTGCGCTCCTTGACGATGTCGGCGACGACCTCGAGCGCCACGTTCTTCACCTTGTCCATCGCATCGTTGAGGCTTTGCTGCATCGCCAGGCGCTTTGCCTGCACCGATTTGCCGAGCTCATCGTAACGCTGCTGCAACTCGTGCGCCCGCGCGTTGTAGGCGTCCGGCGCCATCACCGTGCGTTGCCGCTCCAGCTCGGTGCCGCCTTTCTGCAGCTCGTCCTCCTGCGCCGCCACCTCCTTGGAATAGGCGGTGTATTGCTTGTTGAGGATGGCATGCACCTCTTGCGCCGCCTTGGCCTGCTGCAGGATCTCGGCCATGTCGACGATGAGGATCACCGGCGGCGGCAGCGCCGGCGCCTGTTGCGCGTGGAGCGGTGTCGCCGGCGCGAGCGCGGCGGCGAGAAGCAGGAGCGCACCGAGCGTGCGGCGCCGAACGAACGGACCCATCAGAACCTCGTCCCGAAATTCACCCGGAAGAATTGGCTCTTGTCGAAGGACTCGCGCCGCACCGGCTCGGCGAAATCCAGCCGGATCGGCCCGAGCGGCGATTTCCACGAAATGCCGAAGCCGACCGAGACGCGGACGAAGTGCGTGTCGGCGATGTTGGCGCCTGCTGGGGGATTTGGCTCGTTGACGTCCCACACGCTGCCGAAATCGCTGAAGACACGGCCGCCGATCCCAAGCTCCTCCGGCAGGCCGAGCGGATAAGAGAGCGACAGCGTGCCGGTGTAATAGATGTTGCCGCCCAACGCGTCGTTGCTCGCGAGGTCGCGCGGGCCGATGCCGCCGACCTTGAAGCCGCGCAGATTGTCACCGCCGACGAAGAAGCGATCCTCGATGTTCACCGTGCTGTCGATGCCGTGAATAAAGCCGCCTTCGCCGTTGAAGCTCAGCACATAGTTCGGCGCGAGCGGATAGTAGTAGCCGGCGCTGAGCACCGCTCGGCCGTAGCGCACATCGCCCCCGAGCCCGGCAATGTCGGTCGCGACCTGGGCGAAATAGCCCGAACTCGGATCGAGGCGGTTGTCACGCTTGTCATAGAGCAGGACCTGGCCGACCGCCGAGGTGTTGCGCGTACCCGCCTCCTGCTTGATGAAGTCCGAAGCGGTGGACGCCACGTTTTGGATCGTATCCTTGCGAACCGTATATTTGAGCGTTTGCCGCAGCGGCTCGGTGATCTGATAGCCGACACGCAACGTCGTGCCGATGGTGAACTGGTCGAACTCGGCGATCTGCTGGTTGTTCTGATTGATGAGAAAGACGTCGAAGCCGGCGGCGAGGTTGCGCTCGAGGAAATAAGGGTCGGTATAGCTGAGATCGACCTGATCGGTGCGCTGAGCGATGGTGGTGCCGATGCGCAGATCTTGACCGGTGCCGAGCAGGTTGCGTTCGCGGATCGAGATGTCGCCGAGGACGCCGTCGGTGGTCGAGAAGCCGACACCGACCGAGAACTCGCCGGTCGACTGCTCCTCGACATTGACGCCGATGACGGTCTTGTCGGGGGCGCTGCCGGGATTGGTGGTGATGTCGACCTTCTTGAAGAAGCCCAGATTCTTGATGCGCTGCTCCGAGCGCTGCAGCCGCGAGGTATTGAAGGCATCGCCCTCGACCAGGCGGAACTCGCGCCGGATCACCTTGTCGAGCGTGCGCACATTGCCGGTGATGTCGATGCGCTCGACATAGACGCGGGGGCCCTCCTTGACGTCAAAGGTGACGTCGATGGTATGTGTCTGGGGATCGCGTTTGACGCGCGGATCGATCTCGATGAAGGCATAGCCGCGATTGCCGAGCGCGTCGGTGAGCGCCGAGATCGTCTTGTCGACCTGATCGGCGTTGTACCAGTCGCCCTGGTGCACCGTGACCAGCGGCTTCAGCTGCGTGGCGGGAACATCCTTGATGGCGCTGATGACGTCGATCTTGCCGAATTTGTAGCGCTCGCCTTCCTCGATGGTGAAGGTGATGAGGAAGCCGTCGCGTTGCGGCGTCAGCTCCGCGACCGCGGAGACGACGCGGAAATCGGCGTAGCCTTCCGAGAGATAGAATTTGCGCAGGAGCTCGCGATCGTAGGTAAGCCGGTCCGGATCGTAATTGTCGTCGGCGCTGAAGAAGCGATACCAGCGCGATTCCTTGGTCCTGATCACCTCGCGCAGCCGGTCCGCGGTGAACAGATGGTTGCCGACGAAATTGATGCTGCGGATGCCGGTCGTCGGCCCTTCGTCGATCTCGAAGACGAGGTCGACACGATTCTGGTCGAGCGGAATGATCTTGGGCTCGACCTGTGCGGCGAAGCGGCTGTTGCGGCGGTAGAGATCGAGGATGCGCTTCACGTCGCTCTGCACCTTGGTGCGGGTATACACGGTGCGCGGCTTGAGCTGGATCTCCTGGTTCAGGGTATCGTCGCTGAGCTTGTGATTGCCTTCGAAGGCGATGCGGTTGATGACGGGATTCTCGACCACGCTCACGATGAGCGCGTTGCCCTCGCGGCGCAGCCTCACATCCGCGAAGAGGCCGGTGGCGAACAGGCTCTTCAGCGATTTATCGATCTTGTCGGCGTCGAACGGATCGCCCGGCTGCACCTGCATGTAGGATCGCACCGTCTCCGGTTCGACCCGCTGCGTCCCCTCGATACGAATCTCGGAGATTATGCCTCCCGAGGGCACCTGTGCCACGGCCTGGCGGATCGGCAAAACAGCCACTCCAGTTGCGCCCGCGACACCGACGCAGACTGCCGCAACAGCAAAGTTCCGCCGCAATACTCCCCCCGCCTAACAAACGCCGCCGACCCGCCCGGCGCCAGGTGACGCCCCGTTATGAGCTCCAGGACTTCGAGAGTCGCACGAGGTCGTTCCAGGTGGCGAAGACCATCAACATGAGCACCAGGGCCAGCCCGAGACGGAATCCATATTCCTGCGCGCGTTGACTGAGCGGTTTTCCACGTATGGCTTCGGCGGCATAGAACAGCAGATGGCCGCCGTCAAGAACGGGGATCGGGAAGAGATTGATAAGACCGAGATTGATCGACAGCACGGCGGCGAAACCGAGCAGCGGGATGATGCCCTCCTGCGCCACCGCGCCGGAGAGCTGGAAGATGCCGATGGGCCCGCTGAGCTCGTCGCTCGAGCGCAAGCCGATGATCATTTGCCACACCGCCTGCAGCGTGCCGGTGGTGAGGTACCAGGACTCGTCGGCGGCGTACCACAGCGCGGCCGCGGGGTTGCGACGCACGAAATCGACGCCCTTGCGGCCGATGCCGAGCCGGGCGATGTGATGGGTGAAGCCGAGTCGGTCGGTCTCGGTCACCACCTTGGGTGCGACACGGAGATCGAGCTCCTGCCCGTCACGCCGCACGGCGATCGCGAGCGGCGTGCCGGTATTCACCTCGACGATGCGCTGGATGGTCTCGAAGCTGTCGATGGACTGACCATCGATCGAGAGGATCACGTCGCCAGGCTTGATGCCGGCCGCCGCGGCGGCGCTCCCCGGCAGCACCTGGCCGACATCGGGCGGCGAGAATTGCTGGCCGCGAACGGCGATGATCATGGCGAGAACCAGCACCGCGAGCACGAAATTGGCGATCGGCCCGGCGGCGACGACGGCGACGCGCTGCAGCAGGCGCTTGTGATGGAAAGAGACGGCCTTCTCCGCCTCGGTCATGCGCTGCAGATGTTCGCCCGGCAGCGAGGCCGGGTCGGCATCGCCGAACATCTTGACATAGCCGCCCAGCGGCACCGCGCTGAATTTCCACCGCGTCCCGGCGCGGTCATTCCAGCCGAACAGCTCGGGACCGAAGCCGATCGAGAAGGTCTCGATGCGCACGCCGTTGTAGCGGGCCACGAGGTAGTGGCCGAGCTCGTGCACGAAGACCAGCACCGTCAGGACCAGCAGAAACGAGATGAGATGGCCGAAGCCGCCGGTCAACAAGAGCATGAGGAGTGAACCATCCTTTCGCCGGAACCGACCTGCCCCAGCATGCCTCGAGAGTGTACGCCCTTTTTGTCAACAATGTGGATAGGGCGTGGATAGGGCGCCCTCCTTATCTCTCTCCCCTCACCAAAGCAAAGGGCTCCGCCCGGTTCCGAGAGTGGCCGCGCCGGCCAACACCGAAGCGGCGAGCAGCCCATCGACCCGGTCGAGCAACCCGCCATGCCCGGGGATCAGCCGGCTCGAATCCTTAACGCCGAAATGGCGCTTCGCGGCCGATTCGGCAAGGTCCCCAAGCTGAGCTGCGACACCGAGCAGCAGGCTCGTCAGCACAAGAGCGAGCGGGCTCCCCTCGCCGGCAAGGCGGCTGGCGAGCCCGCCGACGATCCCTGCCCCCAAAACGCCGCCGAAGAACCCTGCCCAGGTCTTGTTAGGGCTGATCCGCGGCGCGAGCTTCGGACCGCCGATCGTGCGCCCGCAAGCATATGCTGTAATATCATTGGCCCACACAACAAACAAGAGCCAGAACAGCGTCGCGCGTCCGTCCACCGGCAGGCGACCCAGCGCCAGAAAGGCGACGCTGCCGAGGGTCACCCAAAGGGTGCCGGCCGCGGTCCTCAGCGGCTCGGCCCGGCGGCTCCGGGCGGCTGCGGCGAGCACCAGCAGCGCGCCCGCGGCGGCGACCAGAGAGGCGCGGCCCACTCCCGCCCCGAGACCCGCCAGCGCCGCGGCCCCGAGCCCGGTGGCGATGATCAGCGCGCCGACCGCGCCGAAACGGCCCCCGGTCGCGAGCCCGGCCCATTCCCAGCCCATGAGGGCGACGCCAAGCAGAACCAGCGCCACCAGCCACACCCCGCCGAGCCAAACCGCCCCGAGCACCAGCGGCCCCAGCACCGCGGCCGAAGCCACCCGCAGCAGCAGCGGGCTTACCCTAGCGCGATCCAACGGAGGCGCCGTAGCGGCGTTCGCGGCCGTGATACTCGTGGAGCGCCTTTTCCAACTCGAGCTCGCCGAAATCGGGCCAGAGCGTGGCGGTGAAGACGAGCTCGGCATAGGCGGTCTGCCAGAGCAAAAAGTTGCTCATGCGCTGTTCGCCGCTGGTGCGGATGACGAGGTCGGGGTCCGGCATGCCGGCGGTGAGAAGGTAGCGCTCGAAGCGCGCCTCGTCGATCTCCTCCGGCGCGAGCTCGCCGGCGCGGACCGCGGCGGCGATGGCGCGGGCCGCGGCGGCGATCTCGGCGCGAGCACCGTAAGACAGCGCGATGGTGAGGGTGATCCGGCCGTTGCCGGCGGTGAGCGCTTCGCCGTTCTCGATGAGGCCGACGATATCCGGTGCGAGCCGCGTGCGGTCGCCGATGACCTGCAGCCTGACGCCGCTGGCATGCAGCTCGGCGATCTCGGCGCGAATGTAGTGGCGCAGCAGCCCCATGAGGTCGTCGACCTCGTGGGTCGGCCGCTTCCAGTTCTCCGAGGAGAAGCCGAACAGGGTGAGATAGGCGATGCCGCGCGCGGCGGCCGCCTTGAGGGTGCGCCGGACCGCCTCGGCGCCGCGGCGATGGCCGGCGATGCGCGGCAGCCCGCGCGCCTTCGCCCAACGCCCATTGCCGTCCATGATGATGGCAACATGGGTGGGCGGCGGCGGCAGCGGCGCGGGCGAAACGGGCTCCATGGGGCTCAGACCTGCAGGATTTCCTTGTCCTTCTGCGCGAGCAGCGCATCGACTTTCTTGATCGTGTCGTCGGTCAGCCCCTGGATGTCCTTGTCGAGCTTGCGGTGCTGATCCTGCGTGATGGCGTGGTCCTTCTCCTGCTTCTTCAGCAGATCCATCCCGTCGCGCCGCACATTGCGCACGGAGACGCGCGCCTGCTCGGCATATTTGGCGGCGACCTTGGTCAGCTCCCGGCGCCGCTCCTCGTTGAGATCGGGGATCGGCACGCGGATCGTCTGGCCCTCGGTCTGCGGATTGAGGCCGAGCCCCGCCTCGCGGATCGCCTTCTCGGTCGCCTTGACGTTGCCGCGGTCCCAGACCTGCACGAGGATGAGGCGCGGCTCGGGCACGCTCACCGTGCCGACCTGGTTGAGCGGCATCGGGTTGCCATAGGCCTCCACCATCACCGGATCGAGCAGGCTCGCCGAGGCGCGGCCGGTGCGCAGCCCGGCGAACTCCTTGCGCAGCACCTCGAGCGCGCCGTCCATGCGGCGCCTCAGCTCTCTGATGATCTGCTCCTCGCTCATGACTCCACTCTCACTCCGTGATGATCGTGAAGCGCCCCTGCCCGGTCACGACATTGGCGAAGCCGCCATGGTCGTGGATCGAGAACACCAGGATCGGGATGTCATTCTCCCGCGCCAGCGAAATCGCCGCCGCATCCATCACCTGCAGGTCGCGTGACAGCACGTCGAGATAGGTCAGGCGGTCATAGCGCTCGGCCTCGGGATCCTTGTGCGGATCGGCGGAATAGACGCCGTCCACCTTGGTCGCCTTGAGCAGCGCGTTGCATTCCATCTCCGAGGCGCGCAGCGCCGCGGCCGTGTCGGTGGTGAAGAAGGGGTTGCCGGTGCCGGCGGCGAAGATCACCACCCTGCCCTTTTCCATGTGCCGCATGGCGCGGCGGCGGATATAGGGCTCGCACACCGCTTGCATGCTGATCGCCGACAGCACGCGGGTCACCACCCCCTGCCGCTCCAGCGCGCTTTGGAGCGCCAGCGAATTGATCACGGTGGCGAGCATTCCCATGTAGTCGGCGGTCGCCCGATCCATGCCCTGCGCCGCCCCGGCAAGGCCGCGGAAGATGTTGCCGCCGCCGATGACGATGCAGATTTCGGCGCCGAGCTCATGCACCGATTTCACCTCGGCGGCGATGCGCAGGATGATCTTGGGATCGAGCCCGTGCCCCTGCTCGCCCATCAGCGCCTCGCCCGACAGCTTCAGGAGGACGCGGCGGTAGCGCAGAAGTTGGCTGTGCTTACTGATCGGTTCCGCTGTCATGGGCGTTTCCGGCTCTTCTGGCGGGCCATGATACACGAGGGCCCGCCTTCCGTCTCCTTTGCCGGCCTGGCTCCTATCTCGGCTTCACCGCCGCCGCGACCTCGGCGGCGAAGTCGCCCTGCTCCTTGGCGATGCCTTCGCCGAGCGCGAATCGGGCGAAGCCAGCGACCTTGACCGGCGTGCCGAGCTCCTTGGCCGACGCTTCGATCACCTTGGTGACCCGGCTCTCGCCATCGACGACGTAGGTCTGCTCGAGCAGCACCACCTCCTCGTAGAATTTGCGCAACCGGCCCTCGACCATCTTCTCGATGATTGCCTCGGGCTTGCCGCTGGCGCGCGATTGCTCGCGCAGCACATCGCGCTCGCGCTCGAGCGCCGCCTTGTCGACCGAGGTGATGTCGAGATAGTCCGGCCGGGCGGCGGCGACATGCATGGCGAGCTGCTTGCCGAGCGCCGCCAGCTTCTCGCCATCGCCGGTCGATTCGAGCGCCACGAGCACGCCGATCTTGCCGAGCCCCGGCGCCAGCGCGTTATGGACATAGCCGAGCACGGCGCCGTGCTTCACCTCGAGCCGGCGCACCCGGCGCAGCGCCATGTTCTCGCCGATGGTGGCGATCAAATGGGTGAGCTCGTCGCCGACGTTGCGGCCGGTGCCGGGAAAGGCCGCGCCGCGCAGGCGCTCGATGTCGTCGCCGGTGGTGAGCGCCAGCTCGGTCGCGGTGCGCACGAAGTGCTGGAAGGTCTCGTTGCGGGCGACGAAATCGGTCTCGGCGTTGACCTCGAGCACGGCGCCGAGCGTACCGCGCGTGGCGACGCCGACGAGCCCCTCGGCGGCGACGCGCCCGGCCTTCTTGGCGGCGGCGCTGAGGCCCTTCTTGCGCAGCCAGTCGACGGCGCCTTCGAGATCGCCCGCCGTCTCGGCGAGCGCACGCTTGCAATCCATCATGCCGGCGCCGGTCTTCTCGCGCAGCTCCTTGACCAGCGCAGCGGTGATCTCGGCCATGGTT
>Ga0335081_10005188_pt1 | contig 20611 bp, 23 predicted proteins | sample Lox_Sample_35_FD_206713 | JGI IMG/M metagenome (GOLD analysis project Ga0335081, IMG submission 206713) | Soil microbial communities from Loxahatchee National Wildlife Refuge, Florida, United States - Lox_Sample_3.5 | ecosystem: Environmental > Terrestrial > Soil > Wetlands | place: USA... | reverse complement strand
GCGGAGGCCGCGGAGTTGTTCGGCGTGCTGGCGCGCGAGGTGCCGGGGCTTGCCGACGGAAAAGCGCCCCGCATCGAGCCCCAGGGCGATGCCGAAAGCGAGGCCGCCGCACGCATTACGGTCGCAGCGTTTGCCGCGCTCGCCGCCGCGGCGGCGCTCAAAGCGAGCGCGCCGGCCAAGGTGACCGAGGCGTTCGTCGCGACCAGGCCCGCCGGTCCGCGCGGCGGCCTTTATGGCGCGAGCGGCATCGCGCCGGCGGCGGCCGAACTTGTCCTGCAGCGGGCGTTGCCGGACCTCTAGTTGGCGAGCCGGTCTAGCGCGCCCTGGAGGATGTACGCCGCCGCGTGCTGGTCGATCACCGCCTTGCGTCTGGCGCGGCTGACGTCGGCGGCGATGAGCGCCCGCTCAACCGCCGCGGTCGAGAGCCGCTCGTCCCAGAGCGCGATCGGAAGCGCGGTGAGCTTGGCAAGATTGCGGGCGAAGGCGCGCGTCGCCTGTGCGCGCGGACCTTCGCTGCCATCCATATTGATCGGAAGACCGAGCACGAAGCCGACGGCCCGGCGCTCCGCCGCCAGTTCGACCAAGCGTTCGGCATCAAGGCCGAAACGCGTGCGCGCGATCGTCTCCACCGGGGTCGCCAAACGCCGATCGGGGTCGCTGACTGCAACCCCGATCGTCTTGGTGCCCAGATCGAGCCCGATTAATGCGCCGCGTGGCGGCAGCAACGCAGTGGTGTCCGCTAACGATAGAACCGGCATGCGCTCCGTTATCACGCGTCGCCGACAGCGGCCAACTTGAGCCTGCTGCCGATCGGCGCTCGTCATATCCGCGCGGGTGTGCTCAGGCAGGCGGCCTCGGCCGGCGCGTGCTGCAATCCGGGGCTCCTCACGTAAGGAGTCGGAGCGGTGCGGCGCGGCGGCAGCGACAGGATCGCCATTTCGGCTATCGAATGCTCGCGCGCGAGTCGCGGGATGTCGCAACGGCTAATGCCGATATCGGCAAGTTCGCGATCGGTGAGATACGAAAGCTCGTGCATGGCGTTGTTGTAGCGCTTCCATGCGCGGAAGTGGCGGGCAATGGCTGTAAGCATGGTCTTGTCCTTCCCAAAGTCCTTCGACAACAAGGGCGATATGGGGTTGCGCTTCGCGCCGCGGTACGATGTTTGCTGCAGTGCAGCTAAGACTTGGTTGCATGCTTAAATGGTGAATTCTCAAGGCCCTAGTGGGGGTCGCCGGCAGGCTGATTCGCCCCGGCGGGTGCCTTGATTAGCCCGGCTGCGCCAGTTTTTGGCCACGCGCTGATCGCGTCTCTGCCGCACTTACCGGCACATAGTCGCGGCTCGTTGCGTCAGTTGGGATGGTGTCATCATGGGGACCAGTGCTGATCATCGTAGGTGTGCGGAGGAGTGCGTAGCCATGGCGCGGGCCGCGGGCGACGATCGCGACAAGGCGCTGTGGCTGACATTGGCGCAGTCGTGGGTGCGGCTTGCCGATCACGTGGCCCGCGACGCCTCGGACGTCGACGAGATGTGCGGCAGCGAAGCGATGTTCGTCGTGCAATCGCCGGAGAATGCGTAGGCTAGCCCGCAGGAGCGGTCGGTCAACAGGCGCGGTGCCGGCATGGCGAACGCGCCGTCGCCGGCCAATCGGGCGATCGGCTTACTGCCCGTGATTCGCCAGCACCGTTTTGCAGGCTGTGCTTATCTTCGGCCGGTTGGTCTGCAGGCAACCGAGAATCGCCAGCGTGTCATTGGCGTTGGTGTCAAGTTCGTGCTTGCAGTATTTGACCACGTCGGGCGCGCAGGCCTGCCGTTCTTTTTCGTCCCCGCTCCCCAATGGATTCGCCACCGGCGGCGGCTGCGGCGGCAATGAATCCGCAAGAGCGGCCGATCCGCCGATCAGCATAAGAGCGATGGCAAAGACGCACCTACGACGCATGTTCTTCCTCTCCCCTCTCCCCTGGGGCATTCAGCCGCCAATGTGACAGAAAAGTATCTCATACTTTCCCGCAAGGCGTCACCAGTTTCCCGTGTCGCGGCGCCATTTTTCCGCTGTGTGTCACTATTTTCCCGCGGCGCGCCGCGCTGGCGGTTTGTGGATAGGCATTGCGGCGATACCGCCCTTGCGCGGTGATGCCGCGCGGCGATAAATCTCGCGGCGAGGGCGGTTAGCTCAGCTGGTAGAGCGTCTGCTTTACACGCAGAATGTCGGCGGTTCGAGTCCGTCACCGCCCACCAACGCCAGACAGTCGACGGAAGACGGACGACTGAAGATCGAGCCTGTCGTTTTCAGTCGTCCGTTATCTGTCGTCCGTCGTCCGAGTTCAGATCGCTTCCTTGAGTTCCTTCGAGGCGCGGAAGGCGACCTTCTTGCTCGCCTTGATCTGGATTGCTTCGCCGGTGGCCGGATTGCGGCCCATGCGCGCGGCGCGTTTCCTGACTTGCAGGATGCCGAGGCCGCCAATGCGGATGCGCTCGCCCTTTTTTAGATGCTTGACGATCTGGCCGACCAGACCGCCGAGGATGGCTTCCGCCTGCTTTTTCGAAAGCTCATTGTCTTCCGCAAGGCTCGCGGCGAGATGCTTCAAAGTTACGGTTGTGGCTGGTTTGGTCGCCATTAGACCCTCCTCGATGCAGCGCTGACAGGCAAGAAATGCCCGTCACACCGATGCAATTAGACGATTCGGCTTCGCCTGACCACGCTTGTTTTGCCGATTCCACCGATGTTTTTCGCAGGTTCCACGCGATCTCGACGCCTTCATGGCGCGTCCACGACGGCGGATAATCCCCGTTTCAGGCCGAATCCTTGACTTGCCAATGGCCGCGCCTTAACTGCGCACGGCGCCCGCGGGGGCGTAGCTCAGTTGGTTAGAGCGTCGGCCTGTCACGCCGAAGGTCGCGGGTTCGAGCCCCGTCGCTCCCGCCATGATTTCAAGCCTTTAGCCGTTCTTCCTCAATACGTCTTGTATCGCGATTGCGGGTCGCATGCGCGGCGCGTCTGCCCAGCGCAAACCTCCGGTGGGCGCCGCGCGCGGGCCCCGTCTTGCGCGCTTTTGTGCACTGCGCTAAGGGTCGCGACGTTCGATTTCCAACGCGAATCCGTAGAGATTTGGGGCAAATCGGCACGGTCCCGGCAGGCGCGGAACCGCGCGACGGGGGGCACGCCCTAAGGCAAGGAAGGAGGCGTCGCTCCTGATGGCTCAATCGCTCAACCAGTTCCTGCTCGACTATCTGCCGCTCGTCGTCTTTATCGCGGTCGCGGGCGTGATCGGCCTGGCGCTGCTCCTTTCCGCCTTCCTTGTCGCCTACAAGCAGCCCGATCCGGAAAAGCTGTCCGCCTACGAGTGCGGCTTCAACGCCTTCGACGACGCGCGGATGAAATTCGACGTGCGCTTTTATCTCGTCGCCATCCTGTTCATCATCTTCGACCTCGAGGTGAGCTTTCTGTTCCCCTGGGCGGTGGCGTTCGCAAAGCTGGGCGCATTCGGCTTCTGGTCGATGATGCTCTTCCTTGCGGTGCTCACCATCGGGTTTATCTACGAGTGGAAGAAGGGAGCGCTCGAATGGAACTGAGCGAACCCGCGATTGTGGCCCCGCGCCCCGAACTCGTTTCCGCCGGTGCCGGCAGACCGGCCGGCGCCGATGACGCATTCTTCGCCGGGCTCAACAGCGAGCTTGCCGACAAGGGGTTCCTCGTCGCCGCTGCCGACGATCTCATCGCCTGGGCGCGGACCGGCTCGCTGATGTGGATGACCTTCGGGCTCGCGTGCTGCGCGATCGAGATGATGCAGATGTCGATGCCGCGCTACGACTGCGAGCGCTTCGGATTTGCGCCGCGCGGCTCGCCGCGGCAGTCCGACGTGATGATCGTCGCCGGAACCCTCACCAACAAGATGGCGCCGGCGCTGCGCAAGGTCTACGACCAGATGCCGGAGCCGCGCTACGTGATCTCGATGGGGTCGTGCGCCAATGGCGGCGGCTACTACCATTACTCGTATTCGGTAGTGCGCGGCTGCGACCGTATCGTGCCGGTCGACATCTATGTCCCCGGCTGTCCGCCCACCGCCGAGGCGCTGCTCTACGGCGTGCTGTTGCTGCAGAAGAAGATCCGCCGCACCGCCACCATCGAACGCTGATATGGATGACACACTCGATAGTCTGGGCCGAATTGTCGTCGAGGCGCTTTCACCCGCGGTCACCGGTTATGCGGTCGCGCATCACGAATTGACGGTCAGCGCGCAGGCGGCCGACATCGTTTCGGTCATGCGCTTCCTGCGCGATGACCCGCGCTGCCTGTTCTTTAGCATCATCGACGTGACCGCGGTCGACTGGCCGGGCCGCGAGCGGCGCTTCGATGTCGTCTATCACCTGCTGTCGCCCAAGCACAATGTCCGCATCCGCGTCAAAGCGGAGGCCGCCGAAGCGGCGCCGGTGCCTTCGATCATCGAGGTGTTTCCCGGCGCCGATTGGTTCGAGCGCGAGACCTATGACCTCTACGGCATCGCGTTTACCGGCCATCCGGACATGCGGCGGCTCCTCACCGACTATGGCTTCGACGGCCATCCGTTGCGCAAGGATTTTCCGCTCACCGGCTTTGTCGAGGTGCGCTACGACGACGAGGCCAAGCGCGTCGTCTATGCGCCGGTGCGCCTTGCCCAGGAATTCCGCAACTTCGACTTTCTCTCGCCGTGGGAGGGCACCGACTATCCGCTGCCGGGCGACGAAAAGGCCGGCAAGATCGGCCATGGCGGGCAGGGGTCGTGACATGAAGTCGACGCTCAAGCCCGGCCTTGTGCATCGCCTCGCTTACCAGGTGCCGGTGAGCAAGACCGTTCCATATACCCATCCCGAGTCGGCGGTGATCGCGTCGATGCCGAAAGTCTTCGCCACCGGCTTCATGGTCGTGCTGATGGAATGGGCGTGCGGCGAGCTGATCGCCCCGCACCTTGATGCGGGCGAAGGCAGCGTCGGCGTCCATGTCGATGTGAGCCACCTCGCCGCCACCCCGCCGGGCATGACGGTGACGGTCGAGGCCGAATGCGTGGAAGTCGCCGGTCCGCGCCTGGGTTTCAGGGTCAAGGCCCATGACGGCGTCGATCTCATCAGTGAAGGCCGACACGAGCGCTTCTTGGTCAGGTGGGATGATTTCAACGCACGGGTCGCGGCCAAAGCAGCGACGGTCGCGCAGGTTGCATGATGGCGGAAACCGGAGAGCGAAACTTCACCATCAACTTCGGCCCGCAGCATCCGGCGGCGCACGGCGTTCTGCGGCTCGTTCTTGAGCTCGATGGCGAAGTCGTCGAGCGCGTCGACCCGCATATCGGATTGCTTCACCGCGGCACCGAGAAACTGATCGAGCACAAGACCTATTTGCAGGCGATCCCCTATTTCGACCGGCTCGACTATGTCGCCCCGATCAACCAGGAGCACGCCTTTTGCCTCGCCGCGGAAAAGCTGCTCGGGCTGACGATACCGAGACGCGCCCAGCTGATCCGCGTGCTCTATTGCGAGATCGGCCGGCTCCTTTCGCATCTCCTCAACGTCACCACGCAGGCCTTGGACGTCGGCGCGCTCACGCCGCCGCTGTGGGGCTTCGAGGAGCGCGAGAAGCTGATGGGATTCTACGAGCGCGCTTCGGGTTCGCGCCTGCACGCGGCCTATTTCCGGGTCGGCGGCGTGCACCAGGATTTGCCGCCGAAGCTCATCGACGACATCGAGGCGTTCTGCGATCCGTTCCTCAAGGTCTGCGACGACCTGGAGGAGCTCCTGACCGACAACCGCATCTTCAAGCAGCGCAACGTCGATATCGGGGTGGTCAGCCTCAAGGACGCCTGGGCGTGGGGATTTTCCGGCGTCATGGTGCGCGGCTCCGGCGCGGTGTGGGATTTGCGCAAGGCGCAGCCCTACGAATGCTATTCCGAGTTCGATTTCGATATTCCGATCGGTAAGAACGGCGATTGCTACGACCGCTATTGCATCCGCATGGAGGAGATGCGCCAGTCGGTGCGCATCATGAAGCAATGCGTGGCGAAGCTGCGCGGCGCCGACGGGCAGGGGCCGGTCGTGGTCGACGACAACAAGATCGTGCCGCCGCGCCGCGAAGTAATGAAGCGCTCGATGGAATCGCTCATTCATCACTTCAAGCTCTACACCGAAGGCTTTCACGTCCCGCCCGGCGAGGTCTACGCCGCGGTCGAAGCGCCGAAGGGCGAATTCGGAGTCTATCTGATCGCCGACGGCAGCAACCGACCGTACAAGTGCAAGATCCGCGCGCCGAGCTTCGCGCATCTGCAAGCCATGGATTTTCTCTCCCGCGGCCACATGCTCGCTGACGTCTCGGCGATCCTCGGCTCGCTCGACATCGTGTTCGGGGAGATCGACCGATGAGCGTGCGTCGCCTCGCCGAAAAGCAGCCGCCGCACTTTGCCTTCACGCCGGCCAATCTCGAATGGGCCAAGGCGCAGATCGCCAAATACCCGCCCGGCCGGGAGCACTCCGCGGTGATCCCGATCCTGTGGCGGGCGCAGGAGCAGGCCGGCGGCTGGCTGCCGCAGAAGGCGATCGAGGCGGTCGCGGACATGCTCGGCATGGCGAAGATCCGCGTGCTCGAAATCGCGACCTTCTACACCATGTTCAATCTCGCGCCGGTCGGGCGTTTCCACGTGCAGTTCTGCGGCACGACGCCGTGCATGCTGCGGGGCGCCGACGCCCTTAAGAAAGTCTTGCACCGGATGATCGGGGAGGAGAACCACGTTTCCGCCGACGGCACCTTCTCCTGGACCGAGGTCGAATGCCTCGCCGCCTGCGTGAATGCGCCGATGGTCCAGATCAATGCCGACTACTATGAAGACCTCACGCCGGAGACGCTGACCCGCATCCTCAACGATCTCGCGGCGGGCAAGACGCCGAAGCCCGGCCCGCAGATCGATCGGCACTTCTCGGCCCCGGTCGGCGGCGAGGACACGCTGACGGATCCTGCGCTCTACCAGGCGAACGGCAAAGCTGGCGCGGCCGCAAACGTCGAGGAAGCGACGGCGCCGAAGCCGCCTGCGGCCGCGGCAACCGATCCGAGGCATCGCTAATGCTCGCCGACAAGGACCGCATTTTCCGCAATCTCTACGGCCGCCACGATTGGGGCCTCGACGGTGCGCGCGCCCGCGGCGGCTGGGACGGCACCAAGGCGATCCTGGAGAAAGGCCGCGACGCCATCGTCAACGAGGTGAAGGCGTCCGGCCAGCGCGGCCGCGGCGGCGCCGGATTTCCGACCGGGCTCAAATGGTCGTTCATGCCCAAGCAGTCCGACGGCCGGCCGAGCTATCTCGTCGTCAACGCCGACGAGTCCGAGCCTGGCACCTGCAAAGACCGCGACATCCTGCGGCACGATCCGCATCTTCTCGTCGAGGGCTGCCTGATCGCCGGCTGCGCGATGGGCGCCCACACCTGCTACATCTACATCCGCGGCGAGTTCATCCGCGAGCGCGAACGGCTCGAGACCGCAGTGGCGCAGGCCTACGACGCCAAGCTCATCGGCAAGAACAACATCAACGGCTTCGATTTCGACATCGTCATCCACCATGGCGCCGGCGCCTATATCTGCGGCGAGGAGACGGCGCTGCTGGAAAGCCTCGAAGGCAAGAAAGGGATGCCGCGGCTAAAGCCGCCATTCCCCGCCAATATGGGCCTCTATGGCTGTCCGACCACCGTCAACAATGTCGAGACCATCGCGCAGGTACCCGACATCATGCGCCGCGGCGCCGCCTGGTTCGCCGGTATCGGCCGGCAGAACAATACCGGCACCAAGTTGTTTTGCATTTCCGGCCATGTCGAGCGGCCATGCAATGTCGAAGAGCAAATGGGCATTCCGCTGCGCGAGCTGATCGACAAGCATGCTGGCGGCGTGCGCGGCGGCTGGGGCAATCTCATGGCCGTCATTCCCGGCGGCTCCTCGATGCCGCTCATACCGGCGGGTCCCGACCAGGCCGATACGCTGCTGATGGATTTCGACGGTTGCCGCGAAAAGAAGTCGTCGTTCGGCACCGCCGCCGTCATCGTCATGGACAAGTCCGCCGATATCGTGCGCGCCATGGCGCGCATCTCTTATTTCTACAAGCACGAGAGCTGCGGCCAGTGCACGCCGTGCCGCGAGGGCATGGGCTGGATGTGGCGCGTGCTCAACCGCATGGCCGAAGGCCGCGCGCTCAAGCGCGAGATCGACATGCTGTGGGAAGTCACCACCCAGATCGAGGGCCACACCATCTGCGCCTTCGGCGACGGCGCCGCCTGGCCGGTGCAGGGCCTGCTGCGCCATTTCCGGCCCGAGATCGAACGGCGCATTCACGAATATACGGGCAATCCGGACGCCGAAGGCGTGCTCGATCCCCCGGTGCCTGAGGCTGCGGAGTAGGGAGCTTGGCATGAGCGAAAACAAGCAGTTGGCACAGCTCAATATCGGCCGGCTGCGCTACCCGACCGACGATCCGCGGATGGCCGATTTTATGAACAATCTCGATCTGGTGAACGGCCTGGCGGAGCGCGCGAAGGGATTTATCTGGCGCCTGCAAGACGAAAGCGGCAACGCGACAAATATCCGTCCCTATCACGATCCGCAGATGGCCGTGAACCTGTCGGTGTGGGAAAGCGTCGAGGCGCTCGAGCGGTTCGTATGGCAGACCATTCACAAGCGCTTTTACGGCCGCCGCCCGGAATGGTTCGAGAAGATGGATAAGCCGCATTTCGTGATGTGGTGGGTGCCGGCTGGTCACCGCCCGACGGTGGCCGAAGCGAAAGAGCGGCTGGAACATCTGACCGTGCGCGGGCCATCCGAGCATGCGTTCGGTTGGGAGAGCGTGCCGGCGGCGCAACTGTGGAAGACGGCGCGTTGCGCCGCGCCGGACGGAAAGGCGGCATGACCAAGCTCATTGTCGACGGCAAGGAGATCGACGTCCCGCCGGAATACACGCTGTTACAGGCGTGCGAAGCCGCCGGCGCCGAGATTCCGCGCTTTTGCTTCCAGGAGCGGCTGTCGATCGCCGGCAATTGCCGCATGTGCCTCGTCGAGGTCGTCGGCATCCCGAAGCCGCAGGCGTCCTGCGCCATGGGTGTTAAGGACTTGCCGCCGAACAAGGACAATTCGCCGAAGGCGATCAGCACGCGCTCGCCGATGGTGCGCAAGGCGCGCGAAGGCGTGATGGAGTTCCTGCTCATCAATCATCCGCTCGATTGCCCGATCTGCGATCAGGGCGGCGAATGCGACCTGCAGGACCAGGCTATGGCCTACGGAGTCGACCAGAGCCGCTTCCGCGAGAACAAGCGCGCGGTCGAGGACAAATATCTCGGCGCGCTGGTCAAGACCGCGATGAACCGCTGCATCCAGTGCACGCGCTGCGTGCGCTTTGCCACCGAGGTCGCCGGCGTGCCCGAGCTCGGCGCCACCGGCCGCGGCGAGGACATGGAGATCACCACCTATCTCGAGGAGGCGATGGTCTCGGAGCTGCAGGGCAACGTCGTCGATCTGTGCCCGGTCGGCGCGCTCACCTCGAAGCCCTACGCGTTCGCGGCGCGGCCTTGGGAGCTCAACAAGACCGAGTCGATCGACGTGATGGACGCGCTCGGCTGCGCGATCCGCATCGACACCCGCGGCCGCGAGGTGATGCGCATCCTGCCGCGCACCAATGACGAGGTGAACGAGGAGTGGATCTCCGACAAGGCCCGCCACGTGGTCGACGGCCTGCGCACGCAGCGGCTCGACCAGCCCTATGTGCGCGAGGCCGCGCGCCTGCGGGCGGCGACCTGGAACGAAGCCTTTGCCGCAATCGCCGGCAAGCTTGCGCGCTCCAACCGCAAGCGGGTCGGCGCGCTCGTCGGCGATCTCGCCGCTGCCGAGGAGATCTTCGCGCTCAAGGATCTGATGACGCGGCTTGGCGTGCGCAATCTCGATTCCAGGAAATACGGCTCGGCGCTCGATCCGGCCTGGGGTCGTGCGGCCTACCTGTTCAATGCGACCATCGCCGGGGTCGATGCGGCCGACGCGCTGTTGCTCATCGGCGCCAATCCGCGCAAGGAGGCGGCCGTCCTCAATGCGCGGATCCGCAAACGCTGGCGCACCGCCAAAAGCTTCCCGATCGGCCTGATCGGCCCGAAAGCGCCGCTCACTTATAATTATGACTACCTCGGCGCCGGTCCCGAGACGCTGGCCTCGATCGCCCGTCACAGCTTCGCCGAGGCCATGCGCAAGGCCGAACGTCCGCTTGTGCTCATCGGCGCCGAAGCGTTTGTGCGCGGCGACGGGGCGGCTATCGCTTCGCTTGCAGCTAAGGCGGCGGTCGAGCTCGGCGCCGTGAAGGAGGGTTGGAACGGCTTTAGCGTGCTCCACGACGCGGCAGCGCGCGTCGGCGCGCTCGATCTCGGTTTCGTGCCCGGGGAGGGCGGCCTGAACACCGGCCAGATGGCGGCGTCCGGCGCGCTCGATGTCCTGTTCCTCCTGGGCGTTGACGAGATCGACATCGCTCCCGGTGCATTCGTCGTCTATATCGGCACGCATGGCGACCGCGGCGCCGCCCGCGCCGACGTTGTGCTGCCGGGCGCGGCATATCCGGAAAAATCCGCGACTTACGTCAATACCGAAGGCCGCGTGCAGCTGGCGATGCGCGCCTCTTTTCCGCCCGGCGATGCGCGTGAGGACTGGGCCATCCTGCGCGCGCTGTCGGCCGTGGCGGGCGCACAACTTCCCTATGATTCGCTCGCCGGCTTGCGCCGGGCGATGTACCAAGCCTATCCGCACTTGGCGCGCATCGGGCAGATCACGCCCGGCGATGCCGGCGACATCCGCAAGCTCGCCGGCCGCGGCGGCAGCATCGAGCGGACCGCGTTCCGCGCCAGCGTCGAGGATTTCTACTTCACCAATCCGATCGCGCGCTGCTCCGCAGTGATGGCGGAATGTTCGGCGATCGCGCACGGACGCGCGGCGATGACCGCGGCGGAATAGAGGACGGCACGATGGCGGCGTTCTTGTCCGATTATATCTGGCCGCTCGTGGTGATGGTGGCGCAGAGCCTCCTTCTGCTCGTCATTCTGCTCATCGCCATCGCCTATGTGCTGCTGGCCGACCGCAAGATCTGGGCGGCGGTGCAGATCCGGCGCGGCCCGAACGTGGTCGGTCCCTGGGGCCTGTTCCAGTCGTTCGCCGATCTCCTCAAGTTCGTGCTCAAGGAGCCGGTCATTCCGGCCGGCGCCAACAAGGGCGTGTTCCTGCTTGCTCCGCTCGTTACTTGCACGCTGGCGCTCGCCGCCTGGGCGGTGATCCCGGTCAACGCCGGATGGGTGATCTCCAACATCAACGTCGGCGTGCTCTACATCTTCGCCATCTCCTCGCTCGGCGTCTACGGCGTGATCATGGCCGGTTGGGCGTCGAACTCGAAATACGCGTTCCTCGCGGCGTTGCGCTCGGCGGCGCAGATGGTGTCCTACGAGGTCTCGATCGGCTTCGTCTTCATTACCGTGCTTCTCCTGGTCGGCTCGCTCAACCTCTCGGCAATCGTTGAGGCGCAAAACGGCGCCTGGGGATTTCTCGGCTGGTATTGGCTGCCGCTCCTGCCGATGCTCGTGGTCTTCTTCGTCTCGGCGCTGGCCGAGACCAATCGGCCGCCGTTTGATCTGCTCGAGGCGGAATCCGAGCTCGTCGCCGGCTACATGGTCGAATACGGCTCGACGCCGTACATGATGTTCATGCTCGGCGAATACGTCGCCGTCGCCACGATGTGCGCGATGGCGACGATCCTGTTCCTCGGCGGCTGGCTGCCGCCGTTCCCGGTGCCGCCGTTCACCTGGATTCCAGGCCTCGTCTGGTTCGTGCTCAAGGCAAGCGCGGTATTCTTCATGTTCGCGATGGTGAAGGCGTTCGTGCCGCGCTACCGCTACGACCAACTGATGCGGCTCGGCTGGAAGGTGTTCCTGCCGCTCTCGATCGCCATGGTCGCGATCGTGGCCGGCGTGCTTGAAGTCATTCGAGGCTGACATGAGACTGGATCAGGCCGCCCGTTCGATTTTCCTCAAAGAGTTCGTTGGAGCCTTCGTGCTGTCGATGCGCTACTTCTTCAAGCCGAAGGCGACGCTGAACTATCCGTTCGAGAAGGGCGTGCTGTCGCCGCGCTTCCGCGGCGAGCATGCGTTGCGGCGCTATCCGAACGGCGAAGAGCGCTGCATCGCCTGCAAGCTGTGTGAGGCCATCTGCCCGGCGCAGGCGATCACCATCGAAGCCGGCCCGCGCCGCAATGACGGCACCCGCCGCACCACCCGCTACGACATCGACATGGTCAAATGCATCTATTGCGGCCTGTGCCAGGAAGCCTGCCCGGTGGACGCCATCGTCGAGGGCCCGAATTTCGAATTCGCCGCCGAGACGCGCGAGGAGCTCTACTATGACAAGGAGCGCCTGCTGGCCAATGGCGACCGCTGGGAGCGCGAGATCGCCAAGAACCTTGCGCTCGACGCGCCCTACCGCTGAACCGCGCCGCCGATGATCATCAGCGCCATCTTCTTCTATCTGTTTGCCGCCGTGTGCATCGCTTCGGCGATCATGGTCGTCGCCGCGCGCAACCCGGTGCACTCGGTGCTGTTCCTGATCCTCGCCTTCGTCAACGCGGCCGGTCTGTTCGTGCTGATGGGGGCGGAGTTCCTGGCGATGATCCTCATCGTCGTCTATGTCGGCGCCGTCGCGGTGCTGTTCCTGTTCGTGGTGATGATGCTCGACGTCGATTTCGCCGAACTGCGCCACGGCCTCCTCAACTATCTGCCGATCGGCTTTGTGATCGGGGCCGTGCTCCTCGCCGAGCTCCTGTTCGTGGTCGGCACTTGGTTGATTGCGCCCGGCATACCCAAGGTCGTAACCGCGCCGATCGCGGCCGAAGGCCAAGTCAGCAACACCGAGGCGCTCGGCCTCGTCCTCTATACCCGCTACGTCTACTTCTTCGAGGCCGCCGGTGTGATCCTCTTGGTCGCCATGATCGGCGCCATTGTCATGACGCTGCAGCACAAGCGCGACGTCAAGCGGCAAAGCATCGCCGCGCAGGTGGCACGCCGACGCTCGAGCGCAATTGAGATCGTGAAGGTCAAGGCGGGGCAGGGGCTGCCATGACCATCGGGCTCGGCCATTACCTGTCGGTCGGCGCGATCCTGTTCACGCTCGGGATCTTCGGGATTTTTCTGAACCGCAAGAACGTCATCATCATACTGATGTCGATCGAGCTCATTCTGCTCGCGGTCAACATCAATTTGGTGGCGTTCTCGGTCTTCCTCGGCGATATCGTCGGCCAGGTCTATGCGCTGATCGTGCTCACCGTCGCGGCGGCGGAAGCCGCGATCGGGCTCGCTATCCTCGTCGCCTATTTCCGCAACCGCGGCTCGATCGCGGTTGAGGACGTCAATCTGATGAAGGGCTGAACCTCAATTTAGGCTTGGCGGTCGATCATATGTACGAAGCCATCGTCTTCCTGCCGCTGCTCGGCGCCGTCATTGCCGGCGCGATCTGCTTGATCAGCGCCAGCAACCGTTTCCCGGGCGCAAGCCCGCCACCGCCGCACGATGATCACGCCGCTGCGCCGGTTGCCGAGGACGGGCCGCGCGCGGCGGCGTCGCCGCACCAAGCGCGTGCCGTCTCGTCCACTGCGCACGCGGAGGACACCGAGCCGCCCGACGCCGGCTCGCAGGCGGCCGAACTCATCACCACCACGCTCCTCGCCATCTCCTGGGTGCTCTCGTGCTTCGCCTTCGTCGACGTCGGCTTCAACGGACATGACGCGCGAGTGCCGATTTTTAATTTCATCACCTCGGGAGACCTCAAGGTCGATTGGGCGCTGCGGATCGATCCACTCACCGCGGTGATGCTGGTCGTGGTGACGACGATTTCGGCGATCGTGCATCTTTATTCGATCGGCTACATGGACGACGATCCGCATAAGCCGCGCTTCTTCTCCTATCTGTCGTTTTTCACCTTCGCGATGCTGGCGCTGGTGACCGCCGACAATCTCGCGCAAATGTTCTTCGGCTGGGAGGGCGTGGGGCTTGCGAGCTATCTCCTGATCGGCTTCTGGTTCCACAAGCCGGAGGCGAACGCCGCCGCGATCAAGGCCTTCATCGTCAACCGCGTCGGCGATTTCGGGTTTTCGCTCGGCATTTTCGCGCTGTTTTTCCTGACCGGATCGATCAACCTCGACACGGTGTTTGCCCAGGCGCCAGATCTCGTCGGCAAGAGCTTCCATTTTCTCAGCCTCAACGCCGACTCGCTCACCGTGATCTGCCTTCTGCTGTTCATGGGCGCGATGGGAAAATCCGCGCAGTTCCTGCTGCACACCTGGCTTCCCGACGCCATGGAGGGGCCGACGCCGGTCTCCGCCCTCATTCACGCCGCTACCATGGTGACCGCCGGCGTGTTCATGGTGGCGCGGCTGTCGCCGCTGTTCGAGCTCGCGCCCGTCGCGCAATCCTTTGTCATTTTCATCGGCGCGACGACGGCGATGTTCGCCGCCACCGTCGGCCTGGTGCAGAACGACATCAAGCGCATCATCGCCTATTCGACCTGCTCGCAGCTCGGCTACATGTTCGTCGCCATGGGCGTCGGCGCCTATTCGGTCGGGATGTTCCATCTGTTCACCCACGCTTTCTTCAAGGCGCTCCTCTTCCTCGGCTCCGGCTCGGTGATCATTGCGATGCACCACGAGCAGGACATCCGGAGGATGGGCGGCCTGTGGCGGAAAATTCCGTTCACCTATGGCGTGATGCTGGTCGGCACCCTGGCGCTGACCGGGTTTCCGTTCACCGCCGGCTATTTCTCCAAGGACGCGATCATCGAAGCGGCCGCCGTCGGCAAGAACTCATTTGCCGTCTACGGCTTCGTCATGACCGTCGCCGCCGCGGCGCTGACTTCGTTCTATTCTTGGCGGCTCATCTTCAAGACCTTCCATGGCGAGCCGCACGACCGGCATCACTATGAGGCGGCGCATGAGAGCCCGGTAGTGATGCTCATACCGCTCGCGCTGCTCGCGATCGGCTCGTTCGGAGCCGGCTGGCCGTTCCTCCATCTGTTCACCGGTAACGGCGTCGGCGCCTTCTTCCGCGACTCGCTCAAGTTCGGGCCCGGCAATACCGTGCTCGAGGACATGGAGCACCTTTCATTGTTCACCGATCTCACCCCGACGATCATGATGATCGTCGGCTTCCTGGTGGCCTGGCAGTTCTACATCCGCCGCCCGGACCTGCCCGAGGCGCTCGCCCGCCAGCAGGATCTGCTCTACCGCTTCCTGCTCAACGCCTGGTACTTCGACCGCATCTATGACGCGATCTTCGTGCGGCCGACGATGTGGCTCGGCCGGCTGCTCTGGAAGGGCGGCGACGGTTTCATCATCGACGGTTTCGGTCCTGACGGCGTTTCGGCGCGGGTGCTCGACGTCACTCGCAGCGTCATCCGGCTGCAGACCGGCTATCTCTATCACTACGCCTTCGCCATGCTGATCGGCGTTGCCGCGTTCGTCACCTGGTTCATGTTCGCGGGGGTGCACGGATGACGAGCTGGCCGATCGTTTCCGTCGTCACCTTCCTGCCGCTCGCCGGCGCGCTGTTCATCGCGCTGTTGGGCGACGACGAGGCCGGCGCGCGCAATGCCCGCTGGGTGGCGCTGTGGACGACGCTCGTCACCTTCGCGGTTTCGCTGATCCTGGTCTGGCGCTTCGATCAGGGCTCTGCGGACTTTCAATTCCTGGAAAAGCGGCCGTGGCTCGGCGGCGCCATCGTCTATTCCATGGGCGTCGACGGAATTTCGCTGCCTTTCGTGATCCTCACCACCGCGGTGATGCCGATCTCGATCCTGGCGAGCTGGGAAGCGATCCAGCGCCGCGTGCGCGAATACATGATCGCCTTCCTCGTCCTCGAGACGCTGATGGTCGGCAGCTTCTGCGCCCTCGATCTGGTGCTGTTCTACCTGTTCTTCGAAGGCGGCTTGATCCCGATGTTCCTGATCATCGGCGTCTGGGGCGGCCCGCGCCGGGTCTATGCGGCCTTCAAGTTCTTTCTCTATACGTTCCTCGGCTCGGTGCTGATGCTGCTCGCCATCATGGCGATCTACTGGGACGCCGGCACCACCGACATCCCGACGCTGCTCCACCACAGCTTCCCGCGCTCGCTGCAGACCTGGGCCTGGTTCGCATTTCTCGCCTCGTTCGCGGTCAAGCTGCCGATGTGGCCGGTGCACACTTGGCTTCCTGACGCCCATGTCGAGGCGCCGACCGCCGGCTCGGTGATTCTGGCCGCGATCCTCCTGAAGCTCGGCGGCTACGGCTTCCTGCGCTTCTCGCTGCCGATGTTTCCCGCCGCCTCGACCGAATTCGCGCCGCTCATCTACGCGCTCTCGGTCATCGCCATCATCTACACCTCGCTGGTCGCTTTGATGCAGGAGGACATGAAGAAGCTCGTCGCCTACTCCTCGGTGGCGCATATGGGCTTCGTCACCATGGGGTTGTTCGCGATGACGACGCAGGGCGTTGCCGGCGGCATTTTCCAGATGGTCTCGCACGGCATCGTCTCCGCTGCGCTGTTCCTCTGCGTCGGCGTCGTCTACGACCGCATGCACACCCGCGAGATCGCCGCCTATGGCGGCCTCGTCAACCGCATGCCGGTTTACGCTTTCATCTTCATGGTATTTACGCTCGCCAACATCGCGCTGCCGGGCACCTCGGGCTTCATCGGCGAATTTCTGACGCTGATCGGCACCTTCCGCATCAACAATTGGGTGGCGACACTGGCGACGCTCGGCACCATCCTGTCGGCGGCCTATGCGCTGTGGCTCTACCGCAAGGTGATTTTCGGCCGGCTGGAGAAGGCGTCGCTCGCCCACATCACCGATATGGGCTGGCGCGAGATCGTGGTGCTGGCGCCGCTGGTGATCCTGACCATCGTGTTCGGCCTCTACCCGGCGCCGGTGCTCGACCTCTCGGCGGCCTCGGTGGCGCAGCTCCTCGACAATTTCCACCACGCCGTCGGCAGCGTGCAGTCGGCGGCGTTGGCGAGGTGAGGCGATGAACGCAGTGTTGACCGGTCCGGCGCTCCTGCCGCTCTTGCCGGAGATCGTGCTCGGGATCGGCGCCATGGCGCTGTTGATGTTCGGCGCCTATCGCGGCGAGCATGCGGTGCGCGCCGTAGACGCCGCTGCGATCGCGCTTCTCGCCGTCGCCGGGATCATCGTCCTCTTGCTGCCGCAGGGCCGGCTCGTCACCTTCGACGGCAGCTTCGTGGTCGACAACTTCGCCCGATTTCTCAAGATCCTCGCCATCCTCGGCGCCGCCGCCGCGATCGTCCTGTCGATCGACTATGACCACCGCGAGCGGCAACAGCGGTTCGAATATTCCGTGCTCATTTTGCTTTCCACGCTCGGGATGCTGATGCTGATCTCGGCCGCCGACCTGATCGCGCTCTATCTCGGCCTCGAATTGATGAGCCTGCCGCTCTATGTGGTCGCGGCGAGCCACCGCACCTCGCTGCGTTCGACCGAGGCGGGGCTTAAATATTTCGTGCTCGGCGCGTTGTCCTCGGGAATGCTGCTCTACGGCGCCTCGCTCACCTACGGCCTCACCGGCACGGTCAGCTTTGCCGGCATCGCCAAGTCGGCCGCCGATGCCGGGCCGGGCTTGATCTTCGGCCTGGTGTTTCTGTTCGCGGGCTTCTGCTTCAAGGTCTCGGCGGTGCCGTTCCATATGTGGACGCCGGACGTCTATGAAGGCGCGCCGACGCCGGTCACCGCCTTCTTTGCCGCCTCGGTCAAGGTAGCCGGCATCGCCATGTTCGTGCGCGCCGCCGTCGTCGCGTTTCCCGGCATCGCCGTGCAATGGCAGGAGATCGTCGTCTTCGTCGCCATCGCTTCGACCTTGCTCGGCTCGTTTGCCGCCATCGGCCAGCGCAACTTCAAGCGGCTGATGGCCTATTCCTCGATCGCGCACATGGGCTTTGCGCTGATCGGGCTTGCCGCCGGCACGGCCGAAGGCGTCCAAGGCGTCCTCATCTACATGGCGATCTACATCACCATGACGCTCGGCATATTCGCTGTGATCCTGTCGATGCGGCGAGAGGGCGGCATGGTGGAATCGATCGACCAGCTTGCCGGCCTCGCGCGCACCCATCCGACCACGGCGTTTTTCCTGGCCATGCTGTTGTTCTCGATGGCCGGCGTGCCGCCGCTCGCCGGCTTCTTTGCCAAGTTCTACGTGTTCCTTGCCGCGATCAAAGCCGGGCTCTACTGGCTCGCCGTCATCGGCGTGCTCGCCAGCGTCGTCGGCGCCTATTACTATCTGGCGATTATCAAGACCATGTATTTCGACGGGCCGGCTGAAGGATTTGCCCCGATGCCGGACGAGCTCAAATTCGTGCTGGGGGTTTGCGGCCTGTTCAACATTCTGTTTTTCCTCTATCCGGGGCCGCTCATCGGCGTCGCCAGCGCGGCAGCCCGTTCGCTATTCTGATGCGGCTTCATTCCGCGGCGGCTGCGGCCGGCTATCGCCTGTTGGCTCACGAGACCTTGGGATCGACCAATACTGAAGCCTTGGCGCTCGCCCGTCGCGGCGAGCACGGCCCGCTCTGGGTCACGGCGCTGCAGCAGACCGCGGGACGCGGCCGCCGCGGCAGCGAATTTGTTTCCCCACTCGGCAATCTTTATGCCACGCTGCTTCTCGACGATCCGAGCCCCGCGGATCGCGCGCCGGAATTGTCGTTCGTCGCGGCGCTCGGTCTTAATGATGCGATCCTCGATTGCGCCCCGGCCTTGCGCGTGCGTCTCGCAGTCAAATGGCCCAATGACCTGCTTTGCGACGGCGCCAAGCTCGCCGGCATTCTCATCGAAAGCGAGAATCTCGGCGGTCGACTGGCGATCGCCATCGGCATCGGCGTGAACTGCGTGCGTCATCCGGCAGGGACGGCTTATCCGGCAACCGACCTTGGCGCGGCCGGTGCCGATGTCTCAGCCGCAACGCTGTTTGCCGCGCTATCCGGCACGATGCTGCAGCGGCTCCGGCAGTGGAACCGAGGCGCCGGGTTCGCTGCTATCCGCGCCGACTGGGTCGCCCGGGCGGCCGGAATCGGCGGTGACCTGCGCGTGCGGCTTCCGAGCCGCGAGCTTCTCGGCCGCTTCGAGACGCTCGACGAACACGGCCGGCTGATCTTGCGCCTCAGCGATGGCACCTTGCAGACGATCACCGCCGGCGACGTTTTTCCGGTGGCGCGCCTTGCCGCCGAGCACCTGCCGGCAACAGGGCGTGCCGACTGATGGCCGGATCCGAGCTGGTCTTTGCGCCGCTCGGCGGCATCGGTGAGATCGGGATGAATCTCTCGATCTACGGTCTTGGCGACCGCGCGCGCCGCCGGTGGCTGATCGTCGATTGCGGGGTGTCCTTTGCCTCCGAAGAGCATTTGCCCGGCGTCGACCTGATCTTGCCCGACGTGCGCTATCTTCTCGAGGAACGGCGCAACCTGGTCGGGCTCGTGCTCACCCACGGCCACGAAGACCACATGGGCGCGCTCATCGATCTGTGGCCGCGCCTCAAGGTGCCGCTTTACGCCACGCCGTTTACCGCGGCCTTGTTCGAGGCGCGCCGCCTGTCGGAGCCCGGCGCGCCGGAAATCCCGGTCAATGTCGTGCCGCTCGGCGGCCGCGTGCAGCTCGGTCCGTTCGACGTCGAGTTCATCAACGTCGCGCACTCGATCCCGGAATCGAACGCGCTTGCCATCCGCACGCCGGCGGGCACCGTGCTGCATACCGGCGACTGGAAGATCGATCCGGCACCGCTCATTGGCGCGCCGACCGACCAGGCGAAGCTCACTGCGCTCGGCGAGGAAGGCGTGCTGGCGCTGGTCGGCGATTCGACCAACGCCGTCCGCGACGGCCGCTCGCCCTCTGAATCCGACGTGGCGCGCACGCTCGCCGAGCTCATCCGCACCGCGCCGGCGCGCGTGGCGGTGACGACGTTTGCCTCCCATGTCGGGCGCATCCGCGCCGTTGCCGACGCCGCCCGCGCTGCCGGGCGCGAAGTGGTCCTGGTCGGGCGGGCGATGGAGCGGGTGGCGCAGGTCGCACGCGAGACCGGCTATCTCGACGGCGTCCAGGATTTCCGCGGCGCCGATGCCTATGGCTATCTGCCGCCCGACAAGGTGCTGGCGCTATGCACCGGCAGCCAGGGCGAGCCGCGCGCCGCGCTCGCACGCATTGCCGAGAACGAGCATCCGGAGGTCGCCCTGGCGCGAGGCGACCGCGTGATCTTCTCCTCCCGTACCATTCCCGGCAACGAGAAAGCCGTTTCCGGCGTGATCAACGGCTTGGTGACGCAAGGGGTCGAGGTCATCACCGATCGCGACCATCTGGTGCACGTCTCCGGGCACCCCCGGCGCGCCGAGCTCATCGACCTGATCGGCTGGGTCCGGCCGAGAATCCTGATCCCGGCGCATGGCGAGGCGCTGCATCTTGCCGAGCACGCCAAGCTCGCCCGGCAGGCCGGCGTCCCCCACGTACTTGTCTGCCGCGACGGCGATCTCGTGCGCCTTGCGCCCGAGGGCGCCGAGATCATCGATGAGCTGCCCACAGGC
>Ga0335081_10005187_pt1 | contig 20616 bp, 17 predicted proteins | sample Lox_Sample_35_FD_206713 | JGI IMG/M metagenome (GOLD analysis project Ga0335081, IMG submission 206713) | Soil microbial communities from Loxahatchee National Wildlife Refuge, Florida, United States - Lox_Sample_3.5 | ecosystem: Environmental > Terrestrial > Soil > Wetlands | place: USA... | reverse complement strand
CGCTCAACCATGCGCTTGCCAACCTCGCGACAAAGGAAGAACACGCTATCCAGATTGGTGCTGATGACCGTTCGATAATCGGGAGTATTAAAGTCGGTCGCAGGATGACGAAGATTGATACCTGCATTGTTGACGAGAATGTCGATTGATCCGATTTCCTTCTCAATGCGTGCCACGTTTTTCGCAATCGCTGCTTCATCAGTGACATCAAAAGCGAATCCCATCGCCTTCTGCCCACGTCCATTCAGGGTAGCCACCACGGCGGCAACTTTTTCGGCATTGCGACCGTTGATGATCACTCGCGCGCCGTGCTCAGCCAGACCTTCAGCGATGGCCAATCCCAACCCGCGATAAGAACCGGAAATAAACGCTATCTTTGACGTCAGATCGAAACGATTCATGTTTGTGTTTCGATTCTAACATAGAACTCTTGTTGAATCTGCAACGCTAAACACTTGTGTGATGGAGCAGGGGACTGCCTCGTCCGCTGCGGATACTTCGAGCCGACTCCAGGCGTATCTTCACATTGCCGCTGTTGTAGGCCGACTCTATGAGTCGGCGTGTTGTTGAACCCTGTCATGGCGCCGCCTCGCAGAGGCGACCTACAGTTCCTCGCCATTTTTCGGCGGCAGTGCCGAGATGCGCCTGTTAACTACCGCAGGACGAGACTTGCATCGCAACCGCGAGTCCTTCACAATCAAGTTGTGAGCGCTTTCATGTGTAAGTGCAACTGCGCATATCAACACTGTTGGATGTAGCAGAGTACCTGACCCGCAACTGAGGAGTTAATCCATGAGAATTGCCGATTGCCGAACTTTCTGGTCCCTCGCAATGGTGACATTGATCTGCACCGCCGGTCACGTTTCCGTATTGGCGGGAGGTTGTGCAGTGTCTGATGGATCAGAGTTGCCAAGTGAGGACGGATGCATGTTGGCCTTCATGTATAACCAAACGGGCAACCATCGGCTCGTTGTGATCGACGAGAAAAACCGGCGCCGTTACGAAGCGCCACTGGACAACGCCGGGATGGCGCCGTTTTGGGAAGGAGGGAAGGTTTACGTCGTGGGCGTCTCTGGGAGTGTCCAGGGCTTCGCGGTAGGCAAGGAGAAATTGGTTCCGGAGAAGGCGGAAGCTATATCCGAAGAGGTGGTGCGTGAGGTCGCATACTCCCGTAGTCAGCACCGCTTGTATTTGATTCAGACTGGCTTCGATGATCATCGCAAGATTTTCTACGAACTTTCGGTCATCGATTTTCCAGCGAGAAAGACGCTTTGGACGAAGAGGATTGACGATACTGGCTTGCTGACGATCATGGACAGGTATGTCTGTGTGACAGGGCTCAGGCTTGTCGAGGTGTTCGGTTGCGACACGGGAGAGAAAATTGGCACAACTACGGTTGCGAAGCTGGCGACCTCTGCCGATGCAAGAGCGCACGAATAGCATGGTAGCATCCAACAAGCCAGATGCGGCGAACCCGCCGAGAGCGCTCCGATTGAGGGTCGGGCATCAACGGCGCCGGATCGCTGATCTGGAACGTTCGTAGCCAGCGGCTCACAGTTCCCGCAACGCTGATGCGACGGGTAATCGCGCAGCGCGGATGGCGGGGAACAAGCCACCGATCAATCCGATCACTGCCGCCCAGATCATGCCGCGCAGCAATAACTGGGGCGTAACCTGGAATGCAAACGCCACCTGACTGAAGCTCTGCCAGTTCATCGTGGAAGTGTGCAGATTGTTGAACGCAAGGTATGCCAGCCCGCCGCCGATAACGCCGCCTGCGAGTGCCAACAGCAAAGCTTCGATCATCAGCGACATCACGACCGCGCCGCTGCCGAAACCAAGCGCCCGCAACGTTGCGATTTCCCTGGTCCGCGCCGCCACCGCGCTATACATCGTATTCAACGCGCCAAACACCGCACCGACCGCCATCAGAAAGGCAATCAGGAACCCGAGCGTCCGGATCAATCGCGTGAGCGTTTCCGATTGTTCAACGTAATACTCCGATTGCCGAACGACTTTTACGCTGAGCTGCGGATTGGAAGTCAGCGAATCCTTGAATTCTTGAAACGCGCCGGGCGAGTTGAGCCGAACGCGGACGGACTGGAACGAGTCGCCACGGTTATACGCGTCCTGCAACACCTTGGCATCCGTCCAGATTTCCGATTCGGGGACCGCACCGTTGGCGGAAAAGATGCCGACGACCGGCCATTCGTACCGTCCCACTTTGATTTTGGAGCCCACTTCCAAACCGGAAAACTCGCGGGCCGCGCCGCTGCCGACGATGACTTCGTCCTTTCCCCAGTCGAACATCCGCCCTTGGACGATCTGCATGTGATCACGCACTTCCCACGCAGCCTTTTCGACACCGCGCAACGGTACGTTCGCATCCATTCCCGTCGAGCGCTTGGGCAGATTGATGATGACGAATAATTCCGCCGAGGAAAGTGGACCTTGATCGTTACGAGCAACTCCGGGCGCGTCGGCGATCACCCGCGTCTGATCGCGTCCGAATCCGCTGACCATCTCGCTGTCGGCACCGCTGCGCAAGACGATGGCGGCATCTGGCGCACCGGAAACTGCCATGACCTTTTGGAAACCAGCGGCAATCGACAGCACTCCCACCAGCACCGCCACCACCCCAGCAATCCCGATCACGGTGGCCGCGACAGCGCCACGCCGTTGCGGGATGCTCATCAATCCGAATTTCGTGATCGCTCCCACTTGTGAAAGCCAATTGACAGGACCGGACATGCTAGATCCTCCTCAGCGCGTCGGCCACGCGCAACCGCATCGCCAGCAGTGCAGGGAAAATTCCCGTGACCAATCCCAGCCCTATGCTGATGCCCAATCCGGTGAACAGGTCGCGTGTTGGCAAAAAGAACATTGGCAGCAGCCCCGAGGTCGGGTCCCCGCGCGAAATCATCAGCCACGCCAAACCCAGTCCCAACACGCCGCCCAAAACCGTCAGTAGGCAGGATTCGGCAAGCACAAGTGCCATGATCTGTCCATTGCTGAAACCAATCGCCTTCAATACGCCGAGTTCGCCGGTTCGTTCCCGCACCGCTTGGGCCATGGTGTTGCCGGTCACCAACAGAATCGTGAAGAATACCGCGCCCAAGATGGCCGCGACAATCAACACGACGTTGCCGAGTTGGCTCGCCCAAGCCTGAATGAATGCACCTTCGGGCTCCGTCTTCGTTTCCGCGTCAGAGTTTTCAAATTCCTCATCCACCAGTTTTGCGACCTCCGCCGCGCGCGACGGATCTTTGACGCGGATGGTGAACCATCCCACTTTCCCCTTGCCCCAACCGCGGCGCGCTTCATCGAAATAATCGTAACGGAAAAACATCGCGGTCGTGTCGGTGCCTTTTTTCGCGCCGTCATAGATCCCGACGATATCGAATGTCCAATTCCGCGACCCATCTTGTTGCGACCAAATCGAAGATTGGAGCGGCACCTTGTCGCCAATCTTCCAATGAAATCGCTCGGCAGTACTGCGGCCCACGATTGCCCCGGTGCGGGTCACCTCCCAAGCCTTCTTTTGATCGGGCGGCAAAATGAATTCGGGATACATTTCCAGGAATTCTTCCGGCACGACGGGATTTTGCATGAAGAAATTCTTCGGGTCCTGATAGATGCCGCCAAACCACGTCTGATGCGTTGCGAGAACCACGCCGGGTATCCGCTCCATCCGCGCCTTGTAGCTTTCGGGCAGCAACTGAATGATGGACACCTTGTGGCGTACAATCAACCGGTCCGCACCCGCCATTTCCACACCGCCCACCAGCGCTTGTTTGATCGCCGATAAAAATCCGAACAAAATAAAAGCCACGAGAATCGACAGCAACGTGAGCGAAGTCCGTAGCTTCTTTCGTTTCAAATTGGTCCAAACCAGATGCAGGTATTTCACTTGACCGGCTCGTTGGTGAGTTGGCCTTTGTTCAGGTAAACGGTCCGGGCGGCACGCGCCGAGGCGTGCGGATCGTGCGTCACCATGATGATGGTTTTGCCGTGCTCGCGGTTCAACGCTTGGAGCAAGTCCAGGATTTCGTCTCCCGATTTTCGATCGAGGTCACCGGTCGGTTCATCGCACAGCAGCAGGGTAGGGTCGGTGACAATGCCGCGGGCAATTCCGACCCGCTGCTGTTCGCCTCCGGAAAGTGTGCGGGGATAATGTTTGGCCCGATGCGACAATCCCACCATGGCTAATGCTGTATCCACGTGTTTCTTACGATCAGCCTTGGAAAGATGGGTGAGGAGTAGGGGAAGCTCGACGTTCCGCTCGGTCATCAGCATCGGCATCAGATTGTAAAGTTGGAAAACAAAACCGATATGCCGGGCGCGCCATCCAGCCAACCGCCGGTCGGAGAGCTGGTCAATGCGTTCGCCTGCGATGGTGACAGAGCCGTTGGTCGGACGGTCGAGACCGCCGATCAGATTCAGCAAGGTGGTCTTGCCGGAACCGGACGGCCCCATCAGCGCGATGAATTCACCGTCCGGCACCTGCAAATGCAGGTCCGACAGCACGTGGATGTCTTCTGACCCGCGATGGAACACTTTCTCGACGCCATCGACGTGCACCAAGGCACCGTTGTCTGATTTGCTTTCGTTCATAGCTTCCTTTCCTCACAACAAAGCCGCCTCTTTTGAACATTCTGCAGATGAAAACAGATAGGAAAGCCGTATGTAGCCGCACCGTTGCCGCAACCGACAGCGGCGTCTCGTAAGACTCGGCTTATGGGTGCATCACGCAGGCTAAGGCCTGCGGCTACAGCATTCTTACTGGTTTTTGACCGCAGTTCCATCGGCCAATCCGGGCGGCGGATCGACGATCACCGTTTCTCCGTCGGAAACCCCCGCCAGCACGACGGCATCGTTGTTTTGCGTGCTGCCAACCGTCACGGCGCGCCGCTCGGCCCGATGATTGTGAACGACGTAGATCACATCGTGTCCGTCATGGCTTTCCACCGAACTCTTGGGAATGATGACGGAGCGGTCCGCCGCGGTGGTTCCCGTATCGCGAAAGGCGACTTTCACTGACATCTCCGGCAAAATGCGTGGGTCCAGTTTGTCGAAACCAACCCTCACCTTGACCGTGGACTTGTCTCGATCAGCCGTTGGAATGATCGCGATGACTTTACAGGGAATCTTCCACTCTGGATACGCATCGAGCGTCGCTTCGACCGGTTGTCCGGGTTCAACCCGGTTGATGTAGCTTTCGTTGACATCGATTTCGATTTCCAGCGAGGACATGTCCACGATCGTGCAAATTCCCGTGCGGGTGAAACCGCCGCCAGCCGAAACGGGCGAAACCATCTCGCCCGGCTGGGCGTCCTTCGAAGTGACGATTCCGTCAAACGGCGCGCGAATGATCGTGTCTTCCATTTGCTGTTGCCAGAGTTCCACCTGACGTTGGGCCACAGTGATGTCTACCTGCTGTCGGTCCAGGCGCGCTTGCAGCGATTTTGCATTCGACTCGGCGGTGTCGAGGTCGGCTTGCGACGCGATATTCTCTTTTCTCAAGTCAATCGTGCGATGCCAGGCGAGGTCGGCGTCTTTGAGCAGGGCGCGGGTTTCTTCCAGCGCTGTTTTCGCGGACTCCAATTGGGCTTCCGCCACGCGCAGGCTGGTCTTGACGTTCGTGTCGTCGAGCCTCGCCAACACCTGGCCTTCCTTGACCTTCATTCCTTCTTCCACGAGCACTTCGACAACCTTCCCGGTAACCTTCGAAGAAACCGTCGCCTGCCGTCGTGCCGTGACATAACCGGAAGCGTTTAACACCGTGCGTTCTCCGCCGCCGGCGGTGATTTCCCGAGCCACGGCCGTATGAACGCTGACACCACCGGGTTGTATCAACCATGCAATTGCCGCGATCAAGAACACCGCCACCACGCCGCCACCGATGATCAACCACTTTTTGGATGGCGATTCAGGCGACGCGGTGCGTTCGATGCGCAAGTCATCGAGATTGGGTTTCGGCGAACTCATGGCATTTTCGGTGGCGTCTTGGAGTCAACTACCCGGCGATACTAATCTTTGGCTGTAGTGAAACGCAATCTTTAGTCGGTGAACGGCGAGCTGGGGGGCAGCCCGCCCTACCGGAGTTGTTGGTAGGGCGCGGTGTCCTCACCGCGCCGACATTGGAGTTCTCTTGGCTTTCAAATTGACACATCCCTGCCGTCGTTCTACGCTTCTTTTGCAAGACAAAGCTTGAGGCGCTTTGTCAATCGCCTCTGATTTTGTCCCATTAATAGCGTTAAGCTTTTCTGATGAAACAGAGCAGGATACAACCAAGCCATTTTCTGTGGCTAGTTTTCGGTGTCCAGTTGGTGGTGTTCATCATGTGTGTCGCCTTTTACATCTATGTTGGGCACCGCACTTCTGAATGGACAGTCACCGAACTCAAGCGTCGCCCTAAAGAGGCTGCAGAAAGAGCACGTATTCAGTCCGAGACAGATATCGAGCGACTTCGAAGTACAACGCTTCGGTGGCTTGACGTTGTGGATAACGATTCGAGATACTTGGCTTCGGAGCGCGAGTTCATCACGCAGTCAAGTCTGTGCCTCATCGTGGGCTTCATGGGCACCTTAACGCTTTTGGTCGTGACCATCTATGTCTTTCACAAACAACAACGAGAAACCTAAACATCCACTTCAGCCAACCACTGCCCGCTCCGCGGCCAACGGTGACTGACCACAGGCGTCAATCTTCCGTCGGCGGTTCGCGAGTAGGTTCCGAGCCGGGGGATTCTTCCATCGCCTTTTTGGCGCTGTCGAGCACGTTGCCTTCGAGCGCGATGGTCTTCAGTTCTCCCGGGCCGACCGAGAGAAACGTATCAGTACCAGCAAATGCGCGACTGTTGCGCACGATCGCGCCGGGGCAACGATCGAGACGGACGACAGGCGTTCCCGCCAACGGCTTGCGCGTAGCGACGCCGTCCAGTTCGAGTTCTTTCGAATCCTGAGCCAGGAACGCCGGGCCGCGGTCGGCCTTGACCCGGACGTTGTGCAATTCCAGAGCTTCGGTGTTGCTGGCTTTCATTCCAACCTTGGCCGAGGCAATCACGTCGCTGATTCGCAGCCCTTTGATCGGCATCTCTGGCAAACCTTCGACATTAATCGCCACGCGTGCGCCCTCAACGGTCATGGCGCTGATCGCAATGTTGCGGAACACCGGCGTCTTCTCTGAAACCGGCTGCGGACCCGTTCGCGTTTCACCTTCCATGATGTAATAGCTCGTCACGTTGATCGCCTGGCCGACATTCTGCATCGTCCAGTTGTTGAACCGCACGTTTTCGACGAAGCCGCCTCGGCCGCGTCGGCTCTTGATGCGTACGCCCATTTGGGTGCCGTCGCAGGTGATATTGTCGGCGACCAGATTGCGAATTCCGCCGGCAATCTCGCTGCCGAGCGTGACGGCTCCGTGGGCGTGATGGACGGTGCAGTTGGAGATGCTAACGTTTTCCGTTGGTTTGTTGACGCGGCGTCCGTCGGCGTCTTTTCCTGATTTAATTACGATGCCGTCGTCACCCGTATCGATGTAACAATCGGATATGCGCACGTTGCGGCTGGAATCGACCGCGATGCCGTCGGTGTGAACGCCCGGGTACGTCTCGATGACGACGTTGCGCACGACGGCGTTGTCCGTATACAGGAGATGAATCGTCCACATGGAGGAACCGACAAAATGCACGCCTTCGATCAGGACGTTCGTGCTGTCCATGGTGCGGACGAATGACGGACGAAGCTCGGGTGCGGCTTTCTGATAGAATTCATCGGGCGCAGGCGTCTGGATCTCAAGCTCCTGCAGGAGGCGCTCCCAATTCGGACCATTAGCCGAGCCGGGATTGATGCCGGATCGGCGCGTGCGCGGCATGAGCTTCATCCATTCTTTGTTGTCGGTAGTGAGAAGGCCGCGGCCAGTGATGGTGACGTTCTGTAGATCGTGTCCGCCGATCAGGGGAACGGGTGTGAGACATTCGATGCCTTGTTGGCGGCCTTTTGTAAACGGGAGTTTGGTGGCGGGAAAGCGCAAGGTCGCGCCGGCGTCGATGAATAGCGTGAGATTGTTCACCAGTTCGAGCGGGCCAGTGACGTAGGTACCCGGCGGAAAATAAACGGTACCACCACCGACGGCATGTGCCGCTTGGATGGCCGAGCGGATGGCATCTGCGGCATTGGTCGAGCCATCATTCTGCGCGCCGTAATCCAGCACATTGAAAAAAGGTCCGTGATTCGCGCCCCGTGCGGTTACGCTGGCCAGAAGAATCATCGCGACAAGAAATGGAGTGCGGAAAGCGCGCAGGACGAATGATTTCATTCTGACAACGATACTAACGAAGCAGTTTGGCTCCGTCGAGGAGCGGTTTTGGTGGGGTAGGGGAGCTTGCCGTTGGCGATAGCTGCATTGATATGCACCTTGGAGCCCGAATACAGTCCAAATTCTCGATTGCCGGAGCAGACATGATGACGTGTCAGGATGATCATTCCGCAACTTCGACGCGGACCTCGTCGCCGTCGCGGATTGATTTCAGAATGCGTGGATCGCCTTCGAGTTTTCCGAGGATGTTGGTTTTGGTGACGAGCCGGCATTCGTTGCCCTGCGAAACCGGGGTTGGTCCGAACGGAAGTGCCAAGGATTGGCCGTGGATCCAGTAACAGATGGTGCCGGGCGGGACGACCTGCTGCGCGTCGGGCTCCAACTCGGCGTGGATCGGAACAATGAAATACACTTCTTCTCCCCAAGTGTTTGCTGTGGAATCACAGGGGAGGGCGGCTGCAAGCTTCTTAGCTGTGGGTGTCTCGTTGAGGACGCCAAACGCCTTCCCTTTGGCCCATGAAATTTGAATCCGCATTAGACCACAGAATTGTGGGAAGCTTTCCGTCCGGTGACAACCTGAAACACGCAGCAAAATCAATCGTTCATCATGTAGCCCAACACCAGCGCGAAGAAAGGCGTACCGCTTGCAGCGGCATTGCGTCTGAAAGAAGTTTTGTGTCCGCAGAGCGGATCAGGCGGCGTTCGCCATGGTGTAGCGTTTCGACAATCCCGAGATTGAGGAAATGAACGTTTTGCTGGTTGGAGGAGAGATCGAGCCTGCGGAAACACTGAATTCGTTGTCACGCGAAATCCTATTGTCCGATGCACAATGTGAGACTGACTTTTCGTGCGCATAGAGAGATTAGGGCGAAGGCGCGCAAATTGGGGAACGGGATGAAACAGCGATCTGCCCGCGGCCGGGGTGCAGCCTTAAATCGCTCACGACGGGATGCGACTCGCGCTGGGAATGATTCCTTGTTTTTCTCCATTGAATGGCTGCCGGCGGCGCTTCTAGGTTGCATTCCTAGCCCTTGGAGCTCCACCTTTCCGAGGCGACTTTCATCAACCGCCGGATTGTGAGCAGGTGGAATTTTCGCGTAGCCTCGCGACGATTAAGGGGGTGAGCAGATGCGGCTGGAGAAAAGCACGTATCGCCACTCGAATGAATGATCCTTACGGCGGGCGGAGGTGGGTAATGGCAATGGTAACGAAGCAGGTGGAAATCGCGGTGTATGTCTCGAATGAGGTTTGCACGTTGGGAACGTTAATGGATGGTGATCGGGTCTTGCGGCACCGAAGTGCCCGTGGCCAACTCGTACGGGAGTTACGGCGGCACGGTCTCATCACCTTTATCACCGCAGGGATTGCACGTGTCATCCAAGCGTTGGAAGCCGCTGGATTTAATTACCGACAGGCTTCGGTGCTGCTGGTCGAGGTCGCGGAGAAACCCAGTTTCGCAGCTACGCTCGGCGCAGTCTCGTTGCTGCGGGCATCCAAGTGCTGTATTCTTATACGTTTCGCGCCGCAGACAGCAGGCATCTTTACGTTGTTTTCAAGATCAAGGATGACCAGCGTGCGTTTTACCTTCTGGAGTCGCAAACGGTACTTGAAGATCTTCGCACCTTGAAATGTCAGCCTCAGGAGGATAAGACCCGTCTTGCGGAAGAGCGCCGCGCGCCCTGAGGATGTATCCAGTGCCTCCTAGCTCTGGGTTGTGGTCCAAGAAATCGACGACCGGGCACAGCGCTCCCGAACCTTGAGAAGCGAGAAAGATCACGTTAAGAAAGGGGCAATCGACATAACTGGGCTTGGCAATATTAGATATAACGCCGATTGTGCGACGTTACAACGCCCAGTTGCAAACGTGGGAGACACTTGTCTTTTGTGATGCCGACCGGCAAAAACCCGTTCGCGTTCCAGCGCCGATGGCACCGAGAGTTCCATTGCGGCCAAAGGCGCACGGTTGCGGCGAAGGTCAGTCGATAGGGCCGAAGCGTTTGGTGAATGGCCAATAGACGAGCACGGCCCTGCCGACGAGATTCTGGCGTGGCAACGATCCCCAAAAGCGGCCATCGAGGCTGCTGGCACTGTTGTCCCCGAGGACAAAGAGGTGGTCAGGCGGGACATCGTAGGTGGGATGGGAAGTATTGATGTATTTCGGCGGGGTTACGGTGAAGCCGTAAGGACTGAGGAGGAGATATCCGGAATAGCCGTTCTGTTGGGAATAGATCCGCTTGAAGGCAGGACGCTGGTCCAGAATCGTGCCGTTGACAAGCACATAAGGTGGTCGAATTTGGACCTCGTCGCCGGAAAGGCCGATCAAGCGTTTGATGTAAAAGGCACCCTGCCGAGACTGGAGATCGGGGATATTCTTCGTGGCGAAAACGATGACCTCGCCACGATGAGGCTTGCGGAAATGGTAACTGAGCTTGTCGACAAAAATGTGGTCACCGCGAAGCCGGTAGCCGCCGGGCTCGTAAATTGCCCCGGTCAGGGCAGATCCCAATAACCGTTCCAGAAGCGACGGGGGCCAGATCTGCTCGTATTCACTGGTACGGATGAGTTGACGGGGTAGTTCGCGCAGGCTTTCGAACAGTGACCGAGGCGCGCCTTCAACGTACGGGATGGGAGGTTGATATTGGCTATCGGGGGGTCGTGGAGGATAGATCCCGTACAATGTGGGCTGCATCGAGCCGGTCGGAATTTTGAACGGTTGCAGGAAGAACGTGCGAACGCCCATGGCGACGATGGCCGCAACGAGAAAGACTTCGATGTTTTCGCGGAGGCCGGCGTGTTTGGGCTGTGGAAAATGCTTCCCGAGAATTTTGTCGAGTTTCTCGACGCTGCTGGAGCCGGCCGCAACGTCGCGCTTTTGGATCGCCACATCCAGATTCGCAATGGCCGAATTCAGCTCGTCCAAAGCGCGCGAATCCAACAGGTCTCGTCGAATCCGAATGAGTTTGCATGCACCACGGCTGAGTTCCCGGGCTTGTTTCAGTTTTTTTCGGTCGCTCCAGGTCATGCGGTTTTATTCCAGGTTGAAGTTGGCACAGGCAGATACGCTTGTGCTGTCAGCGTGACGGTGCAATTGTTTGAATTCGAGCACAGCGCGCGGTGCTCCCCTACCCCGCTTTCAGCACCGAGATGAATGCTTCCTGCGGAATGTTCACCTTGCCGATGGCTTTCATACGTTTTTTCCCTTCCTTTTGCTTTTCCCACAACTTGCGTTTGCGCGTGATGTCGCCGCCGTAACACTTCGCTGTAACATTTTTTGCCAGAGCTTTCACGGTTTCGCGGGCGATTATTTTGCCGCCAATGGCGGCTTGAATCGCCACCTGAAACATTTGTTGCGGGATGACTTCCTTCAACTTCAAAGCCAGCGCCCGGCCACGCGATTCCGCCTTGCCATGATGCACGATGCTGGAGAAGGCATCAACGGGCTCGCCGTTGACGAGAATGTCGAGCTTCACGAGGTCGCCCTCGCGGTAGCCGTGCGGCTCGTAATCCATCGAACCGTAGCCGCGGGTGACGCTTTTGATCTTGTCGTGGAAATCAACCAGGATTTCGTTGAGCGGCAATTCAGCCGTCAGCATCACGCGACGCGTGTCAATCGAATCGGTTTTGACGACCGTGCCGCGCTTGTCCATGATCAATTGGAGCATGTCGCCGATGTTTTCGTTCGGACAAATGATGAACGCTTTTACGTACGGCTCCTCGATATGATCGACGGTGGATGGATCTGGTAGGTAGATCGGATTATCCACATCGACAATTGTGCCGTCGGTTTTCAGAACCCGATAAATCACGCTCGGGTAAGTGGCGATGATATCCATGCTGAATTGTCGGCGCAATCGTTCCTGCACGATTTCCATGTGCAGCAGCCCGAGGAATCCGCAGCGAAACCCGAATCCGAGCGCCGCCGAGCTTTCCGATTGATATTGAAACGCCGCGTCGTTGAGCTGCAGCTTCGCCAGCGCCGCTTTGAGATGCTCGTAATCCGCCGAATCGATCGGGTACAAACCGCTGAACACCATTGGATGCACCTGCTGGAATCCCGGCAACGGATGACTGGCCGGTTGCCGTGCATCGGTGATCGTCTCGCCGATTCGGATTTCGCCGGTCGTTTTAATGTTGGCGATGACATAGCCCGTGCTGCCGGCTGATAGTTTTCCGCGCGGCTCGGGTTTCGGCGTGAAAACGCCGACATCTTTGACCTCATATTTCGCACCGGTGCCCATCAACTGGACCATCATTCCGGGAATGATCTCGCCACCGAACACACGCACGTGCGTGACCACGCCGCGGTACGTGTCGAAGACCGAATCAAAAACGAGCGCCTGCAGCGATTTCTCCGGTCCGATTTTCGGCGGGGGCATCCGCGTAATGATGCCGCGCAAAATCTCTTCGATCCCGACCCCGGTTTTCGCGCTGGCCAGAATGGCGGAGTCGGCCGGGATTGCCAGCAAATCTTCAATTTGCCGTTTGGTCTCCTCAACGTTGGCGCTGGGCAGATCGATCTTGTTGATCACGGGCACAATGGTGAGTTTTTGTTTCGACGCCATGTGGACGTTGGCGACCGTTTGCGCTTCGACACCCTGCGCCGCGTCCACCACCAGCAGCGCGCCCTCGCAGGCGGCCAGGCTCCGCGACACTTCGTACGCGAAATCAACGTGCCCGGGCGTGTCGATCAGGTTCAGTTCATAAATCTGTCCATCGTCGGCGCGGAAGGACATGGTTACCGGATGCGCCTTGATCGTGATGCCCCGTTCGCGTTCTAGGTCCATCGAATCCAGCACCTGCTCGCGCATCTCCCGTTTCTGCAGGGCGCCGGTCGCCTCCAGCAGCCGGTCCGACAAGGTCGTCTTGCCATGATCGATGTGAGCAATGATGCAAAAATTCCGTATGTGCTCCAATTCCATGAAGCAATCAGTCTAGCAGTGTTTTGGTGCTTTGTGTAGTCCCCCAGGCTTTTTCACAGCAGGACGGCACGCTCTCTTGACTTCGTGGTTCTAGGATTCGGAACGCTCACGCGTTCGGCTCCGGCGGAGCGGAATCGGTTACGATTTTGCGGGACGACTATCGCTCAATTCTGTGGGCGAGTTGCTGACCGTGTTCGAGCAGTTTCCTCACGCGTGTGGCGCTGGCGGCTTCACTGTAGATGCGGATGATCGGTTCGGTTCCGGAAGTGCGAAACATCAGCCAGCTATCGTCTTGGGCGATGTACTTCACCCCATCGAAGTCTTTCATCGTCGCCAGCGGCACTCCGAGCAATTGTTTGGGCGGGTCACGTCGCAGCGTGTCAATCAGTGAGTCCCGCTTGTCCAGCGGAAAGGGCATATCAATGCGGTCGTACGAACTAGCCCCGAACTCCTTCTGCAGGTTCTGGGCAATTTGGCTGAGGCGCAGGCCGGTCATCGCCAACATTTCCAGCAACATCAGATTCGCCAAAATGCCATCCCGCTCCGGAATGTGTCCCTGAAATCCGATGCCACCACTTTCTTCACCGCCGAGTAGCACATCGGCTTCGCGCATCTGTTCGCAAATGTGTTTGAACCCGACCGGTACCTCGACGCATTTCAAGCCGTATGCCCGGCAGATGCGATCGATCAGCACGGTGCAATTTGCCGATTTCACCACCACGCCGGTCTTCCGACCACAATTGCGCAACAGATGCAGCAACAACATTGCAATGACAAGCTGGATCGAAACATAACGCGCTTTGTCGTCCACAATTCCCAACCGGTCAGCATCGCCATCTGTCGCCAAACCAATCTGTGCCTGCGATTTCTTCACCGCCTCACAGAGTGCGCCGAGGTTTTTGCCGATGGGCTCTGGGTTGATACCCCCGAACAAGGGATTTCGTTCAGCGCGAATCGTGGTAACCGACCGCCGCGCGGCGCCGCGCCGTGCGAGGATTTCTTCCAATAGCATTCCGCCGCAGCCGTACATCGAATCGACCACGGTCCGCAACCTGGCGTCGCGAATCTTCTTGAGGTCGATGATCTTTTTGACTGCCGCCACGTGGGCCGGGCGCGGATCGTACATCTCAATCGTGCCGTTTTTCACGCCCTCGTCGAAACCGACCGACCGGATTGTTGATTGATCGACCCGTCTTTCGACCTGCGCGCAGACCGCCGGGTCAGCAGGACCGGCGTAGTGCGCCTTGAGCTTGTAGCCGTTGAATCGAGGGGGATTGTGGCTGGCAGTGATCATCACCGCCCCGCAGAGCTTGCGGTCCCGCACAGCGTACGTGACGGAGGGCGTCGGCACGGCCAAGGGTGGATACAACGCCTTGAAACCATTGCCGGCGAGAACCTCGCAGACAATTTTGGCGTACGTCTCGGACAGGAACCGATTATCGTATCCCACAATTGCCGCCCTCTGCGTTCCCACCAGCGAATTCCAATAATCAGCCGTCGCCTGCGCCACGCGCCGTACATTTTCAAACGTGAAGTCGTCGGCGATTACGCCGCGCCAGCCGTCCGTCCCGAATTTGATCTTTGTTAGCTGCATGCCTCCCTCAACTCCGCAATCGCGCCTTTCAGATTCAAGGTCTTATGGTGAAATAACGAATTACCGGCCACCAAAATGTTCGCTCCGGCCTCGACGCACCGCGGGCCGGTGTTCCGATCGATTCCGCCATCGACTTCCAGATGAATCTTGCGGCGACTTTGGTTGATTAGCCCACGTCCTTCGCGAATTTTCGGCACCAACTCGTCGCCGAATCTCTGCCCGCCAAATCCAGGCCACACCGTCATCACGAGAATCAGATCGATTTGTTTGAGGAACGGCTTGACCGCGCGAATGGGCGTCTCCGGGTTGACTGCCAAGCCGCATCGGCAACCGAGGTCGGCAATGGCGCTAAACAATTCTTCGAGAATTGCGACGGATTTCCGCTGGTAAACAGCACGGCCTTCTGTACCTTTTTTCTTGTTCCCCATGGCCTCAACGTGAATCGTCAAGCGAGTTGCGCCCGCGCGAGCAAACGCCTCGGCATAACGATCCGGCCTCTCAATCATCAGATGCACGTCCAGCGGAAGCTTCGTCGCCTTGCCAATCGCGGCAATGGTGTCCGGCCCAAAGGTGATATTCTCGACGAAGTGGCCATCCATGACATCGCAGTGGACCCAGTCTCCCCTGCCCTGCTCCACCCGTTTCGCTTCCCGCGCGAAATGGCCGAAGTCGCCAGCCAGAATGGAAGGAGCAATCTGCAAAGGAAGATGATTCATGGTAAATGCTTAATGGCGCAGGGGAGTATGGTTGGCGGTCAAGGTTAGAGGTCCCATTTCTTTGGTCTTCCGGTCGAGAACCATTTCCTTTCCTAACCCTTTCTCTCGATAAGTTCGATTTCGTAGCCTTCCGGCGCGTCAAGGAAGGCAAAGACGATTCCGCCGGATTCCGTCGGCCCATCGGAAAGCTTCATGCCTTTCGATGCCAGCTTTCTGCTGAACGCCTCCAGATCATCGACTTCAAAAGCCAGGTGGGTAAGATCCGCTGGCACCTGCACCGGTCCGCTGGCTGGATAATGGCACAACTCGATCTCCTCATCGCCATCGGGAGCTTTCATAAATACCAGTTCTGAGCCGCGCGGCGATTTATGTCGGCTCGTTTCGTGAAGCCCGAGCACGTCACGATAAAATGCCACGGTTCTCTCAAGGTCGTTTACCCGATACCGCGTATGCAATAGTCTCCGAATTCTCGCCATGTCCCACCGTTGTTACCAGATATCCGTGCTAAACCTCGTTTCCCACTTAGTTATGGCCGTGCGGCGGGAACGGCCCTTCGGAGCCGTATTTTTGTTCGTACCAATACGCTGCACCGGCCAATAGCAGAATCGCCACCAAAAATAAGAGGATAGGCACGATCACTTTCTTCATTCCGTCAGTGTAATAGCGAGAGCTGCCCGAGACAAGCACACGACGCAGGCATCTGCACATCCCCTTGCAAGCTTGCGCCCCATGAAGGGCCGTCCAAACAAAACATCGGAGTCACAACAGCTCCCACGCCGGGGCGAAACCCGTTTCGGTGAATCTGTCCTTGTGACAGGGACTGATTACTGTTTGATCAGCTTCAGTTTCACACTTTGGTGATTGTCAAGGACGCGGCCATGCAATGAGATGATCTCATTCGTAGTGGTCTTCGACTCTTTGACCTTAAACCGGCCCAACAAGGTTGTCTGATTAGTATCGATGGCGAGATACCCGGCCATAGCGTCCCTCGAAGTCACGATGAACTGCCCGATTATTGTGTTCGTCGCCGTCGCACCAGCCACGTTGAACACGGCAGTGGAGTTGGTTACATCCATCGTGATTGCGTAGGCATTGGTCGTTATCGTCTTGGCGACCGTGACTAGTCCCGTCCAGGTGCCAGTTAGGTCCACATTTGAGGAGGCGGGTATGCCGATCCACCGAAAGACGCCGTTGGTTGCAGTCACGATTCTGGTGGTAATCCTCTTGTCGGTTCTCGCCAAGCCATGCAGAATCCCGGTCCAGTTGGTTGCGCCGGTCAGTTGCTCAACGATGGTCCCCGAGAGCTTCCCTTTGTTGGTGATACCCCAATCCCCGGACAAGATATCCAGCCCAAACTCCTTCCGCCGAATTCCGAAGCCGGTCGCCGTCGCATTGTTGCTGAAGGTAAGATAGGCGAACCCTCTGTCCGCGCCGCGGATCTTCACTTCCCAGTCGCCTAACGGCGAACTCTTGCCATTCCCGATCACGTCAATCAGGTTGGTCGCCGTACGTGAGCCGCCCGGACCGCTGACCGTCAGAGTGGCGATAAATGCGTCAGCATTCGTGTACACGTGAGTCGCTGACAAACCACCTTGCTGGATTTCGCCATCGCCGAACGCCCACAGTCGGTTGGTGATCGTGCCCGACGACTCGTCGGAAAAAGTCACGACCAGCGGGGCCTCACCATTGGTCGGGCTGGCAGTGAAGGCAGCGACGGGAACGACATTCGTGACCAGGATGTAGCCGGAGCGAGTCGACGTGTTCGTCCCGACCGGGCCGAACACGGTCAGGCTGACGTCGAACGAGCCGGCGGTCATGTAGTTATGGCTCGGACTGGCGGTCGTACTGGTCCCGCCATCGCCAAAACTCCACAAGCGACCATTGATTGTGCCGCTGGACGCATCCGTGAAGTTGACCGATAACGGAGCTGTGCCGCTGGTCGGGCTTCCGGAGAAGCTGGCAGCCGGAGGGACCGCGCCGGAACCGGTCACGGCATTGGTCGAGTTCCCGCCGTTACTGGCAAAAACAATGTTGCCCGAGAAGTCGCCCTCGCTGCCAGGACTGAAGGCGACGGACACCGTGGCGGTTTGGCCGCCGCCAATGCTGTACGAATTGGTGCTCGTCAACGTGAACGCAGAGTCGCCGGTCACCAACGCGGTGCCAGTCAACGTATCGACGCCATCATTAATTACAGAAAAATCCAGGTTGGCGACGTCGTTGGTCTCCAACGTGCCGAAATCCAAGCTGGCAGGAGTGACTGCGAGTTGCGGCGGGATGTTGGTGACGGTGATATAGCCGGCTTTTGAATTCGTGCTGGCGCCAAGCGGGCCGCTGACGATCAAGGTTACGGTAAAGGTGCCGGTGTTGTTGAACTGATGATCGACAGTCGTGTTGGTGATATTGGTGGTTACGCTGTCGCCGAAATTCCAGAAACGGTTGGTGATCGTGCCCGTAGAGGTGTCGCTAAACGTGACTGGCAGCGGATGCAGCCCGGATGTCGGGGCTCCTGTAAAACTGGCCGCGGGGACAATGGCGCCGGAACCGGTGACTTCATTGGTCGAGTCACCCCCATTGGAGGCAAAGATGACGTTGTCGGTAAAGGCATTCACGGAATCGGGAGTAAAACTGACTACCACGTTGGTCGTTCCGAAAGCCGAAATGCTAAACGGACTTCCTGAGGAAATGGCGAACTGGGCGACGGCGACCGTGGCAGTGCCAACCAGGGTTGCGCCTCCCGTATTGGTGACGACAAAAGTCGTTTGCGCCATCGTATTATTCGTGATCGTGCCGAAGTCGTGGTTGGCGGGAGAAACGGTCAAGCCGGCGGCGGGAAGAACGGTTACGATATTCGTGGCTTCGTTGTTCGTCAGATCGTTGTCGACGTTAAGAGCGGTGACCACTGCGATGTTTGTGATTTCACCGGCGGACGAAGGTGTGCCGACGATGGCGACTGAAACGATATCGTTGCTTGCCATAACTCCGAGATCGCAAACCACACGGCCGAGCGCGTCCGTCGTGCAGGTGCCTTGCGTCGGCGTAGCGGACAGGAACGTGACACTGGCAGGAAGCGCGTCGGTGACTGTCACGTCGGTGGCAGACGAAGGTCCGTTATTCGTCACCGTCACCGTGTACGTCATGTTGCTGCCGACAATGGGTGAGGCCGGGGAGACCGTCTTATCGATTGCCAGATCGGCAAACAGGCTCGTATCGGCAGGATTCGGCAGAATCGACATGGCATTGAAAAACAGTCGGTTCGTCGCCGCACCTCCACTGCTGAGATTGAACAACGAGACCGCCGCAATGTCGCGAGTCGCGACGCTCGTGTTGAGAAAGACGTTACTAATTGCAACCGTGACTCCATCCACCAGCCGGGTGATGAACACGTGGCCGGTATCCGAGTTCACTTGTTCGACCACGATTCGCAAACCCTCGTCGGTGTTAGTGACGCCGGTATCGATCGGGGCTCCGTCACCCACCAATTGATACGTGGCGCTCCCAGCCGTCAAATGAAACGTCAAACGATTCTCCGCGTCGCTGCTCTGCAGGACAAACCCGACTTCTGTACCTCCCGGAACAATCGTACCGTTGTCCATCTCGATCACGAATTTTTGTCCGTCCACGAGAGCGCTGTCAAAGTACCGGGCTGCGACCACCGCCTCCGCATTGCCCAGCATCCCCCAGGCGACCCCGGCCGTGTCGATGTCGCCATCCGCATTGGAATCGCCATTGGTGTTGTTGCTGGTGGAGGAAGCAAGGAGCAGCACCGCGGGATCGTTTGACTGGACGCCGGCGATGAACAGCCGCCAGCCTGTCGAACTGTCCGGGTTAAGTCCCCAACCGACGCCTCCATTGCTGCCATTGGTCCAGCCGCCGCTGTACGTAGGATCCGAAGCTTTATCGTAAGAAATGCTGGCAGAAAAACCAGCCATCGGCACAAGAAGCGCGAAAGAAATTGCGGCCGCTAACCAACTCAGAGAATACGCTCTCATCCTAGACAACCTCCAAAGGTTAATTGTTGCCATCCAAACAACTGAACCTCCTCCTCGGAACTCTCAAAGATGGAGCCGAGTATATCAGGCTTTCTCAATCCGGCAAGCGTAGTTTTAAGGAGACTTTGGAAGCAGCCTATCTTGTGAGAAGATCACGAGACCCAATCTTGTTCGCCCCAACTGCTCACTTGGGGTTGATATTTGCCCATCCCTCGTTCGTCGATCTTAAACGAAATCGCCCCAGCACTCATCGGCATCATTTTTGGCGAGGCTGTTTTTAGCCCTTTAAGGCGCCCAAGGTGATCCCTTTCAGGAGGTGACGCTGCAATAGCACGTAAAAGATCAGCGTCGGCACCGTCACCAGCACCAACCCAGCAAACGCGGTTCCCCAGTCGCTGCGATACTGCGACGTGATGGCGATGTTCGCCAAACCCAACGGCAAGGTGCGGATTTGTTCGCTGTTGGCTCCCGACATAAAGAGGAACGCCGTGAAGAATTCATTCCAGAACCCGAGGACCTGGAAGATCGCAACCGTGATGAGGCCCGGGCGCGCCAAGGGCAACATAATATTCCAGAAGGCACGCCATTCACTGCAGCCGTCGATTTGAGCTGCCTCGTACAACGAGGCAGGGAGCGTCTTGAAGAAAGCAGCCAGTACGAAGACCGCAAACGGGAAACTGCCGGCGATGTAGCACAGCATCAACCCAAACCGCGAGTCGAGCAGGCCGAGGCTCCGCATTTGAAAAAATAACGGGATGATCGCCAGTTGTCCTGGGATCATGAGTCCCGCAAGAAACAGATAAAAGATGAGCTTTCCACCCGGCAGTCGGAACCGGCTCAGGGCATACGCGGCCATCGACGCCAGCAACAGGCCGACACCGAGCGAAGTGGTCGTCACCAGCGTGCTATTGAAAAAGTACTGTGAGAAATGGGCGCCAACCCACGCCCGCTGGAAGTTGTGCCACTGCAAATGCCGGAAATCTGGGAGCGCAAAAGGAGATAGAAATATCGCACGGTCGTCTTTCAATGACGTGTAAAACAGCCAGAGCAGCGGAAAGACAACGACCACGAGATAACCC
>Ga0335081_10005186_pt1 | contig 20618 bp, 18 predicted proteins | sample Lox_Sample_35_FD_206713 | JGI IMG/M metagenome (GOLD analysis project Ga0335081, IMG submission 206713) | Soil microbial communities from Loxahatchee National Wildlife Refuge, Florida, United States - Lox_Sample_3.5 | ecosystem: Environmental > Terrestrial > Soil > Wetlands | place: USA... | reverse complement strand
TACGCAGCGCGGCCGCATCGAAGCGGCGCTCGCCGGCGTGCGTCTCAACACCGATGCCATCGACAATTCAGCCGGCGTCAACACCTCCGACGTCGAGGTCAATATCAAGGTGGCGCTGTCGCCGCTGGTGCGCGCCGGCAGCCTGACCATGGAGGCGCGCAACACGCTGCTCGCCGAAATGACCGATGAGGTGGCGCGGCTCGTCTTGCGCAACAACTACCAGCAGACGCTGGCATTGTCGCTGGCGCAGCGCCGCGGCCTCGAGGATCTCGGCTTCCAGTCGCGGTTGATGCAAATGCTGGAAGCGAAGGGCGAGCTTGACCGCGCCGTTGAATTGCTGCCCGACGAGATGACGCTCGCCGAGCGGCGCAAGCGCAACGAGCCGCTGACGCGGCCGGAGCTGTCGGTGCTGCTCGCCTATGCAAAACTCTCGCTCTACAACGAATTGCTGGCGAGCAGCGTGCCGGACGACCCCTATCTCGGCCGCGAGCTCGACCGCTATTTCCCCAAGGAAATGTCGCAGCGCTATGCCGAGGCGCTGCAGCAGCATCGGCTGCGCCGCGAGATCATCGCCACGCAGCTCACCAATTCGATGATTAACCGCGGCGGCGCAACGCTCATCGTGCGCATCGCCGACCAGACCGGCGCGGCGCCACCGGCGATTGCCGCGGCCTTCGCCGCCGTGCGGCAGAGCTACGACATGATCGCGCTCAACACCGAGATCGACGGCCTCGACAACAAGGTGCCGGGCAAGGTGCAACTCGATCTCTATGCCGTGGTGCAGGACCTGCTGCTTGACCGCATTATCTGGGCGCTGCGCAACGTCGACGCCAAGGAGGGCCTAGAGACGGTGGTCACGCACTACAAGGACGGCATCGCGCAAGTCGCGGCGGCGCTCAATGGCGCGCCGCCGAAGGCCGCGGCATCGGCGCGCGATGCGCGGTTGAAATCGCTCACCGATGCCGGCGTGCCGGCCGATTTGGCGCGGCGGCTCGCCAATCTGCCGCTTTTGAAGGCTGCGCCCGACATCGTGCTCGTCGCCGACCGCGCCAAGAAGCCAATCGCGGAAGTGACCGCGACCTATTTCGCCGCGGAGGCATTCTTCCAGCTCGACCGCGTGGTTGGTGCGGTGCCGGGCATCGTGGTGGCGGATTATTTCGATCGGCTCGCGCTCGATCGCGCACTTGATTCGATTGGCGATGCCGAACGCAAGCTCACCGCCGCCATGGTCGGCAATGGCGCTGCCGGCGCCGGCGCGGTCGACGAATGGGTCAAGCCGCGCCGCTCGGAAGTCGAGCGCATCCGCAATGCGATCCACGAAATCGCCGGCTCGGGACTGACACTGTCGAAGCTCAGCGTGGCGGCGAGCCTGCTGGGGGACCTAGCGCGGGAATAGCGCTCCGTTACGCCCCGCGAAGGCGGGACATCCAGTAATAACCGGCAATTTTCATATTTAATGGACCGCCCGCATTCGCGGACAATGACGATCATCGTCAATGCCGGAAATGCCGCACGCCGGTGAACACCATCGCGATGCCGTGGTCGTCGGCGGCCTTGATCACCTCGTCGTCGCGCATCGAGCCGCCGGGCTGGATCACCGCCGTGGCGCCGGCTTCGATCGCGACCAGCAGGCCGTCGGCAAACGGGAAGAAGGCGTCGGAGGCGACCACCGAGCCCTTGGTCAGCGGTGCCGCGAGCTTCAGTTCCTTCGCTGCGTCCTGCGCTTTGCGCGCGGCGATGCGTGCGGCATCGACGCGGCTCATTTGCCCGGCGCCAATGCCGACAGTGGCGCGGTCCTTGGCATAGACGATGGTGTTCGACTTCACGTGCTTTGCGACGCGGAAGGCGAAGCGCAGATCGGCCAGCTCCGTCTCGCTCGGCGCGCGTTTGGTGACGGTCTTGAGCTGCATTTCGTCGACCACGGCATTGTCGCGCGACTGCACTAGGAGGCCGCCGGCGACCGTCTTAGCGGTCAGTCCCGGCGCATGGGGATCGGGCAGGCCGCCGGCGAGCAGGAGGCGCAGGTTCTTCTTCGCCGCCACGATCTTGATGGCTTCTTCAGTCGCCTCCGGCGCGATGATCACCTCGGTAAAGATCTCGGTGATGGCCCTGGCGGCCTCGGCATCGAGCATGCGGTTGACGGCGACGATACCGCCGAAGGCTGACGTCGAATCGCAGGCGAGCGCCTTCTTGTAGGCGTCCAGCAAACTTGAACCCTCCGCCACGCCGCACGGATTGGCGTGCTTGACGATGACACAAGCGGCTGTGCGCTTGGCGTCGAACTCGGCGACGCATTCGTAAGCAGCGTCGGTGTCGTTGATGTTGTTGTAGGACAATTCCTTGCCCTGCAGCTGCCGCGCCGTGGCGACGCCGAAGCGCTGCACGGGCGCGCGATAGAATGCTGCGCTTTGGTGCGGATTTTCGCCGTAGCGCAGCGCCTGGATGAGCTTGCCACCGAAAGCACGGTAGTCCGGCGCGTTATCCTGCAGCGTGTCGGCGAACCAGTTGGAGATTGCGGCATCGTAGGCCGCGGTGCGCGCGTACGCTTTAGCGGCAAGCTTCTGTCGAAGCTCGAGCGAAGTCATCCCGTCGTGCTGCGCCATCTCGCCGAGCACCAGTTCATAATCCTGCGGCTCGACGACCACGGTGACGTCATGGTGGTTCTTGGCGGCGGCGCGGATCATCGCCGGGCCGCCGATGTCGATATTCTCGATGCACTCCTCGAAGGCCGCACCCTTCGCCACGGTCGCCTCGAAAGGATAGAGATTGACCACCAGGAGATCGATCGGCTTGATGTGATGCTGCTGCATCGCCGCGGCGTGGTTCTTGTTGTCGCGGATGGCCAGCAGGCCGCCGTGCACCTTGGGGTGCAGCGTCTTCACCCGGCCGTCCATCATCTCGGGAAAACCGGTGAGCTCGGCGACATCGATGACGCGCAAGCCGGCATCCTTCAGCGACTTGGCGGTGCCACCGGTCGAGATCAATTCGACATTGAAGCCGGCGAGCGCCTTGGCAAAGTCGATGAGCCCGGCCTTGTCGGACACCGACAACAGAGCGCGGGTAATGCGGCGCGGATGGCTCATGCGCAACCCGCTAGCACATCAGGCGGGCGGAAGTGTATGCCGACATTTGGCATCCACAGGAGCGGTTAGAGCGGCAATTCCGGCTCGTCCGCGCGCTCCTTGCGGGCGGCTGCCGAGGAGGGCGGCGTGTGGCGGAAACTCCAGCGCACGCGCGACTGCTTACGCGCCTCGCCGTAGATGACGAGCTGCACGGTGCGGCGCGGGCCGTCAGGGCCGCAGAGGAACACGCTTTCCTCGATCTCGGCGGTTTCCGCGTAGCTGCTGAAGGTCCACAATTCGCGGTCAGGCAGCACCAAAATCGCGCCGTGGCCGTCGCTGACGCGGTTCGCCTTCACCGCCGGATGCAGGTGGAAGCGTATGGCGAAATCGTCACGGCCCGAAGCCGCGCTGCTGGGCAAGAACACGAAACTATCCTCACCATCGAGGCTGCGGCCATCGGGCGCCAGGCGCAGCGAGCGGTGATGGGTCACGCCGAATTGGCGGGCGTAGCCATCGTGAGACAGACGCAAGATGGCGCCATCGACGGTGTCCTCGCGCAGCACCTGCACGGTGTTCGGGCCGGAAACGATCGGCGCGCCGAACAGCAGTCTTCGCAAACGGCGCGATTCGAAAAACTGGCAAGACGATGTTTCGTTGAAGGTGACGGTCGAGTGCGCGGGCGTCGCGCGCGCCACTTGCCGCCAGTTCTCGCGGTTCACCGCCGGCAGGCCGCAATTGACCACCAGGCGATTGAGGTTCCACGACAACTCGAAGGAAAGACAGCCGGCATGGGCTTCCTGGCTCAAGCTGAGCGGCGGCGGCTTGCCGGTGTCCATCAACAGCGCGGTGCGGCCGGCATCGATGCGCTGATAGCCGGAGTGCGGCGCGTTGGCGACGGGTGCGCCGCGCGCATCATCATAAGCGAGCGCAGTTGCCAGCACGTCGACCGGCGTCGGCCCCATGCCGTTGAACTGCGCGAAATTGCCGTCGGCGTGGCGGAAGAAGCGCAGCATCGGCATCATGCGGTCGATGGCATTGTTGAGCGCGGCGGGCGGCGGCAGGTTGCGCGCTGAGAAGAGTTGCCGCAGCGGCAGCAGATCGATCAGCAGCTCGATCAGCGCGCCCGGATTGCGGCTGATATGACCCCCATCGGGCAGAATCTGACGGTTCAGCTCGTCGACCAACCGGCGGCCGGTCGCGCGTAAGGTGCCAGACTGGCCCTCAAGACAGAGCGCCGCGTAGGAGAGCGCGATGACCGCCTGTAGCCGCGGCAGCCCATCGCGCGACTGGTTGAAGGTGCGGCGCAGGTAACGCACCTGTCGCGACAAGTTGCGGGTGAAGCGGCGATAGAAGCGGATGTCGGCATCCTGCAGAATGAACGGCGCCTGGCAGAGCCAGAACAGAATGCGGCGCGAGAGTATGTCAGTGCGCCAGCCGAGCGGATGGAAGCGGCCCTGAATGTTGATCCAGTCGTCGATCAGCGAGCGCGCGTTGGCGCGGGTGATGGCGCTATCGGCGGCGCGCAGGTGGCGCAGCCATGAGAAACTCAGCAGGTCCACCGCCCATTCGTCGGAGGGCGGCGTCATTTCAAACGGCGAGCGCCGGTCGCAGATCACCACCTTGCCGGCGAAGGCGAAACGGCCCCCGTAAATTTCGCTGGCGCGCGTCGCGTCGGCGGTGCGCAGATCCTGCGGTGCGATGACCAGGCGGTCGGTCGAGGCCGAAGTGTAACGCCAGCGCATCAATGGGTGCGCGTTGATCCAGCCGATGAGGCTGCGGTACGCGCGGCGTGCGATGAGCACGCAGAGCCGCAATCGCTCCGCGACCGAAACCCGCGTCATTGAGCGGCTCATCCCCCTCTGGCGCTCGAATTTGCCCCACGCCGGCGGCACGATAGCGAAGGGGCGGCGAGGGGCCAATATGCCTGAAATTCAAGCGGAAATTCGTTAATGGCGGACCAGCCGAGCGGCGTAAAAGCCGTCGATGCCGCCCCAGCGCGGATCGGGGCTTGGCCAGTGCAGCGGCAACGTGCGCAGGTCGCCGTCGGCGTTGACGAACTCGGCGCAGCCAAACACGTCGGTTCCCGCAATCGGCATACGGCTGACAGTCCGATTGCGCGCAAGCAGCGCGGCGACCTGTTCTTCGGCCTCCTCCGGTTCCAGCGAGCAGACGCAATAGATGAACGTGCCACCGGGCTTGAGCAGACCGACGGCGCGATCGATGAGCCGCTGTTGCAGCGAGGTCAGCACGGCGAGATCGGCAGTACCTTTGAGCCATGGCACGTCGGGATGACGGCGGATCGTGCCCGTGGAGGAACAGGGCGCATCAAGCAGCACGGCATCGAAGAGGCCGCCCTGCCATTCGAGCGCATCGGCGGCGACGACCTCGGCCTGCAGCGAAAGCCGTGCGAGGTTGTCCTTAAGGCGGGCAAGCCGCGCCGCCGAGCGGTCAACCGCGGTCACCTGCGCGCCGGCAACGGCAAGCTGCGCGGTCTTGCCGCCGGGTGCGGCGCAAAGATCGGCGACGGTCTTGCCCGCAAGATCGCCGAACAGACGTGCGGGCAGCGCAGCGGCAGCGTCCTGCACCCACCAGGCGCCTTCAGCGAACCCGGGCAGCAGCGTGATCGCGCCGTGCACCAGCGTGCGCACGGTGCCGGTCGGCAACACGCGGCCGTGCACATGTTCGGCCCATTTTGCCGCATCGCTTTTCGGGGTGAGATCGAGCGCCGGCTCGTGGCCGTTGGCCTCGGCAATCGCGCGTGCGCGGTCGGGGCCATAGCTTTTCGTCCAGCGCTTGAACAGCCAGTCCGGCGTGTCGAGGATGGTCGTTTCAAGAAGCTTGGCCTCGCGATGCTGCGCGACGCGGCGCAACACCGCGTTGACGAGCCCCGCATAGCGCGCCGCGCGGCGATCGGCTTGCGCAAGACGCACCGAGAGATCGACGGCAGCGTGATCGGGCACGTCGAGCCAGAGAATCTGCGCGGCGCCGATGAGCAGAATGGTTTCGGCGCGCGGCGCATCGGCGGGGAAGCCCTTGTCGAGAAAGCCGCCGACGATGTGACGCAGCGTGCCGAGGCGACGAAGCACGGTGGCGGCGAGACGCCGCATCAGCGCGCGGTCGCGATCGGCGAGCGAAGCGAGACCGGGATGCGCACCTTTGCCGCCAAGTTGTTCGTCGAGCGCGAGCTTGCGGCGCAGCACGCCGTCGACGATGTCGGCGGCAATCCGCCGGGCGGCGAGGCCCGGGACTTCGGCTTGCGGGGAGGTGCGCGCTCGCGCCATGACTTTGAAACATTGCCATAAATTGTGTCGGGCTCGCGAAGCGGCCGGCAAAAAGCGTGATCGTGCACAGCTTTATGCCTGGTTGCGGCGTTTACAAGCACAATCGCAGATTGCGCTTGTGCGAATCGATTGCGGGATATACTCCTAGGACCATGTTCACAGCACCGAGAACTTTTACGTCGCCGCGCGGCGGCGTGCTCGTCTTGGCGGCCGCCTGCTTTGCCGCAGGCCTCACCGCCGGCGCGCTGATGATGCCAGCGGCCATGAACGGTACGGTGAACGCCGCTGTGCCGGTGAGCGCCCCGCCGCCATCCTTGCCGCGTGTCGGCTATCCGGCGGAGGTGCTGCGGGTGATCGACGGCGATACCTTTGAGGCGCGGGTGCGCATCTGGCCGGGCACCGACGTGACCACGCGGGTGCGCCTGCGCGGCATCGATGCCGCCGAGTTGCACGCGCGTTGCGACGAAGAGCGGGTGAAAGCGATCGCCGCGCGCGAGGCGCTCACGAGCCTTCTCGCCGAAGGCACAGTCGGCATTTCCGGCGTCGGCATCGATAAATATGGCGGCCGCGTCGATGCCGACGTCTCGACGGCGCGCACGAGCAGCGTTGCGGCGGCGATGCTATCGGCTGGATATGCCCGCGCCTATAACGGCGGGCGGCGCGCAGGCTGGTGCGAGTAGATTATCTCAGCACGTAGACTTCGGTGCCGGTGCCGACGCGGCGATAGAGATCGATGATGTCGGCATTGTACATGCGGATGCAGCCGTGCGAGACGAAGCCGCCGATCGAGGATGGATCGTTGGTGCCGTGGATCGCGTAATTGCCGCGGTCGAGACCGAGCACCGCTTCGCCCATCGGATTGCGCGGACTACCGCCGGGAATGGTTGGCGTGATGCCGGGCTCGCGCGCCCAGGCCGGCCGTACCAATTTTTGCGCGACGTAAGCATGGCCGTGCCAAGCCATCCCGGCGCGGCCGACACCAACCGGATATTGGATTGCTTGGCCGTTGCCGAGCACGTAAAAAAGTCGGCGCGCATTGGTCTCGACGATGATGGTGCCGGTGCGGTAGCTGCCGCCGAACGCAACGACCTGCCGCGCTTGCGCCAAATAGGGTGCGACGAGTGTTGCCGCGACACAGAATGCGGCAAAAACCTTCCGCACGGTCACCGTTCCACGACGACTGGCGTGCCGACCTGCACCATGTTGTACAGCTCGCGGATATCGCGATTGTACATGCGGATGCAGCCATAAGAGACGAAACCGCCGATGGAGGCCGGATTGTTGGTGCCGTGGATGGCGTATTCGCCGCCGCGCATGGTCAATGCCGCGACGCCCATCGGGTTGCGGGCGGAGCCGCCGGGGATTACTTCCGGCAAATCCGGATGATCGTGGCGGATTTCTTTGGGCGGCGACCAGGCGGGCTTCATGTATTTGCCGTCGATGCGCGCGGTGCCAGTCCACTCCTTGCCCTGGCGGCCGACGCCGACGCGGAAACGGAGCGCGTGATCGCGGTCGAGCACAAAATAAAGCCGGCGCTGCTCGGTCTTCACCACGATGGTGCCGGGCGCGAAGCCAGAAAAATTGACGACCTCGTGGGTCGCCGCATGCGCGACAATGGCCGCCAGGAACGCCCACAGCAGCACGAAAGCCACGAACAGCGCGGTTCGCCGGAGAACGAGACTCATCGGAAATCAGCCTACGAATTCAATGCAGCGCGATCATAAGCGCAGCATTTGCAGGCTTCAGTGAAAGCTCGAAGTAACGTAAACGCGGGTTAACCAAGGCCGCCGCGGCATTAACCGAACCGCTCAACTGCCCTGCAGCACGGTGTGCAACCGCTGCTGCGCCTGTTGGAATTTGGCGCCGTCGGCAGTGAGGGCTTTAAGAAATTCGTTGAGTTCCTTGCTCGTCTGCGCATCCTTGCCGGCGACGCTGGTGCCGGAAATGACGACGCGGTCGCGGTGGGCCTCGATGTAGTCGCCGAGCTTGACGCTCGTTGCCGCAATATCGACCGCGAGCGGGATCGCCTCGTTGAAGGCATTGACCGGCGCGGCGACGTCCTTGTCGAAAACCTTGTCGAACACCGCCTTGAGATCGTCCGGCTGCCTGAGCGCGTCGCGCGCCGCGCTCGCCTTGTCGAGTTCGCGGTTCATCGCCTCGCGCAATCCGGCAAGATCGGCGCTCACCGATTTGATCTCGGCGCGATGCGCGACAAGCTCGTCGATGGAGTGGATGCTGGTCTTCTGCGTGACCTGCACCATCTTCGCGCCGACGCCCATCATTTGCGGATTGGACGTGAAATTCACGATCACCGCGTAGTGCGCCGCATATGGTCCGAACGACTTGATGTCATCGTCGGTCGGTCGCGGCACATGCACGCCCGGCTTGTCGACGATAAAGACTTGCAGGAAATGGATGAAGGCCTTGCGCTGGTCGGCCTCGGTATCGCCGCAAGCGGCGACCGCCGCACAAAGCGCCAGCGCGGCGAGACCGTTCGCCGCGCTGAACCGGAAAGCCTTCATCTGATCACCCGAGGTTCAGGCCCCCGCCTTGGCCGCCTTCTTGTTCTGCCGGTTCTTGACGAGATCGTCGACCACCGCCGGATCCGCGAGTGTTGTGGTGTCGCCAAGATTGCCGTACTCGTCCTCGGCGATCTTGCGCAGGATCCGGCGCATGATCTTGCCGGAACGGGTCTTCGGCAGACTCGGCGCGAACTGGATCAGGTCGGGCGAGGCGAAGGGCCCGATTTCCTTGCGCACCCAGCCGACCAGTTCCTTGTGCAGATCTTCGCTTGGCTTCTCGCCCGCCATCAACGTGACATAGGCATAGATGCCCTGACCCTTGATGTCGTGCGGATAGCCGACCACGGCAGCCTCCGACACTTTCGGATGCGCCACCAGCGCGCTTTCCACCTCAGCGGTGCCGAGACGGTGACCCGACACGTTAATGACGTCGTCGACGCGGCCGGTGATCCAGTAATAGCCGTCGCCATCGCGGCGACAGCCGTCGCCGGTGAAGTACTTGCCCTTGTAGGTCGAGAAATAGGTCTGCACGAAGCGCTCGTGGTCGCCATAGACCGTGCGCATCTGCCCCGGCCAGGAGTCAATGATGCAGAGATTGCCTGAAGTCGCGCCGTCGAGGGTCTTGCCTTCGGCGTCGACGATCTCGGGTTGGATGCCGAAGAACGGCCGCGTCGCCGAGCCCGGCTTGAGCTTGGTCGCGCCGGGCAGCGGCGTGATGAGGATGCCGCCGGTCTCGGTCTGCCACCAAGTGTCAACGATCGGGCAACGGCCGTCGCCGACGACGCGGTGATACCACTCCCATGCTTCGGGATTGATCGGCTCGCCGACCGAGCCGAGCAGCCGCAGCGATGCGCGCGAGGTTTTCTTCACCGGGGCGTCGCCGCCCTGCATCAGCGCGCGGATCGCCGTCGGCGCGGTGTAGAAGGTGTTGACCTTGTGCTTGTCGATCACCTCCCAGAAGCGGGACGTGGTCGGATAGTTCGGCACGCCCTCGAACATCAGCGAGATGGCGCCGTTCGACAGGGGCCCGTACAGGATGTAGCTGTGGCCGGTGACCCAGCCGACGTCGGCGGTGCACCAGTAGATGTCGCCGTCGTGATAATCGAATACGTATTGGTGCGTGATTGAGGTGTAGACCAGGTAGCCGCCGGTGGTGTGCAGCACGCCCTTCGGCTTTCCGGTCGAGCCGGAGGTGTAGAGGATGAACAGCGGATCTTCCGCCTTCATCTCCTCGCACGGGCAATCGGCGGATACGGTCTTGGCGACGTCGTCGTAATAGACGTCGCGGCCGGCCTTCATGTTGACCGGCGCCTTGGTGTGCCGCACGACGACCACAGATTTGACAGGCGCCTTCTCGCAGGCGGCATCGACGTTGGCCTTGAGCGGAATTTTGCGGCCGCCGCGGACACCCTCGTCGGCAGTGACGATGATGTCGGACTTGCAGTCCTCGACGCGGCCGGCGATCGAGTCCGGCGAGAAGCCGCCGAAGATCACCGAGTGAATGGCGCCGATGCGCGCGCAGGCAAGAATGGCGTAGGCCGCCTCGACGATCATCGGCAGGTAGATGGTGACGCGGTCGCCCTTTTTGACGCCTTGCTTCTTCAGCACATTGGCGAACTTCTGCACCTCGGTGTGCAACTGCTTGTAGGTGACGGTCTTCGAATCCTTAGGATCATCGCCTTCCCAGATGATCGCAGTCTGGTCGCCGCGCTTGGCGAGATGTCGGTCGACACAGTTGAAGCAGGCATTGAGCGTGCCGTCCTCGAACCATTTGATCGAGACGTTATGCGGGTCGTAGGAGGTGTTCTTGATCTTGGTCGGCGCCTTGATCCAGTCGATGCGCTTTGACTGCTCGGCCCAGAAGCCGTTGGGATCCTTGATCGAGCGCGCGTACATCTCTTTGTACTTGGCATCGTCGACGAAGGCGCGCTTCGTCCATTGCGCCGGAACGTCATAAATCTTGTCGGTCATTGGCATGTTCCTCCCGCTCCCCGCTTGCTCTCGCGGGTCCGCTTTTGTTGCACCCATTATGCGACGGCTCGTTGATTTGCGACAAGGCGCGCCGCATCCCACTTTGGTCGTTATTTTGCGGGCTTTCCTGCGCTCAGGTGCCATAGCCGCCGAGGATGGCGCCGATGATGACGAGCACGCCGAGCCAGTGAAGGCTGTCGATGGCGGTCAACCTGATGCTGCGGAAGGTGTAGGCGTTGTTGACGACCATGGTCGTCAGCACAAAGCCGAGCCAGCACATGAAGCCGGAAAAGGCACCGGCGCGCACGGTGTAGATGCCGATGTGAAAGAGGATGCCGGAGAGGATCGCCGCCATGCCGAGTTCGGCAATGAAGGAGAGCACAAATGGGGCGGTCTTGGCAGCGGTGGATCTGCCCGTGTTCTCGGTCTTGAGCTGGTCTATGGTCTTGCCTTGGGCCGCCACCCAGGCGCGGCAAAGGATGCTGTAATAGATGGCGCCGAAGATCCAGGCAGCGACTGCGGCGAGCACGATTGGTAGCGCGTGCAAATTCTGGAGCTGTTGCATCGGGACTCCTATTTCAGGCCGCCCATCTTGCAGACCAGCTTCCACTCGTCGGCGCTGACCGGCTGCACCGAGAGCCGGGAGTTCCGCACCAGCACCATGTCCTTCAGCTTCGGATCGGCTTTGATGGCGGCAAGGGTCACCGGCGTCTTCGCCGCTTCGCTCGCCTTGACGTCGACGACCACCCAGCCCTCGCCTTTCTTGTCGGTGGGGTCCGGATAGGCTTCGCGGACAATCGCCATGATGCCGACCACGGCTTTCTCCTCGCCGGAGTGATAGAAGAACGCCCGGTCGCCTTTCTTCATCTTTTGCAGGTTGGCGCGGGCCTGGAAATTGCGCACGCCGGTCCAGGCATCGCCCTTGGCGCCTTTCTTGACCTGGTCGCTCCAGGACCAGGTGCCGGGTTCGGATTTCATCAGCCAGTACGCCATGTCACGCCTCCGCTCTGATCGGCCGCGTCAGCAGCGACTCGATGGCGTCATCGACGCTGATCTTGTCCGCCAGCACTGCGGCAATGGCCGCCGAGATCGGCATCTCGACGTTTTTCTCGCGCGCCATTTCCAACAGCACTGGTGCGGTGAAGACGCCTTCGGCGAGCTTGCCGTGCGCGGCGGTCGAGGTCTTCTCGCCTTTGCCGAGCGCGACGCCGCAGGAGAAATTGCGCGATTGCGGCGACGAGCAGGTAAGAATGAGATCGCCGAGGCCGGAAAGCCCCATCATCGTTTCCGGCTTGGCGCCGAAGGCGCGCCCGAAGCGCACCAGCTCGGCAAAGCCGCGCGTGGTCAGCGCCGCAGCGGCGCTGGCACCAAGCCCGCGGCCGGTAACGATGCCGGAGGCGATCGCCAGCACGTTTTTGGCCGCGCCGCCGATCTCGACGCCGCGCACGTCGCTTGAGTGATAGGGGCGGAAACTTCCGGTATTGATGGCATGCGCCAACGCTTCGGCGAGCTTGCTATCAGCGGCCGCGAGCGTCACCGCGGTGGGCAACCCGCGCGCGACATCGGCGGCAAAGCTTGGCCCCGACAGGATCGCCGGGACGGCACGCGGCGCAAATTCGGCGATGATCTCGGTCATGAACTTGTGCGTGCCGTGCTCGATGCCTTTGGCGCAGGCAATGAGGGGCGTGCCGTCAGGCACAGTCTGCGCCAGCGATTTGACCGTCGAGCGCATCGCCTGTGCCGGGACGACCAACAAAATCGCATCGGCGCGGCTAGCTTCGGCGAGGGCGCGTGTCACCTTGATGGTATCGTCGAGGCGGATGCCGGGCAGGAAACGGCTTTCGCGCTGTTTCTCCAGATGCTCGGCGTTGCCGGCTTCATATTCCCACAGCGTCACACTGCGCCCGGCGCGCGCGCAGGTCAGCGCCAGCGCCGTGCCCCAGGCGCCGCCGCCGAGCACGCTGATGCGGTCGATACTCATTTGTATGCCGCGGTGTTCTTGCGCGCGCCTTCGGCGGCGGCGAATTCGTCGAGCGGCCAGCGCGCGCGGGGCGGCGTCTCCAGCGTATCGGTCAAGCCGAGCGCAAGTTTCTCGCAGCCGGCCCAGGCGATGATGGCGCCGTTGTCGGTACACAATTCGAGCGGCGGCGCGACCAGCACGGTGCCGACCTCGAAGGCGAGGCGATGCAGCACCTTGCGGATCGCTTGGTTGGCGGCGACGCCGCCGGCGGCAACGAGTGCGGTCGGCGCGCCATATTGCGCGCGGAAAATCCGCAAGCCGGCGCGCAAGCGATCGAGCACGACATCGACCACCGCCTGCTGGAACGAGGCGCAGAGATCAGCGACATCTTGATCCGATAGCGGCGCGATCCTTTCCGCTTCGAGCCGCAGCGCAGTCTTGAGACCGGAGAGCGAGAAGTCGGCGTCTTTGCGTCCATGCATCGGCCGCGGCAGCGCAAAGCGCGCGGCATCGCCACGCGTTGCTTCCTTCTCGACTTGCGGGCCGCCGGGGTAGCCGAGCCCGAGCAGCTTTGCCGTCTTGTCGAAGGCCTCGCCGATCGCATCGTCCTGCGTGGTGCCGAGGCGCACATAGTCGCCGACGCCGCGCACGGCGACGATCTGCGTGTGGCCGCCGGAAGCGAGAAAGAGACAATACGGAAACGGCGTGGCGTCGGTGAGCCGCGCCGTCAGCGCATGCGCTTCCAGATGATTGACGGCGATCAGCGGCTTGTTGTTGACTAGCGCGATTGCCTTGGCGGTGGTCAAGCCGACGATAACGCCGCCGATAAGGCCCGGTCCTGCCGCGGCGGCGACACCGTCGAGATCGCCGTAGCCACAACCGGCTTGCTGCATCGCCTTGGCGATCAGCGCATCGAGCACCTCGACATGAGCGCGCGCGGCGATCTCCGGCACCACGCCGCCAAAAGCGGCGTGCTCGCTCACCTGCGAGAACACGATATTCGACAAAATGCGGCCGCGGCCGTCGTCCGAGCGCTCCACCACGGCGGCGGCGGTCTCGTCGCAGGTCGTCTCGATGCCGAGGACAACCATTTCGCTTTCCCCGCTCAGGCTCCTATAGTCCCGCCCGTTTCCGGCGTCTCGCCTAACACCGTGAGGTTATCGGGTGCAATCCTCCGCCGCCATCCGCATTGGCACGCGCGGTAGCCCGCTGGCGCTGGCGCAGACGCGCTTGGTGCGTGCGAAGCTCGCTGCGGCGCTGGGTACCGGCAAGGAGGCGATCGAGGTCAAGATCATCCGCACCACGGGCGACGTCATCCAGGATCGTCCGCTTGCCGAAGTCGGCGGCAAGGGCCTGTTCACCAAGGAAATTGAAGAGGCGCTTCTGCGCCACGACATCGATCTTGCCGTGCATTCGGCTAAGGACATGCCGACATTTTTGCCCGACGGTCTGATGCTTGCGGCTTGCCTTGAGCGCGAGGACCCGCGCGACGTTTTCGTCAGCCGCAAAGCGAAATCGCTCGCCGAATTGCCGCGTGGCGCCAAGCTCGGCACCGCTTCGCTGCGCCGGCAGGCAATTGCCAAACGCACGCGACCCGATCTCAACGTGGCGCCGCTGCGCGGCAACGTGGAGACGCGTCTGCGCAAGCTCGATGATGGCGAGGTTGATGCCACCATTCTTGCGCTCGCCGGCCTGAAGCGCCTGGGCCTGGATGCCCGCGCGACCCGCATTATGAGCGCGGATGAATTTCTTCCCGCTGTGGCGCAGGGCGCCATTGGGCTCGAAACGCGCGCCGACGATGCGCGCACGCGCGAACTGCTGAGGCGCGTCGATCACGCCGACACCTCGACCGCCGTTGCCTGCGAGCGCGCCTTCCTCGCCGTGCTCGATGGCTCCTGCAAGACGCCGATCGCGGGATACGCCGAGATCGCCGGTGATGCGGTGCATTTCCGCGGCCTGATCGCGCGGCCGGATGGTTCCGCCGCGCACGACATTGCCGGCAACGGCAACCGCAAGGATGCCGCCGTAATCGGCGCCGACTGCGGCCGCGAGCTCAAGCATCGCGCGGGTTCTGGCTTCTTCGACTGATGCGCATCGCCGTCACCCGCCCGCAGCACGATGCCGAACGCACCGCAGCGGCTTTGCGCGCGCGTGGCCACGAGGTGCTGATCGCGCCGCTCTTGAAAATTGAGTCGGTCGATGCCGCCCTGCGATCTAGCTGGGGCGGCGTGATCATCACCAGCGCCAATGCCGCGCATGCGCTCGCCGCGCATACGGCGCGTAGCGCGCTCACCAAGTTGAAGCTGTTTGCTGTCGGCGAGCGCAGCGCCGAGGCTGCGCGCCAGGTCGGTTTCAAAGACGTGACGTCGGCAGGCGGCGACGTGCGCGATCTCGTGCGCGTGTTAACCGAGTGCAAGGCCGATACTACGGCTCCGTTGCTTTATCTCGCCGGCGAGGATCGCGCCCGCGATCTGATCGGCGAGCTTGCCGCGCGCGGCATCGCCGCGGAAATCGCGGTCATCTATCGCGCCGCGACATTGCCGTTTCCGCCGGAGCTCGCCACGGCGCTCAAGGACGGCACGGTGGACGCGGTGCTCCATTATTCCAGGCGCAGCGCCGAGAGCTATATTGCCGGCGCCAAGCAGGCCGGCGTCATCAAGCCGGCGCTGGCCGTGCGCCACATCTGCCTCTCGGTGCAGGTCGCCGAGCCGCTCAAGGGGGCTGGCGCGGTCGATGTCATGATTGCGGCGCGGCCCGACGAAGCGGCGCTGCTGCAACGGGTCGGCGCTTGACAGTGGCGGAGCCGCGCCGTTTGCCTTATGTCCGATAGGGCGGAAGGGCCGATTCGAGGATCTGCATCGATGGCAGACGAGAAAGCGTCGCCGGAAGCACCGCAACAGCCGCCGCAAGATGCCAAGGCTGAGCCGCGCAGCAAGCGCGCGGCGCCGACCATCGATCTCACCGCCACCGAAGTGCCGCCGAACGCTGCAACCGACGAGAAGCCTGAGGTGGACGTCGCGCCGCCGCGCGGTGGCCTCATGAGACGCCTTGGCGTGGGCATCGGCATTGGCGCCGCGCTGGTGGTGTTGCTGATGTTCGGCCTCTGGCGCGGCGGCTATTTGCCGATTGGCGCGGCAACCGACAGCGGCTTGAAGGACAAGGTCGCCGCGCTGGAAAAGCAGGTCAGCGAATTGCAAAGTCGGCCACAGCCGCAGCCGGATACCGGCGCGATCGATGCGCTGGTCAAACGCGTCGACAAGCTGGAAACGACGTTGAAGAACCTGCCCCCGGCAGACGCCAGCATCGCCGACAAGCTCGCCGCAGCCGACAACGCGATGAAATCGTTGGGGCTTGCGCTGACTGCGCTCAACAAGCGCACGGATGATGCGAGCGGCAATGCCGCCGAAGCGCGCACCGCAGCGGACGCCGCCACCAAAGCGGTTGCCGACCTGAAGGCCTCGATGCAAGTTGCGGCGGCGACTAACGCGGCGGGTGTGCCGCGCGCCGAGCTTGCCGCGATCGAGAAGCGCGTCGCCGCGCTGGAGACGCAGGCCAAGGCCGCGCACGAAGCGATCAACAAGAATTCCGGCAACGATGCCGCCGCGCGGCTCGCGCTTAGCGCCGAACTGTTGCGCAGCGCGGTCGTTGTCGGCGCGCCTTTTGCCGATGAGCTTGCGGCCGTGAAGGCGCTCGCTGGCGACGGCAAGGCACTGACGCCGCTCGAGCCATTCGCCTCCTCCGGCGTTCCGACGGCTCATGCACTGGCGCGTGAACTCTCCGCGCTGCTGCCGCAGATGGAGAAGATCGCCGGGGCGCCGCCGCCGTCGGCGGACTTTCTCGCCAAGCTCGAGGCCAACGCCTCGAAGCTCGTTCGCATCCGCCCGATGAAAGCGCCGCAAGGCGACGATCCGGCTGCGGTGCTGGCGCGGCTCGATGTCGACGCCGCCAATGCCAATATTGCCGCGGCGCTCGCCGATCTTGCCAAACTGCCCGACAAAGTGCGCGCTCCGGCCGAAGGCTGGATCGCCAAGGCGAAGACACGGGAAGCCGCAATTGCCGCGGCGCGACAATATGCCGCGGCAACGGCGCGCGCGCTGCGGCCGCAATGAGGACCGGATGACCCGCGTCGTCTTCTTCCTCATCGCGGTAGCACTGATCGCCGCCGGCGTTGCCTGGGTCGCCGACCGGCCGGGCGACATTGCCATCGCCTGGATGGGCTACCGCATCGAAACCTCGGTGCTGGTCGCCGCGGTTGCGCTGCTCTTGCTCATCGCCGCCGCCATCTTTTTATGGTCGATCGCACGCGGGCTCTGGCGCACGCCCGGTCATATCTCGGTATTCATGCGCCACCGCCGCGCCCTGCGCGGCCACCAGGCGATCACGCGCGGGCTGATCGCGATCGGCGCCGGCAACCATCGCTTGGCGCGCAAGTCCGCCGAGGAAGCGGCGCGCCACGCGCCTGACGAACCGTTGACGCTGCTGCTCAATGCGCAATCGGCGCAGATGGCGGGCGACCGCGCCACTGCCGAAAATTCCTTCCGTGCCATGCTCCGCCGCGAGGAAACCAAGCTGCTTGGCCTGCGCGGACTGTTCGTCGAGGCGCAGCGGCGCAAGGATGCGCCCGCGGCGCTGCGTGCGGCCGAGGAAGCGGCCAAAGCCGAGCCATCGCTGTCCTGGGCAAGCCAGGCGGTGCTCGATTTCCGCAGCGCCGCACGCGATTGGCGCGGCGCGCTCGACGCGCTCGAGCGGATGAAAAACTCACTGGAAAAGAAGATCTATCGGCGCAGGCGTGCCGTGCTGCTCACCGCGCACGCACAGGCGCTCCACGAAACGGATCGCGATGCCTCGCGTGCCGCCGTGCTCGAAGCGGTCAAGCTTGCGCCCGACCTCGTGCCGGCGGCGGTGCTTGCCGGGCGGCGGCTCGCCGAAGCGGGTGAGATGCGCAAGGCTGGAAAAATCCTCAGCGCTGCCTGGACCGCCAATCCGCATCCCGAGATCGCCGAGACCTATGCCAACCTGCGCTTCGGCGACAGCGCGCGTGAACGCCTGGCGCGGGTTAAGCGCCTCGTCGAAAAAGTGCCGGGACATGTCGAGGGCGCGTTGGCGCTGGCGAGAGCCGCGCTCGAGGCACGCGATTTCTCTGCTGCCCGCGCCACGCTTGCGCCTTACCTCGCTGCGCCGACGCGGCGCGTCGCCACTTTGATGGCCGACATCGAGCACGCCGAGCATGGCGCCGAAGGCCGCGTGCGCGAATGGATGGCGCGCGCCATGCGCGCCGCCGCCGATCCAACCTGGACTGCCGACGGTGTGGTGTCGGACCGCTGGCTGCCGGTGTCGCCCAACGGCCAGCTCGATGCCTTTGAATGGAAAAAGCCGCTCGCCGAGATCGGCGTTAGCCATCCGGTCATCCAAGCAAGCGCGCCGGAACCGGCAGCGTCCGCTGCTGAGCCGGCGCCTGAAGTCAAGCCCACGGAGCCGCCGCCCGCGCCGGCCGTCGAGTCGAAGCCCCCCGCACCGCAGGCGCCATCGGCGCCGATCAAGCCGGTCGAGGCCGTCATTCCGCTGGTGCACGCGCCCGACGATCCGGGTCCCGAGTCAGGAGCTGAAAGCGATCCGGTGGCGGAAGCTAATGCGCCGCCGCCGCGCGACGCCTGGCAGCGCATCCGCCAGCTGTTCCGTTAAGCGCAAATCAAGGGCTGGCAGCGTATTGCTTGCCATTCCTGGCTCCCGCCACTAAGAAGCGCGGGCCTTATTGCGCATGATCTGGTCCGATAACCGGTACCCACTTTTCGGAATCATGCGTTAGCCGGCGTAGCTCAGCGGTAGAGCATCCGCTTCGTAAGCGGGTGGTCGGGGGTTCAAATCCCTCCGCCGGCACCATTCGCCTTCTTTTCGCAAAGGTGTCCTTTCACCTAAGATACGGCAATGGTTCGGCGAATTCGCATTATTTCGTTTGCCTTTGCTGTTTGTGCTCTGGCGCTCTGCGGCGCCGACCGTTTGCGCGCGCAATCCGCCGATCTGGTGCTCTGCGACCGCATCGCCGCCGATCCCGCCGATCCGGAGAAGCCGAAGGATATTCCGGGCGTCGTTGCGATTGCCAAGCCAGACATTCCGCTGGCGCTCAAATACTGCAAGATTGCCTCGGCATCATCGCGGCGCGCGCTGTTTGAACTCGGTCGCGCGTATGCCGCCAACGGGCAGATGACGGAGGCGATCGCCACCTATCGCAAGGCCGCCGACAAGGGCAGCACCTCAGCCATGATCGAGCTCGGCGTGCTCTACGGCACCGGCGCCGGCGGCGTGCCGAAAAACCCGGACGAAGCGCGCAAGCTGTTCGACCGCGCCGCCAAGGCAGGCAATCCGCGCGGCGCTTCCAATCTCGCGGCGATGTCGAGCGGCGGTGTCGGCGCACCGGCCGATCCGGCCGTGGCGCGCGCCATGCTGGCGAAGGCGGCGGCGGAGAATTCGGCGGAAGCGCAGTTTCAGCTCGGTCTCATGCTGGCGGATGGCACCGGCGGACCGAAGGATGACGTTCAGGCGCGCGGCATGTTCGAGAAAGCGGCAGCGCAAGGCAATGCCGAGGCCATGGTCTGGGCCGGTGCTTTCGCCCAGCTCGGCCGGGGCGGACCGGAAGATGTAAACGCAGCGAAAACCTATTTCGAGAAAGCGGCGGCGCTCGGCAATCAGGAAGCCAAGGACCGTCTTGAACGCATCCGCTGCCCACTGGTGGTCAAGGACAGTCAGGGCAAGGTAGTGACGCATCTTTGCCCGTGACGGGCGTCAGACATCCTGGGGGCTGAGCACGTCCGCCGATGAGTGCGCCTTGATCTCGCGCACCGGCACCTGCCCACGGATGTCGCGGCCGGTCGGATGCCAGGTGCAGATCTGGCTGTCATCCACCCAGATGGTCTTGAATTCGGCAGGTGCGAAGAATTCCGCGAAGGCCATTTCCTCGTCCGCCGCGGCTTCGAGATAGTGCCGCTCGCGGTCGGGGTAGTAGATGACGTCGCCCTTGCGAACCGGAAAAGGCTTTTCGTTGGCATAGACCGTGCCGCGCCCGCGCAGCACATACATGAAATGCTCGGCGCCCTCGTGATGATGGTTCGCCGCCGCGGTGCCCGGGGGATAGATGATCATCTCGCCTTTCACCGCCTTGGTGCCGAACAGCTTCGGCGTTACGAGGTAGATGCGCTTGCGCGCGTCGTGCTCGGAATCGAGCACCGGCTCGCGCGTCCAGTCCATCAATCGGAACGGTGGCGGGTTCTTCGCGAAATTCGCGTCGAGGGCGCCGGCATTGGGGATTTCGCCGTAGAGCAAGGCACCGCCTGTGGTGGATGTTAATGTGCCTTCAAAACCCGGGGGCAGGAAGGCGACATGGGCGTCGGTCAGCGTCTGCCGACTGCCGCCGAAGTTCAGCTTCCCCTCGCCCTCAAGTCCCTGCAGCCAAGCGACGCTCTGCCCCGGAACCTCCAACGCCACCGAGCTGCCGGCGGCGAGCGCCAGCCGGTCAAGCAAGATGCGGGTGCCGGGCACGCGCGCCTGCGTGAGCAAATGCTTGCGGCTCGCGCCTTGCCCTGCCGATTCGGCCGGTACCGCGCCTTCGTTGAAGATGATGGCCATAACGTCGGCTCTTCCAGTCTTTCGGGCCGAGACTAGCGAAAAACCGCCTGAAATTTCTAGGCAATTCTGGCGCGCAGGCCCTTAGGCGCGGTTTCCCACCGGGCTCCAAAAAAACTGTCTTTCCCTCGGCATTGGCGTAGAAAAGAAGCCAAGTGCTGAGTCGCGTCCCATTTGCGTATCTCGTTCAAAGGATATTCGCATG
>Ga0335081_10005185_pt1 | contig 20618 bp, 15 predicted proteins | sample Lox_Sample_35_FD_206713 | JGI IMG/M metagenome (GOLD analysis project Ga0335081, IMG submission 206713) | Soil microbial communities from Loxahatchee National Wildlife Refuge, Florida, United States - Lox_Sample_3.5 | ecosystem: Environmental > Terrestrial > Soil > Wetlands | place: USA... | reverse complement strand
GCGCATGGCCGGCGGGGAGCCGGTCGACGTGACCGCGCCGCACAACCACCGGCAGGTGCTCGGCACCCTGGGCAACGCGACCGAGCAGGACGTGGCGGCCGCGATCGGTGCGGCGGCCGCGGCGGCGCCGGCCTGGCGGGCGCTCTCGTTCGACGACCGGGCCGCGATCATGCTCAAGGCGGCCGAGCTGCTGAGCGGGCCGTGGCGGACGGTGATCAACGCGGCCACCGTCCTCGGCCAGTCCAAGTCGGTGTACCAGGCCGAGATCGACGCCGCCTGCGAGCTGATCGACTTCTGGCGCTACAACGTCCACTACGCGCGGCGGCTGCTGGCCGAGCAGCCGGAGTCCGGCCCGGGGGTCTGGAACCGGCTGGAGTACCGGCCGCTGGAAGGCTTCGTGCTGGCCATCACCCCGTTCAACTTCACCTCGATCGCCGGGAACCTGCCGACCGCGCCCGCGCTGCTCGGCAACGTCGTGGTGTGGAAGCCGTCCCCGACCCAGCAGCTCGCCGCGCACCACACGATGCGGCTGCTGGAGGCGGCCGGGCTGCCGCCGGGGGTGATCAACCTGGTGACCGGGGACGGGCAGGCCGTCTCGCGGGTTGCGCTCCCGCACCCGGACCTGGCGGGCATCCACTTCACCGGGTCGACCGGGACGTTCCAGCACCTGTGGCGGACGGTGGGGGAGAACATCGGCGGCTACCGCGGCTACCCGCGGCTGGTCGGGGAGACCGGCGGCAAGGACTTCGTCATCGCGCACCCCTCCGCCGACCCGGCGGTCCTGGCCACGGCGCTGATCCGGGGGGCGTACGAGTACCAGGGCCAGAAGTGCTCCGCCGCGTCCCGCGCGTACGTGCCGCGCTCGCTGTGGCAGGGCATGCGCGACGACTTCCTCGCCCAGGTGGAGTCGCTGACCATGGGCGACGTCGCAGCCGACCTGTCGCTGTTCATGGGGGCGGTCATCGACGAGCGGGCATTCGCCAAGCACTCCCGGGCGCTGGAAGCCGCCAGGAGCAGGCCGTCGGTGCGGGTGCTCACCGGCGGGCAGGCCGACGACTCCGAGGGCTATTTCGTCCAGCCGACCGTGCTGGAGTGCGCCGACCCGGCCGACGAGGTCTTCACCACCGAGTACTTCGGGCCGATCCTCGCCGTGTACGTCTACGACGACGCGAGCTACGACGAGACGGTAGCCCAGGCGGCCGGCGCCGCGCCCTACGCGCTCACCGGCTCCATCATCGCCCAGGACCGGGCGGCGATCGCGGCGGCCACCGGCGCGCTGCGCTTCTCGGCCGGCAACTTCTACATCAACGACAAGCCGACCGGGGCGGTCGTCGGGCAGCAGCCGTTCGGCGGTGCGCGGGCCAGCGGCACCAACGACAAGGCAGGGTCGATCTTCAACCTGATCCGGTGGGTGAACGCCCGCACCATCAAGGAGCTGTTCGTCCCGCCGGTGGACTACCGCTACCCGCATATGGGCTGAGCCGACCGGCAGCGGCGGGTCATGGCACCGGCATAGGCTGGCGTCCCCGCCACAAAGCACCGGAGGTCCCCATTCACCGCCTGGTCCTGTGGAACATCGACCTGACCCTGGTTGAGGTGGGACGGGTGACCCGGGCCGCGTACGCGGACGCGTTCCGGACGGTCACCGGCCGGCCGCTGGTGCGGCTGCCGCAGATGGCCGGGCGGACCGAGTCGGAGATGTTCTTCGACGCGCTCGCGCTGAACGAGGCGGACGCCCCGGCCGGCGTCCCGGCCGGTGAGGAGCTGCTCGACCGGTTCGCCGGAGAGCTCGCGGTGGCGTTTGGCGCCCGCCGGGGCCTGCTGACCGAGCAGGGCTGGCTGCTGCCCGGCGCCCGGGCCGCGGTGGCGGGGGTGGGCGACCTGCCCGGCGTCGTGCAGACCCTGCTCACCGGCGCGATCAAGCCGAACGCGATCGAGAAGCTGCGGGCCTTCGCCCTGGAGCAGTTCTTCGACACCGAGATAGGCGGGTACGGCTCCGAGGTCTTCCCCAAGGGCGCGCTGCTGCTGAACGCGCGGGGGCGGGCGGCGGAGAAATACGGGGTGGAGTTCACCGCGGAGGCGACCGTGTACATCGCCGACTCCACCCGCGACGTGGCTGCCGCCCAGATCGGGGGCGCGCGCTCGGTGGCGGTCGCCAGCGGGCGCTCGTCAGCGGCCGAGCTGCGCGACGCGGGCGCCGACGTGGTGCTGGCCGACCTCGCCGACACCGTGAACGTGGTGCGGGCCGTGGAGTGGCTGGTGCCAGCTGTAGGTTGACGCATGTGGCCCAGGAGATGGAGCGGGTCTCACTGGCCGTCATCGCCCGCGAGTGGGGGCGCATCGGCTGCATCGGTTTCGGCGGGCCCCCCGCCCACATCGCGCTGCTGCGCACCCTGTGCGTCAAGGACCGCGGCTGGCTGTCCGGGAGCGAGTTCGAGGACGGCGTGGCCGTGTGCAACCTGCTGCCCGGCCCGGCGTCGACCCAGCTCGCTATCTACTGCGCGTGGCGGCTGCGCGGCCCGGCCGGCGCGCTGGTAGGCGGCTGCTGCTTCATCTGCCCCGGCCTGGTGGTGATCCTGGCCCTGGCCAGCGTCTTCCTCGCCGCCCACCCGCCGGGCTGGGTGTCCGGGGCGGCGCTCGGCGCGGGGGCGGCCGTGCCCGCGGTCGCCGTGGCCGCCGCGGTCGGGCTGGTGCCGGCCAGCTGGCAGCGGGCCGGGCAGCAGCGGGCCGGGCAGCAGCAGGCCGGGCAGCAGCAGGCCTCCCCCCGGCGGGATGCCCGGCTCGCGCGTGCGCGCTGGAGCGGCTACCTGCTGGCCGGGGGAGCCTCCGGCGCGCTCCTCGGGCCGTGGCTGGTGCTCGTCCTGGCCGCCTGCGGACTGATCGAGACCGCCGTCCGGTCACGCCTGCGCTCACGGCCGCGGCCGCCCGCGCCGCCGTCCGCGGCGCTGCTCCTCACCGCGGCCGGGGGCGCGATCGCCACCGGCGGGCTGGCCGCGGTGGCCTGGGTGGCCCTCAAGGTCGGTGCCCTTTCCTACGGCGGCGGATTCGTGATCATCCCGCTGATGCAGCGCGACGCTGTGCACACCTACCACTGGATGAGCGCGGGGCAGTTCCTCACCGCGGTGGCGCTCGGCCAGGTCACCCCCGGGCCCGTGGTACAGACCGTCGCCGTGGTGGGCTACGCGGCCGCCGGGGCCGGCGGCGGGCTGCTGGCCGCGGCGGTGGCCTTCGCGCCCTCCTTCGCCTTTGTGCTCGGCGGCGGGCGTTATTTCGACCGGCTGCGGGGCAACGCGGCCGTCCAGGCGTTCCTGACCGGCGCCGGGCCGGCCGCGATCGGGGCGATCGCGGGGGCGGCCATCCCGCTCGGGCTGTCGCTGGACCATCTGTGGCAGGCCGCGGTGCTCGCCGCGGCCGCCGTCTGGCTGCTCGCGGCGCGGCGCGGCGTGGTGACCGCGATCGTGGGCGCGGCCGTGCTCGGTGTGATCACGTTCCTGGCGGGCGGGCCGGTGACCTGACGGCCCGCACCGCCGTTGCGGCGGCGCGGCGCAGGCTCGATGCTGGGGCGTATGCCAACCGATGACGAGGCAGGGGCGGGCACGGGCCTGCCGGGGCGCGACTACGGCGAGGTGCTGTGGGAGCCGTCGCCCGAGGTGATCAAGCGGGCGCGGATCACCGGCTACCGGCGCTGGCTGGCCGGCCGCGGGATCATGCCGGGGGACGGAGAGCTCACCGGCGGCGCCAGCCTGGCCGGCCGGGCGGCCCGGCAGTACCGCGATCTCTGGCAGTGGTCGGTGGACCAGCCGGCGGCCTTCTGGGATTCGCTGTGGGACTACTTCGCGGTGCTCGGCGAGCGGGGCGACGGGCCGGTGCTGGCCGGCGGCCCGATGCCGGGGGTGAGCTGGTTCCCCGGCGCCACCCTCAACTACGCGCGCAACGCCCTGCGGGCCGCGCTGACCGACCCGGCCCGGGTCGCGGTGATCGCCCGCGGCGAGGACGGCCAGCAGGTCACGCTGACCTACGCCGGGCTCGCCGCCGAGGTGGCCCGGGTGCGGGCCGGGCTGGTGGCGCTCGGCGTGCGGCAGGGCGACCGGGTCGCGGCGTTCCTGCCGAACGTCCCCGCCGCGCTGACCGGCCTGCTCGCCACCGCGAGCCTGGGGGCGATCTGGTCGTCGTGCTCGCCTGACTTCGGGCCGCACAGCGTGATCGACCGTTTCGCGCAGATCACGCCGAAGGTGCTGCTGGCCACCGGCCGCTACAGCTACGGCGGCAAGGTGTTCGACCGGCGGCCTTCGGTGGAGGCCATCGCCGCCGCGCTGCCGGGCCTGGCGGCCGTGGTCATGGTCGATGAGCCTGACGGGGCAGTGGCCGTGCCGGGCGTCACGACCGTTCCCTACGAGTCGCTGCCCGGCACGCCGGGTGAGTCACTTGAATACACACCGGTCCCGTTCGGCCACCCGCTGTGGGTGCTGTACTCGTCCGGGACCACCGGCCTGCCCAAGGCGATCGTGCACAGCCACGGCGGGATCGTGCTCGAGCACCTGAAAGCGCTGTGCCTGCACCAGGACCTCGGCCCCGGAGACGTGTTCTGCTGGTACACCACCACCGGCTGGATGATGTGGAACTACCTGGCCGGCGGCCTGCTCGCGGGCGCCACCATCGTCAGCTACGACGGCAGCGCCACCCATCCGGGTACCGACGCGCTGTGGCGGCTGGCCGCCGCCACCGGGGTCACCTACTTCGGCACCGGTGCCCCGTACCTGATGGCCTGCGCCAAGGCCGGCCTGTCCCCCGGCCGGGAGCTGGATCTGGCGGCGCTGCGCGGCATCGGCTCGACCGGCTCCCCACTGCCCCCGGAGGGATTCCGGTGGGTCTATGAGCAGGTGGGCACCGGTCTGCAGCTCGGCTCCTTCTCCGGCGGCACCGACCTGTGCACCGGCTTCGTCGGCCCCTCGCCGCTGCTGCCGGTCCGGGCTGGGATCATCGCCGGCCCGTGCCTGGGCGCCCGGGTGGAGGCCTACGACCCGGGCGGCAGGCCGGTCACCGGCGAGGTCGGCGAGCTGGTCATCACCGGGCCGATGCCGTCGATGCCGGCCGGCTTCTGGAACGACCCCGGCGGTGAGCGGTACCGGGCCAGCTACTTCGCCGCCTACCCCGGCGTGTGGCGCCACGGCGACTGGATCCTGATGCTCGCCGACGGCGGGTGCGTCATCTTCGGCCGCTCGGACGCCACCTTGAACCGCGGCGGCGTGCGCATGGGCACCAGCGAGTTCTACCGGGTGGTGGAGCGGCTGCCGGAGATCGCCGACAGCCTGGTGGTCGACACCGGGCAGCTCGGCGCGGACGGGCGGCTGATCCTCTACGTGGTGCTCACTCCCGGCCACGAGCTCGATGACGGGCTCATCGCCCGGCTGAAGGCGGCGCTGCGGGCGGAGCTGTCGCCCCGGCACGTGCCGGACGAGATCCACCAGGTGCCGGGCGTGCCGCGGACGCTGTCGGGCAAGAAGCTCGAGGTGCCCGTCCGGCGGATCCTGCTCGGGACCCCGGTGGCGGAGGCGGCGGATCCCGACGCCCTGGCCAACCCCGAGGTCCTCGCCCTGTTCGCTCCCCCGGTGCCGCCCGGCTAGAGTCAGGGTCCAGGCAGGCACAGCGATCAACGGCGATCGAGGAAACGGCGTGACTGACGTCCCACTCACCGGGCGCAGGTTCGGCGAGGAGGGCGGCCTCCTCACCTACGGCGGCTATCTGCGGCTGGACGAGCTGCTCGCCCAGCAGGTGCCACAGGCCGACCCGCCAGCCCACGACGAGCTGCTGTTCATCACCGTCCACCAGGTCTATGAGCTGTGGTTCCAGCAGATGCTGCACGAGCTGGAGACCGTCCGCGACGCGATGATGGCGGGGGAGACCTGGCGGGCCCGCCATCTGCTGCGCCGGGTGCACGTGATCGAGCGGCTGCTCATCGCCCAGGTGGACATCCTGGAGACGATGACCCCGCAGGACTTCCTGGAGTTCCGCGCCGTCCTCGCACCGGCCAGCGGCTTCCAGTCGGTGCAGTTCCGGGAGCTCGAGTTCCTCTCCGGGAGCAAGGACGAGGCTTTCCTCGCCCGGTTCCGTGCCATCAGTGCCGCCCAGCGCGACCGGCTGGCGCGGCGCCTTGCCGAGCCGTCACTGTGGGATGCCTACCTGCAGCTGCTGGCCGCCCGCGGATTGCCAGCGGGCACCGGTCAGCAGATCCTGGAATCGTTGCGGGTGGTGGCGGGCGACCGCGCCGCCCATGACGATCTGTGGCAGCTCGCCGAGGGACTGCTCACCCACGATGAGCTGGCGGGACTGTGGCGGGCGCGGCATGTGGTGATGGTGGAACGGCAGATCGGCACCAAGTCAGGCACCGGTGGCTCCACCGGTGCTCCCTACCTGCGCAAACGAGTGCCGCTGCGGTACTACCCGCTGCTGTGGGAGCTGCGGGACCACCTGTAGGCGCTGGGGGCCAGCGGCGAGCCCGCCAGCCGGGGGCCTGAAAGGGAGACGGAACAGATGTCGGACAGCACGGACGAGACGCCGCATACCCTGCTGGCGGAGGCGGCACAGGCCGTCGAGGCCACCGGCAACGGGGCGGCCGGCGTCGGCGACCCGAAGCGGTACCTGGAGGCCTACTACCGGCACGTCCCCCCGGAGGACCTGCTGGCGGCCGGGCCGGCCCGGGTGGCTGAGGTCGCGGCCGAGCACGCACGTGTCGCCGCCCGGCGCCCGCAGGGCCGCGCGATCGTGCAGGTCCGGGGCGCCGGTGAGTGCCCGGCGCTGGAGGAGTCGCGGGGCGTGGTCGACGTCGTCACCGACGACATGCCGTTCCTTGTCGACTCGATCACGATGGAGCTCGCCCGGCACGACCTGGACAGCTACCACATCGTCCACCCGCAGCTGGTGGTGCGCCGCGACATCACCGGGGAGCTGCGGGAGGTGGTCGGCTCACCGGCGGGGGGCAGCCACGGTCACGACGAGATCGCCGAGTCGTGGATGCACATCGAGATCGACACCGCGGGCGCCGACCTGGCCGCGCTCCAAGATGACCTGCGGCGGGTGCTGGCCGACGTCCGGGTCGCGGTCGAGGATTACTCGAAGATGCAGGGCCGGGCCCTGCGGCTGGCCACCCAGCTCGGCGCGGAGGGGGCCGGGGCGCCGGCCGAGACCCAGGCACTGCTGCGCTGGCTGGCCGACAATCACTTCACCTTCCTCGGGTACCGGGAGTACGACCTGGTGGAGGGGCCGGACGGGATGGCGCTGCAGGCGGTGCCCGGCACCGGCCTGGGCATCCTGCGGCACGACAAGCCCGGCTCGTCGTCCTTTGCCGCCCTGCCGCCCCAGGTGCGCGCCCGCGCCAAGGACCCGCAGCGGCTCATCCTGACCAAGGCCAACTCCCGGTCCACCGTCCACCGGCGCTCCTACCTCGACTACATCGCGATCAAGCGGGTCAGCAAGAGCGGCGAGGTGGACGGGGAGTACCGGTTCCTCGGCCTCTACACCCATGCCGCCTACCACGAGAGCATCACCAGGATCCCGGTGCTGCGGCGCAAGCTGGCCAGCGTGCTGGAGCAGGCCGGGGTGGCCCTGGACAGCCACGACGGCCAGGACCTGACCGAGATCCTGGAGGGGTACCCGAGGGAGGAGCTGTTCCAGATCTCGGTGGAGGAACTGACCCCCATCGCGCTGGGCGTGCTCCGGCTGCGCACCCACCGGCAGACCCGGCTGTTCCTGCGCAAGGACGTCTACGGGCGCTACATGTCCTGCATGGTGTACCTGCCCAGGGACCGGTACACCACCAGGGTGCGGCTGCGGATCCAGCAGATCCTGCGCGAGGCGCTGCACGGGGTCGCCGTGGAATACAGCGCCACCGTCGGGGATTCGGCGCTGGCCCGGCTGCACGTGGTGGTGCGGGCACAGCCGGGCACGTCGCTGCCGGACGTGGACGCGGCCGCGCTGGAGGCCGCGGTGGCGGCGGCGGCCCGGAGCTGGGATGAGGATCTGGCCGCCGAGGCCGCCAGGAAGCTGGGCGAGGGGCGGGCCGGGGCGGTGCTGGACATCTGCTCCGGCGCGATCCCGGAGACCTACAAGACCGACGTGCCAGCGGCGAACGCGCTGACCGACCTCATCCGGATCAGCGACATGCTGCGGTCCGGCGAGGACACCGCCTTCGACCTGTGGGAGGCCGAGAGCTACAGCGGCGGCAGGCCCGTCTCCGAGCACGGCAAGCACGGCGTCTGGCGGCTGACGATCTACCGGACCGGCTCCCCGATCACCCTCACCGACGTGCTGCCCCGGCTCCAGCACATGGGCGTCGAGGTGGTCGACGAGCACCCGTACGAGTTCGCAGGGCCGTCGGTGGCAGTGCCGTTCTGGATCTATGACTTCGGGCTGAGCCGCAGCCAGCCAGCACCCGGGCCCGCCCACCCGGAACAGGTCAAGACCCTGTTCGAGGACGCGCTGAACGCGCTCTGGCAGGGCAAGGTCGAAGACGACGGGTTCAACTCGCTGGTGCTCGACGCCCACCTGACCTGGCGCCAGGTGGTCGTGCTGCGCGCCTACGCCAAGTACCTGCGGCAGGCGGGCATCGCCTTCAGCCAGCGCTACATCGAGCGCGTCCTCACCCTGAACGTGGCCATCGCCAGGCTGCTCATCCGCCTGTTCGAGTCCAGGTTCGACCCCGCCCGCCAGCAGGGGGAGACCGAGCGCAGCGAGGCCATCACCGAGGAGATCCGCGGCCAGCTCGACGAGGTCGCCATCCTGGACCACGACCGGATCCTGCGCAGCTACCTCGGGCTGATCCTGGCCACCCTGCGCACCTCCTTCTTCCAGACCGGCCAGGCCCCGGGGCAGCCCGCCGCCCCGGACGGACCGCCCTACCTGGTGGTCAAGCTGGCTGCCCGGCAGGTGCCGGAGCTGCCCGCGCCCCGGCCGCGGTTCGAGCTGTTCGTGTACTCACCACGGCTGGAGGCCGTGCACCTGCGGTTCGCGCCGGTGGCCCGGGGCGGCCTGCGCTGGTCCGACCGGCGGGAGGACTTCCGCACCGAGATCCTCGGCCTGGCCAAGGCCCAGGAGGTCAAGAACTCGGTCATCGTCCCCTCCGGGGCCAAGGGCGGGTTCGTCTGCAAGAACCTGCCCGATCCGTCCGACCGCGAGGCCTACCAGGGCGAGGTGCGGGGCTGCTACCAGACCTTCATCGCCGCGATGCTGGACGTGACCGACAACCTGCAGGCCGGCGCGGTGGTGCCGCCACCGGAGGTGGTCAGGCACGACGGTGACGACCCCTATCTGGTGGTGGCGGCGGACAAGGGGACGGCCACCTTCTCCGACACCGCCAACGAGATCGCCAAGGCCTACGGCTACTGGCTGGGCGACGCCTTCGCCTCCGGCGGGTCGGAGGGGTACGACCACAAGAAGATGGGGATCACCGCCCGCGGCGCCTGGGAGTCAGTCAGGTTCCACTTCGCGACGCTGGGCACCGACACCGACACCACCGACTTCACGGTTGCCGGGATCGGCGACATGTCCGGCGACGTGTTCGGCAACGGCATGCTGCTCTCGCGGCACATCAAGCTGGTGGCCGCCTTCGACCACCGGCACATCTTCCTCGACCCCGCCCCCGACCCGGCCACCAGCTTCGCGGAGCGGGAGCGGCTGTTCGCGCTGCCCCGCTCCTCCTGGGCGGACTACAGCACCACGCTCATCTCGCGCGGCGGCGGGGTGTGGCCGCGGACGGCGAAGTCGGTGCCGGTGTCCCCGCAGGCGCGGCTCGCCCTCGGGCTCGATGACGGCGTGCTCGCGCTCGCGCCCGACCAGCTCATCTCCGCCATCCTGGCGGCGCCGGTGGGGCTGCTGTGGAACGGCGGGATCGGCACCTACGTCAAGGCGAGCACGGAAACGCACGCCGACGCCGGCGACCGGGCCAACGACGGTGTCCGCATCGACGCCCCGCGGCTGCGCGCCCAGGTGGTCGGCGAGGGCGGCAACCTGGGCCTGACCCAGCCGGCCAGGATCGAGTACGCGCTGGCCGGAGGGCTGGTCAACACCGACTTCATCGACAACTCCGCCGGGGTGGACACCTCCGACCACGAGGTCAACATCAAGATCCTGCTGCAGGAGAAGATCACCGCGGGTGAGCTGACCCAGCAGGCCAGGGGCGAGCTGCTGCAGGACATGACCGGCGACGTCGCCGCCCTGGTCCTGCGGGAGAACTACCACCAGAACCGCGCGCTGGCCGCGGCCCGCGCGCAGGCCGCGCAGATGCTGCACGTGCACGCGCGCCAGCTGCGCAAGCTTGAGCGGGAACGGCGGATCGACCGCGATATCGACTCGCTGCCCGGCGACAAGGAGATCGCTGAGCGCCGGTCCGCGAGCCTGGGCCTGACCGTGCCGGAGTTCGCGGTGCTCCTCGCCCAGGCCAAAATCTCCGCTGTCGATGACATCCTCGACTCCGACCTGCCCGATGACCCGTACCTGCGCTCGGTGCTGGCCGCCTACTTCCCGGCGCCGCTGCGCTTCGCTTACGCCGACGAGATGGGCCACCACCCGCTGCGGCGGGAGATCATCACCACTGCCATCGCCAACGACATGGTGGACCGCTCCGGGACCACCTTCCTGTTCCGCATGAACGAGGAGACGGGCGCGTCCGTCCCCGACATGAGCCGCGCCTGGCTGGTGGCCCACGAGGTCTTCGACATGGCGGGGTTCTTCGCCCAGGTGGAAGCGCTCGACGGCGTGGTGGACGTGGCCACGCAGCTCACCCTGCTGCTGGAGGGGCGCAAGCTCACCGAACGGGCGGTGCGGTGGCTGCTGCACAGCCGCCGCACGCCGTTCGACATCCAGGCCACGATCGACTTCCTGGCCGACGGGGTGGCCGAGGTGACGGCCAGCCTGCCTAAGCTGCTGACCGGCCGGGACCTGGCCGGGTTCCGGGAGCGGCAGGACTCCTACAAGGCCCGCCAGGTGCCGGCCGATCTGGCCGAGCGGGTGGCGGCCATGGTCCCCGCGTATTCGGCCTTTGACGTGGTGGACATCGCCGCCAGCACCGGCTGGCCGGTCGCCGAGACCGCCGAGGTCTACTTCGACCTCGCCGACCGGCTGCAGATCACCAGGCTCCGCGACCAGATCACGGCGCTGCCGCGCGACGACAGGTGGAACACGATGGCCCGTGGGGCGATCCGGGACGACCTGTACACGGCGCACGCCGCCCTGACCCAGAACGTGCTCATGGTGACCGGGCCGGGCTCTCCCGAGCAGCGGCTGGCGGAATGGGTGCGCCGGAACGAGCCGAGCGTGGCGCGGGCGACCCAGACCCTCACCGAGATCTGGGAGACCGACCGGTTCACGGTCGCCACCCTGTCGGTGGCGGTCCGGGCAGTGCGCACCCTGGTCGCGGCGAGCGCGCTGCCCGTGCCTTAGTGGCTGCCGGTGCCTTAGTGATCGTCCGTCCTGATCCGCCGCTCGCGTAGGCTTTCCGCCATGACAAGTACCGACCCGGCAGCCGCAATCTCGGAACTGTCATCGACCCTCGACTCGGTGGCTGCCGTGCTTAACCCGGACGCGATGTCGAAAGAGGCTGACCGTCTTCGCGAAGAGGCAGGCGATCCGGGGCTGTGGGCTGACCAGGAGCGGGCACAGGCGGTCACCCGCCGGCTGTCCTACCTGGAGGGCGAACTGGCCCGGCTGGACAAGCTGCGGCGGCGGCTCGATGACACCCGGGTCATGTTCGAGCTGGCCGAGAGCGAGAACGACGAGCCGACCCGGGCAGAGGCGGCCGCCGACCTCGCGGCCCTGCGCAACGACATCGACCAGCTGGAGATCAGGACGCTGCTGGCGGGGGAGTACGACTCCCGGGAGGCGCTGATATCGATCAACGCACAGGCGGGCGGCGCGGACGCGGCGGACTGGGCCGAGGGCCTGCAGCGCATGTACCTGCGCTGGGCGGAGCGGCATGGCTACCCGACCGAGGTCTACTACACCTCCTACGCCGAAGAGGCCGGCATCAAGTCCACCACCTTCGCCATCCACGCCCCCTACGCCTACGGCACGCTGCGCGGCGAGCACGGCACCCACCGGATGGTCCGCATCTCCAAGTACGACAACCAGGGCCGCCGCCAGACCTCCTTCGCTGGCGTGGATGTGATCCCGGTGGTCGAGCAGGCCGACCACATCGACATCCCCGAGGACGAGATCAGGGTCGACGTCTACCGGTCCAGCGGGCCGGGCGGCCAGGGCGTGAACACCACCGACTCCGCGGTCCGGCTGACCCACCTGCCGACCGGGATCGTGGTCTCCTGCCAGAACGAGCGCAGCCAGATGCAGAACAAGGCGACCGCGATGGCGGTGCTCCAGGCCAAGCTGCTCGAGCGCAAGCGGGAGGAGCAGGAGGCCAAGCTGGCGAACCTGCGCGGGGAGAGCACCAGCAGCTGGGGGACCCAGATCCGCAACTACGTCCTGCACCCCTACCAGAACGTCAAGGACGTGCGCACCGGACTGGAGACCTCCAACACCGCCGCGGTGCTCGACGGCGAGATCGATGACTTCATCGCCGCAGAGATCCGCTGGATGCGCACCCAGGAGGCCGCAGCCGAGTAGCGCCGTTGGCGGATCGGTGGCGATCCGTCAGTGGGCCAGGCGCAGGCTCACCGTGAGCAGCAGCAGCGCGACCAGCGCCGCCAGCAGCAGCGGCAGGCTCAGCCCCGGTGTGTGCCGGTGGATCTGCGCGCGTGCCGTCTGGCAGGCGGGGCAGCGTCCCTCGACCACCGGTGCTGCGCACTGGGCGCAGATCAGGTGTTCGCAGCTCATCTCCGTCTCCCCCGGCTAGCGGCGTTCGGTCTATTCACCAGTGTTGCACGTCTGGAACCAGTTTCCCCCCTAGACTGTCGTCTGGCCAAGCCAGGGCAGCGGCGTAGCGACCAGCCAGGAAGGCCAGCAACGGGCGCCCCATTCCCGTGGCCGCATGAGTCTCCTTGTCGTCGAGCGCGTGTGATGGGCCTGTGATCCACTTCGATAACGTCACCAAGACGTACCCCAACCAGGGCCGCCCGGCGCTGGAGAACGTCAGTCTCGATGTCGAGAAGGGCGAGTTCGTCTTCCTGGTGGGCCCGTCCGGTTCGGGCAAATCGACCTTCCTGAGGCTGATCCTGCGGGAGGAGCGGCCCAGTGAGGGCCGTATCTACGTCGCTGGCAAGGATCTCGCCAGGATCACCAACTGGAAGGTCCCCTATCTGCGCCGCCGGATCGGGTGCGTGTTCCAGGATTTCCGGCTGCTGCCGAACAAGAGCGTCTACCACAATGTCGCGTTCGCGCTGCAGGTCATCGGGAAGCCCCGGCGGTTCATCCGCAAGGTCGTTCCCGAGGTGATCGACCTGGTGGGGCTGGAAGGCAAGCACGACCGGATGCCCGACGAGCTCTCCGGCGGGGAGCAGCAGCGGGTGGCGGTGGCGCGGGCGTTCGTCAACCGGCCGATGATCCTGCTGGCCGACGAGCCGACGGGAAACATCGACCCGGCCACCTCCATCGGGATCATGAAGGTCCTCGACCGGATCAACCGGACTGGCACCACCGTTGTCATGGCCACGCACGACGCGGCCATCGTGGATTCCATGCGTAAGCGGGTGATCGAGCTGGAATACGGCAAGGTCGTCCGCGACCAGTCACGCGGGGTATACGGCCAGGCGTACTGACCTGGCCGGCCAGCACAGCTGGCCGATGGCCACCGATTTGCCGAGGGATCAGCGACCATGCGCGCACAGTTCGTCCTCCAGGAGGTCTGGACCGGCCTCCGGCGTAACCTGACCATGACCATCGCGCTCATCGTCGTGGTCGCGATCAGCCTGTCGCTGCTGGGGACCGGCCTGCTGTTCGTCAAGCAGGTCGACAACACCAGGACCTACTGGCAGGGCAAGGTCCAGCTCTCCATCTACCTGTGCACCACCACCAGCGTGAGCCCGCAATGCCACCAGAACGGCCCGGCCACCGCGGCGGAAAAGGCGCAGATCGCAAGCGACCTGAAGGCGCTTCCCCAGGTGGAGCAGGTCTTCTACGAGTCGCAGGAGCAGGCGTACCAGCACTTCAAGCAGGACTTCTCACGTGAGCCCTCGTTCATCAACCTGGTCAACAAGTCCGAGATCCCCGACTCGTTCCAGGTGAAGCTGCGCAACGCCAATGCCGACTTCCCCGTCGTGGCCGGCACGGTGCAGGGCAGGCCGGGCGTGGACCAGATCGTCAACGACTCCTCGCTGCTGGCCAAGTTCTACAAGCTGCTCGACGGGGCCAGGAACGGGGTGGTGATCATCGCCATCGTCCTGCTCATCGCGGCCATCCTGCTGGTGGCGAACACGATCCGGCTGTCGGCCTTCAACCGCCGCCGGGAGACGTCCATCATGCGGCTGGTCGGCGCCTCGAACTTCTACGTTCAGCTGCCGTTCCTCGTCGAGGGAGTGATCGCGGGCCTGTTCGGGTGGCTGATCGCCGCCGCCCTGCTGATTGCCGTGAAGTCGCTGGGGCTGGACACGCTGCAGCAGTATTTCCCCTACAACGTCACGCTCAGCGCGGCTGACCTGGTCGAGGTCATCCTGCTCGCTATGGTGATGGGTGTGGTTATCTGCGGCGCTACCTCCTTCTTCACCCTGCGGCGCTACCTGCGTACGTGAGGCCGGCAACCGCCAGAGCCGTGGCTGCTGAGGCCGAACGCCGGGTTGTTGCCCGCAACCGCAGGGCGAGGCACGATTATCACATCGAGGATGTCGTGGAGGCTGGCCTCGTCCTCACCGGCACCGAGGTGAAATCGCTGCGCGCTGGCCGCGCGTCCCTGACGGATGGGTTCGGCCAGATCACCGACGGGGAGATCTGGCTGCACGGGGTCCACATCCCGGAGTACGCGCATGGAACCTGGACCAACCACGAGCCGAGGCGGCCCCGTAAGCTGCTGCTGCACCGGAAGGAGATCGACAGACTCGCCAGCAAGACCGCCGAGCAGGGGCTCACGCTTATCCCGCTGTCGCTGTACTTCTCCGGCGGGAGGGCCAAGGTCGAGCTGGCACTGGCCCGCGGCAAGCGGACCTACGACAAGCGCCAGGACCTGGCGAAGCGGGACGCCGCCAGGGAGGTAGAACGTGCGTTCCGGCGGCGAAGGTAGCGGAGGGGCAGGCCATGGCCTCCTACCGTAGGCGAGGCGCGCACGCGGTCCGGTCTGTCCCCAGCAAGCGCGCGCCGGACACTGCCCCGCTGGAGGGCCTGCCGTCGGCGGGCGGCATCCCGGCAAACGGGCAGGGCGGCACCCCCGGTAACGGGCGGAGGAGCACCCGGCGGGCCAGGGCGGGCACCCTGCGCACCCGCCCGTCACTGCCCAAGGTGATCGTGGCCGTGCTGGTGATCGTGTTCGGGGCGGTGGGCTTCGCCGGCGGCCTGTGGTCCACGCCCTCGGCCGAGCCCACCGTGCAGGCGTTCCTGCTGGCGTGGCAGGAACAGCAGTACCGGGCGGCCGCCCAGCTGACCACGGGCAGGCCGGCCGCGGTGGCCGGCGCCCTGCAGGATGCCTACCTCCAGCTCGACGCGGCGGCCTTTTTCGTCGCGATGGGGCGTATCACCCAGCATGGCAACACGGCCCAGGCGGCGTTCCGTGCCTCGGTGGATCTCGGCCAGGACGGCCCGCCCTGGAACTATGACGGGAAGTTCAGCCTGCGCCTGACCGGATCGGGATGGAAGGTCGTCTGGTCCCCCAGCGTGATCAACCCCGGGCTGCGTGACGGCCTCCGGCTGGCGGTGGTGTCCAGCACCCCGCGCCGGGCGCCGCTGGAGGACGCCAAGGGCGCGCCGCTGCTGGTGCCGTCGGCCGCGTACGTGGCCGGGGTGCGGCCCGACCGCCTCACCCGCCCGGAGGTCACCGCGGCCAGGCTCGGCCGGATCACCAAGCTCGACCCCACTCAGCTGCTGGGCTTCATCCTGGCCGCGCCGAAAAACTCGTTCCAGGAGCTGGTGGTGCTTCGCCCGGCCCAGTACGACCGGATGGCCGGCCGGCTGGCCCGGGTGCCCGGCCTGATCATCAGGCCGGAGGAGCTCCGGCTGTTCAGCAGCATCGCCCCGGCCGTCGTCGGGTCGGTGGGCACCGAGACCTCAAGCGTCCTGCGCAATCAGGGCATCGCCTACCGCCCGGGCGCCACCGTCGGCCTGTCCGGGCTGCAGAAGGCCCGCCAGCGCGACCTGGCCGGGACACCCACCATCAAGGTGGTGACGGAGACCGCGAGCGGCCGCCAGGTGGCGGTCCTCCAGAGCTGGCCGGGGGAGGCCTCGCGACCGCTGCGCACCACCCTTGACTCCGGCCTGCAGACAGCGGCCGACGATGCCATGAACTCGCTGCCGCAGTCGGCGGCGGCGGTCGCCGTCCAGGCATCCACCGGCCGCATCCTCACCGTGGCCGAGCACACCGCCGCGGGAACGCCCTCGATCAACCCGCTGGCCGGCCGTTACCCGCCGGGCCCGGCGTTCACCATCGTCTCCACCGAGGCCCTGCTCGCGAGCGGGCTGAGCGTGAACAGGCCGGTCCCCTGTCACGGCGTGAACGACGTCGGCGGGCGGGTCTTCACGAACGTCCCGCCGGTGGGCGGCATCGGCTCGGCGCCGATCTTCGCGCAGGATTTCGCGCATGCGTGCGGGACCGCGTTCAGCGGCCTGTCCTGGCGGCTGAACGGGCGTGATCTGATGACCGCGGCTTCCGGCTTCGGGCTCGGCGCGCCGTGGCAGCTGTCGCTGCCGAGCTTCTCCGGGTCCATGCAGGCGCCCAGCGGTGTCGCCGCGGTCGCGGCGGGAACGATCGGCGAGGGCAGCGTCCAGGTGAGCCCGCTCGCGATGGCGCTGATCGCGGCGCAGGTGGCCAGCGGCACCAGGCATACGCCATCGCTGATCGCCGGGGCGGCGGCCCCGAAGGCGGGCGACCCGCCACTGCGCGCGGCGAACCTGGCCACCCTGCGCACCCTCATGCGGGCCACCGTGCACGAGGGCGCGGCCAGGCAGGCAGACCTCGCCGGGGAGCCGGTCTACGGCCAGGTCGGGACCGTGGTCCTGCACACCGGCAATCACCCGGTCTGGGCCACCTGGTTCGTGGGGTACCGCGGCGACGTGGCCATCGCCGTGCTTGAGCTCAGCCACTCATCCGCCACGTCCGCCGTCCCGCTGGCCGCCCAGATCCTGGCCGCCGCGCCGTGATGACCGAAGGCTGACACGTCTGATAGCGTGCCCGAAATGGACCTATATCGAATCTGAGTTCGATATAATGGGGATATGCCTGCAAGAATCTGCCTTGAGTGCGGCAGAGAATACGAACCATCGAGCAGGCACCTGCGCTGTCCCGCGTGTCGTTCCCGGGACGTGTGCTCATGCGGGGCACCAAAGCAGGGGAAGTCTGCTGTGTGCTGCCACTGCCGCAGCGTGGCCGGCCCCTCAAACGGCCGCTGGAAGGGCGGCCGTACCCGCCACAAGGCGGGTTACGTCATGGCCTGGGCGCCCGGCCACCCTCGGGCTGGCAAGGGCCAGTATGTCTTCGAACACATCCTCGTGATGGAGCAGTTACTTGGCCGCTACCTGCTCCCAGGCGAGTCGGTCCATCACCGCAATGGCATAAAGGACGACAACCGGCTAGAGAACCTCGAACTCTGGACTCGTCCTCAGCCGACAGGCATCCGCGTGTCTGATGCGATCGCGTGGGCACACGAAATCCTCGCCCGATATGCGGGGCAAGTGGACACCTCCAACAATGCTCACGGTCGCCCCTGAGCACTCTTGGAGGTGGCGGGAATCGAACCCGCGTCCTTCAGTACATCACCAGGGCTTCTCCGGGCGCAGCCTGCTTTGCTTTTCTCAGCCCCGGCGGTCCTGCAGGCCAGCCGCCGACGGGCTCAGTCGCTGTTAGTGTCCCGCTCAACCCCGCGACCGGGCGGAGCGGTGGATCCTCCTAGCTGATGCCAGACACCGGGCCGGAGGCGCTCCCGGGCTGACAGCCCCTAGCTAACTCGCGGTCAGGCCGCGAGGGCGAGGGCAGTGCGCTTTACATTGGCACTTATTGTGTTGCGGTCACAGGATTTACGAGGTTATGTCCGCAGTCCTCGGCCCGCTTCCCCTGGATCAACTACCGAAGTCGAAACCTTTCACCCCCATGTTCAGTTGTCTGGTGAGCCCTGCGGTCAGACCGCAGCCTTCACCTCGCTTCACGCTATCGTGTCAACGCCATCCGGCCAACTCCGATTCCCGGCCGGGAGGCAGCCGGGTACTCCGCCGTGGCTGGTCAGCGGGTTACCCGCCCGCTGGTGCGTAGCCCGCGAGGCGGCACTGCGGCCGGGCCAGCAGTGCGATCTTGTCGTGGTGGGTGAAGGCGCGGCGGCACATGGCCTGTGCGGCGGCGCCGCACTCGTGCAGGGTGGCACCGCCGGTTGAGCTGGGCACCGTGACGTTGACGCAGCCGTGCTGTGAGCGGCCGTAACTGCCCGGGTCGGTCGCGGCCCACGCGCCGACGCCGCCGAGGATTATCACCAGCGCCGCGCCCACCGCGGCGAAAACCCGTTTCTGCCGCGGTGTGAGCGATTCCCCGAGCCGGTTGGGCTGGCGGCCCTCCATGACGACCCAGCCTATAGAGGCCCAGCGGCCGGCCGCGGCGGCGCGGACGCGGGGTCAGGCGGCCGCGGTGGGCCGGTAGGTGAGCAGCAGCACGCCGTCGCCGTCGGTCTGGCACCCGGTGAGCGTGAGCGTGGCCGCCTGGTCCACGCCATCGGGGAACCACCGCTTGCCGCTCCCGAGGATGATCGGGAAGACCATCAGCCGGTACTCATCGACGAGGCCGTGCGCGACCAGCGTGTGGACCAGCTGGCAGCTGCCCTCGACCAGCAGATCGCCGCCGGGCTGGGCCTTGAGCCTGGCGACCTCGCCGGCCACGTCGCCCCGGATCACCGTCGTGTCACCCCAGGTGGCCTCGGCGTCGGCGAGCGTCGCCGAGACGACGTACTTGGGGATGCTGTTCATGCGCTGGCCGAAGTCGTCATCGTTCATGTCCGGCCAGGCCGCCGCGAATCCCTGGTAGGTGACGCGCCCGAGCAGCAGCGCGTCGCTGGCGAACAGCTCGTCGTACTTGAACTTGTCCCCGTCGGGACCGCGCTTGAACTGGAACGTCCATCGGGGCTCCTCCATGACGCCGTCCAGCGACGCGAACTCGGTCACCACGATCCTGGTCATGACATCCTCCGGTTGGCTGCGGGCCGGCCCGGTGCCGGCCTCTTGTCCCACTCACGAACGGGCCCGGCCCCGATCGACATCTTCGCCGAAGGAGCCAGAATGAGGCATGACCGATGCGCCGCGTGAGGGGGACGGGTCAGCTGAGAGCCGCTGGCCGCGGGTGGAGAGCCAGGTCGAGCGGGGGCTGAGCCTGTTCCGGGTCATCGTGATCATCCCGGTGATCGTGCTGCTGCTCTCCGCCCTGGCATCCTTCGTCTACGGGACCGACGTGTTCATCAGGTCGGTCACGAGCTTCGTGAGAAAACCCGAGCTGACCAGCCACAACCTCGGCTTTCTCCTGCTGCTGACCGACCTGTTCCTGGTCGGCGCGACCCTCATGATCGCGGCCTTCGGCTTCTATGAGCTCTTCATCGGCAGGATCGAGGCCAACGGGCCGGGCATGCGGCTGCCCGGCTGGCTGAAGATGGACGATCTCAACGACCTCAAGGCCAGGGTCATCTCGATGATCATCCTGGTGGCGGCGGTCACCTTCACCGATGTGGTGGTGGAGTCCAGGGCCGCGCTGGACACGCTCTACCTCGGCGGCGGGGTCGCGCTGGTGATCGCCGCGCTCACGGCGTTCCTGCGCTTCGGCCGCGACTAGCTGCTGCGCCCGGCTAGCTGCTGCGCCCGGACACGCTGACCGGCGCCTGCTGGCCGTCCTGCCCGGCCCGCTCGGCGCCGAGCCAGCGTTCCAGCCAGCTGAACTGCTCGGCGAGCACGTGCAGGACCGATTCCCTGGCCAGGTAGCCGTGGCTCTCGTGCGGCAGCACCACCAGCCGTGCGGTGCCGCCGTTACCCCGGATGGCGTCGAACAGCCGCTGCGACTGGATCGGGAAGGTGCCCGAGTTGTTGTCCTGCGCGCCGTGGATGAGCAGCAGCGGGGCGGTGATCTGGTCGGCGTAGCGGAACGGCGAGACCCGGTCGTAGACCTCCGGCGCCTCCCAGAAGCTGCGCCGTTCGGTCTGGAAGCCGAACGGGGTCAGCGTGCGGTTGTAGGCGCCGCTGCGGGCGATGCCGGCCGCGAACAGGTCGGTGTGCGCGAGCAGGTTGGCGGTCATGAAGCCGCCGTAGCTGTGGCCCGCGACCGCGACCCGGGCCGGGTCGATGATCCCCGCCTCGTCCAGCGCCCGGATGTGGGCCGCGGCGGCGGCCGTGATCTGCTCCAGGTAGGTGTCGTTCATGGTTTCCGGGTCGCCGATCACCGGCATGGTCGCGTCCGCCAGCACCGCGTACCCGCGCAGGACGAAGGCGACGGGGCCGAGCGCGGTCAGCCGGGTGAACTCGCTGGAGCTGCCCCGGACCTGGCCGGCCGTGTCGGCGCCGCCGAAGTCGAACGGGTA
>Ga0335081_10005184_pt1 | contig 20618 bp, 15 predicted proteins | sample Lox_Sample_35_FD_206713 | JGI IMG/M metagenome (GOLD analysis project Ga0335081, IMG submission 206713) | Soil microbial communities from Loxahatchee National Wildlife Refuge, Florida, United States - Lox_Sample_3.5 | ecosystem: Environmental > Terrestrial > Soil > Wetlands | place: USA... | reverse complement strand
AAATTGCCTTCCACCAACATCCTCCACGACAGCATACCGGTGATCGAGTTTTGCGCTCGCATGGCCGCCATAGCGCCACCCGGACTAACCAAGACATTCCTCTGCGTGGGCGGGGGCGAGGCAGTCGAAGCAGCCATCAAATTCGCGATCCGCGTCACCGGCCGCACGGAGGTGCTCTCGCTCACCGGAGCGTACCACGGCATGTCGCTCGCCACGATGGGCCTTACCGGCATGCCGAACCTGCGGACATGGATGCCTGGCGGAGTGCGGTGGCCAACTTTTCGCCAGATCCCTTCAGCGGACGCCTACCGCCCGCCTTTGGGTGATCGCTCGGACGCGGTCCGTGCCCTCGAAGCTGATCTGGACGGAGCCAGCTCCGGACAGGTGGCCGCGCTAGTGATGGAAATCGTACAGGGTCCCAACGGCCATGTGGTTTTTCCAGCGGAGTACTATCACGGCATCCAGAAAGTCTGCAGGGAGCGGGGAGTGCTTCTCATCGTCGACGAGATTCAAACCGGATTATGCCGTTGCGGGACAACTTGGGCCTGCGATCTTTTCGACGTGCAGCCGGACATCCTGGTGGCTGGGAAGGCTTTAGGCGGCGGTGTCCCGATAGGTGCGTTCATTGCCCGCAAAGACCTGATTCCAAATGGCCTGGAGCTGGAGGGTTGGCACATGCTCACGTTCATGAACCAGCCGCTTTCGGCAGCCGCCGGCCTCGCTGTGCTGGACATCCTGGAGAAGGAAAACCTCGCCGAACGCGCCCGCACACTAGGTGCTCAGGCGACCGAGCGTTTTCGCCAGCTTGCGCGGCGCTTCAAGGTGATCGGCGATGTTCGTGGCCCTGGCCTGTTCATTGGCGTCGACTTCGTCGAGGACCGCCAGACCAAAACACCTGCTACTGCTGCCTGCCGGAAAGCCTGGGAATTTGCGCTCGAACGCGGTTTGATCACGCAATTCGGCGGCATCGGCGGCAACGTGCTCAAGTTTAAGCCGCCCCTGACCACGCCGCCTGCGGACTTCGACCGCATGCTGGAAATTGTGGAAGACACCGTAACGTTCATACAAAGCGAAGTGGATCAGCAGCCAAAGGCAACCCCGGAACCTGCGGGTATCGCTGGCTGAGAGAGCAATGAAAGTCTCCGCTGAGTCCGTGCCGCCTGAGACTGCCGCACGCGGCAGTTTTCGGCCGGTGCTGTCGCTCTGGGCTCTGGTGTTATTTGGATTGGCTTTTGTCGGTCCGACCGCGCCATACACGTTCTTCGGTGTGGGGTCGGTGAAGTCTCAGGGCCATTTCGCGCTGGTTTATCTCATCGCGATGTTCGCCATCAGCTTCACCGCGGTGAGTTACGGACGCATGGCAGCGGCATTTCCCGAGGCCGGTTCGACATACGCCTACGCGTCGCGCGCGATCCATCCCGCCGCGGGCTACCTGGCCGGATGGGTCATGATTTTGGACTACTTGCTCATGCCCATGCTGTGCGTCATCATCGCTGCCGTCACATCCAACAAACTGGTTCCCGCGGTGCCGTACCTCGTTTGGGTAGCGATCACTGCCGCTGCCGTTACCGGAATCAACCTCTGCGGCATCGAGATGACATCGCGAGCCACCATTGTATTCAACTCCATTCTGGCAGTCTCCATTGTGTGGTTTGTGGCGGCGGCGGTGCGGGCGCTCGTTGGCGGAACGGGTGAGGGAACGCTGCTATCGTTGAAACCGTTCTACGATGCCCCGAATTTTTCGTTGGCGGCGGTTATGTCGGCCACGCCTATCGCGGTGCTGTCGTTTTTGGGCTTCGACGGGATCTCGACGTTAGCTGAGGACGCCAAAGATCCCCAGAGAAACGTAGCGCGGGCGACGGTCCTGGTGTGTTTCGTGGCGGGCGCCGTTTTCATTTTGCAAACGTATCTGGGCCAACTGATTTGGCCCGACTATCAGCGGTTCTCTCCCATCGAAACGGCCTTTTCCGACATTGGGCGGCTAATCGGCGGGTCAAGCTTGTTTTATTTAATTGCCTTCCTTGTGATCGCCCAGGCATGGGCCAGCGGCATTGCCAGCCAGGCGAGCGCGTCACGCCTCTTGTTTGGCATGGCGCGCGACGGCCGGTTGCCGCACCGCGTGTTCGGCTACGTGCATCCGGTGCTGCGCACGCCCATCTACAGTGTGCTATTGATGGGTTCCATTGCCGCGATTGGCGCCGCGCTGCTGGATCTCGACGAGGCCGCTGAACTGGTTAATTTTGGAGCGTGTCTGGGATTCATGGCGGTAAATCTTGCCGTGCTGGGCCACTACTTCGTACGGCGGCGCGAACGCGCCATCTCCCGGCTCTGGGCTAACCTCATATGTCCTTTGGCCGGATTTGTCATTTGCTTCTACATCTGGCTCAGCATCTCGCCTCTGGCTATGCGCCTCGGCGCGGTGTGGACCGTGGTCGGCCTCTTGTACCTGGCCGTCCAGACGGGCGGATTCCGGAGGAAACTCAGTGCCTGATTCAGTGAAGCTCAGAAAAACGGACATCGAAACCCCGGCCCTGCTGGTTGACCTGGCCGTGATGGAGCGAAACCTGGAAACCATGGCACGCTTTTTTTGCAACCGGCCGGCCAAACTTCGCCCACATTTTAAGAACCATAGGGTGTTGGAATTGGCTGCCCGCCAGATGGAGCACGGCGCCATCGGGATCACTTGCGCCAGGCTTTGGCAGGCCGAGAGGCTGGCGAACTTCGGGATCCGCGACATCTTGATCGCCAACGAGATTGCCGGCGACGAACCGGTGGCGCGATTTGTGGAGATCTCGCGCGAGGTTCCAGTAATCGTTGCGGTGGATAATCCGAAGGTGGTTGCCGACATGGCCCGGTGTGCTCGAAACGCCAAAGCCGGGGTCAACGTGGTGGTTGACGTCGATTTGGGATTGAAGCGTTGCGGCGTACCGCCGGGAGAGCCGGCGGCTTCGCTGGCCAAGCTCGTGGTGGCATCGGGTTTGAAGTTTCGTGGCGTGATGGGCTATGAAGGGCACTTGCAGCCCAAGCCTCCCGGTCCGGAGAAGCAGCGGCTGGTGGCTGAGGCGATGCAGGCACTGGTACAAACTAAGGAGCTGATTGAATCGTATGGGATTCCGGTCGGAATCGTGAGTTGCGGAGGTACGGGAGATTACGCGATCGCGGGCGCATTCCCGGGCGTCACAGAGAACCAAGCTGGTTCGTATCTGCTGATGGACGCGTGGTATGCTCCGGTGGTTTCGGACTTCCAGGTTGCGCTCAGCATTCTGGCTACGGTCATCAGCAAGACGGCGGGAGAACGGCTGGTGGTCGACGCCGGGTGCAAGGTGATCAGCGGGGAACGCGGGCTGCCGTCGGTGAAGGAGATCTCCGGCTTGACGGTCAAAGCTCTGCACGCCGAGCACGCGCCTATTGAAATCCACGATCCGGCGGTGGAGGTAGAGGTAGGGGACAAGATCGAAATGGTGGTGCAGTATCATGACGGCACCGTGAACCTTCACCGTCGGATGTTCGGAATTCGTAACGGCGAAGTGGAACGGGTCTTCACTATCGAACAATGAGGCGAGCATGCGGTTAAAGAACAAAGTCGCCATCGTAACCGGCGCAGGGGCGGGGATCGGACGTGGAATCGCCGAGCGATTCGGCCGTGAGGGAGCGTCGGTCGTGGTTGCCGAAGTTGACACAGCGAGCGGGGCCGGCGCGGAGCGAGCGATTTGTGAGGCCGGCGGCAGCGCGGTCTTCATCGAAACCGACGTCTCCCAAGAGGCGCAGGTGAAATCCATGGCGCAAAAAACCCTCGATCGCTACGGCAGAATCGATGTCTTGTGCAACAATGCCGGAATTCTGCTGATCCACGAGGAAACGCGCGCTCACGAGTTGACCAACGAAACTTGGGATCGCACGATGGCGGTAAATCTGCGCGGATATTGGCTGTGCTCGAAATACGTCATTCCGGCCATGCTCCGGCAGGGCGGCGGAACCATCATCCACGTGGCCTCGCCGACCGGCATATTCGGCTTTACGCGTCTGACTGCGTACAGCACCAGTAAGGGCGGCGTAGTGGGCCTGATGCGGGCCATGGCGGCGGACTACGCGCCGGACGGAATCCGCGTAAACGCGATTGTGCCCGGTACGATCGACACGCCCATGAATGCCGTTGAACTCTCCGATCCCAAAATGCGCCAGCATTTTGCTGAAATCGCGCCCGCCCGCCGGCTGGGGACGCCTGAGGACCTGGCGGGTATCGCGGTTTTTTTGGCTTCGGAGGATTCGAACTACTGCGTCGGAGGCATTTTTACAGTGGATGGAGGGCTCACGGCGGTCTAATAGCTACGGATTCTAAGATCCGGAGTGACTTGGCAACCAGCCGGGATAGTGACTAACAAATGATTCTAGAGCGTGACCGATTCAGTCCGATGTTCGCGATGCTCCTCGCATTAACCGCGATCGGGACCGGTATGGCGCAGACTGGTGCATCACCCAGCTCAAGTGCCCCGGCCTTTCCCCTCAAGGTGAGCGCCAACCACCGGTATCTGGTTGACCAGAAGAACCAACCGTTTCTCATCGTCGGCGACACGCCCCAGGGACTGATGGGAAGATTGAGCGAGCAGGATGCGGAAATCTATTTTGCCGACCGCGAGGCCAATGGCTTCAATGCCGCGGGTTGGATCGACGTAACCTGCGCCGGCCCTGACTATCGCGATAACCTCAATGCCACTACTCCCGACGGATTGCGGCCCTTCCTGGGATTTGTTCCGGGAGGAACAGATTTCCAGCACTACGACCTCGGCAAGCCCAACGAAGCGTACTTCGCGCGACTCGATCACATCGTAGAGATCGCGGCTCGTCACCATCAGGCCGTCTTCCTGGATCCGATGGAGACTATTGGATGGCTGCCGACCCTGCGCAATAACGGTCCCAGCGCGGCCTATGCGTATGGGCAATATCTCGGCAAACGCTACCAGCGCTTTGCCAATGTTCTTTGGCTGAATGGCAATGACTTTAATACCTGGAAGAATTCGACCGACGATGCCCTGGTGCAAGCCGTGGCGAAGGGCATCCGTTCCATCGCTCCCGACCAACTGCAAACCGTCGAGCTGAACGTATTCAATAGCTCATCATTTGACGATCCGACTTGGATCCCGCTCAGCGATCTCAATAGCACTTATGCCTATTCGCCGACCTACATGCAGATGCTCCACAGTTACAACCAGAAACCGGTTGCTCCGGCCTACCTGGTGGAGGCGCATTACGATCTGGAGGACGTCGGAAAGCCGCCCGACTTCGGAACTCCCAACGTGTTACGGCGCGAGGAGTATTGGACGATGTTGTCCGGTGGCACGGGGCAGTTCTACGGCAATGCCTACACCTGGTCGTTTAAAGCCGGTTGGCAAACCCATATCGATACTCCCGGCGTCGCGCAACTCAAAATCTGGAAGGAATTATTTACCGCGCTGCCTTGGCAGGATCTTGTTCCGGACCAGGACCATTCGATTCTAACCGCCGGATATGGGACCTACGGAACCCCGCAAACCCGCGTCAGCCAGAGTGATTATGCCGCCGCGGCGAAGACGCCTGATGGGGCCCTCGTCGTGGTCTACATGCCGACTGCTCGAACCATTACCGTCAATACAGGAGCTTTGCGCGGCGCAACACGCGCACGGTGGTTCGATCCGACCATCGGCGCCTTTCAAGACGTTCCCGGCAGTCCCTTCCCGAAAAGCGGCAGCCACTCATTCACACCACCAGCAAAGAATCACGATGGCGATAGCGACTGGGTGCTGCTGCTGGATGCCCGGTAGTCACTTTACCTGCTTTGTATGTGGGATCTGGAGTCAAAAACCGTGGGTGTAGCCTGTACCTATCCCTTCGGGCACAGCGGATGGCCGGCGCAGGAATACGATGGGAGCCACATCCAGGCAGCGCACTCGATACCTCTCAAGGAGCTTGCAGACAACCGAAGTTTCTCAGCGCTGCGGGATCGTCACGCCAAACAGGTTGCTGTGCAACAAGTCCGGATCATCGGCTTCATTGGGGAAGCGTTCTCGTAGCTGCCGCACCTGCTCGGATTCGCTGTGCGCTTCATCGCCGCGCCCCAGAGCTCTGTAGACGCGAGCCAGGTTGTAGTGCGCTTGCACCATCTGAGGCCGCAAGCGCACCGCCTCCTCCAATTCTTTAAGAGCACCGTCGTATTGCCCGCGCTCATAGCAAATGCGTCCTGCCAGAGCGTGCGCCCAGGCATCGCCGGAATCCAGAGCCAGGGCCTCTTGGATAGCCTTTTGGGCGGCCTCGCTCTCGTCGGGCCTGGCCTGTAGCGTAGCCTCCGCCAGGTAGTAGTAGCCCGCCGGCTCGCGTGCGCCAAGCAACGTGGCCGTAGTCAGTTCCCGTAGCGCCTCCTCAGCGCTGCGATGGGTTTGCAGGATGATCCCATAGACCAGATGCGCTTCGGGCCACTCCGGCCAGCGCCCTTCGATCTCTTTGAGCAGCTTGTCCGCGTCGATGCTTTTTTCCGCCACCTCGAGTGCGATGGCTTTCGACAGCAAGATAGACGGATCATCGGGCAGGTAGTGAGTGGCCTGATCCAGGAGTTGGAGTGCCTGTAAGACGCGGGCGTTCTTGATCAAGAGAAGCGTCACCTGGCAATACAACTCGACCCTGGCGGGCGTGGCACGGAGCGCCCGTTGGGCTGAGGCGGCCGCCTCCAGGAAACGCCCGCATTGGTCGAGCATCTGGGCCCGCGCCAGATAATAATCACCGTCACGCTGAGATTCCGTCACCGCGTCCATGCGTCGCAGACCAGCTTCGGCCCCATCGGCGTGGAAGACGGCGATGGCCAAGTCCAGGGCGGCGCCACGCGCCTCGAGGCATTGCTGCAGGAGTTCCTTGGCGGTGGCGTAGCGTTCCGCATCCAGGAAGGCGCGGCCTGCTTCCGCCAGTGTCGAAGGCTCCGGTTTGAGCTCCGCGATCTCCCGCGCCAAGGCCTCAGCCTCCGGCCAAGCCTCGTCGCTCAGCAGCAGTTTCAGATAACGGAGCTTCGCCCCGACATCGTTCGAATCGTCGGCCACCGCCTTCTCCACGCGAGCCCGGTAGCGCTCGTACTGCTGCTGCGGGGGCAAGGCCAGCAGATCGACAAAACCGGGGTTCGGTATTCCCTTGGTGCGGACGGATCCCAGCGCACGGAAGCGCGCGATCACTTGCCGCGCCTCTGCCGTCTGCTCAGTCGCGAACAGCGCCCGCGCGAGATCCATCAGCGTCTTCGCGTCCCGAGGATTCCGCTCCGCTGCCTCGCGCAGCACCGGCAGCGCGTCGCCGGCCCGGTCGAGCGCTAGATATGTGCGGCCGATTCGGTCCAGAGTGGCGGCATTCCCGGGCTCCTGTTTGGCTGCGGTCAGAAAATCCGCGAGCGCCGCCTGGGGCTTGTTTTGCCTGTAGAGGAGCACGCCCCGCGCGTAGTAGGCCGAGGTGAAGTCCGGCTTCAGCGCAATGGCTTGGTTCAAATGCCGGAGCGCCGCTTGCGGTTCAAAGGGCTGGGCAATGGCGGTCTCGAAGTGTCCAGTAGCATCGTGGGGGTGCCGGGCGACGTACCACTGCAAGTCCACTAAAGCCTCTTGACGCTGCCCCGAAAGAGCCGTGGTGAAACCGCGCTCGCGGCGGGCAGTGTCGTCTTGGGGCACGAGTTTGAAATACCGATCCCAGGCCAGCGCGCTGTCGGAGTAGTAGCCTAGCGCGGACGCGGTTTGTGCCAGGAGTTGATGGACTCCGGCCCGATCGGGAGCCTGCTTGGCGGCGCGCGCCAGCCACACCAAAGCCTGGTCATTTCGCTTCAAAGCGGCGTCGATCGCGCCCAGGTTGTAGAGCACGTCCACATCATCCGGCCGCAATTGGAGCGCAGTTTCGAAAACTTTGTATGCCCGCGCCTGGTGGCCCGCGTGAGAGGCCGCCAGGCCCAGGTTATAGAGCACGTCAAAATCCGCCGGGGCGAGCTCGAGCGCCTGAGAGAAAAAGGTTTCCGCCTTGTCATACTGTCCGGCCGATGCGAGCGCCAGGCCGGCCGAGAAGCTCAGCCGCACATCACTGCGCGCCGCCGGAGACAGGCCCTCCAGGATCGGCTCCGCCTCCCTGTTTCGTCCGCTCAGATAGAGCGCGCGCATCCGGAGGAGCGCGGCTTCCGGCAAACGCTGCGCTTCTGCCGGCAGCCGGTCCAGGTAGCGCAACGCCTCTGGACCCGCTTTGTCCTCCAGCGCGAGGCGCGCCAGTTGCGCGTTAGCGTTGGGATGCGCGGCATCCACGGCGACGACCTTGAGGAATGCCGTGCGCGCCGCGGCTCTCCGGCCGGTTCTCAGCAGGTGATTTCCGTAGTTGTTCAGGAGGCTCGCCGAGTGAGGCGCCAGGACTAGAGCGCGCCGGTAGTATTCGCCGGCTTCACCAGTTTTTGCCTCGTTGTCGAGGACAACCGCCATCAGGCCCAGGGCGGCCGCATCGCCAGGAGCGGCGTGCAGTTTGGATCGCAACGCCTTTTCAGCAGCAGCATAGTCTCCGCGCTCAAAGGCCGCCGCAGCTTCACGCAGGGCGCTGGGCTCGGCTGCGACCGCGATCCAGACCGCGCAAACGATCAGGGCCCACAACCGCGCGTACTGCATAAGTTCACTCTAAGCCCGTGGATCGGCGAAGGGAAGGTGGCGAAACGCAGACCGCCACCTTCCACGGGGGGTCAGATCATCAGAAGTACAGCTTCAAGGCCAGCTGTCCGGTTCGGGGCACGTTCGCCTGGCTTGTAATCAATCCGAAAGTGCTACTTCCGAACGTGGTGTTGGGCGCCGCAAATTGCGGATGGTTCAACACATTGAAGAACTCCGCGCGGAACTGTAGTTTCATGCCCTCGCGGAACGGGAGCGAGAAGTCCTTGAACAGCGAGGCTGCCATCACGTTGTCGCCGGGCGCGCGCAGGTGCGGGTCGGTACGTGATTCGTCCCCGTCCAGATACGGGGCCGGCGTCGTGATCACCTGCGGATTGGCGAAATAGGAATTGATATTCACGCCGGGGTTCTGCTTCAACTGGCCCAACATGTCAGGCCGCTGAGCGCCATAAGTGGGCAGGGGCACGGAGCTGTTCAAGCCGATCGCGAGCGGCTGGCCATCGTCCCAGCGGTACGTCGCGTTGACCTGCCAGCCGCCTGCCACCAGGTCGGTGAGCCGGTTTATCCCGCCGCCGAACCTCATACCGCGACCGAAGGGCAGCTGGTAGACAAAGGCGAACTGGAAGACCTGCGGAATATTGAACTGGGAAAGCGACCTCTCGAGGCGCAAATTGTTCGGATCCTGTACCGACACGCTGCCGCCCAGGAAAGTCGTGTTGCTGCTGATCACCGACGCGTCGTCAATGCTCTTCGACCAGACATAGCTGGTAAGGAGCTGTAGACCCGCCGAGAAGCGTTTCTCCAACTTGATCTGGAGAGCGTGGTAGATCGAACTCCCGCGCGGATCGCTGGGACCGGTGATGGCTACGGCGTTTCCGTTGAGCGGGTATTGCGGGTAAGGCACCCAGAGCTGGTATTGCGACACGGTCTGGCTCTCTCCGGGGATGTAGCCATAGAAGGGGTTCGCTACCTGCGCGGTGGCCGCCGCCGGATCGGCGCGGAACTGGGCTGCCGCAGCCGGCGACAGGTAATCCAGCGCATTCACGCCACCCATATAGAGCCGCGTGCCTTTCTTGCCGACGTACCCCAGATCTACAAGGAAGGACCCAGGGAGCTGATGCTGGACGTCGAAGCTCCAACTCTGCTCCTGAGGTATCGCGTTCCAACCCGGAATAGGCGCCCCGAACTGTGTACCCAGGTAGAGGCCGGGGCCGCTCTTGGCGCCCTGTGGCAGCGAGATCCCTTGCGGATAAGGGTTGCGCAGGAAAGATGCCGGCACGGCAAGATTGCCGTTCAGATAGTTCACGTTGTTGGTGGTCATGCTCCATCCGTTGAAGGAAGTCACGCCCAAGCCCACAACGCCGGTCAAGGACTGATCGTAGTAGATGCCATAACCCGCGCGGAGAGTGGTGTCCTTCCGCAGCCGGTAGGCAACGCCAAAACGTGGCTGGATCTCATTCCAGTAGATCGGATTGATCGTACGGGGATTTCCGTTCACGCCCACATACTCGACGGCGCCCTGGAGATTGGGAACTCCGGAAACCTGCGCAATCTCGGGTGGAGGCGGGGCGGACGGGTCGAAGTAGCTCATCCGGTTGTAGCGCTCGGTTCTGGGCAATTCGATGTCGTAGCGCAGGCCAAGGTTCAGCGTCAGACGCTCGGTCACCTTCCAGTTGTCTTGCACGTACATGCTGGTCTGCTTGCTGGACGTGGCGGGCCGGACGGGGATTTCATACCCGCCCCACCCATCGTTGTTGCCCATGAGGAAAGTCGCCATGGCGTCGCCGCCGCCTGCGCCACCGCCGTAGCCCTCCTGCTGCGCGCTGCCGAACTGGCTGAAATTGAAAACGCCCGCGGGCTCGCCGTTGAACAGCATATTCATGTAGCGGAAGCGTGCCTCGCCACCGGCCTTCAATTCATGCTTTCCCGCCATCCGCGTGATCGACCCCAGAAGGTGGCGCGTCATATAGCCCGTGGTAAAGTTTGACCATGCCTGGCTGCCCACGTTCTGGTAATTCTGGCCGAGGTAGCTCTGAGGGAACGAGTTGTATCCGGAATCCGCCATATAGGCAGGCATCCCCAGCGTGGTGACCGGGCTTAAGTTCTTGTAGGTAGAGTTCAGCAGGTTCTGGTTGGCGGACCGGCCGTAGGTCACGCCGGCCATGATCGTGAGGACGGTGTTCGGGTTGATCGTCTTGGTGTAGTTGATGGTTCCGGTTTCGGTCAATCCGTGGCCGAAGCCCTGCGTGTGGGTGTCGCCGGCATTCCCGAACAGGTTTGCGCCGTTTGTGCTGGTACCCCAGAACGCGGAGACTTTGATGCTCAGGAAATTCCGCTCATTAAACCGGTGATCGCCTTTGATGTCCAGGTCCGTGTTGGTAGAAGGCGACGCACCACTTCCATACCAGTTGTTGTACGGATTGTACGCGCCTGATCCCAGATTGAGGTTGGGCTGCGGATAGTAAGCCGCCAGCTTCATCGCCACCGGATCGAGCAAATTGCCTGGAATACGGGGGAGATTTCCCTGCGGCGAATAGCGGTTTCCAGGGCTGATGTAGGTTGCCAGGTTGTCGAACGGGATGTAGCTTTGGCGAACCGCATTGCCCGAGTTGTTCAGGATCGCGTTCCCGTTGGCATCCATGGCGCCGCTGAACGGGTCCCAGAGCTGGCCGCTCGGATTGGTACACATGCCGGCGGAGTCGAACGTTCCGCCCGCGTACTTGCACAGTTCGCCGAAGTCGCCCGTGCGCTCCGCGGCGCTGGGAACGCCACCGGAGCTGGAACTCGCGCTGCTCTGGCGGACCGTGTCGTAAGACACAAAAAAGAACGTCTTGTCCTTGCCGTTGTAGACCTTCGGAATGCGGACTGGGCCGCCGAAAGTGCCGCCGAAATCTTTCCAGGAAACAGGGGGGATGGGCTGGCCGGCCGCGTTGGTGAAGAAGTTGTTCGCATCGAGCACCTTGTCGCGAAGGAAGCCATAGGCCGAGCCGTGGTATTGGTCTGTGCCGGATCGAGTAACCGCGTTGATGACGGCACCGCCGCTGAATCCATACTCGGCACTGAAGTTGCCTTGCTGAACTTTAAACTCCTCAATGGCATCGACGGTGGGGACGTACAGCATGAGGGCATTTCCGCCGTTGTTTTCGATGCTGGTAATGCTGGTGCCGTCCAACAGAACGTCAGACTGCATGTTGCGGCCCCCATTCGAGCTGAAGTCGGTGGGGTTGACCGTGCCGGGACCGAAGGTTTGGCCCGCCGGCGGGTTGATGCCGGGCGCCATGGCGACCAGATCGAACAGGGCGCGGTTCACCAACGGCAGATCGTTGATGAATTTGCGGTCCACTTGCTGGCCGATGGCCGCGGTCTCGGTTTGCAGCAGCGGAGCCTCTGTGTCGCTGACCACGACGGCTTGGGCGCCAGCCTTCAATTGGAGCGCGGCGTCCACGGTTACCGTGGCGTTCACGTCGACGGCGAATGTCTCCCGCAGGTATTTGCTGAACCCCGAGGCTTCCACGCTGATCGTGTAGTGGCCGGGTGGCAAGGCGCGAAACGCGTAACGACCGCTCGCGTCAGTCGCCGCCGTGTAAAGGTACTGTCGATCCGTGTCGGTTGCGATCACCTGCGCTTGCGGGACGACCGCCCCGGACGGGTCGGTTACCTGGCCGGAGATAGATCCCGTGTACAGTTGTCCGCACAGCGGAAGCGCCAAGAACAGGACGAGCGTCGAAAGAGCGCACGCACACAAAACTCTCCGTGTCGTCATCAGTATTCAGACCCCCTTTCAGCTTGGATTGCCCGGCAGCGCCTCAGCAGCAGTTGCGGTCCGCTACCACGGCGGTATTTCGCACCACGCGTGGAGCGCTGCCCCCAGTGATAGGATGCGGCACCACGGTGACGGAGGGTCAGTGTGACACAGTGAGGAAACAGATAAAAGAATCTTTTAAGACCTGTTAATCCAATGCCTTGACAGAAATGCCCGCTGCGGCCATTCGCCGCAGGTTAAATGCGCTTTCGAACCGTGTTACACTAATCGCGGGCTGCGTGACCGTGCCGGAAACATCGGTTGCCGAGCGTAACAACGGATCGTTGTCGCCTGAATGTCGTGCCCAAGCCCGTGAGGAGCTCCGGGCGATTTTGCAGAGTGCGGCCTTTCGCGGCTCCAAGCGTGGACAGCAGTTCCTGCAATACGTGGTAGAGAACAGCCTGGCTGGACACACCGACCTCCTAAAGGAACGCTCCATTGGAGTGGAACTCTTCGGGCGCAAGCCCTCGTACGAGACCGGAGAGGATTCGGTCGTCCGCGTAACCGCCAAAGAAGTCCGTGAGCGCTTGAAACGTTACCGTGCTGGTTTGCGCGCTTCGAGGGCGGTCCTCATCGATATTCCGCCAGGTTCTTACGTGCCAGTGTGCACCTTCCCGTCCAGGGCGGAACAGTTGGCGCAGTTTCGCACGCCGCGGCAGAGAGCCTGGATGGGCTGGGCAGCGCTGTTGGGGGTTATTTTGGCGGTCGCGCTTGGGTACAGTCTATTGCGACCGTTCGCGATAAGCTCTCAGGACCGTTTCTGGACTCCACTGCTCAAGGCTCCTTCTCCCGTCTTTATTACCATTTCCAACCTCGAGGCTTACTCCTTTCCTCGCTCCCGGGAACGCTTGGGGCCTGGCCGCAAAGCCGGGGACGCGGTACCCCTTGAGGAGATTGCCCAAATGAACGTGATCGCCTCCGTGGATGCGATGGCGGCGGTGGCGCTTTCTTCGTTCCTCGGCTCGAAGGGCAAGACCAGTCAGATGCGCAGTTCACTGGCCACCTCATTCACCGATTTGCGTGGCTCGCCCGCGTTGATGGTCGGCGCTTTCAGCAACCAATGGACCATGCTGATGACGAAGGAGCTGCATTTTGCCTTTACCCACAACCGGGGCAAAGACTGGTCGATCCAGGAGCAAACGGCTCCGTGGCGTCACTGGACGCTCGCGGATGCGACGCTTCGCACCGTTGCCCTGGAACGCGATTACGGACTGGTCTCGCGGATCTTCGACAAGCAAACCGGGCAGCCCTTCATCGCGATCGGCGGGATAGAAGGCCCGGGAACCCAAGCGGCGGCGGAATGCCTGATCTCCGCCCAGTGCTTGGCAGCCGCGGTCGCCAACGCGCCACACGACTGGGAGCGCAAGAATCTTCAGTTTGTGATCAGCACGAAGATTATTTCCGGCATCCCGGCTGCCCCGGAAGTCGTGACAGCGTATTGTTGGTGACGGGTGGCTATCGAAAAATCCATTCTCACCACATCGCCTTCCAGGTATGTTATCCGCCTACCGCCCTTTTTATTAGCATGGATTCATTTTTGGCACGATGAACACGGTACCTGCCAGAAGGTCACTGCGCCTCCGATTCCGGACGAACAGATCCGGGCATTATTCACAGAGCGCTTCCGCTGCGGCACATCGCGAGCCGGTAAAAGGCCGGCAGCGCGTCATCGATGGGATGGTGCTGCGGCTTCCCCGAGGAATCCAGCTTGTTCCACCTTATGAAATTCACCGCGACGGACATCTGTCGCTTACCATCGGCTCGGGTCATGGTCATCGCTCCGGCACCCCAGACCGTGCCGTCATGGCCCCAGAACGCGCCATGGCCAGGAACCTCCATCTTGTGCAGGCCGAGGCCGTAGTCGATCCTCTTCCCCTCAAAGGAGACGACCGGGACAGTGCGCTGCATCTGCGCCAGTGATGACCCGTTGACGATCTCGCCGGCAAGCAGCAAGCCGTAGAAGCGGTTGAGATCCGCAACGGTCGATATCAGCGAGGCCGCCGGCCCCACCCAGGACATGTCGTAGACGCTGTAGTCGCGCGGCGGGTCGATCATGCCGAACCACGCCTCGTACATCTGCGAGTGCGGCCCGCTGACATGCGGTCCGGCCGGAAGCTCGGTGTCCCCGAGCCCAGCGCGCTCAAGGACGTTCTGGGCGATGCACTTCTCCGCTGTGTCGCCGGTCACGAGCTCCAGGAGCTGGCCGAGGAGTTGGTAGTTGGTGTTGGAATATACCCCCGGAGTGCCACCCGGCCTACCGACGGCAGGTGCCGTGACCCCCATCTCGATCAGCTCGGTCGGGTGAAACCGCGTGAACCGGTTGTCGTCCAGGCTCTTAGGCGTGGTGTCCGCCAGCGAAGGGAACGCCTTGAAGGACGGGTACGCATACGGGAGGTATTCCGCCAGGCCGCTGGTGTGGTTGATCAGCATTCGGACGGTGATCGTGTCGCCGCGTTCTCCGGGCACCAACCCCGGCAGGTAGTGGCCGATTGGCGTGTCGAGCCCGATCTGACCGCTCTCCACCTGCTGTAGGACCGCGGCGGCGGTGAAGGTCTTGGTGATGCTGCCGAGCGGTGCCGCATGTCGGGAGTAACGGGACGGCCGGTGCTGACATCAGCGACGCCGGCGGCGCCGCGCCATACTTGGTCGCCGTCGCGCACCTCGGCGAACACTCCCGGCATCCCCGCGCGATGGACATTGTCTATGGCGGTCTTCAGCTCCGCGGGTTCGAGTGGGTTCTTCACGACACCCACCCTCGGGTGATCATCGGACCTTCCTTGCCGGGACATTCCGCAAGATCGTTCGACGTGAGCGGTGTGACCTTGGCGTTCTGCGCGATCGGAATGCTCGCCATGAGAAATGCCGGTACTACCATCAGTCGTGGGATCTTCTAATTGTTCGCCTTCGCTGCACTCATGCCGGCTGCAGATGTCTTTGGAAGTTGTTTCGTAGCTTGGCTGAGCCAGTCTTCGAAGCGCGTCTCGCCGAGTCGCGCGTCATCGTTAGGAACCAGCGTCCTCTCGCTCACCTTGATACCGCAGTAGCGCGCTTGCGGGTCAGAGATGACCTCGCGTGGATCCTTACGCGCCGCCAAGTCCCGCCGCACGAGTTCATCCAGACGAAACTTTTCCGGCCCTCCTATTTCCGCCGTGCCATTCACAGGTGAGCTCATTGTGATTCTGCCTATCGCACTGGCGACATCATCGGCGGCCATCGGCTGGAAGAGCGCGGGCGGCAGGCGCACCTTGTTGCCCTCCGTGGAAAAATCGGCAATGCTCTTCACGAACTCAAAAAACTGCGTCGCGCGGATGATTGAGTACGGAATGGAGGAAGCTTTGATCAGGTTCTCCTGAACGAGTTTTGCGCGGAAGAAGCCGCTCTCGAGCAGACGTTCAGTTCCTACGACCGACAACGCAATGTGATGTCGCACACCCGCGGACGCTTCATAGTTGAGGAGGTTACGGGTTGATGTCTCGAAGAACTGGAGTACGGTCGCATCCTCCCATGAAGGGGAGTTCGTTACATCGACGACCGCAGAGGCGCTCTTCAGCGCATCCGCGAGTCCCTCGCCTGTGATACTGTTGACGCCAGAAGAGGGTGATGCGGCTACTGCTTCTTGCCCGTGCTCACGAAGCTTTTTGACAAGCTTCGATCCAATGAGTCCAGTACCACCAATTACTACGATTTTCATGATTGTCCTTTCGTGTTTAACCGAGCAATTCTAAGTTGCAGCAGAGTGCTCGTCGCGCCCAAATTCGGATCGGCAGAGGATAAATAGGTGCAAGATCTTTCGTTGGTAGTGGATTTGCAGGTATGGAGAGCTTTGGAGAACTTCCGTCATTAGCGATCGCGCCTCTGAGTTTCTATCCGAAGCTACGGTTCAATTATCGACTTCCGCTTGGCCGGAGCACAAGAGGACGCATTTTCCCTTAGGTGTCGGAAAGTACCGCTGCCACGGTGGTGTGCTGGTGGTGCCGCCCGGGAGCGTCCGGGGATCGTGGTCGGTAAATGTGGTTACCGGAAACCGCATTGCCTTGCCACTTGATCATTTGACCTCCACCTACCCACCCCCGTTCACGACGTCCCCTCCGCCTTTTCCCCCAGCCTCACCAATCAAATCTGCGCTCCCACCGCCCTCCACCCCAAACACTCCCGCTATCCTAAATCGGCTTCTGCCACAACACTCGAAACCCTATGTCTTCCCAACGCCAAATCGACGCCAATCGTCGCAACGCCCAATTCAGCACTGGCCCGCGAACTCCTGAAGGACGCGCCGCCGTCGGCCTCAACGCGCTTCGCCACGGACTCACCGCCCAAACCGCTGTCCTCCCTAATGAGAATCCCGAAGAGTTCCAGGAGCTGCTTGACGCCTTCTTCGCCGAATACCAGCCCGCCGGACCCACCGAAACCCTGCTCGTCGAACAAATGGGCATGGCCGCCTGGCGCCTCCGCCGCATGCGCGCCCTCGAAACCGGTCTGTTCAATGTCCGCATGTCGCAACTGCCCCGCGACGAGAACGCTCTCGACCCCTGTTCGCGCGCCTTCCTCTATGACACCTCCGGCTCCCGCTCCATTGAAGCCCTGTCACGCTACGAAACCCGCATCGAGCGCGCCTTCTATCGCGCTCTCCATGAGTTCCATCGCCTCCGCACCCCATCGCCCCCGTCCCATCTTCCTGACCCGCCAGAGCCGCCGCCCCTTGAAAATGATTTTGCCAATCAAACCCAATCCCACAACCGGACGCCCAGCGCCGGTCCCAATCCCATGCCTGCACCCCATCCCAATACTTCCAACCAAATGGTCCGTGCGGCCGCACCCGCTATAATGGCCCCTTATGCCCTGGACTTCGCTCCGAGTGCCGGCCTCCAGCGCCAACCTCGGGCCTGGCTTCGATGCGCTTGGGCTGGCGCTCGGCATTTACCTCGAGTGCCGCTTTCGCCCCAGCTCCACGCTATCCATCCAGGTGGAAGGCCGCGACGCCACGACGATCTCCACGGGTGAAGACAACCTGATCTGGCAAACTGCGCTCGCGGTCGCGCGCGACGTTCACATGACCATGCCGCCCATCCAGTTGCGCGTCCGCAACGACATCCCCATCGGCAAGGGACTCGGTTCGAGCGCCGCCGCGTTGACCGCGGGCGTGGTCATCGCCGACCAACTGTTGGACCTGCGCTGGAAGCCCTTGCGCATTCTCGATGAAGCCGCGCGCCTGGAAGGTCACCCCGATAATGTCGCCGCTTGCGTGCTCGGTTCCATCGTCGCCAGCGCCATCGATTCCGGCGGCATGACCCGCACCGTGCGCCTGAACATGCCGGCCGCATTCGGCGTCGGAGTCGTGGTCCCCGATTTCACGCTGCCGACTTCAGAGGCCCGCGCCGTACTGCCCGATTGTTATCCCCGCGCCGACGCCATCTTCAACGTGCAGCGTGCCGCGCTGCTGATCGCCGCGCTCGCCACCGGAACAGCCAGCGCTTTTCCCGCCGCGCTCGAAGACAGGTTCCATCAGCCCTATCGCACCCCGCTCGTCCCCGGCCTCGAGGAGATTCTGAAGCTGCGCGCGCCCGGCCTGCTGGGCTGCGTGTTGAGCGGCGCCGGTCCATCGATCCTGGTCTTCTACGAGCGCGGTTACCAGCAGGTCTGCGACCTGGTGCGGCAGGTGTTCGCGCTTCACGGCCGCCAGTCGGAAGTGTTGTACGCACCCGTCGCCGAGTGCGGTTTTCAATTGCAGGAAGGAACCGACGCATGAAAAACTCGCGCGCGTTTTTGGAACACCGTGGCCTGCCGGGCCGCGACCTGATCGACTGCCCCAGTTCCATCAAGCGGTTCCCCGATGGCGGCCAGTATCGCATCGAGATTCCCTCCACCGAAGGGCCGCGCGTTTTGTCGGCGGTGTTGAGTGAAGCCGAACAGCGCCGTGTGCCCGTGCATCGCGTGAGCCAAGGCAGCGGCATTATGCTCATGACGGATGCCGAAATCTCGGAGATGCTCGAAATCGGCCGCCGCGCCGGCATCGAAGTGAATCTGTTCATCGGACCGCGCGCGACCTTTGATGTTGGAGCACAGGCATTCTCCGCCGCCGGCAAAACCTTGGGACTCTCGCTGCGCGGCGCCGATCAGCTCGTGTTTGCGATGGAGGATGTGAAACGCGCCGTCCGCCTGGGCCTGCGCAGCGTGCTGGTCTCGGACATCGGCATCCTGCAAATCATCGGCAACATGCGCGCCACTGGCGATCTTCCCATCGATCTCGTCATCAAGACTTCTGTCATGATGGCGCCCACCAACCCGGCATCCGCTCGCATCCTCGAACTGCTCGGCGCAAACACCATCAACATCCCCTCGGATCTGACCATCCCGCAGATCGCTGCCATCCGCGCCGCCATCGACGCACCCATCGACTTCTACGTGGAAGCACCTGACAATATCGGTGGCTTCATCCGCTATTACGAGATTCCCGAGCTGATCCGCGTGGCGTCGCCGATCTATCTCAAGTTCGGGTTGCGCAACGCGCCGGATGTCTATCCGAGCGGCACACACCTGGAGAGCGCCGTGATCGCACTGTCGCGCGAGCGCGTGCGCCGCGCCGAACTGGCGCAGGAGATTATCGCCCGCTACTGCCCCGAGGCTGCGATGTCGCCGGTCAAGACCAAGAGCCTGGGAATACCGGCCGTGGTTTAACCCTGGACGATCTTCTGCATCTCGCGGATCGTCAGTTCCAATTCGTCGTCCGTGGAGTAGAAATGCGGCGCAACACGAATCCCCGCGCCTGGCCGGTAATCCACCAGGAAGTTACGCCGGAGCAGTTCCTTGGTCACGGCTGCGCCATCGGGAACATCGATCACCACGGTGCCGCCTCGCTCATCCGCGCGCTTCGGCGAGTTGACGCGAAAGCCGGCGGCTTCGGCCAGTTCGATCAGCCGCGCGGTCTGGCGAACGGACTTGGCGCGGATTCTCTCCACGCCGATTTCACCGATGATCTCGTAGCCCGAGCGCGCGGCGTACATCGCCGGAATCGCCGGAGTGCCGTTGAGAAATCGGAAAGCATCCGGGGCGTAGTCGATCTCTCCGGTTTCGAAGGCGAAGGGCCGCTGGTGTGCCATCCAGCCCGTGAAGCGCGGCTCCAGCTTATCCCAGAGATCGCGGCGCACGTAGAGGTAACCCGCGCCAGGACCGCCGCACAGCCACTTGACCGAACCGCCGGTCGCGAAGTCGACGGCGAGGGCACGGACATCCAGCGGAACGGTTCCAGCCGACTGGTAGATGTCCGCCAGCACCATGGCGCCCGCCTCATGCGCGCGCCGCGTGATCGCCGCGAGGTCCTGAATGAACGAGCTACGAAACAGCACGTGTGAAACGAAAACCAGCAGCGTCTGTTCGTCGATCGCTGCGAGCATGCGATCGATCGGCACGCTGATTCCGTCCTCAGACTGGACGACCCCAACCCGCGCACCCAGCTTTTCGAGAGCATGGCACTGGTATAGGTTCGAGGGAAAGTTCAGCGCTTCCGAGACAATCTTGTTCCGCGGCGCGCGCCAATCGAAGCAAGACAGCACCGTGGCGACGCACGTCGAGACGTTCTGCTGCATCACCACTTCACCCGGCCTCGCGCCGATGATGCGGCCGATCAGATCGCCCACCCCAACCGGCATCTCCCACCAGCCCTCTTCCCAAGCGCGAATGCCGCGCGCGGCCCACGTTTCGACGTACTCCTGCATGCGCTCGCACGCGCGACGCGGCATTGCGCCCAGTGAATGGCTGATCATGTGGACGGTGGTTTCGAGCGTGGGAAACTCTTTGCGCCAGCCGAGCAGTTCGTCCACTTCAGTTCACCAGCGCGAAGGTGATGATCGACGTTCCGGCAGCGATCGCAACCTGCTGCTTTCCATTCAACGAATACGTGATCGGCGGCGCAATGATGTTCCCTCCGGTCTGGAAATGCCACAGCGGCTTGCCGGTGCGTGCGTCCAAGGCCACGAGGTAGCCGTGGCCATCACCGGTGAACACCAGGCCGCCGGCCGTAGTCAGCATGCCAGCCGATGTCGAGGATACCATTTCGTATCGCCAGCGCGTCTCGCCCGTTGCGGGATCGACCGCCACCACCGCGCCGGTGTCAGGCTCATTCGGAATCTCGTCCTCGGTGCTGGCTTGATACCACTGTCCGGTGCGGTATTCCTGCTTGTGCAGGT
>Ga0335081_10005183_pt1 | contig 20623 bp, 17 predicted proteins | sample Lox_Sample_35_FD_206713 | JGI IMG/M metagenome (GOLD analysis project Ga0335081, IMG submission 206713) | Soil microbial communities from Loxahatchee National Wildlife Refuge, Florida, United States - Lox_Sample_3.5 | ecosystem: Environmental > Terrestrial > Soil > Wetlands | place: USA... | reverse complement strand
GTCATTGATACCTCTGTTGGGATAGCCAGGTGCCCCACGTTCCGCGAGCCGCTTAGGCGAGCTAACGTGGGAGATCGATGACCCGATCCTTATGAGCGACCCGATCACAGCACGCAAGAATGCCTCATTCTAGAGGTTCAGTCCACAAAAAAAGTAGGCGACGAAAGAGGCACAGAAGTCTCGCACCGTAGCTCGCAAATCGCGCTTTCGAACCTGGGGTGCCGAGCACCGGGTCAGCATTAGAGTCTCGCCGTTTCTTCGGCAGCGACAAGTCCGTCGCACACACTGTTGTGACCCGATCGAGCTCCGGCTATCCTCTATGCGCGGAATGAAAGACTCAAAGACAATGCAGGAAAGTCCGGAACAACCATCGGCGCAAAAAGCTTCGCTATGGAAATTGGCGGGGCTTTTTCTGAAGATCGGAGCCATCGCTTTTGGTGGCCCTCCGGCGCACATCGCCATGATGGATGAAGAAGTGGTAAGCCGCAGGAGTTGGCTCACCAGGGAGCAATTCCTGGACTTTTTGGGAGCGTCGAATCTCATTCCCGGTCCGACTTCCACAGAGATGGCGATTTACGTCGGAAGAATGCAAGCAGGGTGGCCGGGGCTTGTGGTTGCAGGAAGCTGTTTCATTCTTCCCTCCGCCGTTTTCGTTGCGGTGCTGGCCTGGGCCTATGTTGGTTACGGTTCATTGCCGCAACTGGCAGGTGTGCTCTATGGCATAAAGCCCATTGTCATTGCTGTCATCGCGCAAGCCATTTTTAAGATGGCGAGATCCGCCGTGAAATCGCCATGGCTCGGCGGCTTGGCTGTTCTGGCGATTGTCGCGTTTGCTCTAGGGGTCAATGAAATCGTGGTGCTCGCAGGCGGAGGCCTGCTGGCGGGCATCGCGCAGGGGCTGCGTCGAAAGCGAGCCAGCCATTCTCCAACTGCCGTTTTTCTCGCCATCGGCAGCGCTGCGACCGCGGCCACGCCTTTTAGTCTGGGAGCGTTGTTCGGGGTATTTCTAAAAATCGGAGCGGTGCTGTTCGGTGGCGGCTATGTGCTCGTCGCACTGATTCGTTCAAATCTGGTTGCGCGCCTTGGCTGGATCACGGAGCGCCAACTGCTCGACGCCATCGCCATCGGGCAAGTGACACCCGGACCGATCTCGACGGCAGCAACCTTCATCGGCTATCTTCTCGCCCGCTTCCCAGGCGCTGCGGTTGCGACGATTGCGATGTTCCTGCCTGCTTTTTTCTTTGTGGTCATCAGCGGGCCGTTGATTCCATGGCTGCGCCGATCACCTCTGGCCGGAGCCGTGTTGGACGGAGTCAATGTAGCTGCTTTGGCACTGATTACTGTCGTGGCCGGACAGCTGTTTCGTGCCGCCGTTGTGGATTGGCCGACGTTACTGATGTCCGCCGCGAGTTTGTGGCTGCTGCTGCAGTTTCGGGTGAATTCGGTGTGGCTGATTCTAGCGGGCGCATTGCTCGGCTCGATCCGTATCTGGCCTCACTAGGGGACAATAAAAAACCGAGGAGCTTTCGCTCCCCGGTCTCGACCACACTTACGTTCAGAGAAAAATGATTACTGAGGATCCAGTTCCACGCCATCGCCAAGATGCATGTCCTCCATGGCGAAGACGATCATGCCGGTTGATGTGGTAGGCGTAACTTCCAGCACCACCAACTCGCCAACGGCGCGCCGTGGAAACTCGGCCACGTGAATGTCGGGGCCGCTGCTCTTGGTAAACATCGCTTTCTCGATGGAAGGCGGCTTCGCCTGGGTATCTTCCGCAGTGGAAGCCTTGAAGGAGAGCGAGTCCACCGGATCGTGCAAGTCGGCTTCGTACGGACGGAACACGCGGAAATAGTCGCCCGACTTGACGCCCTGGTTTGCGCCGACGTTCATGTAAACTTTCATTCCTGAACCCAGTTCGGAATCAAAGTCCTTCGCCAATACGATTCGTCCGCTGGTTTTGCCGTTGCTTGGCGCAAAGCGGTCGAATCGCAACGGTCCGTGGAAGGCGACGGCAGGTTTTTCGACGTAAGCGGTCACCGTGTCGCCGGGAACGACGGGGGCGCAACTCAGCTCGATGTGGGCGATCGCCATCTTGCTGCGCACATCGACCACCCTGACGATTGCCAATTCCGCATAAGGCTGACCCATGGCGTGCAACATGGCATGTTGGCCATCAAAATTCTCGAAGCGGTTAGGATCGCTCAGCTCGCGCACGATGCGGTACCGCTTTCCTGGCTCATAGCCCTTGCCGGTCAAGTAAATCATTTCGCCGTCGGCATACTGTGCGGTGTTCGGGGTGGTCAGACCGCCCGCCACAAACTGGGCATTGGGCAGAAGTTGTTTATTTACGAAGCCGGCGCAGTACAGATCGGAAGTCGTCGGGGTTTCAACCCGTTCGTTGGGAAAATTGACGTTGGTTGCCACCGTCCCTGCGGGCGTGGGCTGATCGGTTCCTGCTGATACCTGTTGCGCGGCGGCAGCGGCTGCGGCCACCAGGCAGAAGGCCAGCAACAGTCCTGTTTTCTTCATGTTACCTCCGAACACCGGTTCCTGTTACGTAACGGCCAGATGTTCTTTAAGTTGCAGAAAACACAAATACTTCCAGCTTCGGACAGTAACAACCCCGCTACATCCGGTCAAGGTTACAACGGTGTCATGCCGGGTACGTTAAAAAGTTTTCCCGGCGAAAATACTTAATCGCTTGTTGCATCGGGAATTAGCCACCATTTAATATCGCGCCACTCGTGAAATTAAGCAGATGACGGCAGCGATCAACAATTTTGTGGCCCGCCTGCGCCCGCTGCGGCTGCCGCGGGTGTGCGTCGCGGTCACGGCCGACGATCCCAGTGACCTGATAACCAAAGCTGAGGCTTTGGTTCGAGACAGCACGTTCCTGGAGTTCCGGTTGGACTATCTGCCCCGCCCCGGACTGGCGATTCCGCGGCTGAAGCAGTTCTGCGAGTCCTATCCACACGTGGTTTCGATCGCCACCTGCCGCAGGGCGGCTAACGGCGGCAAGTTTCGCGGTACGCTTGCCGCCCAACTAGACATTTTGGGGAAGGCCACAGCTGTCGGCTGCCAACTGGCGGACATCGAGTGGCAAAGTGCGGCAAAGTGCAAGCCGCAACAACTGGAGAAGCTTCGCAGCCGCGCAGCGCTCATTCTCTCCTTTCACGATTTTCGCGCCACAAAGAAGTTGGAAGAGACGCTGGCCAAGATGGTCGAGATTCCCGCGGACTTCTACAAAGTCGTCACTACTGCGACCACGTTGTATGACAACGTCGCCATGATGAAGTTCATCGAGAAGAACAGCGACCGGCATTCGCTGATCGGATTGTGCATGGGCGAGCAGGGAATCATCAGCCGAGTGCTGAGTGTTCGCGCGGGAAGCGCTTTTACTTTCGCCGCGGTGAGCGAAGATCAGAAGACTGCGCCCGGCCAGATCACGGCGCAAGAACTGCGCGGCACGTATCGCATCGAGCAAGTCGACGCGGCTACCCGGGTGTATGCGGTCGTCGGCGATCCGATCTCGCACTCGCTTTCTCCTGCCATCATGAACGCAGCGTTGCGGCGGGAGACCGTGAACGGAGTCTACGTGGCCCTGCACGCCAAGACCTTGAAAGACCTGCTCGGCTGCATGCGCGACATTCCTATCCATGGACTTTCGGTCACCATGCCGTACAAAGAGTCGATCGTTCCGCATCTCGATAACACTGACTCGCACACCACCAAAATTGGCGCGTGCAACACCGTGGTGCGCGCCCAGGACGGCAAGCTCTACGGCTTTAACACCGACACAGCGGGCATCGTGCGGCCGTTGCAGCAGCGGATCGAACTGGAGAACGCAAAGATCTTGGTTCTCGGCGCTGGCGGTGCGGCGCGTGCCGCAGTGTATGGATTAAAAGAGCGTGGCGCGGAAGTCTACATCCTGAACCGCTCGCTTGCGGCGGCGCAGAAGCTGGCGCGTTCGGCGCGAGCGCGACTGGTCAAGCGCCCCGACCTGAAGAAGCTGTCCTTCGATGTCATCATCAATGCCACGCCTGTGGGCATGGGCAATAACCGCGAATCCCCGCTCAACGAAAACGAAATCAAGACGCGCTACCTCTTCGACATGATTTACGATCCGCCGGAAACTCGGCTGATGAAGATGGCCAAAGCCGCCGGGGCGGAAGTCATCCCCGGCCTGGAAATGTTTGTCCACCAGGCAGCGCGGCAATTCGAAATCTGGACCGGCAAGCCCGCGCCGGTTGATGAGATGCAGATGGTCGCGAGCCGGGTTCTGCAGGAGCGCGTCGCCGCCCGGAACGGCAAGGACGCGAAGAAGTAATTCTGTCCCTTGTTATCGATCATTTATTCGGAAAGTTGCGGTCACAGCTGGCAGAGGCACAAACGACCTTCCTAATTTTCTCTGTGCGCTCTGTGTCCTCCGTGGTTAGGCCCTAACAAAACTGCCCACCCCTCAACAAACTTATGAAGGATGGGCTTTCGCTAAACGGTTGTAACTTTCCGTTACGGGTTGCAGCTGGGTGGCTTGGTACCGGTGTTGCGATTGGTGCACAGCGGCCCAAGCTTGGTCTTGGCGTCCGGGACGCTCATCATCGCGTTGGGTCCGGCCTTGTGCTCTCCGTTGAACGGCGTCGGGTGGGTAACGTCGAAGACGCAGCCGTCAACGTTGGCATCGTTGGGATTGTTGAACCAGAAACCCACGTGGAATGTATTGACGAACTTGGCCGGGTTGACCTCGGCATCGAATCCGAAAATCTGATCCAACAGAATGGTTTCGATCTTGGCATTGATGTTGCCGCCCTCATCGGCTTCGAGATCTGACTGGTACCAGGCAAGACCGAAATTAGTGAAATTGGGGTTCGCGGTGCCATCCGAGAGCAGGTTGCTGCGCTGCGTGGTGAACATATCGAACGCCAAGCGAGGCTTGAAACCGCTGCCAGTGATGACGAGTGTGTCATTCAGATTGCCCCGGGTGACTTTCACTTGAGCCTGCGGATCGGAACCGAGGCAGCTGATGAACTTCGGGTTGGGAAAGAGCGAGAAGTCCGCTTCGTTGGCCTGGGCGAAGAGAGGGCTTGCCGCCGCAGAGAGAGCGACAATAGCCAGCACTGCCGAGCAGAACTTGCGGAAGAGTGCGGTGGTGGTGACTTGCATGAACATTTTCTCCTTGAATTGTGTGCAAAATTGGACCGGAGTGCCCGCCGCGGCCGGAGAATTTGCCTCGCATGAAGGCTTGCGAATAGAATCCTTCCAACTTCCGTCGGCGTGGGTGGCTCGATCTGCGCCAACCTTAGCGGGGTCTGCTCCGAGCAGTCCTTAGAACACAATTAAGAATTTGCAAGGGAAATCCAATTTCCTTCCAAAGGGTATCCATGGACCTGGAAACAAAGGTCTTATACGAGTTTGGCAAGTTCCGACTGGACCCCGCGGAACATCTGCTTTTGCGTGATGGCCTACCCGTTCCTTCAAGTCCAAAATCCTTTGACTTGTTGCTTGCCTTAGTGGAGAAGCCAGCAAAGCTGTTGACCAAAGAGCAGTTGATGGGCCGGCTCTGGCCCGACAGCTTCGTAGACGAGGCCAACCTGACGGTGAACATTTCGGGGTTGCGAAAATCACTGGGCGAAACAAACGGCGGTGGCGACTCTTAGGGGAACCAAAAGCAGGATTGCGGCAAAGGGAGTTGGCGATCCGGAGGCTATCTATAAGGTAGCTCAGGCTTTCGCCCTCCTTGGGGACAAGAAGTCGGCTCTTCGGCTGGTGGGGCGAAGCGTCGAAAACGGCTTCTTTCCCTGCCCATACCTCGCCAGGGACCCCCTGCTTGCAAGTTTGCGGGACGACCCGGAACTTGCCAGGCTCCTGGAGCTCGCACAGAAGCGTCACGAATCGTTCCGAAGTGCTTTCTTTTGAAGCAGCAAGCAAACGTTACGATCGCCGACGATGCCTTCTGCTACAAAAGAGTTGCATTTTTACTGGGTACCGAAGTAATATGTGACGTGGGCGCGGCAATGGGCGCTCGATCCAATCGCTGTACCGCCTTTTCTTCCACAGTTTCAAGGTTGAACCAACTGTCTCGTTCGGGGCCCTTTTTGCCCTGAACTTAGGTGCGGAGAGGATCCTCATGGCGTGGTACGCATATTGCCTCACTGAGCTGCAATCCCTCAACGGAACACGCGCGCGGCGCCCCTTCCTGCTGGAAGGCATTCAAGGAGTGAACGGAGCTTCGGTCATGAGCTACCCCAGCGGCGAATTCGCCGTGGTGGTCAGCGAATTTGACCGCGCCAGCGAAAAACTGGAAGACAAGGCCGTCCTGGAGCACGCCCGCGTAGTGAGCGTATGCTTCCGCAGCGGGACGGTGCTGCCGTTCCGTTTTGGCACGATTTTTGACACTGATGAGGCGTTGCGCCAGGCGGTTCGTGGCAATCGCCGGGCCTTTGGCCAGAGCGTGGCCCGGCTCCGGGGCAAGTCAGAGATGCATTTGAAGCTGGTCGTCCGCGATGGCTCCCTGCGCGATGCCTTGACCGACGTGCAATTGCCCGACACCGTCGGCGGCGAATACCTCATGAAGCTGCGGGAAAAGGCCTCCAAAGACCGTGAGCGCCAGACCAAGGCGCGGGCCCTCTCCGTGCAGGTCCACAAGATGTTCAACCCGCTCGAAGAAGAAATCAGCTGCAAGCGAGTTAATACCGACGGAATGCTGATCGATATTGCCCACCTGATCGACTCCAAGGCCGTCGAGAAGTATCAGAACCGCTACAGCAGCGCTGCTAAACAGTTAAAGAACTGTGAATTGTCGGTCAGCGGCCCTTGGCCTCCTTATCATTTCCTGCCGGGGAAGCTGCGCACCGTGGCGGGAAACTCCTAGTATCTGTCCCAAGTTGGGAACAGTGACCTGCAGCCAATGTGCAGGAAAGTGCACGTTACCCCTGCTCCGGCTACCCGCCCGAGGTTGAAATCTCGTCCCTTCCGCTATTTAAGCCTATTTTTTACAATCGGTTACATTTATGGCGTCACAGGCGTATGTGACGGATGATTTTGGCTCGGGAAGTGCTTCGTTCAGAGGTCAATGAAAGAGGCCGCCGACGAAATGACCTTCACTCGTTATTCCCGACTTCTCTCTCTGAGCCGACCCGTTAGGGTTAGTGCCTTGCATCGCCTTTCCTGACCACCTTCCATTTGCCTCTTTTGAAATCGTGGCCCCAGCAATGGGGCCGCATTTTTTGGCGGCAAGGTCGGATCTCTAGAGGCTGGCCCATTCTTGATTTCTCTGGCACACTCAGTTTTCTTGTGGACTGAACGTCCAGAATGAAGCATTCTTGCGTGCTGTGATTGGGTAGCGCATACGGATCGAGTCATCGATCTCTCCCACGTTAGCTCGCCTAGCGGCTCGCGGAACGTGGGGCACCAGGCTAGGATGACTGCGCGACCGGAGGTTAGGCCATGAGGATTGTTTGGTTCTTCATCTCGATACTGCTGTTGTCCGTTGTTGGGATTGCACAGTCCCGGCCCTCCTCCGCTCTGCAGACCTTGTCTCTTTTACGGGGGAGATTACGATGAAAACGATGCCAATTCCATCTCTTTCCCAGATGAAAACACAGGTACCTACCCGGAAACCAGTACGTACGGAGTGGTATTCGTTCCTGCGGGACATTCGGTTCTGATTGAGGGCATCTTGTTTCAGATCCAGTTTGACGGAATTGTCAAGTTGGATCCAAACGGAGTGACTTGGGAAATCCGTACTTTAGTGGGGGAAGGCAACGGCGGAGTCCTCCTCGCCTCTGGCCAAGGTCCTGTACTTATGCAGCCGACCGGACGGGGTGGGAACGGCTTTGAGTATACGGTTGCAGTTAAGGTGAAACCAGCAGTCTTCCTAACAGGGAACAGCGGCTACTTTTTTAACATCACACCGCCCTGCTTAGGCAAGCACGACCAAATTTGTGCTGCAAACCAGTACGGAGTCTCCAACACCACTCACGAGGCCAATAGCTACCATGGAGTACTCCAGGGTGCCCACGACATATTCGTAAATTCCAAAGCATTCGATTGGAACTGGGTCAATTGGTGCGATTTCGATAATCAAGAACAATGCGCTTATCTTTCCTTCGGCCTGATGGGCAAGATCATACAGTAGCGCGTTCGATGTGGACGAGGCCAAATCGCATGTCTGCACTTCGGAAATAGTAATTCTCAGCGAATAGTCTACACATTTCCCGACTGCACCGAAGGCTGCGAACCGTTAGTTACAGTCACAATGGATAAAGCTGGCAATCTCTACGGAGCCGCTGAGGGCGGCAACAACGCGTGCTTGGGCGGATGCGGGGTGATATACCTGCTCTCGCCCCAGGGTGACGGCACATGGAAGTACAGTGTGCTGCACAAATTCAACGGCGCTGACGGCAATGGACCGTGGGCCGTTACGGTAGGCGCTGATGGAAATCTTTACGGCACAACCGCCGCTGGCGGGCAACAAAACGCCGGTGTCGTGTTTGAAATCACGCCGTAGCCCTTCTTCCCCTTCCCATCGGCACCCGCCTCCCGTACACTGGCCAATTCAACATGCGTCCTCTGATTGCGGTATGCACGTTCACAATCGCGGTTGCGGTTTTTGCTCAGCCACCTTCTTCTGATCACCCAGCGCCGCCTGATCTCAAGAGTGAATTGCTGGCGGTTCGCGACGCCGCCCTGACAGACGATTACGCCTACCAACAGGTGGCGCACCTGGCCGACAACATCGGCCCGCGTCCGGCAGGCTCGCCGCAGGCGCAGGCTGCCGTCGAGTACGTGGCGGAAGAGCTGCGCAAGCTCAAACTGGATGTGAAGCTCGAGGAAGTACGAGTACCGCACTGGGTGCGCCGGGTTGAAAGCGCGGAACTCGTCGAGTATCCGGGACAGGCGTCGCAGACACAGCAGAAGATCTTCGTCACCGCCCTCGGCGGAAACACGCCCACGTCCGCCGCCGGCCTGACGGCGGATGTCGTGGTCGCCCGCAGCTTTGATGAATTGCAGGCGCTTGGGCACGCGAAAGTCGCCGGCAGGATCGTTCTGTTCGATGTTTCCTTCGACAAGCAAAAAGCAGCAGCGGGGCTGGCGGGCGAGGCTTACGGCGAGGCTGTGGCCTATCGTGGAAATGGACCGAGGTCGGCAGCCGATCTCGGCGCGGCAGCTTGTCTGGTGCGTTCCGTCGGCGGAGCGGACTATCGTCTGCCGCATACGGGATTCAGTCAGCCAGCCGGCATTCCTGCGGGCGCGGTGAGTGCCGAAGATGCGGGGCTGATTGCGCGTCTTGCCGCGCAAGGCAATGTTCGCATGCACCTCACGCTAACTTCGCAGAACGAAGCCGACGTGACCAGCTACAACGTGGTCGGCGATCTGCGCGGATCCGAGCATCCGGAACAGGTCGTCATTGTCTCCGGGCATCTCGACTCCTGGGACCTGGGGACGGGCGCGATCGATGACGGCGCAGGCGTCGCCATCGCGATGGAAACGGCGCAGCTGTTGCGCCAACTGAATTTGCAGCCGCGGCGCACCATCCGGGTGATTGCCTGGATGGACGAAGAGAACGGCGGCCGCGGGCACGATGCCTACGCGAAAGATCACGCTTCCGAAATGGCGAGGCATTTTGCTGCGATCGAAAGCGATCTGGGCGCGGGGCATCCCTTCGGCTTCGAGGCCAAGATCAATCCCGACGCGCTTCCGCTCTTGAAGCCGGTGCAGGAGGTGCTGCAGAGTTTTGGCGCGAACGTCATTCACCTCTCAACGCGCAGCCCGGGTTCCGATATTGCGCCGTTGGCGCGAGCAGGCGTGCCTGCTTTTGGCATCCTGCAGGATTCCCGAACCTACTTCAATTACCACCACAGCGCCGCTGACACGCTGGACAAAATTGTCCCGCAAGAGTTGCGCGAGAATGCGGCCGCGATGGCGGTGCTGGCCGATGCGCTGGCGAATCTCCCCGGGCCGTTGCCGCGCTGATCTACAACAAAACTGAGCGCGCGACACCGGTTTTTCCCGTTTCAAGGCAGGGAGTCAGAACCCGCCTGCGGAATCCTCTCCGGCAGTTGACGCATCTTATTTGAGGCGCATATCATCTTCGTTTGGCTAAAAGTTAGGGGAAGTGCAGGTACAGCAGTGACGTTAGCAACTATGGACAAGAAGAAGCTGGAATATTTCAAGAAGAAGCTGGAAGGCAGGCAGACGGACCTGCGGCGCATGGTGTCGCGCACCGAGCAGGACGGCCGGACAGTGGATGAAGATTCGGCGCAAGATATTGCGGACCGCGCCGCCAGCTCCTACAACAAAGAGTTCCTGTTTCACCAGAGCAACAACGACCGCCAGCTCCTGCAGATGGTGGAAAACGCGCTCTCGCGGATTCGCGAGGGCACCTTCGGCGAGTGCATTTCCTGCGGCAAAGAGATCAACCCCAAACGCCTGGAAGCCGTGCCCTGGACCCGCCACTGCATCGAGTGCCAGGAAAAGGCCGAGCAGGGACGCCTGGAAGAAGCCTCGCGATAAGCGCGACGCTCGCGTTGTGTCTGGATCACCGGTAGGATCCCACTGAAAATTTTGTGTGCTGCGTGGCCCCCGTTCGCGAGCGGGTTGTGCGAGCTAACGTGGGGAATTTCTGTGTCCCCCATTTATCCAGACTGTTTTGCGTCTGTTTCTCACCGCTCATTAGAGTTCGAATATATTCATCCGTCTCCCACGTTAGCTCGGCTGCCGCTCGCGGAACGTGGGGCACCAGGGCCCGCCAATTGCCATAGCGAAGCTTTTTGTGCGGATGGTTGCTCTGGCTTCTTATGCGTTGTCCTTGAATCTTTCATTCCGCGCATAGAGGATAGCTGGAGCTCGATCGGGTCACAACCGGGCGTGTGCGATGCACTTGCGCGCTGAGGAAGAATTGGTGACACTTGTCGCTGTGCATCACGTTCCTGATATGAAAATCCACATCGCCAAGCATATGCTGATTCTTGCTCGAGTTTGCCTAGCGTTTGCCGCCAGTGTGGGCTTGGCGTCATCTTCCACCTATAAGGTCCTATACAGCTTCACCCGGATGCAGGACGGAGGTATTCCGGGGGCAACGGTCACTGCAGACGCTAACGGTAACCTCTTCGGCACGACTGCTCAGGGGGGAGATTCTGGCGAAGGAGTGGTCTATGAGTTGTCACAGGATAACAATGGCCAGTGGACGGAGACGGTGGTTCACAGCTTCGTACACCAGGAGGGAGACAATCCGGACGCGGCAATGGTTTTTGACAACCAAGGAGATTTGTATGGAACGACAGCAGACGGCGGGCCCACGAACCAGGGCATCATTTTCGAGCTGACGCCAGAAGGCAACGACTGGACGCTAAACATGATCTACGACTATGGTCTGCGGGCAGGGGTGCTTCTCGACAACGGGGGCAATGTATACGCGCCCGTTGGCCCTGGGAATTTTGGACTCGGTGCGATCGCCGAGCTTTCACCTGGGCCGAGCGGCTGGACTTATACCTCACTCTACAGTTTCTGTGCCCAGCCCAAGTGTAGTGACGGAAGCAATCCGACTGCGCCCCCGGTTTGGGGAGTGGGTGGCAGTCTATATGGCACAACGCTGTGGGGCGGCAATCAGAAAAACTGCTCGCAGGGCAGCTATGGCTGTGGAGTTGTGTTCCGGTTAAGCCGCAACGGCGATAACAGCTGGACGTATGTTGTCTTGCACTCGTTTGCGGCCTTTCTTACTGACGGTCAAACACCCACCGGGAGCTTGCTGGTAGATGATGGCGGCACGATATATGGTGCCACGCGATATGGCGGTGGCAGTTCCGCAGGTACGATCTTCAAGCTGACTCCATCGACTATTGGCGGAAACTGGATTGAGAGCATCGTTTACTCGTTCCCCGACTGTTCGCATGGTTGCCAACCCCACAACGGTCTGGTACGGGACGCATCGGGCAATTTGTACGGGGTTTCGGGCGGGGGGAACATGACCTGCTCCGGGTTTGCCTGCGGTGTGGTATACCGCCTGTCACCGCAGCGGAACGGCAGTTGGAAATACTCAGTGGTGCATAAGTTCAACGGTTCAGACGGAAATGGGCCCAACGGTGTCACGGTGGGTGCAGATGGTAACCTTTACGGCACCACGATTTCCGGCGGGCAATACAATTTCGGTGCCGTGTTCGAGATCACGCCGTAGCCTCTGGAGACATTCTTCACATTGACAGGGTTGCGGAACCGTTGTATGTTCGCTGGCTGCTTTACTAGCGTCGATCGTTGCGCCGCGAATGCTCTCCCCATTCCACCGCACCGCTTTTCGGCACATGTAACCCCCAGCAAAAAGGAACTCATCATGAAAACTGCAAGTCGTTGGAGTGCGATTGTTGTCGCGATCTTTTTCAGTGCTGCCATTTCTGTCGCAGCAGTAGCTCAAACTCAGCCGCAACTTACCATCACCCAGATCAGTTCTGACCCGTTCACCGACAACGATGCGCAGCATGCCACGGAGGTCGAGCCTGACGCTTTCGCTTACGGCAATACCATTGTGAGCGCCTTCCAGGTAGGACGCATTTACGACGGCGGCGGATCCGATATCGGGTTCTCGACCTCTACTGACGGCGGCAAGACCTGGACCAGCGGCTACCTTCCCGGCCTGACCGTCAACTATAAGAACGGAACTTTCACCGCGGCCAGCGATGCGGCGGTTGCCTATGACGCGGCGCATGGCGTCTGGCTGATCTGTACCCTGCCGCTCGGCAACAATGATGTCGTTGCGGTCAGCCCGTCGCCGGACGGATTGACTTGGGGAAAGCCGGTGCTGGTCACCAATATTAACGCGGACAAGAACTGGATCGCCTGCGACAACACATCCACCAGCCCTTATTTACGGGCACTGCTACGTGGAGTGGGACAGTCCCGCCAGCGGAGACTTGGTTTACATGAGCACCTCCACTGACGGCGGCAAAACCTGGGGTCCGGCCAAGAACACGGCGGACACTCTTTTTGGCATCGGCGGCCAGCCGCTGGTGCAGCCCAACGGCAATGTCGTGGTGCCGATCGTCGACTTCAATAATTTCGGCATGGGCGCTTTTATGTCGACCAACGGCGGCTCCAGTTGGACGAACACCGTCACCATTGCCAACGTCAACCAGCATGGTGAGGCGGGTGGCATTCGCAGCGCCGGGCTGGTCACCGCAAGACTGGACGGCGCGGGCAACATCTATGTGGTCTGGTCAGACTGCAGTTTCCGCTCCGGTTGCAAAGCCAACGATCTGGTAATCAGCACGTCGAGCAATGGCACCTCCTGGACCAAGCCGGCGCGCATTCCCATGGTGCCGGTGAACAGCAATGTGGACCTGTTTATTCCGGGGCTCGGAGTGGATCCCGCGACCTCGGGCAGTTCGGCACACCTCGCCGTCACGACTTACGCCTACTCGAACACCAATTGCAGCTTCTCTACTTGCCAGCTGTATGCGGGCTTCACGCTCTCGAAGGACGGCGGCAAGACCTGGACAGCTGGAAAGGTGCTAGCCGGACCGATGAAACTTTCCTGGCTGCCCAACACCTTCTCTGGATACATGGTCGCGGATTACCTGGGAACAACCTTTGCGCAGGGCAAGCCATACGGCGTTTTTGCCGTGGCAAAGGCCCCGAACGGAAGCACATTCAATCAGGGGATGTACACCACGACCGCGCCCCTCACTGTGCCTGACAACGAGCCAACCTACAGTTCCGTGCTGGACAAGCCGATTCCGGGCATCAAGGGCGATAAGCCGAAACCGAAGTTCTACGATCTTGATGGCGAGTACCCGATCCCGCCTGCTAAGAGGTCGTCGAAGAAGTAGGACGTTGAGAGTCTCGGACCCGGCCTTCGCAGAGAGCGCGAAAGGCCGTGCCACCCGTCGGAACCAAGTCCTAAGGTCGGAAGGACATTATGCTGGAACTCGGCGCGAAGGAATGGAGTTCGGCGCACCTACTACTGAACGTCATATTGATCGTGGGGAGCGCCCTGCCCGTTCATTCAAGCCCTCGGTATGCAGTCCTGCACAGCTTCGGCTCGGGCCAGGACGGGGCGGTACCGCTGTCCAGCCTTACGTTTGATTCAGATACTAACCTTTACGGAACGACACTGAACGGCGGCACGAACCGCGCCGGAGTTGCCTATGAGCTAATGCCATCATTCGGCAGCAGCTGGAACGAAGTCGTATTACACGACTTCGAGTACAGCGTGGAGGGCGATGGATTTAGTACCCTCGTCCCCGATGCCGAGGGGAATCTCTATGGTAGTGGACTTGGAGGGCCGAACGGGACCGCAACCGTATTCGAACTGAGCCCCGTCGGCAACGGCTGGTCCTCAAACGTGCTTTACAACATGGGAGGCGGAAATCTGGTTCTGGATCCTGCAGGCAACCTTTACGGGCCAATCGGTCCTGGTGAGTACAAATTTGGTGCAATCGCTGAGCTGTCCCCCGAGGGACCCAACGATTGGGCCTACACTGTGCTATACAGTTTCTGTCCCCACCCGCCACAATGCAGTGACGGGAACCTTCCTTCGGCTGCTTCTTTGTTCCTTGACAGCTTCGGCAACCTCTTCGGCACGACTTTGTATGGCGGCAACAAGAAGCTGTGCACGGCAGATCAAGGTGGCTGTGGGGTCACCTTTCAACTTTCACCCAATCGCGACGGCACCTGGACGCACCGCCTCGTGCATGCTTTCGCGGCATTTTCTGGTGATGGGCAGTCACCTTCGGGGACGCTGGTTGTCGACCACTCAGGTAGCATCTTCGGAACAACTGCTCTCGGAGGGCCCAATTCGGAAGGAATGGTCTATCGCATGACCGCATCGACGCTAGGCCGGAGTTGGGTGGAGAGCACGATCTACGGATTCCCTGATTGCTCGCAAGGGTGTCAGCCAGCGACGGGTCTGGTCGCAGATCATGCGGGCAATCTGTATGGAGCGGCGGGCGGCGGTAATTACAGTTGCGGCGGCTTTGCCTGCGGCGTCGTTTATCGCCTGACCCCCCAGCGAAACGGCACTTGGAAGTACACCATCTTGCACAAGTTCAACGGCTCAGACGGGGAATCTCCTAACGGTGTGACGGTCGGGCCGGATGGGACAATATACGGCACGACTCAATATGGCGGACAGTACAATCTCGGTGTCGCATTCCAAATCACGCCGTAGTCGTTTCGTAGTCCCCGGCCCTCGCGTACCCACATCCGGCTAGATTTCTGTGAGAAGAAAGTCTCGTCATTGACCGGCTCCCCCGGCGGGGCTATAGTGCTTCGTGGCTCGCCAGGCCTGCTCCCGCGGCCTTCCTGCCCACCAGAATCCAGCGTTGAGGTTCGATACGGAGGGAGTTCCTGATGAATCCTAAGCGTGGTCTTTTATCGCTCGCCTTTTTTTCTTCGGTACCACTATCCATGCTAGTCCTAGTCTCGCTGTTTTTCTTTGCGGTTGCAGCACAAGCGCAAAAGGGTCTGCGGCAGCTCAGCAAGGATACTTTCACCAACCCTGAAAGCCAGCACGCCACTGAAGTCGAACCCGACACCTACGCGTACGGCTCGACATTCGTGACTGCTTTTCAGGTGGGGCGTATATCCGGCGGAGGCGCCTCTGACATCGGGTTCGCAACATCAACCGACGCCGGTGCGACGTGGACCAGCGGCTTCCTGCCCGGCATCACCAAGTTTTATCAGGGCGGGAAGTTTCTCGCCGCCAGCGACGCTTCGGTTGTCTACGATGCGGCGCATGGCAAATGGCTGATCGTTTCCCTCGGCCTCGGTTCCTCCAACACTACTGTATTGACGAACAGTTCCAGTGATGGCATTAACTGGAACAATCCGGTCACGGTGAACAGCAATAGTTCGTTTGCTGACAAAACCTGGATGACTTGCGATAACACGGCAACCAGCTCGTTCTACGGTCACTGCTATATCGAGTGGGAAGACGCGGGCATTGGCGACCAGGTGGAGATGAGCACCTCGACCGATGGCGGACAGACCTGGAGCTCAGCCTTTATCGTGCAGAACGCGATTGGCCTGGGCGGGCAACCAGTCGTGCAGACTAATGGCACGGCGGTGGTTCCGTTTCTATCATTCAATGGCGGCATCGGTTTCTATACTTCCACCAATGGCGGAAAGAACTGGGGGAACGTCGGGACGATTGCCAGTGTTTCAGACCACGGCATCGCCGGCGATCTGCGCGCGGTTTATGATCTGCCATCGGCGGAAGTCGACGGCGCAGGAACCGTTTATGTCGTGTGGTGGGACTGCCGCTTCCGCAGTGGATGCTCGTCGAACGACCTGGTGTTCAGCAAGTCGAGCGACGCGAAGAACTGGTCCTCACCGTCGCGGATCCCGATCGATCCGGTCAGCAGCACCATCGATCATTTCCTTCCCGGACTGGCGGTTGATCCCACGACCTCCGGTAGCAGCGCTCACCTGGCAGTAACTTTTTATTTCTATCCGGTGGCCAATTGCAGCGACGCTACCTGCAAGCTGGGCGTCGGGTTCATCTCTTCCCAAGATGGAGGCAACAGCTGGGCCAAGGGGAAGATCCTGGGCCAGGGCATGAACAACAGCTGGCTGCCGGACACTTCCCTCGGACGAATGGTGGGCGATTATATTTCGACATCGTTCGTCAACGGGAAAGCTTTTGGAGTATTCGCCGGAGCGTTGCCACTGAGTGGCGGCAAATTCCGCGAAGCGACGTATACGCCGAAGGTTGGCATGTTGGAAGAGGGCGCAGGCCCACTGCTGACCTCGGTGAACGACAAACCCGTGCCTAATGCCAAGTCGGATCACGAGCCAGCGAAGTTCTGGGATTCTGAAGGCAGGATTCCGAGGAAGCCGCAACAGCAAGAATCACCGAAGCAGTGAATCTCAAGGGAAAGAGGGAATCATGAGTCAGTCAGATAACGAAATGCGGTCCGCAAAGATGTTTCTGGCCGCGGCATTACTGATGTTTGTGGGCCTGTTTCTAATCGCTACCCCGGCGCACGCACAAAAAGGCTTGCGTCGGATCAGCAAAGATCCATTTACCAATCCAGAGAGCCAGCATGCGACCGAGGTCGAGCCGGATTCGTTCGCGTTCGGCTCCACCATCGTGGACACGTACCAGACGGGAAGAATTTACGACGGTGGCTGTTCGGATATTGGCTTTGCCACTTCGACCGATGCCGGGGCGTCGTGGACCTATGGCTTCCTGCCGGGTATTACCGAGTTTTACAAGAACGGAAAATACACCTCGGTCAGCGATCCCACCGTCGCCTACGATGCGGCTCATGGAAAGTGGCTGATCGCGACGATCGCGATCACGAATGCCGTTGGCGTCGGGGTTCTCACCAGCAGCTCAAGCGATGGTCTCAACTGGGACAATCCTGTATCGGTGCATAAGACTACGGGCTTCGACGATAAGGACTGGATTGCATGCGACAACACTGCAAGCAGCGCTTTCTACGGCCATTGTTACGTGGAATGGGATGCGGCGGACAACGGTGATCAGGTGGAAATGAGCACTTCGACCGACGGCGGCCAGACCTGGAGTGCGGCGTCGAATGTCTCGGGCGCCTTTGGCCTTGGTGGACAACCAGTGGTGCAACCAAACGGCACGGTGGTCGTGCCTTTCGAGGGCAATGGCATTCAGGCGTTCAGCTCAACTAATGGCGGCAAGAACTGGGGCAATTTGGCTACCGTATCGACTATCAGCGATCACGGGGTAAATGGCGATCTGCGGACCTCGCCTCTACCCTCAGCCGAGATCGATGCAACGGGTACGGTGTACGTGGCCTGGCAGGATTGCCGCTTCCGCAGCCATTGCTCGTCGAACGACATCGTCTTCAGCAAATCGAGCGATGGCAAGACGTGGTCTTCGGCCAGCCGAGTGCCGATTGATCCTGTCAGTAGCACCATTGACCACTTCATTCCCGGGCTGGCCGTTGATCCAACCACCTCGGGCAGCTCGGCGCACCTGGCGCTTACGTTCTACTTCTACCCGGTGTCCGCATGCGGTAATAATTGCAAGCTGGGCGTCGGTTTTGTTTCCTCCACCGACGGTGGCGCGACCTGGGCACACGGCAAAATCCTGGGACAAGGGATGAGTACGAGTTGGTTGCCGCAGACGTCTGGCGGACTCATGGTCGGAGATTACATCTCAACCTCGTTTGTGAATGGTAAGGCGTTTGGCGTGTTTGCCGGCGCGTTGCCCCCGAGCGGAGGGTTGTACCAGGAATCAATGTACACACCTAAAGTCGGATTCCTGGAGGAAGGAACCGGACCGCTGTTGAGCTCGGCCGAAGACAAGCCGGTGCCCAATGCCAAGTCCGACCATCCACCCAGCCAGTATTGGGACCAGGAGCACAGGCTACCGAAGAAGCCTGGTCCGCCGCCTCGGAAACACTAATCTTGTGCTGATCGACAAGAGCTGCCGGCAGAACGCTGGCAGCTTTTTTGTTGGTCAAAGTGTGGAATTCGGCAACGAGCGGGAATTTCAGCAGATTTTCCTCAAAGCAGAAAGTGTGGTCACAGGGCGAAGCAACCAATGCAGTCGCGCAAGAACCCCATAAAATCGTGCCGCGTTCAGGGGGGATTTGCAGTTTGCACCAAATTCGGTCAGTGGCTTGTGAACTGCCTGCATTCGCCTGTATTCAAAGCACATCCAAGTCCGCATTTTTTATTGACGATGAAATAGGAACCCGGTAAAAACATAATCGTTCTTTGACACGTTCTGAAGTTTTCCCGGTTGGTGCGGCGTCCGGGGCTCAAGCAAGGTCGCTTTCGTGATCGCAAGATCACGAAGGAAGGCAAGCAAGGGTCTATAGCAAAGCGCTGGTCGAGGCGAACAAGAGCACAAGTCAAAGGCAGGATAGAGTCCCGAGGCGTTGAACTGGTTTATCCGGTTGGCGGTAAGCCCGGAGCCCGAGTGACAATCGCAACGGACGCGAGCTGAAAAGTGAGCGTCGACCGCAGGTTGGCAAGGGTCTAAAGCGAGCTACTGGCCGAGACGAATGAGCTCAACACCACCTCGGGACTCTTAATTTTTCCCTCCCATCCGGGAAGCCGACTGCTTAGGTTCCACAGATTCCTCCTAGAGAAGAAATGCTCTTGACCGGCCAGTTAGGACTTGTAAAACTCGCTAACCATCCAGAAAGCCGGGCTGTGTGCGGCAACTGAGACGAAGCTTCCAGGAGAATTGTGATGAAATCATCGGCCTTTGTTCTTGCGGTATTACTCTTGACTGCAGCCGTCTTCGCTGTTCAACCGCCCGTCTCCTTTTACCTAATCGCCATACCGGGCGCATTGGAGACCCACATTTATGGGGTCAGCAACAAAAACCTGGCGGTCGGCTACTACATCGATTCCACCGGCACCTGGCATGGAGTGGAGATCGCGGGCAAAAAGATCACCAATATCGATGATCCCAACGGCACCAATACTACCTGCTGGAATGCGAACTCGAGGGGGGTCGTGGCGTGCTTCTATACGGATTCATTCGGTGCTTCCCATGCGGTGCTTTACCATGGCGGACAATTCCAGGAAATCGCACCGCCGGGAGCGCAGCAGACGCTGGCGTACGGCATTAACGATTTGAACCAGGTGGCGGGCGAGTTTCTGGACGTCGACAACGTGTGGAAGGGTTTTGTGTACGCCGGCACGAATTACCAGACGCTGGAGGTTCCCGGTGCCATAGGGAGCTACGCATTTGATGTGAACGTCAACGGCATGGTCAGCCTGCAGTGGTCGGACAGCGATGGAAACATTGAGTCTGCGTTGTATAACGGATCGTCATACCAAACCATTGATGTTCCGGGTGCGACGAATTCCTACGCTCACGCCATTGATGCGGCTGGCGACGTGGTCTTCTCATGGACGGATTCCACCGGCCTGTTTCATGCGGCGGCTCTGATGAACGGAAAGATCAAGAAATTCGACGGGCCGGGATGCGTGGGCGGGACATACGCGGACGGCATAAACGATCACCACGTGGTGGTTGGTGTGTGCGCCACCAGTTCGATTCGCGACGGGTTTTACGCGATTTACTGAGGAAACGAGGCCGAGTGGAAGCACTTGGCCTTTCTTAATCTGCGCTGGCAGAGCCGGGTGCCAACTGAAACAAGCGTATCGCATCGATAAATGCTTGCGCCAGCGAGAGACGCTCATCGCGGTCGCAGATTTTAGTCGCAGTGCGCGCCGGATATTCATCGTAAGTACGACCCTCAAGCCTTCGGCCGTTCTTTGCCTTCCTCACGCCGCCCCACTGCTTAAAGAAGAAAGGTACCCTTTGGTCCCGGCACTGATCCCGAATAGAGGTTACCCATTCTTTCCTCATGGGACGCGCACCTGGGCCGCTCTCACCGCCGACGATCACCCACGAAATTCCGCTTAGGTCAATTTTCCCAAGATTCTCCAACAGGGGTTCGATCGAGAGGAAGCGAATTCTGGCGGGACTGTCTTGCAGGTGCCTGATTCTGGGTAGCCCGTATTTGCGGTTTTCGACGCTGACGCCCCACCAGATGTGCTCAGCGTGGGCTGCCAGCTGAAGCTTGGTTTTGAGCAACTCCAGCAGTCGCTCGGAACGTTTGGTTAGAACTTGGTACGTATGCCATTTGGCAATCATCATTACGCGCGAAACCAGTTCAACATAGTC
>Ga0335081_10005182_pt1 | contig 20623 bp, 19 predicted proteins | sample Lox_Sample_35_FD_206713 | JGI IMG/M metagenome (GOLD analysis project Ga0335081, IMG submission 206713) | Soil microbial communities from Loxahatchee National Wildlife Refuge, Florida, United States - Lox_Sample_3.5 | ecosystem: Environmental > Terrestrial > Soil > Wetlands | place: USA... | reverse complement strand
TATATATCGATCAAGCTGGCTCACCGCCGGCTGACGGAGATCCGAATGTGTCATTCCTGGAATTCTTACGTAATCAGGTGGCCCTCGTAAGCCGGACTACGGAACCGACACTTCGTGAAAGCTTTGGCTTTTATGTCATGTATAGGGCTAAGCCCGAGACTGTTCAGGGTGTCATTGACATATTACAAGGATCCCGTGGTTCGCGTCAGAGCCAATAGAAGTGAGGATGACCCAGCCTGAAAAGCCTAAGTGGTTTGTCTTAGCCAGGCGGCAGGCTGCGGCGGCTCAGCCATTTTCCAAAACGCGCCCCGCCATTACCCGCCAGCGGAACGCGAATTCCCTGCTCCTGAGTCTTGTGCTACTTTCCATGCTCCTCGGGCCCGTGCCGATTCACATCGCAGATCGCTCGCCCAATTTGTTTTTCGGCGACCCGTTGCTTGCCCTGGCCGCTGCTTACGCTTTTGCTCATCGGCGTTCGGTCCAGGCCAGCGACCGAATGATCCGATCGGCAGTGGTTTGGATGGGTCTTTATTGCATGGTAATTCTCGCTACGCTACCTATGGCCGTCGACATCCTGCGAACTACAGCGTATCTCAAACTGTACGTGATGCCATTCCTTGCGTTTGTTACCGCGATCCGTCTCTTTCAATCGCCCTCTGACCTTGACCGCGTGCTCTTGACTTGCGCGGTAGTCGGCGTTGGACTCTCAATCGGGGCGCTTTTGAACTGGTGGCTCTATCAATCAGGCGCGTTGGAACTGTCGTCAGAGTTGGGCGCCAAAGATATGGTCCAGATGGCCGGGACAAGGAGCAACACTGTAGCGGGTACAGCGGCCTTGCTCTTACCGGGGGCCCTGTTTGCGTTCTGGCAAAAGAAAAAACGATGGCGTGCGGTCGGAGCCGTCGCACTAGTTGGCCTGTGCGGGACCATTACATTCTCGATGTCAAGAGGCGCTGTAGTCTCCGCGGTCCTCGGGGTTGGGTCATCTCTGGTTCGCCTACCGCGGCTTCGTTCCACAGGTCACGCGTGGAAAGCCATGAAGGCGACGGTCGCGCTCGTTGCGTGCGCGTGTTTGAGCTGGCTGCTCTTCCCGGCTGACCTGCAAAGAACATTCCTCGGCCACCTAGAACAGGCGCGCCTGGAACTCACCCAAACACCGGAAAAAAATGACCGCCTCAGTCGATGGGGCGTGTTAATCGAGGAGGGTCTGAAGAATCCTTGGGGTGTCGGTGTCGGTAACTACGAGTATGTCTCATCCGCAGCGTCACAGCAAATGGGCGGGTCCGCCCACAATCTATACTTAGAGACGCTCAACGAAGCGGGTTGGCTGGCTTTGGTTGCACTGGTCATGTGTTTGACACGCATCTGGCGAGCAATTACGAGACGAGGGCGCTCGGGCACATCGGAACGATTTGCCTGGATGGCCGTGTCCATGGTCTTTTGGGTGTTCGCCATAAACGTGGCAGTCGAGCCCAATTATTTTTCAGGTCCGTTTACATACGTATTCTGGATCACTATGGGAACGGCAGTTGCAGCGAGCCATCGGAGATGTTCTGGGCCACAGTTGGCTCGGCTTGTGTCAGGATCCACTCGTAATCTTTGTATTCCATCGCATGGCTGACAACAATCCGCGTTCCATACATGGGCACCGTGCGGCCGCTGCAATGCAAGGGTGCTGAGCAAGTAGGCCGATGGCCCAAGAAGGGATGGGCAATGAGGTGAGCGTTCCTCGGTTGACAATCATAGTAGTCACTTACAACTCCGGCGCCGAGATTGAGGCGTGCCTCCGATCACTGAGTCGCACAATCAAGACGCTGTCGTTCGAAGTAATTCTCGTGGACAACGCATCGCAAGATGATACCGTCGACCGGGTCCGCGGTAGCTTTTCTGACGTAGTGATAGTGCAAAACTCGCACAATGTCGGTTTCCCGGCGGCGAACAATCAGGCCTTGAGGCTAGCTCGCAGTGAATACGCGCTATTGCTCAACCCCGATACGGTGGTGCACGAAGGCGCTGTCGAACAGCTAGTGGCTGTTCTCGAGCGGAATCCAGAAGTTGGCGTTTGCGGACCGCAGTTGGTTGACGCGGAAGGCGTACTGGCGAACGATCTACGTCAGCCCACCTTTTTTCGAATTGTCGTGAACACATTGGGCTTGGAGGCCTTCACATCTCGCCTTCTAGGACCAGAATGTCAAGAGGCGGTGTCCGGCGCCGCCTTGATGTTTCGACGGAGTCTTGTGGCCAAGATTGGTTTGTTGGATGAACATATGTTCTGGGCAGAAGATGGCGATTTTTGTCTGCGCGCTGCAGAGGCGGGATATCGCATATGGCGAGTCCAGTCCGCGGTAATCACACACTACGTTGGGCGGAGTACGAATAGTAATCTGGCACTTTACCTTAAGATGCAATACGCAAGCAGGATCAGGTTTCTGTGGAAGCACGGACGGCCTGTCGAGTTTTGGCTTGCCCTGCCGCTGTTCTATTTCAGCCTAGCGATGCGTACCTCCAAGTGGTGTCTTCAGTCCGTGCTGAGGCCATCGGCCGAGGCGTCCGTTCGTGTTCGCGCTTTTCTTAGTCTACTCCTCAGCATGCCCAGGCTGTTTTCAGAAGAAGCAAGACGGACGCGAGCACTGGGCCCCTACGATAGGGGTACCGGTGGCGGTGCATCGTACGTAGGGCCAGGTTGAGGAGAGGATCGCCGGGGCGCTTCGCCGAATCCGCGCCCAAGGACAACAATGCTGGCGTTCCTTTTCGTCTGCTTTCGTCGCGCGGCGTACTTGCTGCGCGGATACATGTACAGCCGAATTATTAGATCGGGCGGCGGCAGCGTCGGCCGAAGATTGAGGGTTGAGGCCGGTCTGATTTTGCGACAGGCTCCTCACGCTGGCTACGTGCTAGGTGACGACATCTTCATTGGCCAGGGTTCGTGTTTCGATGTTGACCCTGGGGCGGAATTAGAGATCGGGGATGGTGTGACATTCGCTAAGAACGTCTTTGTATCAGCCGTGGCCAAGGTCAGCATTGGGCATTACACCCTAATAGGAGAGAACTGCTCTATTCGCGACGCAAACCACGGAATTATTGGAGGCGTGGCGCGAATCTGCGAGCAGCCGATGATTGGTCGCGGCGTAGGCATTGGGCCTGATGTGTGGATCGGTTGCGGTGTCGCTGTGTTAGCGGGTTCGAGTATTGGAGAGGGATGCGTTATCGGGGCAAACGCGGTCGTTCGGGGCGAGGTCGCACCTCGAAGCGTAGCAGTTGGCATTCCGGCAAGAATCGTGCGTCGTCGGTAGCTGCGCTCAAAAGAAGATCACATATGAGAATTGCGCATCTTTCCGTCGGTGACGTCTTCAGCGCGAAGTGGACAACATCACAAGCTCTGGATGGCCATGATGTCCATTTGATTACTCAGGCATCACCACTCGAACCACCGGGCCGCCCAGTTACATGTCATAGACTTCCCTTTCCCCGACCTTGGGGATATTACCTGAATGTGTGGCACCTGAGGCGTCTGATCGAGCATATTCAACCTGATCTACTGCACGTTCATTATGCTACGGGGTTCGGCACTCTCGGTCGTTTCTGCGGATTCCGGCCGTCCGTTCTGTCTGCTTGGGGCAGCGACATTTTGAGCACACCGAATATATCCAAAGCCATGCGGACCCGAGTGATAAAGAACCTCCTTCACTATGATTGCGTCTGTGTCACCAGCGAGGCCCTGCTGACCGGGGTGCGTAAGCTTGTGCCGCAGCTACGATGTACGGTAACGCCGTTTGGGGTCGATACACGGCGCTTCGTGCCCCGCCAGCGTCTTCTGACTGAGAGGATCACGGTCGGTACCGTGAAAACAATGCACCCGACTTACGGAATCGATTCACTGATCCGCACATTTGCGGCTGTCCGGAATCGTCTCATCAGGCTGGGAAACCCGAGCGCCGGGCTTTTGCAACTGCTCATTGTGGGAGGCGGGCCTTGCTTGAAAGAGTACCGCCAGTTAACTCAAGAATTAGGAGTTGCTGAAGTAACACGCTTTCGGGGTCAATTGCCGAATTGGATGGTGCCTGATGTGTTAGCGGAGATGGACATTTTCGTTGCCCTCAGCCGATCTGAGAGCTTCGGTGTCGCCGTTCTTGAGGCTTCGGCGTGCGGGATTCCCGTGCTAGTCTCCGACGTCGGTGGACTTCCAGAGGTGGTCAAGGATGGAGAAACAGGTTTCCTAGTGCCGGCAGAGGACATGGCGCGGTCCGCGTCCGCGCTTGAGACCTTGGTTTGTAATCCGGTTCTCCGGCGTCGGCTCGGGTTGGCTGGCCGCGCTTTTGTGCAGAATCGCTTTGAGTGGGTAGAGTCTCACAAGATGATGTATTCGGTCTACGCCCAGGCGCTCTCGACTTCGGAGAAAAGGACCGGGAACGATGCGGTTCGAGTTGGTTGACGCTAAGGGTGGGTCGTGGGAATTATCGCAATCGTAGATTACGGGACGGGGAATGCGGGATCCATCCGTAACATGTTGTCGAGAATCGGCGTCTCAGCCGTAATTACGGCTGAGCCAGTTGACCTCATCCACGCAGACAGGCTCATCCTGCCAGGCGTAGGCGCATTCGATAATGCCATAGAGAATCTGCAGTCGCGCGGTTTGGTGTCCGTGTTGACGGATATCGCCATGCATCAGAGGAAGCCCGTGCTTGGCATCTGCCTGGGAATGCAGATCATGACGCGGCGTAGCGCTGAGGGCACGCTGCCAGGTCTGGCCTGGGTGCCTGCTGAAACCAGGCGTTTCCATTTCGATGGTGCTTTCCAGTCGTTGCGTGTACCGCATATGGGCTGGAACGCGGTGGTCCCGACGAAACCAAACCCGCTCTGGGCGAACCCGCCCGATACCGCGAGATTCTACTTCGTACACAGCTTTCATGTCTGCTGTGACTCCGCGGCCGATGTAGCGGCCACGACCGATTACGGAGGAGCTTTCACCTCGGCCTTTGCCTGCCGCAATCTATACGGAGTGCAGTTTCACCCGGAGAAGAGCCATCGTTGTGGCATGGCGCTTTTGAAGAGATTCTCCGAGATTTCTTGACGATTCGACTAAACTCTTGCGCATGCAACGGCTGAGAAGGCGTCAAAAAAGGCTATCATGAGCGGCCTGGCGCGACTTGTACCTTGCCTGTTGCTCCAGGGCTCCAGGTTAGTGAAAACAATCCGGTTCCAACGCCCAGCGTATGTCGGTGATCCGGTAAACGCGGTTCGAATCTTCAACGAACGCGAGGTTGATGAACTAGCGATACTGGATATTGCCGCCACTCGGGAGGGGAAACCGCCGGATTTCGAGCTAATAGAGACGATCGTCTCTGAGGCGTTTATGCCCTTGGCATACGGAGGAGGCATCCGGTCCGAGGAAGACATCGGCCGGCTGTTCTCCATCGGAGTGGAAAAAGTCATCATGGGTACCGCCGCGGTCGAAAGTACGGGCACGCTCGGCCGCGCCGCCCGGCTCTTCGGAAGTCAGAGCATCGTAGCCTGCCTCGATGTTTGCAGGAGCCGGTTCGGCAGGCACGAGGCGTACATTCGGTGCGGCACACAAAAAACACGCGAATCTCCCCTCGATCTTGCCACTCGTTTGACAGAGTGTGGTGCAGGCGAACTGCTCATCAATTCCATTGACCGGGATGGCACCATGTCGGGCTACGATCTGAAAGTAATCTCCGAGATCGCGGGCCGTGTCCCCGTCCCCGTGATGGCTTGCGGAGGGGCCGGATGCCTTGCCGATGCCCGGGACGCCATTGATGCCGGCGCCGCGGCGGCCGCAGCCGGCAGCATGTTTGTCTTCCATGGAAAGCATCGCGCAGTTCTCATGAATTATCCGAGTCCCGAGCAACGGGCCGCAGCTTTTGCACGCAACGCAGTGAATCTATGAACCGCGCTTCCTATTACCGCATATGTACCCGATGCATCATGGATACATCCGATCCTGACATCTATTTTGACGAACAGGGCCGCTGCAATCATTGCACCGAGGCTCTTGAGCGGATGTCGCGGACCTTACTGCCCGCGGCTGAACGGCAACACGCACTCCAGCGTCTCGTGAATCTGATCAAGGCCGAGGGGCAGGGGAAGGAATACGACTGCATAATAGGCGTCAGCGGGGGCGTGGATAGTACCACAACGGCTTATCATGTGAAGAAGCTAGGCCTCCGGCCATTGGCCGTGCACTTCGATAACGGCTGGGACTCGGAGCTGGCGGTCGACAACATCCGCCGCACCCTGAATGCGCTTGAGATCGACCTCTACACTCACGTCGTGGACTGGGATGAATTCCGCGACCTCCAGCTGTCCTTTTTGAAGGCCTCTGTTGCCAACGCGGAAGCACCCACAGACCACGGCATCACGGCCACGCTCTTCCGCGCTGCGCTCCGGCAAAAGGTCCGCTTTATACTCAGCGGAAGCAACCTGGTGACGGAGGCGATCATGCCGTACGGATGGGGACACTACAACCAGGACCTGCGGCTGCTCAAAGCTTTGCACCGGAAATTCGGCGCGCGCGAGCTTCGGACGATGCCGCTGATCGGACTGCCGACATACTTATACTCCGTCCTGCTTCGCGGAGTGCGCCAGATCCCGTTTCTCAATTATTTCGAGTACAACAAGCGAGAGGCGAAGGACATGCTTGCCCGTGAGATCGGCTGGCGGGATTACGGAGGTAAGCACTTTGAGTCTGTCTGGACCCGGTTTTTCCAGGGGTACTATCTGCCCGTGAAGTTCGGGTTTGACAAACGGAGAGCGCATTTGTCGACCCTCATTTGCTCGGCGCAGATGACGCGTGAGGAAGCGCTCGGCGAAATGGAGAAGCCGGTGTATCTTCCCGATCTCCTGCGGCAGGACATGCAATTCGTCATGAAGAAGTTCGCCTTGGATCAGACCGAGTTCGACGCCTTCATGAACGCACCCGTGCGCGATGCCAAGGAGTACCCGAGCCATTACTTCCTCTTCCACAAATTGCAGCGGCACAGGAACACGTTCCGTCGCATGGCAACCGCCGCCCGATAGATGGCGGCCGGACAGCGCGCCCAAGCACATGAGGATTTGGCTGGTTACTATCGGCGAACCACTCCCACTGGGGATCTCCAAGGACGATCGCCTTCACCGCACGGGCCAGTTTGCGCGTTCGCTTGCGGCCCGCGGCCACAATGTCGTGTGGTGGACGTCGACGTTCGATCATTTTCGTAAGCGGTATCATTTCGCGGGGGACACCGCGGCTGACGTGGCACCAGGACTGAAAGTGTGGGCGCTGAAAGGATGCGGATACGCGCGCAACATCTCCGTGCGCCGCTTCAGGGACCACGTCCAGATCGCGCGGAAATTCGCTTTCGCGGCGGCGGAGTGCGACGCGCCAGATGTCATCATTGCCGCGCTCCCAACGGTTGAACTTTGCGAGGCTTGCTTGGAATACGGTATGCGTCGCGGAGTCCCCGTCGTTCTCGACATGCGCGACATGTGGCCCGATATTTTTGTCGATGCTGTGCCGCGTCCGATCCGCCCGTTTGCGCGGTTGCTGCTGTGCCCACTGTACTGGCAAGCACACCAAGCCTGCGCACGCGCCACGGCCATCATCGGTATCACCGAGGAATTTGTCGACTGGGGCCTCCGCCGCGGCGGGCGCCAGCGTGGACCGCTGGACCGCGCTTTCCCGATTGCATATGAGGCGACGGCGCCACCCGCCGAAAGGCTTTCCGCAGCGGAAAGATTCTGGGACGATCTCGGCGTTCACGAGAAGGAACGCGGCCTTAGGGTGTGCTACTTCGGTAATGTCGGAGCCCAATTAGACTTGGCCCCTGTCATTGACGCAGCCGGCATTCTCCGTCGGCGTGAGTGCCCGGTCCGCTTCGTCCTTTGCGGCTGCGGCGAGCGCCTGGAGGAGTACCGCCGGCGGGCGCAGGGCCTTCCCAATGTCCTGCTCCCAGGCTGGGTGGACGAGGCGCAGATCTGGTCGCTCATGCGGCGATCAGGAGCGGGATTGGATCCCCTGCCGGATCGGTACGACTTCCTAGCGACCATTAACAACAAGGCGGTCGAATACCTGAGCGCCGGCCTACCGGTCATCTCCAGTCCTCGGCGGGGCGTTCTCTCCGACTTACTAAGGAGCGAATCCTGCGGCTTGAGCTACCCTGGGGCTGCGGATGAATTGGCCGCCATCTTGCAGAATCTCCACGCAAACCAGATAGCCCTCGCTGAAATGTCTGCCCGGGCTCGAGCGGTGTTCCATCGTCACTTCGCGGCCAACGCTGTTCATATGCGCATGACCGAATACCTTGCCGAAGTGGTTGCGTGCGCTAGCCCCCCCGCGTCGGTGCGCCGATGCTCATGAGAACGGACACATCACCGTATCTTCTGCACTGTCTCGACGGGCCTTCGGTGATCAACGACGACCTTCCCGACGGATACGCGTTTCGGGTCTGGACGCCGACGATGCGCCACCCCAGACCAGCTACCATGGGCCTGAGTTCGGCGGCTTGGACGTTGTTTCACTATTGTGGGCTGTTTGCGAGTGAAGGATATTGTACAGTCTACATCGTTCACGGAGAACGCATTGTCCACCGTTCGTGTGTTTTGCCGCGTTACTTTCGGTGGCCATTTATGGGCGAGGACGATCTTCAGATAAGCAGCACTTGGACTGCACCGGAGTTCCGAGGCAAAGGACTTGCGTCGCTCGCGCTGGCCCATATCGTGCGAACGATGCCAGCCGCCCGCCGACGTTTTTGGTATGTCACCAGAGAAAGCAATATCCCGTCCATACGCGTGTGTCGCCGCGTCGGATTCAAGCTTCTTAGTTATGGAACACGTGGAGCTACCCTCGGCTTTCGGTGTTTGGGTCAGTTGAAGCAAGTCGAGGAAGCTGCCACATGGGGGCTGCAGGACGGGCAAGCACTCGGGCCGGTACAGCGCGTGACGCGCTGGTACGCCCGCTACTACGCGAGGATGGGCAGTGATCGGAACGACCTCAGGGTGAACCGCGGTGTCCTGTTCCAGACCATGGCGTCCGAGCGTTCCGTCATCCGGGCCTTTTACCGAATCCCGTTGGAGCTTTCCCGCCTCCGTGTCCTGGATGTCGGGTGCGGCGGGGCGGGGGGCTGGTACCAACTCTTCCGCCTGGGTGTGACGCCCCAGAAGACGGCAGGCATCGACCTTCAACTGGACCGTCTGGTCCACATTGGCAATCTGTACCCGCAGTGCACCGCGATCAATGCCGACGGCACCAGAATGCCTTTCGCGAGCACGTCATTTGATCTTGTTTACGAATCCACCATGCTCGCCACGTTGTCCCGCGACTCCGTCCGCGCGGACATCGCTGCTGAGATGCTCCGGGTGTGCAGGCCTAACGGCTACCTCTTGCTCGTCGACTGGCGGATTACGAATCCCGTGGACCAAAACTTCAAGGCACTGACCCGCGCCGAGGTGAAAAGGCTCTTTGGAGTCGGCAAGACCACCAGCCTCGTCGGCACTTTCCCGGGCGCTCTTTTGCCCCAGCCTGGGCGCCTGCTGTCAACCTATGCCGGGCCACTGTATTTTCTTATCGCCGGGCTCTGTCCGCCTCTGGTTGGGCAGGTCGCCTACTTGTTGCGCAAACTTCCAGATCCCGAGTGCAAACCATGATTCCATTTCAGACGGCTCACACCGTACCTTTCTTTGACTATCCGCATGTATTCACGTCACTCGAGGAGGATCTTCTTCGCGTTTTCTGCAACGTTGGCCGCCGCGGCGCCTTCATCATGCAGAAGGACCTAGCCGACTTCGAGCAGAATCTCGCAGCAGTCCTCAACGCCAGGCATGCTGTCGGTGTTGGCAACGCTACGGATGGTCTTCACTTTGCGGTTCGCGCCGCCGGAATAGGCCGCGGTGACGAGGTCATCCTCAGCTCTCATACCATGATCGCTACTGCGGCGGCAATCCACTTTGCCGGAGCGACTCCGGTACCGGTTGAATGTGGCTCCGACCATCTCATCAACCCGTCTGCCGTCCAGTCGGCCGTCACGTCACGTACGAAAGCCATAATTCCCACGCAACTCAACGGCCGAACCTGTAACATAGAAGCGCTCGATGCAATTGCCGACAAACACGGGCTGCTGATCATCGAAGATGCATCTCAGGCGCTGGGCTCGCGATACAAAGGCCGATGTGCCGGGACGTTTGGGATCGCATCGGCCGTCAGCTTCTACCCGGCGAAAGTGCTCGCGTGTCTCGGCGACGGCGGCGCCGTCATCACCAACGATCAAGCGATCGGTGAGCGGTTATATCAGATGCGAGACCATGGGAGGAACGCGGCGGGCCAAATCGTCTCCTGGGGGCTAAACTCCCGTCTCGATAACCTCCAGGCCGCGATTCTCGACTTCCAGCTAAAGAGGTACGCCGAAGTCATGGGCAGGCGGAGGCACGTAGCCGGGTTGTATACGGAACACCTCAAAGGCTTGGCCGAAATCGTTCTCCCACCCGCTCCGGACTCTGATTCCGACCACTTCGATATCTACCAGAACTATGAGATCGAAGCCGAGAAGCGCGATGAACTGAAACAGTACCTCAAGGACCACGGAATCGGCACTCTCATCCAATGGGGCGGCCAGCCCGTCCATCAGTGTAGGGAACTCGGCTTCACTCAGCACTTGCCTTATACAGACTGGCTGTTTACGCGCATCCTCATGCTGCCGATGAATATGTCGCTTTCCGACGATGACGTCCACTACGTTTGCGACCATGTGCGCAGCTTCTACGGCTACCCCAAAGAATAACCATGCATGAAAACGAAATTCCGGACCTTGCCCGCCGTATTCGCATCCATGCTCTCCGCATGACCAGCCTCGGCGGTGGGTCGCACATAGGCGCCATCCTATCCTGCGCGGATATCCTGGCCGTCCTCTATGGCCGCATCCTCAATCTCGAACCTGAAAGCCCAAAGGCGCCAGCCCGCGACCGTTTTGTGTTGAGCAAAGGCCACGCCTGCGCGGGTGTCTATGCTGCCCTAGCAGAGCGGGGCTTTTTCCCGATTGAGAGGCTGGAGACGCACTATCAGGACGGTTCCGATCTATGCGGCCACATCTCCCACAAGGTGCCCGGTGTCGAGGTATCTACCGGCGCTCTGGGGCACGGCTTGCCTATTGCGTGTGGCATGGCCTACGCCGCCAAACTGGCAGGCGCCACCCACCGCGTGTTTGCACTGCTGAGCGACGGAGAATGCGACGAGGGTTCGGTCTGGGAGGCCGCTCTTTTCGCCGGTCATCATGGACTTGATAATCTGACCGTCGTTGTGGATTACAACCGTATCCAGGGCATAGCTCGAGTCAGTGACGTGCTCGAGCTCGCACCGTTTGCGGATAAGTGGACCAGCTTCCGTTGGAGCGTTGTCGAAACCGATGGCCATGATCACGCGAAGCTCCTGTCGGATCTCTCCACGGTTCCGTTCACGTCCGGCCGCCCAAGCTGCCTGATCGCCCATACCACGAAAGGGAAGGGCGTCTCCTTTATGGAGAACACAGTCCTATGGCATTACCGGATTCCCCGGGGGGCTGAATTCGAGGCGGCATTGCAGGCGCTGGAGAACCACATATGAGAGACGTTTTCATACGAACGCTCACTCAAACCGCAGCGCACTACCCCGAAATTGTGCTGCTGACGGGAGACCTCGGATTTGGCGTCCTGGATGATTTCACCCGGTGTTTTCCAAAACAGTACGTGAACATGGGTGTGGCTGAACAGAACATGACAGGCGTCGCCGCAGGTCTCGCGCTTGAAGGACACATCGTATTTACCTACTCTCTCGGAGGCTTCCCGACGCTCCGTTGCCTGGAACAGATCCGCAATGATGTCTGCTATCACGAAGCCAATGTCAAGATCGTCACGGTGGGCGGTGGCATGTCGTACGGCCCCGTGGGCGCATCCCACCATGCAACAGAAGATCTGGCGATCTTGCGCTCACTTCCCAACATGATGGTAGTTTCTCCTGGAGACCATTGGGAGACTGCCGAGGCCACGCAGGCATTACTCAAACACGCCGGTCCAGCTTACCTTCGACTCGATAAGTCCGCCGCGCCGCCGACGGTCCGGGCGGGCGAAACGTTCGAATTAGGCAAGGCGCGGATGATTCGGAACGGTAGCGACGTGACACTCGTGGCTACGGGAGGCATCCTGGGCGAGGCGATACGCACAGGGGACATGCTCACCGAACATGGAGTCAGCTGCCGGATACTGAGCGTTCACACTGTGAAGCCGCTGGATTCTGAAACCCTCGCCGCTGCCGCCCGCCAGACTGGAGGCGTCGTAACCATCGAGGAGCACGCCCTCGACGGCGGCCTCGGTGGCGCCGTTGCCGAAGCGCTGTTGGACGCCGGCGCGCATCCGGGGTTTTTCCTCCGTTTTGGCTTGCGCTCCTGTTTCTCCTCGGTTGTCGGTTCGCAGATGTACCTGCGGAAGGTTTACGCACTCGATGCCGATTCGATCGCGAGAGGAGTGCTTGCCCGATTGTCCTCTTACTCGCTCAGTGAAGACCTGGAAGCCGTGACCCCCACACTATGAAGCGCGCGTTCGACTTTGCTCTGGCCCTGGCGGGGCTTTTGCTGACATCGCCATTGCTCATTTGCGTGGCGATTGCTATCTTTCTGTACGATTTCGGCTCACCGCTCTATGTGGCTCGGCGCTTGGCACGGGGCGGAGGGACGTTCCGGATGGTGAAGTTTCGGTCGATGATCTTCAACGCCGACAAGACGGGCGTAAATTCCACGGCCGGGGACGACCGCCGCGTCACCCCGGTTGGACGGTTCGTCCGTGCATACAAAATCGACGAACTGATTCAGTTGTGGAATGTGTTGAAAGGGGACATGAGCTTCGTCGGGCCTCGCCCCCAGGTGAAAGCTGACGCCGATCTGTACACGGAGGAAGAGAAGCGTCTGTTGACGGTAAGGCCCGGCGTCACCGACCCGGCATCGATCGTGTTCTCCGATGAGGGAGAGATATTGCATGGCAGCTCGGACCCCGATCTGCTATACAACCAGATCATCCGGCCGTGGAAGAGCCGGTTGGCGCTACTGTATATTGACCATCAAAGCCTGGCCGACGATCTCCGGCTCATCTTCCTCACCGCTGTCGCGATCGTTTCCCGTCCCGCAGCATTGAAAGGTTTGCAGAGCATGCTCAACGATTGGGGTACGGATGAGATAGTCTGCCGGGTTGCCCTCAGGGAGGAGCGGCCCTTGCCTTACCCACCCCCTGGCGCATCGGAGATTGTGACCCAGTGCCGCTAATCAGTTATATCGCGGCTGAGAGAATTTATCGAAAGTGAGCTCTCTGCCGGCAAGACTCTTGCTGCTCCTCTCGACCTTCCTATTACTTGCACTCCGGAGTTCAACTAGCCAATCCGGTGAATCGGTCCCGGAAAGTGGTCTAAGTCGCCACGCTGCGGTTTGACGATTTGACACTGCCATGCTTGGGTTCCAAGTTCATTTTGACGTTCGCCGTGTGCGCCGTCTGGCGCGCCATTACCGGTGGGTAGTGCGCGCCGTTCAACTGGCCATCTTTCTGTTTGCAGGCCTCTCGGCATTCCTGCTGCGTTTTGACTTTGCTATACGGGCGGACTATCGCCCGCACCTGCGAATAGCACTCATAGTCTGGGTCCTGACCAAGGTCCCAGTTTTTCACTGGCTTGGACTCGATCGTGGCTGGTGGCGCTACACGTCCGTTCCCGATTTGGTCCGGCTCGCCGCTGCCAACAGCATCGGTTCTGGGCTCTCCTGGTTCGGGATTCTCCTGTTCGGGCCACCAGGTTTTCCACGGTCCCTGTACCTGCTCGATTTCCTCCTCTGTGCCATGATGACGGCGGGTGTCCGGGTTGGTGTGAGAGTGGCCGTCGAAGCCTCGCGACAGACCAGTCGCAGCGCCAGCCGACGGATACTCATCTATGGAGCCGGTGCTGCGGGTGTAACCCTGCTGCGCGAAATCCGCCAGAATGCCGCTCTCGCCTTTGAGCCAGTTGGGTTCATTGATGACCTTGCGGAGAAAACGGGACACATGATACAGCGTGTTAAGGTTTTCGGGCCCGGCAGCTCGCTGGCTTCGGTGGTAAAAGCCCAGGGCATTGAGATGGTCCTCATTGCCATGCCCTCCGCTACTGGTGCGGAAATGTCGGCCATCCTCAAACACTGTCAGGAGGCCGGTGTGTCGTACAAGACCGTCCCTAGCCTCGCCGAGGTCATCGAGTCCGCCGGCCTGGTTCCACAAATCCGGGACGTCGCGGTCGAAGACCTTCTGGGCCGCAATCCGGTCCACCTCGACGAATCCGTAATCCGCGCCAAAATTGAACAGAAGGTGGTTCTGATCACCGGCGCCGCCGGGTCCATCGGCTCGGAACTGTGCCGGCAGATCTGCCGATTTGAGCCCGCGGCCGTGGTGGCGTATGAGATATCCGAAACGGCGTTGTTTCATCTGGAACAGGAAATCCGGCTGAGATTCCCGAGAGTGACGTTTCACGCGGAGATTGGAAGCATACAGAACCGGCAGCGGCTGTGTGATGTCTTCCGCCAGCACACGCCTGCAGTGGTCTACCATGCCGCCGCGTACAAACACGTTCCACTGATGGAAGCCCATGTCTTCGAAGCCGTCGAGAACAACGTGTTCGGCACATACAATCTCGCCACAATAGCCGCCGAATTCGGCGTGGATGATTTTGTAATGATCTCCTCGGACAAGGCGGTCCGGCCCGCGAATATCATGGGAGCCACTAAGCGAGTGGCCGAGCTCGTGATCCGTTCGCTTCAAAACGGCGGGTCGCGCTTTGCATCGGTCCGCTTCGGAAATGTGCTGGGTAGTAACGGAAGCGTGGTGCCCATTTTCAAGAAGCAGATCGCCGCCGGTGGTCCGATTACGGTAACGCACCCGGAAATGCGACGCTACTTCATGACCATCCCGGAAGCGGCGCAACTGGTCCTGCAAGCTTCCGCCATGGGTGACGGCGGCGAGATCTTTGTACTCGACATGGGCAAGCCGGTTCCCATCGTGGAGCTGGCACGGCAACTCATCCTGCTATCCGGCTTGCAGCCGGATGAGGACATCCGCATCGAGTTTATCGGCCTCCGGCCAGGAGAAAAGCTGTATGAAGAACTCAACCTGGCGGACGAACAGACCGTGCCCACCCAGCACGAAAAGATCCAAGTGTATGCAGGCGCCTGCCTACCCTGCGAACAGATCTTCCATCACCTGGCGGTTCTTAGGAATGCTTGCGAGAAGCGCGATCTGCGAGCCTTGATATTCGAACTCAAAGACATGGTGCCCGATTACAACCCAAGCAAAGAACTGCTGAAGAGGATCATCGAGCCAGACTTACTCCAACTGGGCGCCGCCCTGAATGAGACCGGGACCACGACCCCGCTTACAAATTTTCGATGAGCCAACGCATTCTGGCCCCCATGCGCTTCCGCGGGTGCGTCAATCACGCCGCCACCTGAGCGATGGAGCCGCCGCAATAGTGGGGAGACCATGCACGGCTGCCAGGCATGCAGCTCGCGGTGCCTGCGTCTCGAACACTCTCACTCCGCACGACATCGCCGGCGCGTTCCGGTCGCCCTCGGCCGCGAGCCAGAGGCTCCCGGCGAATAGCATGCCAGCTGGCGAATAACGGCGTCAGGATCACTCCTATTCTGACCAGGACCAGGAGAGGGTCGCCCCTGAAGCCATGCAGCACCCGGCATTCGTTGCGGCGCTTTCCGACACCCGATCACCAAAAACGGAGTGCCGGTACGATGCATACTAAGACGCGCATCAGATGGCTCGTCGAAGGCCAGCGATCCGAGAGACACGTAGGCCTCGAAGATCGCTTCCGCCGAGCGCTCGCGCGGGAAAATCGTACACTACAACGTCCAGCCCAATACGCGTGCCGGCTACATAGTACCCGCCATTCCGGACCTCGACGTGTTCGTTGGTCGGCATCATCCTACTCTTCCCCTCCTTTTAGTCTAGCCCGAGCACAGTCTGTTGCTGGATCAGATCGGGATTCAATTCCGCTCGGCCGTCTCTCCGTACAGAGCAATCTTTCAGGATGCGTCACGGCCTGCTTCGATCCTGACAACCGAAACCTCGCGTATTGACGGTCCACCTCCGCTAGCCAACCGGTCCGCTCTGACAGGCTGCTCCAACCGGGCGAGGCGTTGGGCTACTTAGTCGACGAGCAGAGAGTTAAGACCACTGCCTTTTATCAGGACGTCGTGCGTCGTGGAGGCGACGCGGATTTCATGATCGCCGCCCTCAGCATAGAGGAACTGGTTCCAGGGCAGCACGACGGTTCGCTTCAGAGGGACGATTTCCAATCCTGCCTGGCGCTCCGGGGACCTGGTCGTCCAAGGCTGGTGATTATCGGTCAATTCCGTGGTCATACGTGTGTTCCATTTTCGGTTGGCGTTTCACATTCAGCTGCCACAGTTGCCGTTGTGCCACTGGCGATCGGTGGCGACTCGTGTAGCTGGCGAGTTCTCGGGCTGCAGCGACACCCCGATGGGTCCCTGATGCTATCCGGGCCTGACCTTTCGCGGCATCTCAGATGCTGACTGGCGCGATGCTGATTGCCCGACAGAATCGCGAAGCAGTTCCTTGTCGCTTGTGATCACCTGCACAACTTCCCGCCCACGAGACGCCGCCACAAAGAACAACTCTCTCTGCATCCCTTCGCCGGAAATGATCACCGAATCGGCCGACTGGCCCTGGCTCCGGTGCGCCGTTACGGCATAACGATAGGCGAACTGCGCGAAAAAGGGGGGCAACTCGCGGCCATCCTCAACGCGGATCGGGCCTTTCTCTTCGACAGCCGAGACCGTCACGGTCTCTCCATTAGTTGCGTGAAATCCGGGTTGGTTCCGATTGGCGGTAAGGAGCAGCATATCGCCGACGGCAACCTCGATAGTGCGCCTTTCGTACAGGTCGAAGGACTTCGCTTGCTTGACCGTAACTATCCTCTCATTGCCGCTTGCCGCGCCTGTTGCGGACGATAACACGTCGCGCGTCCACCCGGACCACATCCAGTACTTCATTCTTCGCGACCCCTTTGACCGCTCGGTGAAACCCAATCGTTGGCCCACACGTGGTCGCGGGCTGAGTCATCAGGCGTGAGACGCGCACTTGCCGTCCATCCAAACACGCCGCCGGTGCATTGTGCAATCGACTAGAACCCGACCGCCAGACGGCCACGGTTCTCAGAAATGTCCTGATGCGGGTGTCAAGCGCCGTCGACGCGCTCAGTAGCTCGTAGCAGGTCTGTCGGATAGACCGAGTAGTGCCTCCCCTCCCAGTAGATGCCGACCATTCCGAACAGAGTGGCCGACGGCCGCGACGATTCGACCACGATCGTTGGCGTTTGCGGTGGAGCTAACAGAACAGCAACCGACGACAGTATTCCGGATTAGCTTGTCGGAATTACAATATGGACATGTCGCGCCAGAGACGGTTGGTATTGGTGGTTTTGGCGGCGGTCGTTTGCGGGGCGGTTTTCGGATGGCGGTGGCACGGCCAGCGAAAATCGGCGGCAACGTTCGAACGGGCTCGAGCAGGCGCCGCACTTGGTGACGCGGAGGCCCAATACCATTTGGCCTCCGACTACTATTACGGTTACGGCGTGAAGCAGGACTACCCGGAAGCCGTGCGCTGGTACCGGAAGAGTGCCATGCAGGGGTCGGCGACGGCTCAGTATGCGCTGGGTTACTGTTATGCACAAGGATTTGGCGTGACGCAGGATGTGAACGAGGCGATTCGCTATTTTCGGCAGGCGGCCGAACACGGCAATCCAGAGACGCTATGCCAACTGGCGAGGATGTACTCAGAAGGCCGGGTTGTTCCGTGGAATCGCACGGAAGCGTTCCGATTGTACCGGGTGGCCGCCGATGAGGGGAACGCGAGCGGTGAGTACGGCCTGGCTTACCTTTATTCTCACGGTGCGGCTGAAGAGCGCGACTATGCGGAGGCAGCGCGTTGGGCACTAAAGGCTGCCGCGCAGCGGGACGCGCGAGCGCAGAGTTATCTTGGCGGGGCGTATCTTTCGGGACGAGGAGTGGCCCGCGATGCCGCTGAAGCGGCGCGATGGTATGAAAAGGCCGCCGATCAGGGCGACATCGTCGCGAACGTGTTTCTGGCCGGCGCGTATTGGCGCGGTGAAGGCGTATCTCGGAACTATCTGAAGGCGGCGTATCACTTCGCGAAGGTGCTGAGACCGATCGCACTTCGCGTTTTGCGCCGTCATGGGTGGACGATGTACGGAGGGCTGCTACTGCTCATAGCCGGGGCTTTCGCGCCTAAGCGTCTTTGGGGGCGCCAACAGTGGCTTTCGCTGGCAGTTATGTCGGTCGCCGCAGGGATGCTGCTGTTTCAGGCCATCGGCACATCGTTCTGCATTGGTGTGTGGCGGCTGATTGCCGTCTCCTTCTTCGGAGTCGCCGCAATTGGTTATGGCATGGGCGCGGTCCAGGGCGCTGTTAGGTCTTATAAAGCGAGGACAAGTACTTGCTCATGAAACCGGGGTGGGCCGCGACCACTCGCTGAGAACGGCTACATATACAACCCAACTAACCTCCACCAAGCCACTTACAGCACGGCTATCAGTGGTTCCGCCAGAGTTCGAAGCGACGGGAAAATCCTCCTCAGACCGGCTGGGACTTCGGCTTGCGCTTTGGTGGCCATTTGTCGGTCCTCCCTGCCCCTGTCGAGCATCACGACCGACGTAATCAGCTACAACACGGCGGCGTCACGCACGCCTACCGAAACCTCACGATGCTGTGCGCACGTCATCTGGAGCCACAGCGTCATATCGCCATAAATCGGTAGCGTTCGCCGCTCATCGGCCTTCGTCTCTTCGTGTCGCAGCCGAATTTCCTTGCTTTTGAGATCAAAGGGCGAAGGGTCGTGTCAGGGTGATTCCCGTTCACGTTGATTCCCATTCGCAGGTTATCCGGATCAGTCCCTGGGAAACGCCGTCCGCGGAAGCCACATGAGTGCATAGTCGCCGACGCGTACTTCTGCTTCTAGCCAGACTCGTTTGGCGTGCCCATTAAGTGCCATGTCTGAAAGCGCTGCGAACGTCAACCGGTTTTTTTATTCAACCATTGCACAATACCGCCATCGCGGATACACTACGAACGGCCGGAGCGGAGGATAAGCCTCTGCTGGGAAGCAAGCTGAGCGCCGACTCCGGGGCCAAGACCAGGCTGGGGTTCAGTGGAAACACTGGGCCCCAGCAACAAATCAAGCAACTGGGATTGGCATCAAAGCGGTAAATCCCAGGGGCCTGGGGACGGAGTCCCCAGAGAAACGTCCCTCCTTCGCATTCGACTTGCTTCGTCGGTTCCGCTCACTCTAGATTCCGTTCTTTCGTCGGACACATGTCTCCGCCTTCAACCTCTGCATGAGCCTATTCCGCTGACCGGGTGTCGCAATCATTATTCAGCCTCAAAGGGCTAGGCACATAAACGCGCTTACCCGTGCGTCGACGAAAGAACCTGCTGCCGCGGGCCCAGCGGCTCGCGATAAACCTCCTGCTTGGTGAGCACCCACCAAGCCGCCTCGGCCAAGTGGCGCGCTACGGCCACTACTGCCTTCTGGTGATTCTTGCTGCGTTTGATCCGTTGATACAGCCGTACGACGTGGCTGCCCCCGAGCCGGCGCTGGTTGATCACGACCAGATTGCCGGTCTCCACGAAAGCCCACTTCAGATTCCGGTTCACGTTTCCGCAGACCTGCCCCATGCGCGTGTGACCGCCGCTGGAATGCACCCGCGGCACCAACCCGGCGTAGCTGGCCAAATGTGCGGCCGTCGGAAACCGATCTACTCTGCCGATTTCCAGCATCAGAACCATGCTCAAGATCGGGCCCACACAGGGCAGCGTCTTTAACAGATCCGCCTCCACGCTCACCTGCATAATCGTTTCCAACCGATGCTCGGCGGATTCGATCTGGGTTTCCAGGAAATCCAGCGTCGCCAATTCCTGCTCGACCGCTTCCCGGCAATGCACCGGCAGTTCTGGCAACCGCGCGCCGAGTTGCAAACGAGCAGCTACACCGAACAGATCCGCTCCCGGCACCTGCACGTTGTGGCGGGCGAGAGTGCCGTGGATGCGATTCTTCACCCGCGTCCGCAGCCTCACCAGAAAAATGCGGAGGCGCAGCAACTCACGTTGATCGCGTAACTCACTCGGCGGAATCCACACCTCCGGTAGCGTACCGTTGCGCAACAGCATCGCCAGCCCTTTCGCGTCCAGCTTGTCCGTCTTGTGAGTCAGCCCCATGCGCCGCCTGGCCTCGAGCGGATTGCACAGCTTGGGGTGGTGGCCCGACAGCTCCATCTCGTCCACCAGCCAACTGTAGCTTCCGCTGGCTTCCACGGCGATCGCCGAATGCGCTGGGAGTCGTGTCAGAAACTCCCGGTAGAGCTGTCGATCGTGCGCTACGCGCAGCACCTCGCCGGCGTGACCTTTTTCGTTAACTGCGACGAACACAGAAAACTTCTTGTGCGCGTCGCATCCGATAAACTGTTCCATATTGCTGCAGCACCTCCATTGAAGGGGTTTTGCTCGCAGTGTACGCAAAACCCCGCTGCAGCGCTTTCATAGCATCATTATCG